>Ga0209395_1002716_pt1 | contig 22716 bp, 21 predicted proteins | sample GOMGulsemesocosm_3_FD_184635 | JGI IMG/M metagenome (GOLD analysis project Ga0209395, IMG submission 184635) | Methane-oxidizing microbial communities from mesocosms in the Gulf of Mexico - GOM9D Gulf of Mexico (SPAdes) (version 2) | ecosystem: Environmental > Aquatic > Marine > Cold seeps... | reverse complement strand
ATGCAGGGCTATTTCATCTAAACCGCTACCATGTACAACCAGCGCACGAGCAACGCCTAACTTATGCATCGTTTCTGCAATAGGGCGAATTAATGCTGCATCGTATACGCCCATTAATTGTACTTGTGGACGTGATGGATTAAGCAGTGGGCCCAGTAAATTAAACAACGTACGAGTTTTTAAGGCCTGACGTACTGGCATTGCATGACGAATACCGGCGTGATATTGCGGTGCAAATAGGAAACATACACCCAACTCATCAAGACATACTTTCGCTTGTTCCGGTGTTTGCGCTAGGTTAATGCCAAAGGCTTCTAATACATCGGATGAACCTGATTTACTGGAAACACTGCGATTACCGTGTTTGACCATTTTTAAACCACAGGCTGCGGCAACAAATGCAGCGGTAGTGGAAATATTAATGGTGTTCATGTTATCGCCGCCAGTGCCGCAGCAATCGGCATGCAGCTCTTCAACTGCAGGAAAGGGGGTTGCAGCAGCAAGTAATGCTTTGGCTGCACCGGCGATTTCATCAGGTTGCTCACCGCGCATTTTTAGCGCTGTTAATACAGATGATAAAACGATAGGGTCCATGTCACCTTGGATCACCTGAGTAAAGACTTGCTCTGCCTCAGTAATGGTTAAAGTTTTACCAGTGTATAGCGACTCTAAAATTTTGCTGATTTGTGCTGACATTATGCTTGCTCCTTGCTGCTGTTTTTATCCGTGTTATCTGTCTTTTCAGTTGCCCAGTCTAGGGTATTGCGTAATAGTTGTGCGCCTTCACTGGTGAGAATTGATTCTGGATGAAATTGAAAACCGATCACCTTATCTTCTGGTTGAATGATGGCCATTGGCATACCGTTAAAGTCAGCGTTTACGGTTAACGAACTCGGCACTTGTGTTGCAACTAATGAATGATAGCGCGCCACAGGTAGCGGGTTAGTTAAACCTGCAAACATAAATTGTTCATCATGATTAATTGAAGACGCTTTACCGTGCATAATTTCTTCTGCGCGGCCAACAATACCACCGTATTGTTGGACTAAAGCTTGATGACCTAAGCAGATGCCAATGATTGGATATTCACCGCGACATAAACCTATTAATTCTAATAAGCAGCCCGCTTCTGATGGGTTGCCTGGACCCGGAGATAAAATTAATACGGGATTATTATCGCAAGCGTCCATTTGCGCTTTAATTTGGCTCGCAGCGATGCTGTTACGATAAATTTTAACGTCATGACCTAAACTACGAAATTGATCGACTAGGTTATAAGTAAAAGAGTCAAAGTTATCGAGTAAATATAATGTGTTGCTCATAATCGGCTCCGTTACTTACTGTCTTGGTTAATAAGGTTAGCTGTTGTCGTGTTTTTATTTAAAGCAGTAAATGAACTGCCTTGAGCGAGTGCAACTGCGTTAATGACTGCGGCTGCTTTACTGCGAGTTTCATCTGCTTCGGCTTGTGGGTTGGAATCGTAAACTACACCTGCGCCAGCTTGCACATAAGCCATATTGTTTTTAACAAATGCAGAGCGAATAACAATGCAAGTATCCATAGTGCCATCACCAGTCAAATAGCCAACAGCGCCACCATAACTGCCACGACGTTGTTGTTCTACTTGGCGAACTAGCTCCGCAGCGCGAATCTTCGGTGCACCGACTAAAGTGCCCATGTTCATACACGCTTGATAAGCATGTAGCGCATCTAAATCACCGCGTAATTTACCTTTTACGCGAGAAACTAAGTGCATCACATGGCTGTAGCGATCGACATTTAATAGGTTCGCAACATAACGCGTGCCGGGTTTACTGATGCGAGCCACATCGTTACGAGCTAGATCTACTAACATAATATGCTCAGCTGTTTCTTTTTTGTCTTGACGTAATTCCAATTCAATTCGGCCGTCTAAGTCAGGGCAAATAGAGCCGTCTTCACGGAAACCTCGGCGGCGAGTACCTGCAATCGGGTAAATTTCAACATCGTTACTTTGTGCGTCATATTTCAAGGCACTTTCCGGTGATGCGCCAAATAACACAAAGTCGCTGTCATTCAAATAGAACATATATGGGCTAGCATTGGTTTCTTTTAATTTGGCGTAAGCGGCCAATGAATCTGGACAGGCAAGGCTAAAGCAGCGCGATGGCACGACTTGGAAAATATCACCCTTGCGGATGTAGCCTTTTAAGCCTTCGACTGTATCGCAATAATCGGCGTCACTAATATCAACGCTTAGTTGTAGCTCTGTATTTACTTGTGATGACGTAGGCGATAACAGAGTGCTACATTCTTGTTGAATGTTGGCTAACTTGCCTTCTGTTTCAGCTAATGCTTGCGCATAATGCTCACCGCAAAACACACTGCCGATAAGGCTTGATGTTTGTTTTTGACGGTCGATGATGATCAAGGTTTCGGCAAGGTAAAATACAAAGTCAGGGCAAATATTCACACCATCTTTTACTTGCGGCAGTTCTTCGACACTGGCAATCATGTCATAAGCGAAACAACCGCCTAAGAACAGTGCGTTTTGAAACGGGGTTTTAGGAGTAATGCGATTGATGATCGTGCGCAAGGCATCAAAAGGGGAGGCTGATTGTAAGCGCGAGTCTTCATCGAGGGTTAAGTCGGTAGCTGGGAAAGTAATAACTAATTGTTTAACGCTATTACTCACAATAATCTCATCGCCAAATTGTGTAGGGAATTCGGCGGCTAAGAAAGGCAGTATATTTTCACCATTTAAGGTTAAAGCGATAAATTCTACCTGACGACCAACGCAACGGATCTTAACTGCAGCGTCTAATAAAATCAGGCTCTGTAATGCTGTTTTAGTGACGATATCAGCTGATTCAAGTAGTAAGCTATTGTTACTTGGGTTTTGCATATGATGATAAAATGCCAGTGGATCATCTATGTGTGGGCATGTCTGCTGTATCGAGTGTAGCTTGCCAATCTCTAATGCTGCTGTCATATAATCCTTAACCCTGTGTCGTATTTAATTTTCTTTAGCTAATAAAAAAGCCCGTTTCATTGAAACGGGCTTTTTTATTAGAATCTTGTTGTCTATTTACATTGCTGCAGATATCACAAAAATCACATGCCCGTTTGAAGAGGAATGTGCCACCAGCAATTGATTGAGATGTTTGTGAATGTTTGCATTTGCTTAATAGCCTTGTAACTTTACTTAGTATTTAGAACTAAATAATTGTAAATAGTGAAGGTTAAATCTATTCGCTAACCATTATACCTGTCAACCACTTTGTTAATTTTATTTAAATTTAAGTTAAAAAATTAACTCCGAGACTAAATTGATTAAGCATGCAGCGATATCGGCAATTTGCCATTAATGAAGGTATATTTGTTATTTAAGCGGTATACTCTCGCTTTATGCTTACCACGCTTATTAATGATGTAGGACGACGTTTAATTATATGATTTATGATCTTCATAGCCATACTACGGCTTCAGATGGCAGCTTAACGCCAGAAGAGTTGGTACTGCGCGCAGTAGAACGTCGTGTCGATGTCTTAGCTATTACTGACCACGATACGATTACTGGTCTAGCTGCGGCTCACGCAGTTATTAAGCAACAAGAGTTACCTATTCAATTGGTTAATGGCGTAGAAATATCAAGCACTTGGTGTAACCATGAAATTCATGTGGTTGGTTTAAATGTCGATATAAATAATGTCGTGTTGCAAGAGTTTTTAAGCAATCAGTGTGAAAAACGTGAAACAAGGGCGATGGAAATGGGTAGTCGTTTAGCTAAAGCGCGTATTCCTGATGCATATGAAGGCGCCAAAGCCATTGCTGGTGATGCCAGTATTACCCGTAGTCATTTTGCCCAATATTTAGTAGCGCAAGGGGTGGAAAATACTTTTCAAAATGTATTTAAACGCTTTTTAGCTAAAGGTAAAACTGGCTATGTTCCCCCAAATTGGGCGACAATAGAGCAAGCGATTGAAATAATTCAACAATCAGGTGGACAAGCTGTGTTAGCTCATCCCCTGCAATATAAACTTACGACAAAATGGCTGAAGCGATTATTATTGGCATTTCAAGATGCTGGTGGTGACGCGATGGAAGTTGGACAACCTCAGCAAGGTATTACAGAACGTACTCTGCTAGCCAGTTATAGCCGTGATTATGGCTTATTGGGTTCGGTTGGTTCCGATTTTCATCGTCCAAGTAGTTGGACAGAACTGGGACGTAATCTATATATACCTAAGGATTGCGATCCAGTATGGCAAGCTTGGCCATTATCTTCTAATTAGGAGTTTAAAATTTATGAGTCAATTTTTTTATGTGCACCCAGATAATCCTCAAGCACGACTGATTAGCCAAGCCGCGGCAATTGTGCGTAACGGTGGTGTGATCATTTATCCGACCGATTCCGGTTATGCATTAGGTTGTCATATTGGTGATAAAGCGGCACTAGAGCGTATTTGTAAAATTAGAAAGCTGAATAAAGAGCATAACTTTACGCTGTTATGTCGTGATTTGTCGGAAATTTCACTGTATGCACGAGTGGATAACATTGCATATCGCGCATTAAAAAACAATACCCCAGGTCCATATACCTTTATTTTTAAGGGCACCAAAGAAGTGCCACGCCGCTTAGTTAACGATAAGCGTAAAACTATCGGTATTCGTGTTCCTGATAACACCATCGCGTTGGCATTACTGGAAGCATTAGGTGAGCCGATGATGTCTACATCATTGATTTTACCGGGCAATGAAGGCACTGAATTTGATCCTGAAGAGATCCGGGACAAGCTAGGAAACAGCGTTGATCTGATCATCAATGGTGGTTATTTAGGTGAGCAAGCAACAACTGTGATTGATTATTCAGATGATGAGCCAAAATTAGTCCGTCAAGGTGCTGGTGATGCATCTAGCTTTATTTAATTTGAGAACGCTTTGTCTGATATCCAATTAACCGTAGACGCTGTATCAGTTGCCAAAGTTAATGGTCAGTTATGGCAAAAAATACCGAAAGATCTATTCATTCCACCAGATGCATTAAGCGTATTTCTTGATGCATTTGAAGGGCCGTTAGATCTTTTGTTATATCTGATTAAAAAACAAAAACTAGATATTTTAGAATTGCCAATGCAGAAGATCACGGCACAATACATGGAATATGTAGACGTGATGACCATTCTTAAAATAGAGCTTGCTGGTGAATACTTGGTGATGGCGGCTCTGCTGTCTGAAATTAAGTCGCGCTTGCTGTTACCAAAAACGGTCAATGTCGAAGATGAGTTAGAAGATCCACGCATAGTACTGATCCGTCAGTTGCAAGAATATGAAATTTTTAAAAATGCGGCAGAAAATATTGAAGAGCAACCTCGTTTGCAGCGAGATATTTTTGTCGCGCATGCAAATGCACCGAAAAATATCGCCGCATCCCCGCTATTAGCAGAAGTATCTTTACAAGATTTAGCGTATAATCTGCAAACTTTATTGAAGAAGGCCGAACACTACGAGCATCATCAAATTGCGCGTGAAGTGTTAACAACGCGAGAAAAGATGGCATACATCTTATCGTTATTGACTGAGAATGAAGTAAAAACCTTTACCCAAGTGGTTAATTTGAGTGAAGGGCGTCGTGGTGTTGTCGTCAGCTTTTTAGCTATTTTAGAACTAGTTAAAGAAGCACTTATTAATTTGGTACAGAATGAAAGCCAAGGTGATATTTACCTTAGTCTTGTCGATGAAAGGTAACCTACGTGGCAGAATTACCCTGTAAACAAATCATTGAAGCTGCAATTTTTGTGGCGCAAAAGCCATTGTCTTTGCAAATGATATGCACGACCTTACTGGCGAATGAGGACATTTCACGTCAGCAAGTGAAGCAATACATTGCCGAGTTGCAAGTTGATTACCAACAAACAGGCATTGAACTGGTGGAAGTTGCCAGTGGTTATCGCTTTCAAGCGCGCTCTCATTTGAGTGTGTGGCTGCAAGCGTTACTGCAAGAAAAACCGGCAAAATACTCCCGTGCGACATTGGAAACCTTGGCATTAATTGCTTATCGTCAACCGATCAGTCGTGGTGATATTGAAAGCGTGCGTGGTGTGGCTGTAAGCAGTCAAATCATGCAAAGCTTGCAAGAACGGGAATGGATTAAAGTTGTTGGCCGCAAAGAAGTACCCGGACGTCCGGCGCTTTATGCGACAACAGCATTGTTTTTGGATTATTTTGGCATTAAAAGTATCCAAGAATTACCCCCATTGGATGAAATCTTATTAGCGAAACTCGCTGCCATGGATGAAGAAGCCAAGCTTGAGGTATAATACTGTCGAGCAAGTTGAATTAGTTTAAGGCGTAATATGACGCCAGTTATAAATTTTTAGGAACACTGATGAGTGAAAAACTACAGAAAGTACTAGCACGCGCTGGTTTAGGTTCCCGTCGTGAGATGGAAGCTGTGATCGCAGAAGGCCGTGTAAGCGTTAACGGTAGCCTAGTGACATTAGGTACCCGCGTTGAAGAAACCGATAAAGTACGTCTTGATGGCAACCCTGTTCAAGTGGTTACCGAAGAAGACAGTGTATGTCGTATTTTGGCATATCATAAACCGGAAGGTGAATTGTGTACGCGTAAAGACCCTGAAGGGCGTAAGACGGTATTTGATCGCTTACCACCACTGAAAACGGGTCGTTGGATCGCCATTGGTCGTTTAGATATAAATACTTCAGGTCTACTGTTATTCACGACTGATGGTGAACTAGCAAACCGCTTGATGCACCCAAGCCATGAAGTAGAACGTGAATACTCTGTACGTGTATTTGGTGAAGTAACACCAAAAGTTATTCAGAACCTACGTACTGGTGTTGAACTGGAAGATGGCCCGGCTAAATTCCAAAAAATTAAAGGTGTACCTGCTGAAGTCGGCGCTGAAGGTCTTAACCAATGGTATAACGTATTATTGAGTGAAGGTCGTAACCGTGAAGTGCGTCGTTTATGGGAATCTCAAGGTATTCAAGTAAGCCGTTTGATCCGTATTCGTTATGGTTCATTGGTACTGGACCGTCGTTTACCACGTGGTGGTTGGTCTGAACTTTCTCTAGAAGAAATAAACTATTTACGTGATATCGTATCTTTGCCGCATGAAACGACAGCACGTAGTTTAGAGCGTAAAGAAACGCGTATCCGCCAAGGTCGTATTCGCCGTTCATTGAAAAACAACGAAGCACGCCAACGCACTAAAAAGAAAGAAGAAGAAAACGAAGATAAGCAACCTCGCGGTAAAGGCCAAGCTAAGCCTACCGGTTCAGGTATTCCTCGTAATACCAAGAAGAAACCGATGAAACCACGCAGTAAAGGTCCAATGAAGAAACGTACACGTATCTAATTAAACTGATACATAGTGAAAACGCCGATTTTGCCAGAGACAATCCTGACAAATTGGCGTTTTTTTTATATGTTTTTTAACCATGTGCTTGAGAGCTAACGTTATGCAGGTTGAAACACTTGTAAACGGCTCTGGATAGGGTATGGTAAATCCCAATTATGTTAGCCCCTATTTATACGGAGTAAGTATGGAATTTATCAGTAAAAAAATGCTGAAGATATTGTTGGTTATTGCATTACCTATTTTAGCTAGTGGTTGTGCAGGTAAAATTGTAAAGCTAGATGAAAGTACAAACTTCGGTCCAGTACCTGAAAATTATCAAGAAACGATCAAAGCTTATTTTTCGAAAAATCTAAATAATCCTGAAAAAGCAGATTATGTATTCAGTGAACCAATGAAGTTTTATCGCTCGAAACAGTCTTTAGCTGGTTTAGGTGGTGGTGTTCAATGGACAGCTTGGGTTGTTGAAGTTGGTATTCCTGGTAAAGCTGTATACAAATTTATATCTGGTTGGGATGAAGAGCTAGTACATTATTATGTACGTTTCGATGGTAACGAGATTTCAGATGTATATGAAAGAGAAGTATATAAGACGTTGAAAGAAAAAGAAGGTTTCACCGTCGGTACTTACGAATCAATTGACGAAGTTAAATTTTCTCCAAAAGCGGTAATTAAGCGTAAAGTGAATAAAACGGAAGTTTCACATTTCCAAGTTATCCGTGAACTGCATGAGCTTTATAAAGAAGGCATCATTACTGAAGAAGAATTTACTAAGAAAAAACGCGCAATTTTAGACCTTCAATAATTTAAATTTCGGGTTAGAGTAACTTAACCTCTTTTAAATTTGGCGCTATAGTCTAACTTTCAAACCACTGCATCCTAGATGCAGTGGTTTTTTTGTTTTTGTGAACTTTGCATAAATATAAATGAGCATAAATAAATTTATATCATAAACTTAAGCCACTTATTCATCCATTTAGGTCAAATTATGCTGTTGAAATTTATGCTCTTTTCCACTCCTTTTTTGTTTTCTTCCTCGGTTTTTGCTAGTGCTACTGGCTCTACTACCGGTAATCAATTAATCGACTTGACTACTAGCAGCATTGGCTATCTTGCTATCATCATATTTGTGATTGCCTACGCCTTGGTGATGGCAGAAGAGCATCTGCATTTACGTAAATCAAAACCGGTTTTAGTCGCTGCTGGGGCAATATGGACTTTAATTGCTTGGCATTATGTTACCTCTGGCATGCCGGATATGGCTGAGGTGGCTTTCCGCCATAACCTATTAGAATATGCTGAACTGTTGCTATTCTTGCTGGTGGCGATGACTTATATTAATGCCATGGAAGAGCGACAGTTATTTGATGCCTTACGTTGTTGGATGTTAAGTAAAGGCTTACAACTGCGCGGCTTGTTTTGGTTGACGGGGTGTTTAGCATTTGTTATTTCACCTATTGCCGATAATTTAACGACAGCTTTATTGATGTGCGCTGTGGTGCTCAAGGTTGCAGGTGAAAATAAAAAATTCATCAACCTTGCCTGTATTAATATTGTGGTAGCAGCTAATGCCGGTGGTGCATTCAGCCCGTTTGGTGATATTACTACGCTGATGGTTTGGCAAAAGGGCATGGTAGCCTTCAATGAGTTCGCTGCTTTATTTCTCCCTTCTTTGATCAACTTTATCGTACCTGCAGCTATCATTACTTTCTTTATTCCGAAAAATGCCGAGCTATCTGGGGTAAAAGAAATCATCCATACTAAGCGTGGTGCCAAGCGCATAGTCTTGTTATTTTTACTCACTGTCGCATCAGCGGTTATTGCCCACAGTGCGCTGCATATGCCGCCAGTATTAGGCATGATGACGGGCTTGGGTTATTTACAATTTTTTGGTTATTATTTACGTAAAACGCTACCGATTTCATTAGAGCGTAAACGTGAAAAAGCAGAATTAGATAACGATCAACAAACCTTAAAACAGCTCGGTGGCATCGTACCGTTTGATGTATTTCATAAGGTCGCTAAAGCCGAGTGGGATACCTTGTTATTCTTCTACGGCGTTATCATGTGCGTGGGCGGTTTGGGCTTCATGGGTTACCTTGCATTGGCATCAAATATTATGTACGGACAATGGGATACCACATCAGCAAATATCGCGGTTGGTGTGCTGTCAGCGATTGTCGATAATATTCCGGTCATGTTTGCGGTATTAAGCATGGAACCAGATATGTCGTTAGGGCAGTGGCTATTAGTTACCTTAACTGCTGGTGTTGGTGGTAGTTTACTTTCAATTGGTTCTGCCGCTGGTGTGGCATTAATGGGACAGGCGCGAGGTTTATATACTTTCGCTGGACATTTACGTTGGGCTCCAGTGATCGCACTCGGCTATATTGCTGCTATTTTTTGTCATTTATGGCTGAACGCTGCAATCATGTAAGTATAATCAAGCCCTTATTATTAAGGGCTTGATTCATGTCCATTATTCCTAAATTCATCTCTGTTGGGGGTTATTTTCAGCGCTGATTATATGCTGTATACTTAACCAGTCTCAAGCAATTATTCAGGTCGATTTTGTCTACTACTTACCAAGGTTTTTTGTTAACTCGTCATAGTCGCGACCGTAATGGTAGTAACGAACTGAGTTATTGGTTGGCATCTGAAATAGGGCCAGTAAAACTGATCCCTGCTCATCAGCCTTTGGTGATGTTTATTCCACAATCACAACTTGCCACTGCACTGGCTTGCTTGAATGAATTGAATCCACGCTTTAATTATAAAAACTTACCTTTGCGCAGCTTTGAATTAGAAGAAATGAGTGCATTTTATTTTCAAACATCTCATGACTTTCACCGCGCCCAAGAGCTATTAAGACGTAAACTCGTTACCGTATTAGAAGCAGACATTCGTCCTGCAGAACGTTTTATTATGGAACGCTTTATTAAAGGTATGGTGGCGTTTACTGGGCAGTTTGTTAAGCGTCGCGGTTATATCGAAGTACAGCAAGCACAAATGAAACCAGCGGAAATCACACCTGATATTGTCGGTAAGTTAAAGCAGATATCTTTAGATATTGAATGTTCAGAACATGGAGAGTTATATTCAATTGGTTTATATTCGCAAAGCCCTGCTTATCAAATAGATGCTCAGCCATTTCGCCGCGTTTATATGGTCGGTGACGCGCAAGAAAGCGATGATTATATTCACTGGGTTGCCGATGAAAAGCAGCTGTTATTGGCTTTACAACAGTTTGTGATTGAGTTTGATCCAGATATTTTTATTGGCTGGAATGTGATTAATTTTGATTTTCGTTTACTGGCTAAACGCGCTGAATTTAATAATATGAAGTTGTCGCTAGGACGAGGTGGGCAAAACCTACATTGGCGTGATGGTCGCACGCCACAGCAACAAGGTTTCCTTACTCTACATGGCCGTGTGGTTGTGGATGGCATTGATAGTTTAAAAACCGCGACTTATAGCTTTCCGAGCTTTAGCTTAGAAAATGTCGCGCAAACTTTACTTGGCGTGGGCAAGAACACTGACGATGTGGAAAATCGTTTAGCTAAAATAGTGCATGATTTTCATTTTAATAAACCTAAATTAGCAGCCTACAACCTGCAAGATTGCGTGCTGGTGTGGGATATTTTTGTGAAAACTCGCTTGTTAGATTTCTTAGCTCTGCGTTCACAATTAACTGGTTTAGAGTTAGATCGTAATGGCGGCTCTGTTTTAGCCTTCACCAATGTTTACCTGCCTAAGTTGCATCGCGCTGGTTATATCGCACCCAATCTACGGGAAAGTGGCGTAATGGCAAGCCCCGGTGGTTATGTGATGGATTCATTTCCTGGGCTTTATGATCACGTTATTGTGCTCGATTTTAAGAGTCTGTATCCATCTATAATTCGCACTTTTAAAATTGATCCGGTAGGGCTATTAGAAGGTGTACAAAGTCCGACTGAGGCAATCCCCGGTTTTCGTGGCGGTTTATTTGATCGCAATAAGCATTACTTACCGCAAATTATTACTGAATTATGGTCGCAACGCGATCAAGCTAAATTAGACAAGGATGCTGCGCGTTCGCAAGCTATTAAAATTTTAATGAACTCATTTTATGGTGTCTTGGGATCAGGCGGTTGTCGATTTTATGATACCCGTTTGGCGTCTTCGATCACTATGCGTGGACAAGAGATCATGCAGATCACGGCTAAATGGATTGAAGAGTTAGGCTATAAGGTGATTTATGGGGATACCGATTCTACTTTTGTGCACCTTGATGCCAGTAAGTTTATTGATGTAAATAATGAATCTTGTAACGGCGAAAAACGCTTACAACAAGCCGATGTTATGGGCGCTAAATTAACTGACATTATCAATGACAAATGGCAACAATATCTGCGCGATGAATATGATTTGGACTGCGATTTAGAGATTGAATATGAAACTCATTATCATAAATTTCTCATGCCGACTATTCGTGGTTTGGATAAGGGCAGTAAAAAGCGCTATGCCGGTTTGGTTCAGAAAGGATCAGATGAAAAACTGATTTTTAAAGGACTTGAAAGTGTGCGTACAGATTGGACGGATTTAGCCAAAATTTTCCAAACAGAATTGTATCAGCGAGTATTCCATGATCGGGCTGTGGTTGATTATGTGCTGGAAATGGTAGAAAAAACCCTCGCTGGTGAATTTGATGAGCAGTTGGTTTATCGTAAGCGTTTACGTCAAGAACTTTCAGAATACGTTAAAAATGTACCACCGCATGTGAAAGCGGCGCGTATGGCGGATGAAGAAAACCGCAAACAAGGTAAAGCGTTACGCTATCAACATAAAGCGTGGATAAGTTATGTCATTACTTTAGCTGGCCCTGAAGCGATAGAGCATCAGCACTCGGTATTAGATTATGAACATTACATTGAGAAGCAATTAAAACCCATTGCTGATGGCATCTTACCTTTCGTAGGTTTGAGTTTCGAGCAGATCACTGACCAACAGATGGGCTTGTTTTAGCCCACCTTTACAAACATTTACTTCATAACTACTGCGCCATTGACATTTTTACGTCAGACTAGTTGCTATATTTTCACATAGGTTTAACAACTATATTTGTATTAATGATTTGATAGAATGCTGGTAAGTTGTTGTTCCATTATCTGAGCAATTTTTGGTTGAGCAATACGGTTTGGATGAATGCCGTCTTTTTGCATCAAGCTAGGGTCAATCACTATTTCAGTCATAAAAAATGGCAATAGTTGCACTTGTTTTTCATCGCTAACTTGCTGAAAAACATTACGGAACATCTTGCTATAGCGCGGACCATAATTAGGTGGAATTTGAATTTCCATCAAGTACACTGGAATTTCGCGAGCTTGTGCTAAGTCGACCATTTTTATAATGTTTTGCTTGATTAATTTAGGTGGAAAACCACGTAATCCATCGTTACCACCAAGCTCGATAACCAAATAATCAACCGCTCGTTTAGCCAAAATATTTGGCAGTCGAGATAAGCCTCCTGCGGTCGTTTCGCCGCTGATGCTGGCATTTACTATGTTGTATGGGGCATTTTCAACGATTAACTGTTGATTTAATAATGCCACCCAGCCTTCATTTTGTTTCATACCATAACTTGCACTTAAGCTATCCCCCAATAATAAAATTGTTGGGCTCGCGGCCATAGAAAAATTGGCAACTAGGGTGGTCGGAAGTATCACGACCAGAAGTAATAAAAATTTATAAGCGCTTTTCATCATGAATAAACATCCCGAACATATATTAGCAATTAACTCACTGACCAAATCAGTTAAGACTGACGGTAAAACGTTAGATATTTTGTATCCTATGGATCTGCAGGTCAATGCTGGTGATTCTTTGGCTATTGTTGGCGCATCAGGTTCCGGTAAATCGACATTGTTGTCAATTATAGCTGGACTCGATCTGCCTTCGACTGGTGAAGTCTATCTTAAAAATAACCCTCTGCACCAGTTAAATGAAGAGCAGCGCAGTGCTGTTCGCGCTCAGCATGTTGGTTTTATTTTTCAGCAGTTCTTATTGATTAACAGTTTAACCGCGTTAGAAAACGTCATGCTACCCTCTGAACTTGCGGGAATGACGGATGCTGAAGAACGTGCTAAAGCACTATTGGCTAAAGTCGACTTAGGTGATCGCATGGCGCATTTTCCCTCGCAACTTTCGGGCGGTGAACAGCAGCGCGTCGCTATTGCCAGAGCCTTTATTTCGCAGCCGGATATTTTATTTGCTGATGAACCTACGGGTAATCTGGACAGCAAAACGGGTCGCCATATTGCCGATTTATTATTTGAAATAAATGAGCAAATGGGCACCACGCTGATCTTGGTGACCCATGATCCCAAGCTGGCTGCACGCTGTAAACGGCAAGTGACCATGGATAGCGGCCGATTAAGCTCCAACTCGGCTTGAGGGTATTAGACATTTTACTAAGAAAAGTCTAAATCCTTTCGCAATGTTACTTAATTCTAATTGATATTAAGTAAACCGTTTAAATAAGTTAGGTAAAAAAATTATGACTGCATGGCATAAACATTCAATGCGCTTATTGCGCCACGAACTGCGCCGCGGCGAGTTAACCATTATTTTGCTGGCGATTGTATTAGCGGTATCGGCTGTATTTGCTTTATCTGGCTTTTCTAACAAGATCCAGCAAGCACTGATTGCCGAGAGTAGTGCGTTTATCGCCGCAGACCGAGTCATTGATACTGGTCGAGAACTTGCTCCAGTGATTTTAGAAAAAGCGGCCAGTTACAAATTACAACAAGCTCAACAAGTGCATATGATGTCGATGGTATTTGCCGCAGATAATATGCTGTTGTCATCGCTCACTGCTGTGTCTGAGTCTTATCCTTTACGGGGGGAATTACTGGTTTCAGCAACCATGAATGCTACCGATGCGGTGGTTGCTCACGCGCCGAAATTAGGCGAAGTCTGGTTAGAAGAAAACGGCTTCAAACAGCTTGATGTCAGCATTGGTGACAGCATTGAAGTAGGTGTCAGTCGTTTTATTGTATCAGGCATGATCACGCAGATCCCGGATGCATCATTTGGGGTATTTAATGCAGGCCCTATTTTATTTTTAAATCAACAGGATATGCAGCGTACTGAGTTAATTCAGCCGGGCAGTCGGTTAAGTTATAAATATTTGTTTGCGGGTGAGGAAGCAAATATCACGGAATTTGAACACTGGATCACGCCATTATTAACCGCTGATCAGCGTTGGTATGATGTTAAGTCGCAGCAGTCGCCATTAGCCCGTGCGTTAAACCGTGCAGATAAGTATTTAGCGTTAGCGAGTATGTTGGGCATTGTTTTGGCTGCCGTGGCGGTTGCCGTTGCGAGTCGTCGTTATAGTCAGCGCCATCAATCTACGGTTGCAGTGTTTAAAGCCATGGGTGCTTCCCGTGCTTACGTGACCAAAGTGTATTGCTTGCATTGGACTTTGTTGAGTTTGTTAAGTATCGCCATCGGTCTCATTGTCGGTTACTTGATCTTAAATGTCGGTTTGACGGCAATGCGTGATTATTTAGCTATTCCTGAATCTGGCGCTATGTTATATCCGCTATTAGTGGCGATTATGACTGGCTTGATCTGCGCGATAGCCTTTGCACTGCACCCATTATTCACCCTAGTTAATACTTCTCCGATGATGCTTTTACGCGGACGAACTGCAGAATCAAAAGCAGGCTTATTGGCACAACTGCCAGCAATTTTCGCTGTTTTTGCGTTGCTCTATTTATTTAGCCAAGATCTAACTTTAAGTACGGCTTTATTGGTCGGTGGTTTATTGATATCAGTGATCTTGTATGTGGTTGGGCGTTTGTTAATGTCTATCGGTCGCAGCGCAGGTAGTAAAGCGGGGCAATCCTGGCATCTGGCTTGGGCAAACTTAACTCGTAGAGCCAGTGAAAATAGTATTCAATTGATCAGCTTTACTATCGCTATTCAGCTACTGCTGATCATTGTAGTGATGAAAAATAGTTTGATCGATGAATGGCAGCAGCAACTTCCCGATGATACTGCGAACCGCTTTTTAGTGAATATCAGCAGTGAACAAGTCGACGAAGTTAATAACTTTATCGACTCAAGCAAAATTCACTCTAGCGGCTTATTTCCGGTTGTTCGTGGTCGTTTGACGGCAATTAACAGTGATAAAGTGACCGAGGCTGTTTCTAAAGAAAAGTCAGATGGCAACAATAATGGTCGGGATGGCGTAGGGCGAGAGTTAAATCTTACTTGGCGAAATAATTTACCGTTTGAAAACCAAGTACTGGCTGGACAATGGTGGCAAACAGGTGATGAACGTGCGCTCGTTTCGATTGAATCGACTCTCGCAGATCGTTTGGATATTGATGTTAATGATAAACTGCAATTTCAGCTTGGTAGTGAAGTGGTTAATGTGACTGTCGCCAGTATTCGTAAAGTGAATTGGCAGACTTTACAGCCAAACTTTTACATGATCTTTAATCAGCATGTTCTTGAGGACTTTCCTGCAACTTATATTTCATCCCTATATGTTCCTCCAGAACTGTCGAGTGATTTACAACAATTTTTAACTCAATATCCAACCATCACTTTGATTGATGTTGATGCCATTATTAAACAGTTGCGCAGCGTAGTTAATCAGGTATCTGTAGCGATTGAATTTATTTTATTGCTAGTGGTATTGGCGGGTAGCTTGGTATTGGTGGCACAAGTGCAAGCCAGTATGGAAGAGCGTGAGCGCGAGTTAGCTATTTTACGTACGTTGGGTGCCAGCGGTAAATTATTACGCAATAGTGTGCTATTTGAATTCGTGGCGTTGGGCGGGCTAGCTGGCTTAATGGCGAGCATTGCCATGGAGTTGGGCGTTTATATTTTGCAAAGTCGTATCTTCGAAATGCCAGCAGGTTTACACCTAGAATATTGGTTTATTGGTATTGTGGCTGGTGCGGCTTTTGTCGGCGCTGTTGGTTTACTCAGTTGCTGGCGCTTGTTGAATATGTCCAGTGTGACTCTGATTCGAAGGACCATGTAATAGTTAATGATTTATTTTTATCTCAAGCCGGAACTTGCAATAGCTTCCAATGTTTTACGATGTTCAGGCTTGTCATAGGCACGATCTTCAAGCAGTATGGATTTCAGTTTCGACCAGTGTTCATCATTGAGCATTAATCGGGGCATGGCAACCTCAGTATTTTGTTTTTGGCGAAGTAAATTATATGAGGTTGCCACTCATATTTACAATTTCACCAAAGATCAACAGCCCCTAAATAATCCTGCGATTTACGCTGTTTTTTTGATTACTTTATTGACTATCTACATGATAGCTTGTTTTAGCTATTGTGAGTGTAAGGTTACTGCTCGTGTAAAGTGACACATCGGTTTTAGTAATTATAATATTTCAGGAAATGAATATATGAATGAAAAACAGATCAAGTTAGGACTTTTAGCCGCCGCATTCGCCAATATTTCTGGTGTTTTGCTATTTTCTAAGGTGTTTACGAATTATGCGATTAATATTGCAGATCCAGTCGTGATGTCGAACTTTGGCTTAGTGATGATTATTGTTTGGGGTTTTGCTTATGCTGCGACGGTTTTTATTAAAGGAAACATCAAAGCCATATTAGCGGTATTTGCTGTTGAAAAACTGGTTTACGTTGTTATGTGGGTTAAATGGTTAATCGCGAGTAGCTTAACGGCTGTTTATACCGAGGATATTTTAGCTGGTATTTTCTTTACCGTGTATGGCCTTAATGACTTATTATTTATGTTGTTGTTCATTTATATGATAGTGCCCCAATTAGGGCGGTTTATCACCCTAGGGAGTAGGGCCTAAAATAGCGTCAGTTCAGCACTGGCATTAAATTAATTCCATTTTATATCCTGGGCTATTCAAGGACAATGCTAGAACGTTGGCGCTCGAGTCAGCTTAATGATCATTTTCTAAAGTGAGACTCTTATCAACCGGAATATCTTTTATTGATGCTGATTGAGTGGGGCTGTGTAAAGAAGAAATAGGAGAGTCCCAAACTTTTGCAAGACGTTGACCAAAAAACTGACCGCCATCTTTGATGCAGATGGCATTACACGTAATATTACCGCGTAAAATACCGTTTTTTTCTATGCTCAGCTGATCACATTCAAGATCGCCTTCAACTGTCCCTGCAATAGTGATAATTTTTGCTGATGAAAAGCCTGTCACGTTACCTGTTTTTCCGACAGATATTGTACTATCACTTTTTAGTGAACCTTCTAAATTCCCATCAAGTAAAATATCTCCTGAGATATCTAATTCACCTGTAATAGTGCAATTCTGAGATATGAAAGTTAAGCCTTTTTGGGTTTTCTGTTTTTTATTGAACATAGATAATCCGCATTAAAAAATAAAAAACCAAAGAAATTAAAGAACTCTTGTCCGTTCTTCATATTTGTCTATTGGCCTGTGTTTATTAAACTCAATTACATAAAGCGACCATATGAAGAAGCTACTTGAATTTAATTTTTCTGAGTTAACCGCCGGCTAATTTAACTGTGTAACCTTTTTTCTCTAAAAATGTTTTAGCCATGTCACGTTGGTCGCCTTGGATCTCAATAATGAAATCTTTTACGCTACCGCCGACACCGCTTTTCTTTTTTAATTCCTTTGCTAACGCTTTAAGTTCTTTTTCAGGTAAATCAATACCGCTAATCGTCGTCGCGCCTTTACCTTTACGGCCTTTAGTTTCACGGCGGATCCTGACAATACCATCACCTTCTGGGGCTTGTTCTTGTTGCTTTTCTTCTTTAATACGGCCGCCATCGGTTGAAAAAACCATGCGGATGTTGTCATCGATTTGCATTCTTTGTACTTCCTAAAAATGTCTGAGCATAAATGAATTCTGCTTATGGGCTGATTATAACAAATTTGAGCTAGTTCAGAAGGTTAAATTTTGCTTACATTCCCTGACAATTGCTTACCCCGTTTTATGTTAATAAATGGCACGCTATTGTCACTAAATCTAGTCGAAGCTGAATTCACGGGTGATTTCAGTCTTAAATTAGATTCGACTAAGGGTTATACCCAGCACTCTCGTTATTTAAAAGATGTGACTTTAACGGGAACAAATAACAGTAATGTGGTCGTAAACGAGTTAAATAATCACATTACTGACAATGCCAGCACTAATATGGCGATATTCACGGGAAATTCATCACAATACTCAATAGATAAACAAGCTAACGGATCAACTATTGTGACAGATCTTGTGGACGGTCGAGGTGGCAAAAACATTTTGGTAAATATGGAGTTTGCTCAATTTAGCGATACTAAGAAACTTGCTGAATTATATGATTTAGCAAGTTGCCTTCTTGCAAGGCTTTTCGTACTAATGCTACGCCCGCCATGGATGGTGCATTTTGAAACTCAGCTTCTTCAATAATCAATTCTGGTAAGAAACTAGGCAATGCTTGTTGTTGTACACTCTGCTTAATACTTGGGAATACAATATTTTTTGCCGCGGCTATTTCACCTTTTAGCAGCAATTTCTGTGGATTAAATAAGTTCACCATGATCGCTATGGCTTGACCGAGTAATTTACTGGCGCGTTGCAGTACTTGTATTGCTAGTTCATCGCCAGCATTGGCGGCACTGCAAATAGCTTCGATAGACAATTCGGTAGATAGCGTGGTTGCTTGCAAGCTCGATGGATGGCCTTCATTAAGGAGATTTTGTACTTGTTTGATAATCGCGTCGTTGGAAACAACTGTCTCTAAACAACCATGATTGCCACAGTGGCATTTAAGTCCAAGCTGTTCGACCTTAATGTGACCTATTTCGCCAACTTGGTTGTTAAAATTGGTAAAGATGGTGCGATTATTAATTATACCAGCACCAACACCGTCATGTACTGAAAGTAATACGGTATCTTGGCAGTCTTGCGCTGCGCCAAAATATAGTTCAGCCAATGCCAATGATTGGGTATGATTACCGATATAACAAGGTACGCCAAATTCAGCTGTTAACATGCTAGCTAAAGGCACATTCGTGAGGTTGTGTTTAGGTAAATAGACAATCGTACCTGACTCTCGGTCGATCAAACCCGGTGAAGTAACTGCAATCGCGACTAATTTGGCATCGTTATCATCTTGGTTATTAAAAGCGGTGATGAATTGGGCCATCTCGCTTATTAATACGCCGATAACTGAATTCGATTGATTGTCTGATTCAGATGTATTGCTAAGAGATATTCGCTGTGTTGCTAATAATTCACCGGCAATGTTATGACAAGCTATGGTTAGGTTATTACGGCCTAGTTTACAGCTAATAAATACAAACTTGTCATACTCACAAGTTAACGAGATAGCAGGGCGACCACCGGTTGAGGCTTGTTGTTCGACCTCATGAATCAAACCCGCAGCAATTAATTGCCGCGTGATTTTAGTGATACTTGCAGGGGCAAGGGCACTGGCTTTTGCTAATGCCATACGCGAAATTAATTTGTTGTCATCAATAAGGCCGTAAACACTGGCAGTGTTAGCTTGCTTTACCGACTCGATATTTGCTACTGGATTTATTTTCATAATACCTGACTAAAAATATGTTTCCTAGATTCTCACAATATACATCATCGACGGATTAAGAAAATGATTTAATTTGGCCATTTACAATGGTTTTTTGTACTTTAAATTTGTCATCTAATACGGTGATATTGGCGACTTTCCCCACGCTAATGCTACCGAGTTGCTCATCAACACCGATAGATTTTGCTGGATAGAGTGAAGCCATGCGCAAACTTTCAACAAGTGTTAATCCAACTTTTTTTACTGTATTTTCAACTGCTTCAATCATGGTTAATGCTGAACCGCCGAGAGTACCATCTGCGCCAACACATTTACCATTGCGGTAGAATACTTCGGTGCCGACAAAATCAAATGACTCAATATTAGCCCCCGCTGGCGCTACGCCATCTGTCACTAATACGAGGCGCTCGCCAAGTAGTTTATGGCTCATTCTTACATTAGCGTAATCAACATGATGACCATCGACAATAATGCCAGCGTAGTTATTTTTGGTATCATAAGTTGCCCCTACCACACCGGGGTCGCGCCCCGTAATGGATGACATGGCATTGAATAAATGTGTGGTGAAGCTGGCCCCGGCGGAGAAACATTGCATTGCTTCACTATAACTTGCATTTGAATGACCAAGGGAAACTTGAATGCCTGCTTGACTAAGTTGCTTGATATGTTTTAGCTGAGTCTGTTCTGGTGCTATTGTAACTGTACTGATTTGCGCTGAATTCTGGCACATGAAGTCAATCATGGACTGCTCACTAGTTCGTAGCAGAGCGCTGCTATGAATGCCTTTTTTCGCGAGAGATAAATAAGGTCCTTCTAAATGTAACCCCAATGCTTGATGACTATATTGCTGTTGAAATTGCGCCATGACAGCGACTGCATTATGCATATCGCTGTCGTTGGTGGTGATGAGTGTTGGCAGAAAACTCGTACAGCCAAAATGCTCGTTGGTCACCTGCATTATTTCTAATGTAGCTACGCTAATATCGTTATTAAACAGCACGCCACCGCAGCCGTTGAGTTGTAAATCTATAAAGCCAGCACACAAGTTTGCGCCTGCTAAGTCCACTTTTTCTAATTCTATAGGGCACTGCGCAAGGGGTAAGATAGCGCTGATTATTTCATCATCAATGACGACGCAATGGTCGTGCAAAATAGCCGAATTTATATCGCTGCTATTAGTATAAATAACACAGTTAGTGAGCACGTACATATACGCTTACTCCGAAATCATATGGTTTATATTATCCGCTTCGAGTTCTTGGAAATAACGCACTGTTTTCACTTTCAACTCCATGGTTGCAGCTTGGTCACAGGCAATAATTGAACGCGGATGTAATTGTAATGCTGACACTGTCCATAAATGATTAACACTGCCTTCGACAGCAGCTTCTAACGCTTGGGCTTTATTGTGACCAGTAATTAATAATAATATTTCTTTAGCATCTAACAGGGTACCGACACCGACGGTTAATGCCAGTTTTGGTACCTGCTGTATATCGTTATCAAAAAAGCGTGAATTAGCAATACGAGTATCTTCTGTCAGGGTTTTAACGCGAGTACGAGAAGCGAGAGAAGAAGCGGGCTCATTAAAGGCAATATGCCCATCAACGCCTACACCACCAAGAAACAAGTGGATCTTACCATAATGGACTATTTTAGCTTCATAACGCTGACATTCAATCTCAAGGTCATCAGCATTACCATTCAATAAATTGATATTGTCATCTTTAATATCAATGTGATTAAAAAAATTATTATACATGAATGAGCGGTAGCTTTCGGGATGATCTGCGTCAATCCCTACGTATTCGTCCATGTTAAAAGTGACAACATGTTCAAAGCTAATTTTTCCAGCATTATGCAGCTGGATCAGTTCACGATAAGTGGTTAATGGCGTGCCACCTGTTGGCAATCCCAATACAAATGGCTTTTCAGCGGTTGGCTCGAATGCATTTATTTTATTTACAATGTATTCAGCGCTCCAGCGACCGACTTGGCTTGGAGTTTGTAATGGAATTAGTCTCATGGCATTGCCTTATTATTCGAATTCAGGATTATAAAGATGACTTAATTTTCAGTATAAAATAAGCTTAGGTTTATGCCAAGTTAAATTGATGGTAATTCTTTTTCATCCTGAATTGATCACATTTTATAGAATTTAGTGAGATTTAATGAGATTTGAACTTGCGATAACTAGCATCTTAATTTACATTGTGAAATAAGTGATTTGAACAGATTACGCGGCTTAAAACCCGGCATCTACATATTAAACATAAATTACCATCACATCAGCTAACCAACATAGAAAGGAGTAGCTATATGTTTAGCTATCTACAAAAGATCGGACGCGCACTCATGGTGCCTGTTGCAGTACTACCCGCTGCCGCAGTATTAATGGGGATCGGTTATTGGATTGATCCGGTAGCGTGGGGTGGCAATAATATGCTTGCCGCGTTCTTCATCAAATCTGGCGCTGCAATTATTGATAACATGTCATTGTTGTTTGCTGTTGGTGTCGCTTATGGTATGTCGAGAGACAAAGACGGCTCGGCAGCATTAGCGGGTTTGGTTGGTTTCCTCGTCGTAACTACTTTACTTGAACCTGGTGCCGTTGCTGCTATTCAAGGTATTGCCGCGGAAGATGTTTCTGGGGCATTTGCTAAAATTAATAACCAGTTTGTGGGTATCCTCGTTGGTGTTATTTCTGCTGAGTTATATAACCGCTTTAGTGATGTTGAACTGCCAAGCGCATTAACCTTCTTTAGTGGTCGTCGCTTAGTGCCGATCGTGAC
>Ga0209395_1002715_pt1 | contig 22720 bp, 23 predicted proteins | sample GOMGulsemesocosm_3_FD_184635 | JGI IMG/M metagenome (GOLD analysis project Ga0209395, IMG submission 184635) | Methane-oxidizing microbial communities from mesocosms in the Gulf of Mexico - GOM9D Gulf of Mexico (SPAdes) (version 2) | ecosystem: Environmental > Aquatic > Marine > Cold seeps... | reverse complement strand
GTTGAATTCTTAATTGAGCATAGTAAAATACTCGGTATGCGGGAGTGGCGGAATTGGTAGACGCGCTAGATTTAGGTTCTAGTATCTTAGGGTGTGAGAGTTCAAGTCTCTCTTCCCGCACCATTACAACGAGTATAGAAAGAATAAACAGATCGCTTAAAAGCGATTTTTTTATGCCTGAATTTTAAGGTTTAGGCGTGATGATGGCTAGAGGTTCTAACTTTTAGCATCAAAGGGGCACGAGAGTTCAAGTCTCTCTTCCCGCACCATTACAACGAGTAGTTAAATACCAAATAAACAGATCGCTTAAATGCGATTTTTTTATGCCTGAATTTTAAGGTTTAGGCGTGATGATGGCTAGAGGTTCTAACTTTTAGCATCACAGGGCACGAGAGTTCAAGTCTCTCTTCCCGCACCATTACAACGAGTAGTTAAATACCAAATAAATAGATCGCTTAAATGCGATTTTTTTATGCCTGAATTTTAGTGATTTACGCTTCGATAGCCTAACATTTCGTACAGCTCCCCCTGCTGAACACGATTTTGCGCGCTGTTAATTAGTCCACTTATTTGATACTGACTTAGTAAGCGATCGAGAATAGGGCGCAATTCTTTGGCTGACATTCCCGCTTTAATCGTGTCTTCACTTAACAACCGTAATAAAATATCATCGAGTCCTGTCAATAACATGTTATGGCTTTTGTCGTTGAATATTGATGGGAACACCAAATCTGAATCCCGTACTAAGCCTAGGATCTGAGTGAGCTCTTCGACGATACAGGCGACAAGCTTGCCATGCATCCTTGCTTGATCGACAGGAATGAAAACGTAGGCTCTGGTGATAACGTTATTGGCTGCTGTTTGGATGTTAGCCAAACACACTGAACCATGAAGGTATTGGACGGCCGACTCACCTATGTTGTCTTTGACCAGTGATGGTAAGGTTTTTTGTCGAGTAAAATAATAATGGAGGTTGGCCAGTTTTCTATTAGCTACTCGTTTAATATCAAAGCCTGTGATGCTGATAAGCTGCTTTATATGTGCATTTAAGAGACTATCGTGCAGTGGTTTGTCGCCTGTTTGGTGTTCGACATAAATTCTAATGGGTTGCTGCCATTTTCGTAAATTGAGATTAACACTCTGGCCGTGCTCATTGCCAAGCGCTACTTCTAGAAAGCTTTTCGCAATATAGTCAGGGTGTTGCCATGGCTCGTTTGCTGTAGCTTCGACACATAATAGCGACGCGGAAAAGGCGGTATATCGCATAAATTTTATCATTGCATATTCCCCAGACGTATCCTGCCTTTAAGCCAGTTATCGGCAAGTAAGCCATAGTCATATTGATCGGTCCACTGATCACCAATGAGGAAATGCTGCGTAAACATCGCTTCTCGAGCAAAGCCTAGCTTTTCCATCACGCGGGTTGAGGCTATATTCCTGACATCACACTTGGCGACTATCTTGTGCACCTCCATTTGCTTGAAGAGGTAGTCAACTAACAACTCTGCAGCTTGGGTACACACACCTTTCCCCGCTACATTGGCGCTCATTCGATAACCTAATTCAACGCGACTGCAATCATAATCCTCAATATTAAAGACGATCTCACCGACAGGAGTATCACTGCCATGCAAGCAAATAACTAACCCGTTCCACTGACCGAGTTTAAGCTGCCATGATTGAGAGAGTAGCTTTACGATTTTCATTGTTGCAATATCGTCTTCTGGAATGCAAATGTATCGACAGTTTTCGGGATCTTGGCGGTAGGACTTAATAACGTCAAAATCGCTTAATTTAGCTATTCGCAAGCTTACACTCGCATTATTGAGTAGTGGAGGTTGCAGTCGACTACCAAGAGTGAAATTCATCGTATCTTATAAGCCTGTTAAAGATGTTGAAATTTAATTGTAGGAGCAAATGAAATAATAGGCAAAGCCAAAAGTTAGCGTTGAAATGACATATTCACGCGAATTCTCCCAAATTACACTATAATTTTAAGACGTTAAATTATAAATAAGTCACCTGAGAGATAATGCCACAATTTATAAAAACCTATGACAATGCGTTGTCAGAAAACTTATGCGATGAAATTATCGCACGCTTTGACGCGTCCAATAATAAGGTTCAGGGTCGGGTAGGTGGTGGTGTCGACCAACAAAAGAAGCATAGTACCGACCTTTCGATGTCTAATAATCCGGACTGGCAAGACCTAAATAATCAAGTAATGACGTCAATGTTTAAAGCAACACAAGAATATCTTAAAGAATTCTACTTCCTAATCATTGGCACGTTGTCACCTATGATGCCTGATCCTCAAATGAACAAGCATGTTACTCTCACAGAGCAAAATTTTGAGCGTATCGGCTTACCTAAACTCGATCAACTTATGCGTAGTATCTTTCGCTGTAGCCCAATTAACATTCAGCGATATAAAAAAGGTGAGGGCGGTTATCCATTATGGCACTCTGAAATATATCCTTTGGATAGTACATGTGAACAACTTCACCGCAGTTTACTTTTTTTGATTTATTTAAATGATATTGAAGAGGGCGGGGAAACCGAATTTCGCTACCAACAGCTAAAGGTTAAACCAAAAAAGGGGTCCATCGTTATTGCACCTGCAGGGTTCACTCACACTCATCGTGGCAATGTACCGATTTCAGATGATAAATATGTGCTAGCTGGTTGGGTATTGTTTAATCGTTCAGAACAAATTTACGGAAAGTAGGTTTGAATCGGAGTTAGGGTGGAAAGTTAACCAGCCATGGCGGCTGGTTAACTCGATAATGCTATACGTTAAAGCGGAAGTGAATAACATCACCATCTTTCACGATATAGTCTTTACCTTCAACACGTAGTTTACCAGCGTCTTTTGCGCCAGCTTCGCCTTTGTTCTCGATAAAATCCTCAAAACCAACAACGGCGGCGCGAATGAATCCACGCTCAAAGTCAGTATGAATTTTACCAGCGGCTTGTGGCGCTGTTGAGCCAATGTTTACAGTCCAAGCACGCACTTCTTTAACGCCGGCAGTAAAGTATGTTTGCAGTTTAAGCAGCTCATAGCCACTACGGATAACACGGTTTAGACCCGGTTCTTCAATACCCAAATCTTCCATGAACTCAGCAGCATCGTCGGCATCGAGTTCAGCAATTTCTGATTCCATCTCGGCGCATACTGCAACCACAACCGCATTTTCTGTTGCTGCAAGGGCAATGACTTTATCAAGCATTGGGTTGTTTTCAAAACCTTCCTCACTGACATTGGCAATGTACATCGTTGGCTTGATGGTTAAAAACTGAAGGTAATCAATTGCTACTTGCTCTTCTTTGGTCAGTTCCAATGCACGTAGCATTAAACCATTATCAAGTTGCGCTTTAATTTTCTCAAGTACACTAATTTCGAATTTAGCGTCTTTGTCGCCGCCTTTCGCTTTCTTGGCTTGACGATATACCGCTTTATCTGACACATCCATGTCGGCTAGCATAAGCTCTGTATTGATCACTTCGATATCGGCAAGAGGGTCTACTTGACCACTAACATGAACGATATTATCGTCTTCAAAACAACGAACAACATGACCAATAGCATCTGTTTCACGGATGTTGGCTAGGAATTTGTTACCTAAACCTTCACCTTTCGATGCGCCAGCAACAAGGCCAGCGATGTCAACAAATTCCATCGTTGTTGGAATAACGCGTTCTGGCTTGACGATTTCAGATAACTGATCTAAACGTAGATCTGGTACAGGAACCACACCAGTGTTTGGTTCAATAGTACAGAACGGGAAATTAGCCGCCTCGATACCTGCTTTTGTTAACGCATTGAAAAGAGTTGATTTACCAACGTTTGGTAGACCGACGATCCCACATTTGAAACCCATGGTGATTCCTTAAAATTTGATGTTAAGACTAACCTTTAAAAGCGTGTAGTCTGTTTTTTGCACCGTCAAATCCATTCGAATAGATTAGACTGGTGGAGCGTACAGCTTCGTCGATAACACTATCGATTTGTGCTTGTTGCTCTTTTGATGGCTTGCCTAAAACATAACCTGTTACTTTGTCTTTGTGTCCTGGGTGTCCGATAGCAACGCGCAAGCGATGGAAATTTTTATTATTCCCCATACTACTAATGATATCGCGTAATCCATTATGACCACCGTGACCGCCACCTTGTTTGAATTTGGCAACGCCGGGATCTAAATCAAGCTCATCGTGAGCGACTAAGATATTCTCTACCGGTATTTGGTAGAATTTGGCCATTGCTGCAACGGCTTTACCGCTACGATTCATAAATGTGGTAGGAACAAGTAGACGCACGTCATGACCGTCGATATTAATGCGAGCGGTGAGACCAAAGAATTTAGCTTCGGTTTTTAACGTGGTGTTATGCCAATCGGCGAGTTGTTGGATATACCAAGCACCAGCATTATGTCTGGTGTTGGTATACTCGGGACCTGGATTAGCCAGGCCCACGATAAGCTGAATTTGATTACTCAAGTGAGTAAATCTTATTCTGCTTCTGGAGCTTCTTCAGCTGTTTCTTCTTCGTCTACGCTTGCGCCTTTAGGTGCAGCAATAGAAACAACAGCTTGGTCATGGCTTTCGCCTTTACTTAATTCAACTGATGTAACACCTTCTGGAAGGGTGATGTCAGATAAGTGAATTGTTTGACCGAACTCTAAGTTAGCGATATCAACTTCGATGAACTCAGGAAGGTTAGCTGGTAAACAAGCAACTTCAATTTGGTTAGCCTGATGAGCAACAACGCCACCAGATTTAACTGCAGCACAAACATCTTCGTTGATGAAATGTACTGGGATTGAAGTGTGTAGCTCGTGGTTAGCATCAACACGTAGGAAATCAACGTGGTTAACTACTGGTTTGTGAGCGTGACGCTGCATTGCTTTAACGATAACTTTTTCTTCGCTGCCGTCAACATTGATTGTTAAAATTTGAGAGTAGAAGTTTTCTTGCTCTTGAGCTTTAAATAATTTGTTGTGTTGTAGCGTGATAGAAACAGGAGCTGCTTCGCCACCGTAAATAATAGCAGGAGTTTGTTCCGCGTGACGTAGGCGGCGGCTCGCACCTTTCCCTAGATCTGTACGGATTGTTGCGTCAAGTGTAATAGCTTGTGACATGTTAATGTCTCCAATAATAAATATTTATAGGTGAAGGTTTTTGCGACCAAAACCTTCGCGATACCGAAAAATTCGGCGCGACATTATAACCAAAATATCACGATAAAGGCAAATTTTAACCAATGAAAAAATCGGCTTCACTATCAAAGTTGTGATACAGGTGCATCGATACGTCAATATGCGGTAAAACCGGTCGAGTACAGTGCATTTATTCACACTGTCACCGGATGATAAGCTATCTTTGATGTAGATTTTACGCCGCCAATAAAAAAGGCACTAGTATTTAGTAGTCGCCTTCATTTAGTAATGCATATCAGTTAAGGAAATGTAGCAACAGTTGAAGCGCGGTTGTTTCCGCCATTTATCATTTAAGATCAGCGATAAAGCACAGGGGCGCCTTTCTTTGTAAACCTCGTCCCTGAGGTTTATCGCTACGCGACCAGCTAAAGCTGTCCTAAAATGTTCCCGACATTTTAGTGGCGACGCACAAATTAGTCTGGAACCTATTTGAACAGCCGCAGGCTGGCCCGTAGGGTGAAATACACGGATGTATTTTATAAAAAAAGTGATTGGTGTGCGTACGCTATCATCCATTAAAACGAAGAATTTGATTAAGCACATCAAAAAATACTCGAAAGCTTGAATTTTTCCGCTCACTGACCAGTATTAGCCTTCGTCTAGAGGTTTCTGTTGCGTAGTGCTTTGGTCCTAATTCAAGGAGATCGCACGGAATTGACTCCTGTCGTGCAGCGATAAGCATAAAAAAAGGCGACTAAAAATAGTCGCCTTTCTGTAATCGGAGTTGGGCGCAGTCATTTGAATAAAATTCTAGGAGAGCGCACGGAATTGACTCCTGTCAATGAGTACGCTCGACAACGAATTTTAGAACAATGGTAAGTCCCAGACCTGATTAATATTCGAACATTGCCGAGATAGACTCTTCATTCGACACACGGCGCAATGCTTCTGCCATCATGCTATCGAGAGAGAGTACTTTCACTTTTCCTGTCGCTTTCATTTCAGCAGATAACGTGATTGAGTCAGTCACGATGAACTCATCGATCACACTGTTCGCCACATTGGTCACCGCGCAGCCAGAGAAGACTGCGTGAGTTGCATAAGCGTAAATTTTACGCGCGCCATGCTCTTTTAATGCTTCAGCTGCCTTACACAGTGTGCCGCCAGTATCGATCATATCGTCAACGATGATACAGTCACGACCATCGACATCACCAATAATATGCATGACTTGTGCAACGTTCGCTGCTGGACGACGTTTATCGATGATAGCCAAATCGGTATCATCTAATAGTTTTGCTAATGCACGAGCACGAACAACACCACCAATATCTGGAGAAACAACGATTGGTTCGTGGAAGTCACGAGACTTAATGTCGTCTAATAATACCGGCGTACCAAAGACGTTATCTACGGGGACATCGAAGAAGCCTTGAATTTGCTCGGCATGTAAGTCAACCGTCAATACGCGGTCAACACCAACACTTGATAAGAAATCAGCAACAACTTTAGCGGTAATTGGTACACGAGCACTACGAACACGACGATCTTGACGCGCGTAACCGAAATACGGTATTACAGCTGTAACACGACCGGCAGATGCGCGTCGTAGCGCATCGACCATTACCAGCAGTTCCATTAGGTTGTCGTTTGTTGGTGAGCATGTTGATTGCAAGATGAATACATCTGCACCACGTACATTTTCGTTGATCTGTACGCTAATTTCTCCGTCGCTAAAACGGCCAACAGTAGCATTACCTAGTTTTAGATAAAGACGGTCAGCAATTTTTTTAGCTAGTTCCGGAATCGCGTTTCCAGCAAACAATTTAATATCAGGCACGTTAACCTCAGGCATTGGGTGTGTGGGCGGTGTGAATCCGCCATTTCATTAGTTTGAAATCAAACTAACAGTAATTTTTTGCATTAATGCTGGTCGTTTAGTTGTGCAATTTTTTGGGCTAAGGGCGATGTATTGATACCTTTGGCAACAAATCCGTGCATCGTTTTAGGAAGTTTTTTAAGAACATGTGCAGCTGCCTGCGCCGATTCAAACTCACCAAAAACACAACTTCCAGTCCCTGTCATTTTTGCTGGTGCGTATTCTACCAACCAGTCTAGTGCGCTGGCAACCATCGGATGGCGATTTTTTGTTATCTCTTGGCAGTCATTGCCAAGAGTTGCACTGCTAAGCTGCTCAAGCCTGAGAGGCGGGGTGTTTCTTGGTAACTCAGGCGCTTGAAAAATTTCTTGGGTTGAAACGGCTACGCCAGGCCAAATAACGAGATAATGTGGCTGAGGTGGTGACACGGGCGTTAGGTCCTCGCCAATGCCTTGGGCAAAAGCAGCGAATCCGCGCACAAAAATAGGCACATCGGCGCCAAGTGACAATCCCATGGTCGCCAACGTCTCGAGAGGAAGATCAATCTCCCACAAATGATTTAACGCGACTAAGGTGGTTGCTGCGTTCGATGAGCCACCACCCAAGCCCGCGCCCATCGGTAATATCTTATCAAGTTCAATGGCCGCACCAACATGCTTATTGGCCAGTGGTTTTAACATCATCGCCGCGCGATAGATAAGGTTGTCTTGTAGTAAAACGCCCTCTACTGCGGGACTCAGAGTGACCTCGTTAGATTGTGTTGGAGTAATACGTAGGTTATCGCCATAATCTAGAAACTGGAAAATAGTTTGTAGGGTGTGATAACCATTGTCTAATCGTCCGGTGATATGGAGAAATAAATTCAGTTTTGCCGGGGCAGGCCAAGAATCGTGGATATTCATTATTTGTCGATACGCCATGTTGATATTGCGAGCTTTAAGAACAGTTTGCCTTTACTAAGGCGTAAGGTTGTTGGCCGAGTATGTTGACCGAATGTTTGGTATTGACCGAGCTTAAGTAGCCATTGGTCGCCATTGGAGTCAGTGATATTACCCTGTTGAAATTGACCTGCTTCGTTAACAATAGGGTCAATAGCATGTTGCACATTACCATTAACCCAATGTTTTAATTGATTAACCGGAATATGCCAGCGGGTCATCTGCCAAATTAGTTGCTCGGCAGACGATCCGACGGTAGTGTCACCATCAGTGGTGATCTCGACGTGTTGTTCATTACCCTGTATTTTCATCACGGTGATGCCAAAGGTCGTGTAGAGGTTAATATCATACTGATCGTTAACCTGGCTCCAGTTAATTTTAGCCGCTTGTGCTTCTTGAGGGGTTTTAATCGCAAATTTACCATTGAACTGCCATTGTTCAACAATATCGGACGGATCGATATTAATACGTGGCGTTGTCGTACAGCTGGCGAGAATAATTACATTAAATAAGAATAATAATCGTTTAATCACAATGAGTGTCTAAAAGTTTGATTTAGATTGCATATAGAGTAGCTTCTTTTTAACTTAGGCACTAGAGAAGCTTTCAATTGCCCCTAAAATTCGGGTAAAATTCTATTTATAGATTTCGCTCAATGAATTAGTCGAACCCATAAACATGTCATTAGTTGCTTTAGGTATAAACCACAAAACCGCGTCGGTAAACCTGCGAGAGAAAATTGCATTCTCGCCGGATCAGATGGTGGCTGCCCTGCAACAACTTAAGGCGTTGCATCCTGATAGCGAAGCCGTGATATTGTCAACCTGTAATCGTACCGAGCTTTATTGCCATCATGTCGACGCACAGCAATTAAAAGATTGGCTACAAGCCTTTCATCAAGTTGATGCCAATGCACTAGAGAAAAGCATCTACCTTCACCGCGGGGTGTCGGCTGTTGCACACTTAATGCGAGTGTCTTGTGGGCTCGATTCACTCGTCTTGGGCGAACCTCAAATTTTAGGTCAAATCAAACAAGCTTATAGCACGGCAAAAGCCGCCGGTTCGATCAGTCAAACGCTAGACAAACTATTCCAACGCACTTTCTCAGTGGCTAAAAAAGTGCGTACGGAGACCGATATCGGTGCTAATGCTGTGTCCGTCGCATTTGCCGCCGTTAGCTTAGCCAAGCAGATATTCGGTGATTTGTCGCAAACCAATGTATTGCTCATTGGCGCTGGCGAAACGATTGAATTGGTGTCTAAGCATATTACGGAAGCTGGAGTGACGAAAATCACGGTGGCGAATCGGACGTTAGCTAATGCGCAAGCGATGGCACAAGAGTTCGATGGTCAAGCCATCACGTTAGCGCAAATTCCTCAGCACTTGCGCCAAGCAGACATCGTGATTTCTTCAACCGCTAGTACTTTACCTATTCTTGGTAAAGGCTTAGTTGAAGAGGCGACCGCGAGTCGCCGTCATCAGCCAATGTTACTGATTGATATTGCCGTACCGCGTGACATTGAAGAGCAAGTTGGGGAACTCGACGATGTCTATCTCTATACCGTCGATGATTTACAGGGCATTGTTGAGCAGAATATGGCATCGCGCCGCGCGGCGGCAGATGAGGCCGAGGTTATCACCAAAGAGCAAGCTATCGAGTTTATGGCGTGGACCAAGTCACTGGTTTCTGTTGATTATATTAAACAGTACCGTGTACAAAGTATCTTATCGAAGGATGAGTTACTCGACAAGGCACTCCAAAAGCTTGGTCAGGGCAGCGATGCTGAAAAGGTATTAGTTGAACTGGCGAATAAACTCACCAACAAATTAATTGATAGCCCAACCCGTGCAATGAGTCATGCTAGCCATCATGGCGACAATGAAAAATTACAGATTATCTCCAATGCATTGGGACTTGGCGACGACAGTTAGGTTACAATAGCCGCAATATTACCATCATTAGTCCATGTTGACTGATGTCTATGAAGCCTCGCGCTGTAAATAAGAGAAAATAAATAATGAAACCAACGGTTTATGCAAAGCTTGAAGGCTTGCAAGAGCGTCATGAAGAAGTTGAAGCGCTATTAGGCGATCCTGATACCATCGCTAATCAAGACTTATTTCGCGCGTTAAATAAAGAGTATTCTGCACTTGGGCCGGTGCTGGAATCATTTCGTAGCTACCAAGAAGCGACAGCTGACTTCCAGTCGGCGCAAGAAATGCTTAAGGATGAAGATCCTGATATGCGCGAAATGGCACAGGAAGAATACAAAGAAGCCAAAGCCGAAATTGAACGTATCGAAGATGAGATCCAAATACTGTTACTGCCAAAAGATCCTAACGATGATCGTAATGCCTTTATCGAGATCCGTGCTGGTGCTGGTGGCGACGAAGCCGCAATTTTTGCCGGTGATTTGTTCCGCATGTACAGCCGTTATATTGAACATAAAGGTTGGCGTATCGAAATGATCACCGCAAATGAGTCTGAGCATGGTGGTTTTAAAGAGGTTATTGCTAAAATTTCAGGCGAAGGCATCTACGGTATGATGAAGTTTGAGTCTGGTGGCCATCGCGTGCAACGTGTCCCAGAAACTGAATCACAAGGTCGTGTACACACATCGGCTTGTACTGTAGTTGTGATGCCTGAGATCCCAGAAGCCGAAGCGATTAAGATTAATCCGGCTGATTTGAAAGTAGATACTTTCCGCGCCTCTGGTGCAGGTGGTCAGCACGTTAATAAGACTGACTCTGCAATTCGTCTTACCCATATTCCTACCGGAACAGTGGTTGAGTGTCAGGATCAGCGTTCGCAACATAAAAATCGCGCCCAAGCTATGTCAGTACTTGGTGCTCGCTTGCAACAAGCTGAAGATGAAAAACGCCGCCTAGCAGAAGAGTCTACTCGTCGTAATCTGGTTGCTAGTGGTGACCGTAGCGAACGTATTCGTACCTATAATTATCCGCAGGGACGAGTGAGCGACCATCGCATTAGTTTAACGCTGTACCGTCTGGGCGAATTCATGCAAGGCGACATCGGTATGATCATCGAGCCATTGCTCAACGAACAGCAAGCCGATTTACTTGCCGCGTTATCTGAAGAAAATAGATAGTGAGCACTAACACAGTTGCACAAGTCGTCAAGCGCAGTGTCGCTCGTTTAACCCAGAGCGATACCGCATTGCTAGACGTACAAGTCTTGTTAGCATCGGTATTAAATGTTGGGCGAAGTTATTTTTATACTTGGCCCGATAAATTGCTCGACCAACAACCGCTTGAGCAGTTTGAACGGCTGTTAATTCGTCGGATCAATGGTGAACCAATAGCCTATATTGTCGGCGAGCAAGAATTCTGGTCATTGCCCTTAAAAGTCGCGCCTTCCACCTTAATTCCCCGACCAGAAACTGAATTGTTAGTTGAAACCATTCTTGAAAAAATACTCCTTGTTGATGCCAAAGGCATTGATCTTGGCACGGGAACAGGCGCGATAGCATTAGCGCTGGCTAGTGAACAAGCGAAATGGCAATTACTCGGGGTTGATTTTAATCATGACGCGGTGGTATTGGCGCAACAAAATCAAGGTAACTTGTCGATAAACAACGTTGAGTTTGTGCAATCGAGTTGGTTAGCTAACGTGGACCAACGCTGGCGGGGTTGTTGCGATTTTATCGTATCAAATCCACCCTACATCGATCCCACAGATCCTCATTTATCCCAAGGTGATGTACGTTTTGAGCCGAGTTCAGCATTAGTCGCTGAAAATCACGGTTTACAAGACATTATCGACATTGCAAAACAATCGCTTAATTTTCTTAAGCCGAATGCTATATTGTTGCTTGAACACGGTTTTGAGCAAGGTAATGCGGTGCGTGATATTTTATCCGGTCACGGATATAACGATCCCGTGACAATTAAGGATCTTGCTGGGTTAGACCGAGTCACCTTTGCATACGCACCATAATATTACGTAATGAATTGTTCATCATAGCCCCCTCGATCCATTGATCAACTTTTAGCCTATCAAATCTCGCAAATTCACCATAATGAACTAAGCTTTAATTATTCGTGTTATGCCCGATAGAGTGAGGCAGAGGAAAATTTGAAATGGATGAATTCGTATTTGCACAAGATGTTGTCGATCTTGATGAGGTGAGCGACCAATTGGCGCCATGGAAGTTGTTAATTGTTGATGATGAAGTGGAAGTACACGCGGTCACTAAGCTCGCGTTACGTGACTTCCAATTTCAGGATCGCGGGATTGAATTCATTAGTGCTTATAATGGACCCGAAGCGATACAAAAATTGGCCGATATCGAAGACATCGCCGTCGTGTTGCTCGATGTGGTGATGGAAACTGATGATGCAGGTCTTAAAGTGGCACGACACGTCCGAGATGTTGCAAATAATAAGATGTTGCGAATCATTCTGAGGACGGGCCAACCTGGCCAAGCGCCAGAGCGCGATGTCATTCTTAATTACGATATTAACGACTATAAGTCTAAAACCGAGCTCACATCTCAGCGCTTATTTACCAGCGTTGTGACGGCCTTTCGAAGTTACAGTGATTTAAGTGCGCTGGAGTACAATCGGCAAGGGTTAGAGCGAGTTATCGATGCCTCATGCGATCTGTTTAGTATGTCAGCGATGAGCAACTTTATCGATGGGCTGTTAGTACAGTTAACCGCTATCTTTTCGCGAGGGCAAACAAGCTTCGGTCTTAATTCGTTCGTTGCTGAACACCATGGTTCAAATATCGACACCTTAAAAGTCGTCGCGGCGCAAGGAAGCTTTAGTCAACACATCGGTGCTGATGTCATCGATATACTACCGCAAGGTTTACGTTCACTTTATCTCGATGTACAAGAACGTAATGAGATGGTGTTTGGTGAAGGCTACATCATCTATTATCGTAAAGACCCCAAACAATTTTCAACCTTGGTTTTTGTCAGTGGTATGCCAGATTCCATCAATGCGCACGATCAACGCTTGATTGAATTATTTTTACGCAACGTCCAACTCGCCTATGACAATATTTTACTTAACCAAGACATCGAATCTACCCAACGCGAAATAGTATACCGGCTTGGTAATGCACTCGAATCTCGCTCTAAAGAGTCTGGTAATCATTTAAAAAGAGTCGCGTTGTGCTCTGAACTTCTTGGCGATCTTTACGGTCTGACCAAGCATGAAACGAAGTTATTAAAACTGGCGGCGCCATTACATGATGTTGGCAAGATTGCGATACCTGATGACATTTTGCTGTGTCAAAATAAGCTAACAACCGAGCAATTTGACGTTATGAAAACCCACGCAAAAATTGGCTACGATCTGCTCCATGACTCTAACAGACCCATTTTGAAAGCCGGTGCCAATATCGCGATAAGCCATCATGAACGTTGGGATGGCGCTGGTTACCCTAGCGGTACTGTCGGTGAGAATATCGATCTTTTTGGCCGTATTGTCTCGTTAGTCGACGTGTTTGACGCACTCTATAATAAACGTTGTTATAAACCTGCTTTTGAGTTGTCTGCCTGTCTTGCGTATATCGAAGAAAATAGTGGCGGCGCGTTTGACCCTAAACTGGTTGAGCTATTCGTCGCGAATCAAGCTAAGTTCGTGGAGGTAATGAAAAACTATCCCGACTGAAGGTTGTTTTTTTGAGCTATTAGACCTCGCTCGCCGCAATTGTACTGATCAACATTCACTATTGCGGATAAATTTTGTAGAATGGCGCTAATTATTAATTTAGTGAGCCTGACCATGGAACAATTTTATCTGCCGTTAAAACATATTCATTTGACGTTCGTTGCTTTTAGCGTGCTGTTTTATTTAATCCGCGTGGTATTAATGCTGGTTAAGAAACCTATTCACCAAAAGAAATGGGCTAAAATGACTTCGCGAATTGCTGATACATTCTTATTGATATCAGCGTTCACCTTATGTTTTACCATTGGCCAATATCCATTTTCTGACGCGTGGTTAACTGAAAAGTTGGTTAGTGTTATTGCATATATCGTGCTTGCGTATATATCTCTCTATCGTTCGAACACTCTAAAATCACGTTTATTAACAAGCGTCGGTGCTATTGGTTGGATTATGATTGCAGCGAAACTTGCGATCTTTAAACAGGCATTTATTTTAGGGTAAGAACTTGCAGTTAATTAAACATTTTTCGGATATAAATTGCGTCAAACCATTAGAGTTGATTATCTATTGCGCCGAAGCAATCTGTGATGAACAAGAACTCGAGTCTGGCCATCAATTGTTGGGAAAATTGCTGGCACAGGTGCAAGAAATAGCACGGGTGCATGAAGCCCCCATGGAACGTTGGTTTGAATTCCAACAATTATTTTATAAAGATTGGTCGTTTTCTATTGATGAAAGTGACTATTTTTCGGTACCTAGTAATAGTTTATTCCACTTTATGCAGGATCGCATTGGAAATAACGCGTTATCGGCGGTTCTGGTCGAACATTTATTAGGTATGCTCGACTTAGCACCTAAAATGGTTAATTTCCCTGGGCCATTTATGATTAGAATTGATGGAATCGACGGCCGTTTTATTGATCCATTAAATGGTGAAGAGGTATCACATCAGTTTATGGAACTGTTGGTTCGAGGGCATTTAGGCGATCATATGCGTCTTGAAGAAGAACATCTCGCATTAGCTGATGAAAATACCGTTAAACGTCGCTACCTTACCAGCGTAAAACAGGCGAGTTTACTGGAAGAAGAATATGATTTAGCATTACTATTTACCGAATTGTTGCTTGAACTATTACCCGACGATCCTAATCAAATCATGGAGCGTGGTTTCATATTACAACAACTCGACTATTATAGTGGCGCAGCTGATGACTTTGCTTATTTTATAGAGCAATGTCCAGATGACCCAAATAGCGCCGTGTTAAAAACACATGTCAGTAAATTAAAGACCCAACATGTGGTAATGCACTAGACTTAATTCAACAGTACTAAAATATACCCTTAAAAATAATAATAAAAAAAGGAATACCAATGGAGTCAACGTTAATTACTAACGATGCAGTTGTGCTCGGTGTACTCGCCATGATCCTTGGTGGCGTTTTTTATACCAGTCAAAGCAACCACCCCGCGTGTAAAGCGCTCTATAAGTATGTGCCTGCTTTGTTGCTGTGCTACTTTTTACCTTCGCTGTTAAATACCTTTAACATCATCGACGGTGATGCTTCAAAAATTTATTATGTTGCTTCACGCTATCTATTACCTGCTTGTTTGGTCTTATTACTCCTTAATCTCGACCTTAAAGCGATTTTAGGACTCGGCCCCAAAGCTATTGTCATGTTTTTAACGGGTACACTCGGCATTATTATTGGTGGTCCGATTGCGTTAATGGTTATGGCGCAGTTCTCGCCTGAAATGATTGGTGTCGATGGTCCTCAAGCAGTATGGCGAGGAATGACCACTGTTGCTGGTAGTTGGATTGGCGGTGGCGCGAATCAGGCCGCGATGAAAGAGATTTATGATGTGGGTGGCGACGTTTTTTCTGCCATGGTAACGGTGGATATTATCGTCGCGAATGTTTGGATGGCCATCTTACTGTTGATGGCGGGGAATGCCAAGAAAATTGATGCTGCAACTGGCGCGGATACCAGCGCCATTGAACGCTTAAAAGACCAAATGAAAGACTACCATGCGCAAAATGATGCCAAGGCAACCACCAAAGATTTAATGGGTATTGTGGCGGTTGGTTTTGGTGTGACCGCACTCGGTCATATATTTGCGGATGTCGTCACGCCATTCTTCATTGAAAATTATCCAGAGACAGAACGTTTTAGCTTTCATAGCAAGTTTTTTTGGCTGATTATTAGCAGCACCGCGATGGGCGTTGCGCTATCCTTTACCCGTGCTAGACAGCTTGAAAGCGTTGGCGCGTCGAAAGTGGGCACTGTATATTTATATATTCTGATTGCCAGTATTGGGCTGCACATGGATGTCACTAAAATAGCAGAAGCACCGAAACTATTTATACTGGGTGGCATTTGGATGTTAGTACACGCAACCTTGATGCTCACGATGGCAAAATTGATTAAAGCACCACTGTTTTATATGGCGGTTGGCTCTCAAGCCAACGTTGGTGGCGCGGCTTCTGCACCCGTTGTTGCATCGGCGTTCCATCCTGCTCTTGCGCCAGTTGGCGTGCTGTTGGCTATATTTGGTTATCTCGTTGGTACGTTTGGCGCATGGTTCTGTGGTCAAATTCTGATGGCGATAGCACTGTAAATGATTAAAGGAAAAATGATGATTCAAAAAACGATTAAAGTCGGTAACGTCGAAGTTGCCAATGACAAACCTATGGTGCTATTTGGTGGTATGAATGTATTAGAATCTCGCGACATGGCAATGACCATCGCTGAGAAATACGTGGAAGTAACCACAAAGCTTGGTATCCCTTATGTATTTAAAGCCTCGTTTGATAAGGCTAATCGTTCTTCTATTAGTTCGTATCGTGGTCCCGGCCTTGAAGAAGGTCTACGTATTTTTGAAGAAATAAAATCGACTTTCAACGTGCCAATTATCACCGATGTTCACGAACCGTACCAGTGCGCACCTGTCGCAGAAGTAGTTGATGTTATTCAATTACCAGCATTCTTATCACGCCAAACGGATCTTGTTGCAGCGATGGCTAAAACCAACGCAGTGATTAACATCAAGAAAGCTCAGTTTTTAGCACCTGAAGAAATGCGTCACATCCTGACAAAATTTAATGAAGCAGGGAATGACAAATTAATCTTATGTGAGCGCGGCTCATCATTTGGTTACAATAATTTAGTCGTTGATATGCTGAGTTTTGGCATCATGAAAGAGACTGGCTACCCAGTCATCTTCGATGTGACTCACGCATTACAGCGTCCGGGTGGCCGTAGTGATAGTGCTGGTGGTCGCCGCGCACAAGTGACTCAATTAGGTCTAGCTGGCATGAGCCAAGGTATCGGTGGCTTGTTTTTAGAGTCTCACCCTGATCCTGACAACGCCAAATGTGACGGTCCCTGTGCACTACCGTTAAATCGCTTAGAGGCATTTTTATCACAGATGAAGTCTGTCGATGACATGGTGAAATCGTTACCTGAGATTGACACTGGCAGTTAACACCAGCTTTGATTCAACCGTCTATCATGCCGCTCACTTTTAGTGAGCGGCATTTTTATTTCTCATCCTTACCGAAAGATTAATTATTTCTCCCCAATCTCTTGATCGAGCGCATTGCTTAGCTTATTGGTAATGGCGATTAATGCCGTACGCTCTTGCGCTGATAGATGGCCGAGTAATTTTTGCTCTTGTGCTTTAATTAATGGCACGATGGTTTGATATAGTTCGTTGCCTTGAGTCGTTAACTTAACGTCATTGGCACGCTTGTCTGTTTTACTGGGGATTTGAACTAAGATCTGTTGCTGCTGTAGTTTTGCGATTGCGCGGCTAACTTGCATCTTATCGAGCCGAGTTATTGCCATAATGCCAGTGGCGCTAACACCGTCACATTGCGCTACGCTGGCTAATACTCGCCATTCGAACTTGGACAGTCCATATTGCTGGTTGTAGATTTTTGCTAAATACTCGCTCATTTGTTGCGCTAACACGGAGAATTGATAAGGAAAAAACTCGCTTAGCGCTAACGTCGGTGCTTTAGTCATGTTTAATACTCAGAGTTGTCAATGTGACTATTCTATGTCAAATTGACATTAGTAACAAATGATACTAATATCTAGTGATTAGTATCATTTGTTACTACATTTCAAGGGTAGTATGGAGGAGATAACATGATCGACATAAAACAAATGCACCACGTTGCTTATCGTTGTAACGACGCCAAAGAAACAGTCGCTTGGTATCAAGAATATTTGAACATGGAGCTGTTAGTCGCCATCGCCGAAGATCAGGTACCGTCGACGAAAGAGCCTGATCCCTACATGCATATATTCCTCGATGCCGGAATGGGCAATATTCTAGCCTTCTTTGAATTACCCACCAAAACCCCGATGGGACGTGACCAAAACACCCCTGAGTGGGTACAACATATCGCCTTTGAAGTAACCGACCGACCGGCGCTTATTGCCGCCAAAGCGGAGCTGGAATGCAAAGGGATTGATGTGTTGGGTATCACTAATCACGGTATTATTCACTCGATCTATTTCTTCGATCCTAATGGTCACCGGTTAGAGCTAACCTATCGTAGCGGCACAGTTGAACAGATGACTGAACTAAAGCGCGTCGCGCCGCTCATGATAGAAGAATGGTCTGTGACCAAGAAAGCCCCTCAACATGCTGCGTGGTTACACGAGCAAGAATTCACCCAAGATTAAAGGATCTCCTATGTCTTCATTATTAAATAAAACTCATGATCCTAAGCTCGTTAGCTGGCTCGATACCGCTAATGATGGGAGTAGCGATTTCCCGATCCAAAATTTGCCTTTTGCAATATTCAAACGTCGTGACAGTGCGGAGGGATTTCGTGGTGGCGTTGCTATTGGCGACCAAATTGTTGATTTAGCCGCATTGTCTAAGATGCATATGTTTGACGGTATCGTAGCCCTAGCACTTAAGCTATGTTGTCAGCCTACGCTTAATGAGTTTATGGCGCAGCCTGCGGTCACTTGGTCGGCATTGCGTCATGCGCTTTCACAAGCGCTGGCTGCTGGCTCTACGATTGAGTCAGAAGTTAAAGCGTGTTTAATTCCTATCGATGACGCTGAATTTGATTTACCGTGCCGTATCGGTGATTACACTGATTTTTATACCTCCATTCATCATGCCAGCACGGTTGGTGCGCTTTTTAGACCGGACAATCCTTTATTGCCAAACTATAAATGGGTGCCAATTGGCTATCATGGTCGCTCATCCTCGATCGCTGTCTCTGGACAGGAATTTCATCGGCCGAAAGGACAAACTAAAGCGCCAGACGCTGACCAACCGAGTGTTGGTCCCTGTAAGCGGTTGGATTACGAAATGGAAGTCGGTATCTACATCGGTGGCGGTAATGCGCTGGGGGATTCGATTGCACTCGATGATGCTGATCAGCATATCTTTGGTATGTGTCTGTTTAACGATTGGTCGGCTCGTGACATTCAAGGGTGGGAGTATCAGCCATTGGGGCCATTTTTAGCGAAAAACTTTGCTTCAACAGTTTCTCCATGGGTAGTAACCAATGAGGCATTAGCGCCGTTTAAGACCTCGTGGAGCAGAGAAGAGAGTGACCCTCAACCACTCGAGTATTTAGCGAGTGATAATAACTGCGCTCAAGGTGCTTACGATATCGCGCTAGAAGTAGCGATTGAAACACCACAGATGCGAGCGGCTGGTGACAGAGCACACAAGCTGACGACATCAAGCTTTAAGCATTCCTATTGGACAACGGCGCAAATGATTGCTCACCATACGGTTAACGGTTGTAATCTCGTTGCTGGTGATTTTATTGGTAGTGGCACGCAGTCGGGACCGTGTAGTGAAGAGGCGGGTTCGTTACTTGAGTTGTCCAATGGTGGCAAACAACAAGTGGCGTTAGGTAATGGCGAAACACGCACGTTCCTAGAAGATGGTGATGCTGTGGTGATGAGTGGTTTTTGTGATAAAGAAGGAGCCACTCGAATTGGATTTGGCCAGTGTTACTCGCTAGTGTTACCAGCTAAGTAACCTGTAGAAAAATTTGATTACAGGCGCATAATAAAAGCACTAGTTCGATAAGAACTAGTGTTTTTTTTATTTTACGATTAAGTGAGAGGTTTTTGTCGGCCGTTGCACTAGCTATATATCAGTTAATTCAAAGGTGATTATGATGTATATGTTATGGCTTGTAGTGTTTCTCCTAGTGCTTGGTATTATCTATTCATATTGTACTTATAAAGAGTACTGAAATCTCAATGAAAACGCTGTGCCGCTTAGTTCAAACGGCAGAGTTGTTTTCGAATAGGTAACCCCAGACATTATTTTTAAGCGTTTTCCATGATAATAATTTAACCCTAGGGTCCAATTTTCAACCTCGGTACCATGTTCGCTCTCAAGGGTATCGAGTTGACTATATCGGCTGACCATCTCCCAACTATTGAGCTTCTTAGACAGTTTTGGTGTGGCTAACTTCCCCTTTTTTAGCTGATAGGTTCCCTCACCAAAAAGGTATGATGCCTGTCCGTAAAGACCATTATGTTCAACGTTTTCGCCTGAATCAGACAGTGTGAATTTTTGTATCATCCATTCCCCGGCCAATCTCACTTTACCGTTTGACCATTGGGACTCGAGACCAAATAGAGTCAAGTTATCAAGCGCTTGTTTCTTAGTGTCGAGCACATCATCCGCGGTATGAATTTCCAGTGCAGACTTAATATCAACTTCTGCGCCATCTAAATCACGTTGTGAGAAGGAAGCACCAAGATGAAAGGAGTTGTCGGCTTGGTTAACTAGCTGATAGGTCGCTCGCCCGGTAATGCCATAACCATTGCCGTCGTAACCGTCATTATCATAAGCGCCAAGCCACCAGTTGAATTGATCAGCTTTGCCCTTAAGACTAACACCGTAGTTTCGTCCTGGCCCGAAAGCATTGGTCGCCATTGAACGCTCGATGGTCGAGATTTGGCTCGAACTTGTTGAATGTTCAAGTCCAAAAACTTCCTTGTGCTTACCGATTTTCAGCTGCGCCCAATCCCAGCCACGGTATTGTACATAAGCATCATCAACATCGATTTCTTTATTATCAATGTCGATATCGAGTTTAAGCTTAAATGACCAGTCTTGTTTCTTAAGACTAACACTGCTTTGCAAACGTCTGACTTCACCATTGAACTCATTTTCTTGACTATACCAATCCGAAAGGTAGTCACCATCGAGCATTAGCCGGTGATTAAAGTCGATTTCTAACTCGTCATTGCCAGCTTCTGCTGGTAGTGTTAGGCAAAATAATGAAGCCCCTGTGATTAGTAAGTACTTGTTCATCTTGGTTTAACTCCCTTGTTTAGTCGGGGTGTCTAATGTGATAGATGGTACGTTTAAAGCTTGCTCGAACTGCTGCTCATTGATGTAGAAAACCGTTAAATTGGCAGTGTCTTTTAGGAAATCAATATTGCCAATTTCAACGCGTATAATTTGCAAGCCAGTACGTTGTTGTAAATCGTCGAGTAATAGTTGACGGTTTTCAGGGGTAATGTTTTTGATATTCTCATAACAGATAGATTTTTCGCAGACATGTGCAGCCAATAATTTGGTTTCAGCTACCGCTGCTAAGCAACAAATCATAGAATGAAGAATGATTAATTCAAGTGGCGGCAACTTACTCACGGCCGTCATTAATGACATGACGATAACGAGGAATAGGTAAGTCATGTCTTTAATATTTAGTGCCTCGGTACGGTAACGTAACATGGAGAACACAGCGAATAAGCCAAATGCAAAGCCCATCGACATATCGATGTTATGGAGGAAAAATGTCACTAAAAATACGCCGGTGCTAAACATTAGCAGACCAAATAGTGTTTCTCTGTTGGTGGAATAACGATAGTAAATACCACGTAGTAGTATTAAGACGAAGCCAATGTTGATTAAGAATAATTGGATGAAAGATAAATCAGTAATAGAAGTCATTAATATGCTCGCTGTTGTTCTATTTTGTTAAGGGTAAGTAGGTTTTTCTTAAAACGGTTAACCCGTAAGTCACCGTCACTGGTTAGGGTCATTCCCATGCAGTATTTACTAAATGATTGCGGCCGAATCGACATTTCTCGCATCAGTTGATAAAAAGGTGAATTCCGATTGTGTCGATGCTGCTTTAACTCGAAAATCACAACGTTGTTTAGGGATATATCTTGCCAGGTGCTCATGTTTAAAAATCTTAAATCACGGTCAATAGTCAACCGCTCGCCGATTGCTTCGTTGGCTAAGCTAATACGTTTATACTCACCAGATTGAACCACGCGTAGATTACCCGCTTCCGCCACATTCTTTTTGGCAAGAAATGATCCTGCCTTCGATAGCGCTTCAATAGGGTCTTCGCCAGTTGAAATCCTAGATTTCAGCGTTCTGCCTTTATTGTTCTTAAATTTCAATTCAAAGAACGAAGTATCGGTGTCGACATACCGGCGATGACGCAGCTTAATCCGATTGAGCTTGCCGGAGTGATGGCGCTTAAAAAAATCTAGGTCGTCGGTATCGTAATAACAGCTATGATATTTAAACGAGCGCAACTCGTCGATCTCAAGCACCGAGTAAAACTCACGGCAACGCTCAAGAATTTGTGGTAAATGGTCGCGACTGACGACAAATTTACTATCAACGCGGTTCATTAACGATGAGTTGTTTAAATCATTCAGGCCATGGCTAAGGTAGGTCGATAGCACGCTATCAACCTCACACATTAATGGCTGGTCAGCTAAAGACTGCATCCGCCGATAACCTCGCTGTTGGAGCTTGGTTTTTCGCCATTTATCTGTTTCGCAACGTTATCCAAACGACTCGTGAGGAACTCCCGAAGACCAATAATCGTGCTCTCTTGTGTCATTGGGATATCATCTACACCTGGCGGTAAGCCGCCCGTTGGTGGCAAATCGCCATCGGTCGGTGGTACAACGTCGCCATCGGTTGGTGGTACAACGTCGCCATCGGTCGGTGGTACAACGTCGCCATCGGTCGGTGGCACAACGTCGCCATCGGTTGGTGGTACAACGTCGCCATCGGTCGGTGGTACAACGTCGCCATCGGTTGGTGGTACAACGTCGCCATCGGTCGGTGGA
>Ga0209395_1002713_pt1 | contig 22737 bp, 14 predicted proteins | sample GOMGulsemesocosm_3_FD_184635 | JGI IMG/M metagenome (GOLD analysis project Ga0209395, IMG submission 184635) | Methane-oxidizing microbial communities from mesocosms in the Gulf of Mexico - GOM9D Gulf of Mexico (SPAdes) (version 2) | ecosystem: Environmental > Aquatic > Marine > Cold seeps... | reverse complement strand
TGCCCAACAAACGGGGTCGAAGGATTCGGCTAAAAGCGCTTTACTCATTGTTGAGTAGTATTTGCTTAGAATGACTAGGCCAAAAACTACTCGCCGCGATTAAAACGCTTTTATCTCGAACAAAATTTAACCGCGAAAGTTCAACAGCCCCTAGCCACTAACGGTTTTATTTCGTCCTTCATTTTTAGCGAGATAAAGCGCTTGGTCGGTGCGATTAAACCAATGCTTTATTGATTCATGGGGATCTCTAATGGCAACACCTAAACTCACTGTCATCGCCAGTTGAAACTTTTGAGAAAATGCTGCCTGTTGCACAATAAGGCGTAACTTCTCTGCCAACCTATACGAGTCATCTAATGACGTATTTAGACAACAAATAATGAATTCTTCACCGCCCCAGCGAGCAAAGTAATCGTCACCGCGAATATTTTCCTTAAGCAAGCTCGCTAATTTTTTTAAGGCTAAATCACCAACATCATGACCATAGCTGTCATTAATTTTTTTGAAGTGATCGACATCTAAAATTATCAGTGCGGCATCACTAGCTGTGATTGGAATAGTCTTGAGAATAAACTCTTCAAAGCCATGTCGATTAGGTATTTGGGTTAATGCATCTAGCATAGAAAGTTGATGGTATTTCTCTTTTTCTCTGGTGAGTATTTTATTCGTTCTAACCAATAGCTGCTCTTTTTCACTGAGCGAAATAGCAAACTTTCGCGTTATGAAAAGTTGGCTCATTAAATGAAAGAACACACAGAATAGCCAAGTAATTAGAATCGTTAAATAATAGCGTTTTTCATTAATGAAAGGGCCAGTAAACTCAATAGTTTTGATAACCATGTGATGTTCACCATTGAGGTTTTCACCAAAAACCTCAATGCCAAAAGTATTGATATTATTAAATTTTGGTTGGGCATAATCTCTAGGGTGTTGGTATTGGCTTAGCCACCAATCGGCGACGGTGATTTCAGCAACAGGAATAGATATTTTGTGGTTAATTAACTGACTGGTTTTGAATTCAGTAAATAGGTATTGAGCACTATTTTTATCTGAGACAATAGCAAATTTTTCATCAAAATTACGTAAATAGACACGGATGTTCTTAGCGCTGCCTTGGTAATGTAAATTAAGTTTCACGTGTGAAAAGTTGGCTAAATCTCTTCCTTGGGAATAAGGGGACTTACTCCAATTTAAATAGACACCACACTGATTATGGAGTCGTTTATTATTAATATTACACTGCCAATGTCCAGCTTCTTTATCTACCCATTGCATTGTGGTTCCTAATTGCAGCTCAGGAAAATAAAAAGTGCTAGCGGTTTGATTGGACGGCGTAATGGTGACTTTTCTCTCAGGCAATATCGGGTAGATGAATATCGCAATTATCGTCAGTAGAAAGACGGTCCACTGCACCAACGTAATAATTAATATCTTCTGTTGTAACTTAAAGGAGGATTCACGTTTTAACATCTTAAAGACCGTCGTTAGTGTTTAATCAGTAATAGGTTTGTTATCAAATCTCGATTAGAAGAAAGTTGAACTCTGCATAATTATAGTAGTCTGGTTTGATAATTGCTCATTAGTAATTTGATTTAACATATAAAAAAGCCAGTTAAACGTATAGCTTAACTGGCTTGATATGTTTGCACGACATCAGCAGTAACTTATTGATACTACCCATATCACTACATTAATGATATGGGTATAAGTTACGCTTAACAGCAATTAACCTTGCATATCTTCTAATTCGGTACCTTTAGTCTCATGAACAAATTTGATCACAAATATTGCCGAAATAGCGGCGCTAATCGCATAAAAGCCATAAGCACCGGCTAAACCGATTGACGCAAGCATAATAGGGAAGGTCATGGTAATAGCAAAGTTGGTCAGCCATTGTGCTAAACCGGCTACAGCAAGGCCTGAACCACGTATTTGGTTAGGGAACATTTCGCCAAGCATTACCCACATTACTGGGCCCCATGAAAAGTTAAAGAAAAAGACATAGGCATTGGCGGCAATTAAGGCGATAGTGCCTTTATCACCTAACACTAGGTTGCCATCAGTATCAACATCGGCACCAAAGAAGCAATAAACGACAATAGCGAGGGTAAACGCCATGCCAACCGAACCCCACTTCAACAGTGGTTTACGGCCAATTTTATCAACAAAAATCATCGCAACAAAACAAGCGGCGATACTGACTGCGCCACTAATAATATTAATTAAGAGCGCATCGCTTTCTGAAAAACCAACCGCCTGCCATAATACCGCGCCATAATAAAAAACGACATTAATACCAACTAATTGTTGAAATATTGCTAAACCAATACCCACCCACACGATTTTACGTACTTTACCGTTATTTTCACCACCTGAGCTGTCGAGCAAATCACTTAATTTAGGTTGATGATGATCGGCGGCTAATGATTTATCTATTTCAATTAATTTACTTTTACCTGCTTGCTTACCATAAAGTTTACAAAGAACCGCTTCAGCCTGAGATTTTTTCCCTTTGGCGACTAAAAAACGTGGGCTTTCAGGAATGAGGAATAACGCTAAGAAAAATAGTACCGCTGGCGTTAATTCAACCCAGAACATCCAGCGCCATGCTTCCATGTCCATCCATAAAATGGCGGTAGATACGCCGGCCGTTTTCGCGAGCAAATAGTTTGAAACAAACGCCATAAATAAGCCGGTAATAATAGCGACTTGCTGAATGGTGGTTAACACCCCGCGATAGCGAGCAGGCGCTACTTCACTAATATAAGCCGGCGCCATAACAGACGCGGCACCTACGGCTAAACCACCTAAAATACGATAAACAATAAACTCAGTTGAGCTTACCGATATACCCGACCCCCAGGCACTGATAATAAAGAGCACAGAGGCGACAATCAGTAATGACCGACGACCATAAGTATCCGCTAATCTGCCGGCAAAAAAAGCACCCAAAGCACAACCGAGCAACATACTAGCAATATTAAAGCCAGTGCCGATACTATCAGAGTTAAATGCGGCCGCTAAGCCGTCTACCGTACCGTTAATGACACCAGAGTCAAAACCAAATAAAAAGCCACCAATGGTGGCAACCAAGCTAATGATGACAATAAATAGCAGGTTTTCTTTTTCCTGTGAGGTTTGCATCTCTGATATTTCTTGAGTATTTTCCACGCTTCTTCCTAAAGTTCTTAATAGTGTTTTAGCTATTGTTACTCGGTCTACTTTAAAAGTACAACTACCAATTTTTATATTGACGTTATTAAAATGGTTGTTTCGCTAAAGATTCTCTTATTGGCTATAAACTTAATCGTATTCATTAGCTTAATCATGCAACATCTTTGGTAAAACGTTATAATTTTTAGTGGAAAGCTAATCTTGAATCGTCTTAATCTATACCCTGTGTTAAATAAGGCATATTGACCCTATGACCAATAGCATTACCGATATCTATTTAGGAATACGGAAGCTGGTAATTAAAACCATCGCAACCATTGTTCCTCCTGATGATGTTGAAGATATTGTCCAAGAAACTTACGTTAAGCTATGTTTAGTTAAATCAGAATCCTCAATTGATCATCCTCGGTCTTTTATGCTGAAAATGGCTAAAAATTTGGCGCTCGATCATCAAAAAAAATCGTCGACTAAGTTGAATCAAAGTATTGAAGAGCTTAATTTGGATGATATTAGTTCGTTACAATTAATAGGGGATCCTACCTTTGATTGTTTTGCGGCAGAACAAGAGTTTTCTCAATTTTGTGAAACGGTAAGAAAGCTACCGGTTCAATGCCGAAAAGTTTTTGTGCTAAAAAAAGTGTATGGTTATAGCCAAAAAGAAATCGCCAAAAGTTTAAATTTAAGTGAAAATACCGTTGAAAACCATATTGCTAATGGGCTGAGAAGGTGTAACAAAATCCGTGCTTTGCGCAATAATCAAACTATGTCCTCTGCCAATAGTTACAGGAAAACCAAATGAGTAATGTATATGACATACATAGTATCGATGTCGTTGAAGAACAAGCGGCAGTTTGGATCACTAAATTGGATCGAGGTTTATCAACAGATGAACGACAATCCTTGCAGGTTTGGCTTGAAAATGACGTGAATAAAGAAGCCTTTTTGATGATGGCAAGTACGTGGGATAAGGTTGATAGCTTATCGCAACTGGCCAATTTGTTTCAGCCTTCGCTAGAGAAAAATAAAGCCGCTAAACTTAAACGAGCACCACTATCATTAGCGGCGTCTGTTGTGTTTTGTTTATTCTGTTTTTGGTCTTATCAACTAGGACTTTTTAACCTAGCAAGCGATTCTACGGCAATAGCACAGCAGTCGACTATGGCTGAACGGGTTTATCAAACCGCCGTTGGTCAACATTCTACCATCGACTTAGTAGATGGCAGTGTACTAACCCTCAACACAAACAGTTTAGTAGAGGTGAACTACAGTACCTCGCAACGTTTGATTACGTTAATTAAAGGCGAAATTTTTATTGATGTCGCCCATGATAGTAATCGGCCGCTTAGCGTTATTGTTAACGGCACTGTTTTTCAAGCTATTGGGACGGCATTCAATGTCAAAAAGTCATTTGATGAAAATATTGAGCTACTGGTAACCGATGGCGAAGTAATGATTGCTGAAATAAAGAACCGTGATGAGGTCAATCAGGCGGTTAATATGGAAAATCTTACTATTGATACCAATAATACTCGTTCAGCGTTACCTGGTGAAAAGGTCATTATCAGTATTGCAGAACAAGTGAAGCAGGAAACCGAAAGGCTTGATAGTGAAGATATTGAAGTGTCTTTAGGCTGGCTCAATCGTAAGTTGATTTTTAGGGGGCAAACCTTGCTCGAAGCAATGGACGAAGTATCTCGCTATACTGATGCCAAATTTATTATTCCACAACAAAGCCTACAGCAACGTAAAATAGCAGGGGTGTTTAAAACCAATGACATTGAATTGTTATTAGCGACACTCTATGAGAACTTTAATATTCATCATCAGAAAACACAGCATGGTAAAATATTGCTAGTGGCTATTGACGATGTTGAATAACGAACCTGTGTGATCAACGATATTTTCTGCTAACGTGAGCGTATAAATAAACTAAAAACGGCTTGAATGCCGTTTTTTAGTTTTTACATTAATATCGCGGATAATTAACGAGGTTAGCGGCAGCCGTTTATTCACTGTGCTGTTCATTGAACGGCTCACTGTGTTGCTCGTGAATGAAGTCATCAATATACGTTACAGTGCTCGATAGCCAAGGTTCAAATAACCAAAAAGTATGGGGTACGTTATCAAATTGGTGATATTGCACGGTAATATTAAACTGTGTTAGCTTTTGTCTCACTTGCGCTAATCCTGCTTGGAAACGTGGGTTACCGCTACTCACATACAGTAAAGGGGGGGCTTGTTGATCAATGTAGTAAACAGGAGAAGCTTCTTGCCAACGTTTTGGGTACGCTTCATAGCGCCCTCCCAGCCATAAAGCTGCAGCTGAGTTATTACCTTTTTTATTTTCAAATTTAAGTGCTAGTTCACTGGTGAAATCTAACACGCCATCAAGCACAATTACCCCTGAAACCCGAGTATCCATGGTCGTTTTTTTATATAAAGGCGTGTTAGCACTATAGGCGATTAGCGCCGCCATATGTCCGCCACTGGAGCCACCGGCAATGAAAATATTGTCAGCGTTAATGCCATATTTATTGGCGTGTTTTTTCAGCCAAACAATAGCGTTATTAATGTCGGTTAAACCGGTAGGGTAAAGAGACTCAATTGATAAACGATATTCCACCGGAATAGCCACATAGCCCTTGTGAGCTAATTGGTTGGCTAATGCATACATATGAGACTTTGCGCCACTTCGCCAGCCGCCGCCATGCACTAATATCACCGTAGCTTTTGCTGGGGTCGTGGTATTAGGCCGAAAAATATCGAGATTTAATTCTCTACCAGCAGCTGTTGAATACGCTAAATTAAAATCAACCTGCACCTGAGTTGAAAAGGTTAGACTGGGTCGTTTCAGCTGAGGATATTTGAGATGATTTTTTACATAACGCTGATTAATTGTGTAGCTATCATCTACCGTAAAGTTGCTTGCGTAGGCTAAATTAATGACAGCAAATAGTGCTACGCAGAAATACTTAATCATAATATTTCCTTAATGATTTAGCTGGTAAGTTGTAGGATTAAATGACGTTAACCAGCGCATGAACGCACGGTTATTTAGCGGCGGCTGTAAGCTATGTCGTTGCTCTGGTGTAGTTGGATAGCCACCAACATCTCGCTGACTTTGAATAGTTTTTCCTTGACCACTCGCCAGTTGCTTAATTAATCGGGTGTCGGTAGGGTTTCTTTGTGAAGGAGTACTACCTACATGGTCGCTGATCCACTGCGGTAAGACTTGAGTATCAATCAGTGCAGAGGTATCAATGGTAAATGGCGGTTTAGCTAGCAGCATAAAATTACCATTAATTTCTTTATTTTTGAGTGACTTTTGGCTGTTTTTCCAAGAGCTAGCATGATTTCCTTGCATATGAATTCGGCCATAATGATGAATTAATGCCGTGTTATCCGCGCTTTGTTTACCCGTAGTGATAATGTTATTGACTAACGTGATATGAGCATCGCTGGGCTTGCTACGGACATTTTCATAGGGGGATAATTGATAGCTAGCTTCAATACCCGTAAACCCGGGGTTATCAATATAATTATTGCTTAATAATGCTGAGCTGCTACCCCCTAAGTGTGGTTGCTGATAATCGTTATTAACAAATAAATTACCGTCAATAATGATGTGTTGAGCAAAATCCCCCACAGCCATCGCTTGAGAAAGCTTACCGCGTTGTCCTAAAGGGTTATCTAACGCTTCAGCAATAATAGAGTTTTTAATCGATATATGGTGTGGCGCTCCTGCATAGCCATTAATACCACCACTACGAATATCGATATTTTTACCACTGGCCCACGAGGTAGATACATGATTAATAATGACATTAAAAGCTTGTTCACTGGTTATGGTAATGGCATTAACAGCACGTTTATTGCTGGCTTGATCGCCAGGTCTGATGGCTAAATGCTCAACTAAAACATTATTGGTGGCTATGGTTATGCCCCCTTTAATAAGGGTAATTCCTGCTGGCGGAGCTGTTTGCCCATGAATGCTAATGTTCGGGTTATTGATGGTTAATGTGTGCCCGGCTAAATCAATAACACCGGCGACATCAAATATTACTCGTCTAGGGTAGTCGGCGGTTAATGCCGCACTTAATGAGCCAGCGCCACGTGCGTTAAGATTGGTTACTTTAATTATTTTGCTGGTAGTTGGCATAGTAAACGGCATAAATTGAGCGTTTTTACCCGCATCTAAGCTAGGTAGCCAGCCATTAAGTATTATGTCTTTACGGTAATTTTCTGCTTGTCTCGGACTTAATTGCGGGCGGTGTTTATTAATGTTGGCGCCGGGGCCGTAATTATTGAATTCAAAAAAACGTGAATCTTCAGGAAAAAACTCGGCATTTTTACTACCATCACGTGCCGTACCATGCATCGAGGTCCAGCCGTTGGTGGTGATATGGCTATCTAAAAATGAGCGAATAAACACGGCTTTACCGATCGCATTAGGGTTGGCATAGCGACCATCTTTAAACTGGGTTGTGGGGTGCCAAGGGCGACCTAGTGGTACCGAGTTGTCGGGAACGCCGGCGAGTTTCTCAAAGCGACAGTCAATAAAGGTTAAGCCATGCTGCTGACGTATTAAGGTACTCGGTGCAGCGACAAAGCCAGTATGCTTAAAGGGATGATGACGAGGTTGGTTAATAATGGTGGATTGCTCAAATAAAGCATTACCGGCGCCAAAAATAAAATCAACATGGCCATAAATTTTACTGTTGTAGAAATAACTGACGCCCCCATCGACAAACAAGGTGTCTTGGTAACCTTTTAAAATAACATTATTAAAGGTACTACGGTGAGAGTTAGCTCCTATGGTAAGTGCTACGGCTTGTAAGCCGCTAACCTTACCAGCATCTTTATCATCAAGCTTTTCAATGGCAGGATAATCAAAGCTATTTTCGATGGTTAGGTTTTCAGCATAGAAGTCAGTACTGTTTATGCCAACGGTGGCAGTTTTGAATGTGCCAATAGATTTTGATTTGCCTGGTGGTGTAAACCCGGCATAAAGGTCAAATTCTATGCGCGTATCAGTCGCGTGTTTTCCTAGGCCGACGAGTGATATATTTGCGGTATTCACTTGTACCCGTTCGCGATAAACCCCTGGCGCGATTGCAATAATAAATTTACTTTTATTCAATGTCGGTGCTGCGTTAATTGCGGCTTGAACAGAGTGATAAACAGGTAACTGGCTGTGGCCTTTGGGCTGTACTGTAGACACTAGCGCATGATAATTTATTGCCATACTTGAGCATGAAAATAGGATTAACAAAGGCCCGAGGGTGTTACGCATTAGCGCTGAAATTTTGACTGCTTTACCTAGGGATATTAATAGTGCGTTTAATGGCATGGTGTTAATTAATTCCTGATGATTAAAATAGAATAAAACACAGGGGAGCGGCAACGCTCCCCTGTGTTAGTAACATGTACTTGCTAAACCTAGTTTAACTAAATATTTTCAACATAATAGCCAGTTAAATAGGTTATCCGGTTATAACGTATAACGCGCGCCCAAGAAAAGTTGGGTGCCAGTGTGGTTATACTCTCGCGTTAAGTCTTGGCTGCCCTGATCACCTGTTCCATAGATTCGCTCCTCTTCATCGGTGAGGTTAATCACTTCAAATGTTACGGTAAGTTGTTCTGTAATATTATAAAAAGATGAAAAATCAATATGCGTTGGGCCATATTTCATTTCCACTAAATGGCCATTACCGCCTGGTTCACGTAATAGGTAATCATCACGCGTATTGGCTGAAATACGGGCTCCAAACTGTTCCTGCTCGTAATACAAGGTAAAATTATAGGAGTTTTCAGACATACCGGTCATGTTACCGGCACTGACATGGGTGTAGTTAGTGGCTATCCCAAAGTTTTTTAGCATGCCCGGTAAAAAGCTGAACGGTTGTTGATAAATTAATTCAAAGCCTTCTACTTTAAAACCTTCGGTATCATTTTCTGGAATGTAATGTGCGTAAGGAACCGTGGCAGGATCTGAGCCGTAAGATTCATCATAGCGCGGATCGGCATAAATAGCGTCCCAGTACTCTTCATCAATCAGTTTAACCACTTCAATTGTTTCTAATGAGGTTTCAACATCTTTAGAGAAATAGGTTGCCGCAAGTAATGCCTCTTCTTGAAAATACCATTCTACGCCAATATCGAAGTCATTTGACTGATAAGGATCTAAGGCTGGGTTGCCAAGGTTACCTACAGTGCGTGTTTCATAGGTAAAGTTAGGTGAAGCAATGTTAAGTGAGCCTAAACTAGGGCGAGTCATACTTCTACCGTAAGACATACGTGCAACAATCTCTTCAGCAACGTCTAAGGCTAAATTCATTGAAGGTAAAAAATTATCGTAACTGCGCTTAATAGCGACTAACTCATCGTTAAAATAACCTGATGAAGCAACATCGGTATTAACATAACGAATACCAAAGTTAGTTCTGAGTTCCATCTCTCCGAGCTCATAAGCTGAATTTACTTCAATATATAACGCTAAGGTTTCTTCGCCAACAATCCAAGTAGCACTCGGGTTATTGGTGTAGTCTTTAACGATTAAATCGCGATATATGGCATCAAAATCAGCAACGGGAAAGGTGGTTAAGCCCCCGGATAAATCTTTGCCGAAGTTAGCGTAAGGAAACGTGGTGGAATAACCCGCGGCATTCACTTTGTCTGGTCTATTCCCTGTACTTTCACGATAATCTACTTCACGATCGTTATAGGCTACGCCAGTACGTAAGGTAAAAGTATCTTGTTCGTAGCTTAGATCAAGCTTTGACGTCACATTAGCTTTTTTTACATCGTGTGCACGGTTTTGATTGATATTTACGGTGTAATTCGCGGCGTCATTATAATCATAATCGGCCCCCCAGCTTACCGTTGGAATATTAGGGTTATTAGAAAAATCAAATGCATATTGATGTGATTCAGACACATAATAGAAACGTACTTCTTCACGGTCTGCTTCATTTGACGCTGAGCCTAGCATGGCATTAAGCGTAAGATCATCACTTAGTGAAAATTCACCGGTGAGAACAAATTGTAAAAATTCAGAATTTGATACCTGATCGCGACTTTCAATCCAAGACTCGACATCATCAAATACGCCGGCCTGAATATCGGTGCCGTTAGAGGCTACGGTAATTTCCAGCGGCGTGACTTCGTTATGGGTTAAGAACCATTCCATTGAGTTATAATTACGGCGATTATTATCTAATTTGGAATATAAAACATCTAAGGTAATTTCAGCCCATGCTGCCGGACGAAGTTGAAATGAGCTGGTTAGCCCTAAACGTGTTTGATCATTACCAAACAAATCAGCGCGGGGTAGGCGTGGTAGCCATAAACAGTTAATAGCCTCTACTGCGGCGCCATCAAGTTGACAATTGTCATTAGCGATATCACCGCTGATGATTGGGCTACTACTGTCGGGGTAAGTATTGCCAGTAATTACGGGCGTGGTCCAACGCACACTACCAAAACCTTCTTGGCGTACCGTTCTTTCAGAATAAGCCGCGGAGAATAATACCCCAATTGTTTCATCAGCAAAGGTGTTGCTGAGCATAAACGTTAATCGTGGATCGTGCTTTTCTGTTAAAGTATTGTAGCCATCTTGTAGTGAGAAAGAAGTGCTGAAACCATCATAATCAAAAGGTTTACCAGAATATAAATCTACCGTACCGGCAATGCCACCTTCTTCCATAGAAGCGGTTGTTGTTTTTTGAATATCAACTCGGTTGAATAGCTCAGAGGCAAAGATATTAAAATCAAAAGCACGGCTACTGTTAATAGTAACGCCACCTGAATCTAAGCCATCGCTACCGGCAGGTACTTCCATGCCGTTAAGCGTTGTGCGGGTAAATGAAGGGGCAAAGCCACGTAAAGTAATGTTACGACCTTCGCCGCCTTCACGGCTAATGGCAACGCCAGGTACACGTTGTAATGATTCAGCAATATTTAAATCAGGGAACTTGCCGATATCTTCAGCATGAATGGATTCTTTGCTATTTACCGCAATACGTTTATCTGCAAGTGCTTTATTTAATGAGCCGCGAAAGCCGGTAACGGTAATTACTTCTACTTGTTCTGTTTCCGTCGCCGTATTGCTTTGCTCTGCCTCTTGGGCATTTGTCGCCAAAGTTATAGTGCTTGATAACGCGGCGAGTATGCCGGTATAAATTTTTGATTTGTTCATATCAGTTGATCTACTCTTCATTGTTGTTATATCAACAGTAAGTACCCCCCGATCATTTTTACTAACGTGTAATGCTGTGCCGCTCAGCATTAAATCTAATGCTTGAATGGCAGAGTATTGGCCGTTAATCGCATTCGCTGTGACCCGTTTTACTGATTCATATGGAAACACTAAGGTTAAATCAGCCTGAGTCGCAAGCGCTATTAATGATAGGTCTGCACTCTGTTGTGGTATATTGAATTGATGTACTTTTTCATGATATGCAGCATCAGCACTCACTATTAAAGAAATAGTGGCGAGACTAATGAAACAAATTATTTTTATAAGTATTTTCAACTCAACCCCTGAAGTAAGATTTTTTCTTACTCTGTTTAATAGACGAACAACCTAGTCGCTTCCACTAAATTTTTTAACAACACCTAAATTAGTTAATAGGCCAACAATTATTTTTATTATGATATGACAAATATATCCTAATGTTTTTATTATGATTAAACTATTGTTTTTTAATATTAATATAATTGGTAATGGCAGATTGTTAATCGCGTTCACTATTGATGAGATAAATTAGATACAACGCGTTCTCGACAATATCTTTATTTTCAATATTTATTTATGAGCGTAACACTGCAATTTGGGGTTTATACACAGTGATGCGGATTCAGGATACTGGCAGGTAAGCAATACGATAGCTTACTTCACTGATTACGTTATCAAGCATATCTACCCATTGTTATCTGGGCGTTATTAAAATGTTTGTTTTTATAAAAATCGATTTAAGGGTTACGAATTTTAAAAAAATGTAAGCGGTTTCATATACAGAAGGTTATTTTATATATAAGATTTATTGAGCGTAATAATTTGAAATAGTTCGAAATTAACTCGAAAAATAATGAAGGTTAAAAATGAAAGTTAGCGTCAAAGTACAGCGTATGTATAAAAATTCGCAATGGTTATTTCTAGTGGCTTTGTTCGGCATTATCACTGCCTGCTCAGGTATGCCAACATCAAATGTAACCACTATCAATAGCAACGGGAATACTAACAGCAGTGAGCTGCCTAAAATAGTCACTAAGCAGGGCAAACATGCCTTATTTGTTGATGGCAAACCTTACCTTATTTTAGGTACACAAACTAACAACTCTGCTAATTATCCAGCGGCACTAAAATACGTATGGCCAGCGGTTAAAAAAACACACGCCAATACCTTAAGTATTCCTATTGCGTGGGAACAGGTAGAACCCGTTGAAGGGCAGTTTGATTTTGGCTTTTTAGATATTCTAATAAAAGAAGCGCAAGAGAATGACGTCAAGTTAACATTACTATGGTTTGCCACGTGGAAAAATAACGCGCCACATTATGCGCCGAGTTGGGTGAAACTCAATAATCAGCGTTTCCCGCGGGTGATGAAAAAAGATGGCTCTTTACTTAATTCAATGTCGCCATTGGGCAAAGAAACTTTAGCCGCAGATAAAAAAGCCTTTGTTGCGTTAATGAGCTACTTAAAAGCAAATGATCCCACCCATACGGTGATCATGGTACAAGTAGAAAATGAAGTGGGTACCTACGGCAGTAAACGCGATTTTTCGCCACTGGCCCAACAACAATTTGAGCAACCTGTACCGGCAGTATTACTTAACGGCTTACAGTTAACTAACACCGGTAATTGGTCACAAGTGTTTGGCAAAGATGCCGATGAGTACTTTCATGCGTGGCATATTGCGCGCTTTTGTCAGGAAATTACTGTGGCGGGTAAAGCGGTAAAAAACTTACCTATTAATGTTAATGTTGCGCTGCGCAATCCATTCCATCCCGGTGATGGTTATTCAATGGGCGGGCCAACCGATAATGTGCTTGATTTATGGAAGATTGCGGCGCCGGACATTGATTTACTGACCCCTGATATCTACTTTCGCGATCATAAAACTGTCGCTAAGGTTTTAGATTTATATTCACGTGCAGATAACCCGTTATTTGTCTCTGAAATTGGTAATGATCAACCTTACGCCCGTTATTTCTTTTCTACCTTAGGTCAACAAGGTATTGGGTTTTCCCCGTTCGGCTTAGATTATACCGACTATTACAACTATCCCTTAGGCGCCAAAAAAGTGGATGATGAGACCATCGCACCTTTTGCCGAAAATTATAAATTACTCAAACCGATGGCTGATGTGTGGGCAAAACTTAGTTTTGAAGGGGAAGTTTGGGGCGTGTCAGAGCCGCATGATAGCCAAATGGCACAAAAGAAAGTGTGGAACGCACAATCGACGCAAGCACAAAAAAATGAATATGCTGCCAAACAGGAGAAATCGGCTAAAGAAAATGCCCATAAATACACCCAAAATTTAGATTTAGGGTTATGGAATGCTGAAGTGACTTATGGTCGCCCGATGTTCTGGGTAGCACCTCCTACCGGTAATACCCCTTCATCAGGCGGTGCCTTGATTGCCAAGTTAGCTGACAATGAATTCTTAGTGACCGCTTATCGAGCGCGAGTAACCTTTTCGCCATCAGATGAAATTAAAGCACCTTATCACATGGTTGAGCGAGTTGAAGAAGGACATTTTGAAAATGGACAATGGATATTTGAACGGGTGTGGAATGGCGATCAAACCGATTGGGGATTAAATTTTACTGCCCGTCCACATATTTTAAAAGTGACCATGGCTGCTTATCAGCCATAAAATTCCGACTCAGCAGCGAGCATCGGTTAAAGCAAATGATTATAAAAACTAATTCAATTAATACAATTAAGACCATTAAAAATAGTAAAAAGAGTTGGAGAACTTAATGAAAGTAATAAAAACAGTTGGCCGTAATTTAGCACTTGGGATCATCCCGCTAGCGCTATTACAGGCTTGCGGTAACGATATAAATAATAGCTCTACAGCGCCAAGTGCTAAAGTTATTGCCGCTTTAGCCAGCGTTAAAGAACTACCTAATGGTGTGGTTGTTAGCCTAGCCAGTAGTGCTGTGGGTGAAGCTAAAAATATTCGTTTACAAGTGATCAGTGATAAAATTATTCATGTTACTAGTATTGCTCATGATGATTTTAACAGTGTGGTAGATAGCTTGATGGTGCTTGATTCAGCAACAGGTTCTTCAGCTTCATTTAAGTTAATAAAAAAAGCCGACAGCATTGTTATTAAAACCTCGGCAGTTAGTGCTCATGTCTCGTTAATTGACGGTAAAGTGTCCTTTAAAAACCCTCAAGGTGAAACCTTACTAGCGGAAGCTACGCGCCGCTTTAGTGACGTAACCGAAGATCCAATTACCCCTGATGCCGATTCTTATGCGGTGCGTCAGCAATGGAATAAAGGCAGTGACGAAGGCTTTTTTGGGTTAGGCCAACACCAAAATAACCAAGTTAATTATGCCGGTGAAAACGTTGAATTGACCACTTATAATCTTGAAATAACGATTCCGTTTATTGTTTCAACCCGTAATTATGGCGTGCTGTGGAATAATGCCTCGGTGACTAATTTTGGTGATCCTGATAAATCGCACGCGTTAAGTGAAGATTTCACTCTCTATGATGCTCAAGGTAATAAAGGCGGACTAACCGCTAATTATTATGATGGCGAAAAGTTACTGTTAAGCCGTGTAGAAGCAGATGTTGATTATCAGTTTTATTCAGACAATACCAATAGAGTAAACCCGTTCCCTAAAGAGCTGGGCGCTGTTAAAGAGCCTCGTGTGGTATGGCAAGGCCAACTTGAGGCAAAAACCTCAGGCGTGCATAAATTTAGAATGTACTCAAGTGGCTATGCCAAGCTAAACATTGGCGGTAAAGACTTACTTGATCGCTGGCGTATGAATTGGAACCCGTGGTATCACAATACTCAAATTGAACTGAACGCCGGTGAAAAAACCTCGATTGAAATCGATTGGGATTCACAAGGAGGCTTTTTCAATTTAGTGCATCACGAGCCATTGTCGTATGACGACCAATACTCATTGTCTTTTGCCTCAGAAAGTGCCAAAGCGATTGATTATTACTATGTTGCCGGTAGCGATGCTGATGAAGTTATTGCCGGGTATCGTCAATTAACCGGTAAGTCGGTGATGCTACCTAAATGGGTATACGGGTTTTGGCAGTCGCGTGAACGCTATGTGAATCAAGACGAATTGGTTGATGTGGTTAAAGAATACCGTGAGCGTAAGATACCGATTGATAATATCGTACTTGATTGGTCTTACTGGCCGGAAAATGCTTGGGGTAGTCATCAGTTTGATAAAAACAACTTCCCTGATCCGAAAAAAATGGTTGATGAAGTCCATGCGTTAAATACTAACATTATGATTTCGGTATGGCCGAAATTTTATCCGACCACAGATAACTACAAAGAGCTGGCTGAAAAAGGTTATATGCTCAGTAAAAATGTTGACCCAGAAAATAACCTAGATTGGATTGGTAAAGGTTACTTGAATGGCTTTTATGACCCTTATCCTGAAGAATCCCAAGAGATTTTCTGGCGTCAGTTAAATGAAAATATTAATGTTCATGGTTTTGATGCTTGGTGGTTAGATGCCTCTGAGCCAGATATTCATTCAAACTTATCCTTTAAAAAACGTAAAGAGATCATGAGTCCGTTGTCTATTGGCTCAGGTGCTGAATTCTTTAACTCTTACGCGTTAGCCAATGCCGAAGGCGTTTATAATGGTGAGCGTAAAACTGACGGCCACAAACGCGCCTTTATTTTAACCCGCTCTGGCTTTGGTGGGATTCAACGCACCGGCTCAGCGATTTGGAGTGGTGATACCGTACCACGTTGGTCAAACCTTAAAGAGCAAATTGGCGCCGGTATCGGTGTCGGTTTATCGGGTATGCCAAACTGGACCTTCGATATTGGTGGCTTCACGCCTGAAAACCATTACCGCAATACGAGCAAAGGTTTTGTCGGTCATTACTCTGGCTTAGAAGATAAAGACGTTGCCAATTGGCAAGAGCTTAACTTACGTTGGTTCCAATTTGGTGCTTTCGTGCCGATGTTCCGCTCACATGGTCAAAACCCTTATCGTGAAATCTTCAACATTGCAGATGAAGGCTCAGACGTTTATAACTCAATGGTTTATTACACTAAACTACGTTATCGCTTAATGCCTTATATCTACAGCGAAGCAGGAAAAATGTACCATGAAGACGGTACTTTAATGCGCGGATTAGTGATGGATTTCCCAAGCGACAAAACGGCGATTGATCTTGATGATCAATATATGTTTGGCCCGGCATTCTTAGTGAATCCGGTACATGAATTTGAAGCTCGAAGCCGTGAGGTTTATTTACCTAAAGGCACCCGTTGGTATGATTTCTATACCGGTAAAAACTATGCCGGTGGACAAACTATCGCTGCGGATGCGCCGTTAATTCATATGCCGTTATTTGTTAAGGCGGGTTCCATTATTCCAACAGGTGGTGAAAAGCAGCATGTCTATGACAATTTATCGGCAGCAATTACGCTAAATATCTATACCGGTGCTGATGGCCAATACACCTTATATAACGATGATGGTAAATCATATGATTATGAACAAGGTCAATTCACTAATATTGATATCAGTTATAACGATGCTAAAGGTACGGTAACCATTGGTGAGCGCCAAGGTAGCTTTACTACTATGGTAAAAGCACGTACTTTCAATATACGTTTTATTTCGGGTGAAAGTGCCGATGCTGCTAACTTTGATGCTAAACCTGCACACAGTGTTACTTACACAGGTAAATCATTAACGGTGAAAAAGTAATTAATAGGTAATATGTGATAGATAAACAGTCAGTCGATGTGTGTACAGTGACACTGACTGTTTATTCTCTACGTTATTTTCTACTTTATTATTGCTTGGCTAAAAATAAGTATTAAAAACAATCAGTTTATACCTAAGCGACCTCTATCGAACATTCATCTACATCAGCTAGTTTAGGGCTTTTAGGTATAAATATGAAAAAGGGATTCTCATGAAATTTTCAGTGTTGTTAACCTTGATCGGCTTGTTAACGTTAAACGCTTGCCAGTATTTAGGCGCTAACGCTACTTCTAGCACTAGCGAAGCGAACATGCTTGGCGTGGCAGATGCACCATTGCCAATCATTATCTTTGCTGGTGAGCGTCACTCATCAGCGCTAGTGGAAAAATTCCCTACTAAATCAGCAGGTAAAAATAACCAAGCCACTTGGCAGGTTCATTTTAAAAATGCCAAGCAAAGCCAATTATTTTCACGCGATCAATTTACTGATCAAGCCTCACTGCAACTACCTGACGGCACCGTACGTTTAGCCACTGCGGCTAAAGATGCTAAACATGATGCCTTAGCATTAAGTTATCAAGATACTTGGTTTAGCAGTGTATATTTTTCTGGTGGTAAGCCGCTAAACCTTACGCCATTTATTGAGCAAGGGGTGCTCAGTTTTGATATTAACCTTGAAAGTATTAAAAGCTCAGCGTTGGATTTAGTGGTTAGTTGTGGTGAAGGCTGTAGTTCAAAATTAAGGCTGCGTGAATGGGCACTCGCTCATGAAGCTAAAGGGTGGCAACATCTCGCCATTCCGATGCAATGTTTTGCGCAGGCGGGGGCTGATTTTAGTGACGTCAGTCAACCGTTTAACCTTGAAGCCGGCGGTAAAGGACAATTTAGTGTTGCCAATATTCGTTACAGTGTTGCTGAGCAAGGTAACTTTACTTGTCCACAATTAAGCGAGTTATCGACTACACCCGCGACGCTAAATGAGCATTGGGCAATTGATTGGTGGTTACCACGTCATCAAGAAAAAGTGGCGCTAGCACAACAAGGCAATATTGATTTATTGATGATCGGGGACTCTATTACCCATGGTTGGGACAATAAAGGTGCCGGTTTAGCCACTTGGCAACAACACTTTGGGGATATAAATAGTTTAAATATTGGCTTTGGCGGCGATAGAACCGAAAACGTATTATGGCGGTTAGCGCATCAAGGAGTCGACGGTATTTCACCTAAACTCGCGGTGATTATGATCGGTACCAATAATACCGGACATCGCATGGAGCAGCCGCACTATATCGCCAAAGGCGTACACGAAATTGTTACTGAGCTTAAGCAGCAGCTTCCTAATACAAAACTGCTGTTATTAGGTATTTTCCCGCGCGGCGAATTACCAACAGACAAGCTTAGAATAAATAACAACAGCACTAATCAGTTACTCGCAAATATTGCTCAACAGCAACAGATATTGTATGCCGATATTAACCAACACTTTTTAACTGACCAAGGTGAGTTAACCACAGAGATCATGCCTGATTTATTACATCCCAATAAGAAAGGCTATGAAATTTGGGCACAGGCGTTAACGCCGTATATCGATCAATACGTAAGATAACTGCTTCGCTATATTTCAGTAAATTTAAAGGAAGAGATCATGTTTTACTCACAGCAACACTCGCAACACTCGCAGCACAGGAAAAGCAGGCAGCTAGCATCAGAGGCCGGCGTTAGCGCTCAATTATCGGCGGTTTTATTTACGCGAGTTGCCAGGTTTTCACTACCGTTATTTGCAGCGCTATTTGCTGCGTTATTGGTATTAAGCCCATTGTGGTCGGTGAAGGTAAGCGCACAGCAACTGTTTTCACCGCCACAACAGCACTATCAATATACCGGTCGTATTGATTTTAAATCGCCACTAGCTCCGAGCGTTTCTTGGCCGGGTAGTTTAATCACCACGCGCTTTACCGGTAGCAGTTTGTCGGTGACCTTAGATGATCAACTCGGTAAAAACTACTTTAACGTGTTTATTGACAACGATTATCAAAATCCAATCGTTATTGCATGTAAGCAAGGTCAGCACACTTACTTGATAGCAGACGACTTATCGGATAGTGAGCACAGCTTTAGCCTGTATAAACGCACCGAAGGTGAAGAAGGACGCACTAAATTTTTAGGTATTAGCTTAAGTGACCAACAACAGTTATTGGCGCCAGTGGCTAAGCCATCGCGACGCATTGAAATCTTTGGTGACTCGATCACCAGTGGTATGGGTAATGAAGCTAACGAGGGCGAGCGAGACGATATACTTGCCGAAAAAAACAATTTTCTTAGCTATGGCGCGATTGCGGCTAGAAACTTAAATGCACAATATGTCAGTACTTCTCAAAGTGGTATCGGTATTATGATCAGCTGGTTTGATTTCATCATGCCGCAATTTTATAACCAACTCGATGCCGTGGGGAATAACGATAGCCAGTGGGATTTTAGCCAATGGCAGCCTGACGTAGTGGTGGTTAATTTATTTCAAAATGATAGTTGGTTGGTCGCGAAACGCTTATCGCCAGTACCCAATAAACAGCAAATCATTCAAGCCTATCGCGATTTTATCGCTAAAATTCGTGGGGTATACCCGAATGCCTATTTGGTCGCAGCTTTAGGCAGTATGGATGCCACCAAAAATGGTTCACCTTGGCCTGATTACATTAAAGCGGCAGTGAAACAGCATCAAAGTGACACTAACGATAAAAACATCGATACGTTATTTTTTAATTTTGATGGTTTTGGACAACACCCGCGCGTTAAACATCATCAAAAAAATGCAGCGTTACTGACGCAGTTTATTAAAGAAAAAATGCACTGGTAGCTTGGCGGGATTTATCTACTCCTTCTTTAGGCGTTAACTACTAGGTGTAAAGTACTAGGCGTTAAAAATTAAACATTAATAGTTAAACATTAAAATAAAAAATAACGAGAAACCTTCTATGAATAATCTCTGCAACCTCATGCGAATAAAAATCCTACTAGTATTAGTTAGCACTGTTATGCTCATTAATTGCGGTGGCGGCGGTAGTGGTGGTCAAACCGAAACAGGTAATGGCAATACCACCACCAATACGCCTGCAGACGCATTAACGTTAAGCACTTCAAGTCTGACCTTATCGGAGCAAAATAGTACTGAAATTATAACGATTACGGCAAGTGCAAACTGGAAAACGCAAAGCAATGCCGACTGGTTAAGCTTATCTAGTAATAGTGGAACGGGTGATAGCACGGTCACCTTAACGATTACGCGTAATGATAGTGACAGTGACCGCTTGGCCGAATTAGCGTTTACCGTAGGCACCGTAGAGCGAGTTATCACGGTTAGCCAACGTGCTGCTCAAACGCTTGATTATGAGGTAGAGCCAGATTCAACCGATATGCGAGCGATTAACAGTAGTGAATTTACTCAGTTAATGGGCATTGGCTTTAACATTGGTAACTCGCTGGATGCGGTAGGTGGAGAAATAGCTTGGGGCAACCCCTTAATTAGTGAAACCTTTATCGATGCGCTTAAAAGCGCTGGCTTCAATGCTATTCGCTTACCGGTAGCCTGGAGTCAGTTTTCAGATGCCGATAATTATATTATTGAGCAACAGTGGCTGCAACGCGTTGAACAAGTGGTTAACTATGCGTTGGAAAAAGATATGTACGTGATGATGAATATTCATTGGGATAGCGGCTGGATGCAACCAACCAATGCTCAAAGTGATTATGTTAATAATCGTTTAGCGATTATGTGGCAGCAAATAGCCACGCATTTTAGAGATTATAATGATCATTTACTCTTTGCTGGCACTAATGAAGTGATGGTTACTGGTGATTACAGCACGCCAACGGCTGAATATTACACCGTGCAAAATAGTTTTAATCAAACGTTTGTCGATACGGTGAGAAAAACGGGTGGGCGTAATACTTACCGGCAGCTAATTGTACAAGGGTTTAATACCAATATTGATCACACCGTCAATTTTGTCACTATCCCTACTGACACTACACCTAACCGATTGATGATGGAAGTACATTATTACGACCCTTATGATTTCACCTTGAACCAAAACAACGACCAGGTAAGCCAGTGGGGCTCACAGACAACTGATGCTAGTAAAGCGGTGAGTGGACAGGGCGAGTCTTATGTTGATGGACAGTTTTTAAAAATGAGAACACATTTTCATGATCAAGGTATTGGCGTGATTTTAGGAGAATACGGCGCAATTTCGCGTGATGTAGTTGGCCATGATGAGTTTAGAATTGATTGGCACCGCTATGTTACTCAAGCGGCGGTCGATAATAAATTAGTGCCTTTTTATTGGGATAATGGTTATACCGATTATCATGAATTAGGCTTATTTAACCGCGCAACAGGGGAAGCAGCGTATCCTAAATTGATAGAAGCAATCACGAGTGCCGCTCCATAGGAGTGCGTATAGCTCTGCAGGCAGCAGCGCTTGATTAATTTTAGCCGATGCAAAAATCCTTGATGTGGGCTTATTCATTTAAAGAATGTGTAAACAAAAGGGCACCAATAATTGGTGCTCTTTGATTATATTTCTACCAGAGATCAGGCCGGATTTTGTATAATATGTACACAAGGCATATATGATCCCCATACATTTTCGGTACGACTAATTAATCTAGTATTGGTAATGTTTTTTTCATCGTTAAGGGTAAAGCTTACCTTACAATGCCAGAGCTTATTATCTGGTGATAACCTTTCTTTATAATAAATTAATACATTATTACCTGATTCATCTTCTGCGGTTTCATAAGGCTGCCCAATTTGTCTTTCCAGCCTATCAGAAGAAAAACCATCCCATAGCGCAAGGCGCTCCTGTAGAGCTGAAACAGGCTCTAAGACCGCCCATTGAGTGGAACATGCAGAGACTAAAATAATAAAAGAAGGTAATAGCAATAATCGCAATTTCATATATTTCTCCTATTATTTAGCTAATAATGATTCTTTGGTAATTAAATTTATCGATTTGACTATTTTCTTAAGTTTAGGGGAGAAACTTGGCTCATTTAAAATTCTAGCTGATTCTTCGTTAACTAATTTATTGTATTGCTGTAAACGGCTGCCTTTTATGTCCCATGCCTTTTTTCTAGCCCCATATGGCCAAAAATCTATTTCAATTTTTGATGTTTTCATTTTCCCTATTGTCAATCCAAGCAGCATTTGTCCTTGCATAATAACGACAGAATCGGCAGTTTGAGCCGCATTTAAAAATTGCACAACGCCTTTCATACCATCCATATAATCTTCAATGGCATCTTCATCATATTGTTCAACACCAATGGTCGGATCAAAAGCAGGCTGGTGAACAGTCTCCGTTTTGTCGCGGTTAAAGTGCTTAGGTATATTGTGGTCAACATAAGCACATGACGTAATGCTTAATATTATCGGGATAATTACAATAAGTTTACTTTGTGGCATTTTCCTTCCTTAGATAGTCATTTAAATGTAAATAGAAAGAATAATATAAAGACCAGAGTGAATATAATCAAGATAAAAGTGATCAAATAATGATCACAAAACGGTTGAATTATAACCGCCTGATTGAGTGGGAGAGGTGAATATTTCTATCTTA
>Ga0209395_1002712_pt1 | contig 22739 bp, 19 predicted proteins | sample GOMGulsemesocosm_3_FD_184635 | JGI IMG/M metagenome (GOLD analysis project Ga0209395, IMG submission 184635) | Methane-oxidizing microbial communities from mesocosms in the Gulf of Mexico - GOM9D Gulf of Mexico (SPAdes) (version 2) | ecosystem: Environmental > Aquatic > Marine > Cold seeps... | reverse complement strand
ATCGAGGATCTCCCAAAGCGTACTCCCAATTTAACGTACGAGATTCACTCAGCCGATTCCCGCTTAAAAGACTGCGGGAATGACGATGGATTTGAGACTACGGTAATTAGTTCATCAATCCAACAATGGTCATCAATTGTTGTTCGGTCAATAAGCCTGAGTGACCGTGTCGCTTACCATTTTCATCAATATAATAACTTCGCGGTAACTCTCCTTGCCACGTGGGATCGATGGTATAGCGAAGTAGCTGCGCTTGGTTTGGTGAGTATATCCAGCGCGGTAACTTCCTAAATGCGCGATCAGCGTACACTTGGTTAATTTCTTCTGTGCGACTAGGGTCGTCATCCGTTGAAATAAGGACAATCGGTAAGTTAGGCTGCCTCGCAAGTAATAATGAAATAGTTTCCAACTCTTCAAAACAAGCTGGACAGTCGAGTGACCACATGATCACAAGCTTCGGCCCTTTTTCCATGATGCTTTCAACGTCATCGAGTGCTAGATGTTGAACTAACTCTGTCGTTATTATTGAATTTTCCCGTACTTGCGCAAACGCTCTGCAGCTACTAAACAACATCGCTACAAATAGGACTACACTTATGACAGCGCCAACAATTACATTATTAAAGCTGATCATAATTTTATTAATCCCAAAGGCTGGCCACTGACATGCCACTGTAAATAACTTCCCGATGGATGCTGTAAAATATAAGGGTAATCGACTCCTTGTTTTGCGGTGGCAATGACTTTAGGTTCACTCCAATCATCCCCCAACTCTGAAAAAATAGCTTTGATTATAAAGCGTTGACCATCGAACTCGCGCCAAACTAACTGGAGCTTTTGCTTAGTGTTTTTTGTTGCCTGACTCAATGACAAAAATGGATGTTCCGGGCTATTGTCTTTGGTGGCAAAGTTAGTCACTTTACTCATGGTGCTACCGCCGTCATCGCTGTAAGCATAGAACAAGCCACTGGCATCAGTCGCATTGTTAAACCAACTCATATGAACACGGCTACCGTTGTCTGCTCCTACAATGCTCGGTCCTTGATGCGGACAACCATTAACTTGCCAATTCTCAAAACTAACTCGCTGCATTGGATTAGCTTGCTGTTTATTGCGCATCGTTAAGAAGCCATGATCACGGATGTTATCCCCGAAGATATGACGCCACATCAGCATTGGAAGGTCTTGTTTATCTAAGTCCATTGCCAAGCGACAACAGACGCAAGTACCTTGGGCTAGATAGTTATTATCGAAAACCTTTTTCCCTTGCACAAAATTAGCATGCGCAAGATAAAGTTCACTGTGACGTAGTCTAATCCCCTTTTTAGCCGCAGCGACCTTGGCTCGTCCATCAAGCCAGGCGATATACACGTCGCCAGCTTGGCTCACTACCATTTCATTAAAACTGTGGCCTGTTAATAAATTGTCGTTATTGACAGTTACCGGGACCGAGAATTGCTTAGTGTTAGGATCGAAATAACTAAAGCGAACATTGGCAGTAAAGCGTTTATTGAGCGGCGTTACCCATGACAGATAAATATTACCCAGCTCATCAACGCCAATTTTCGGACGGTTTTCACCACGCGTCGAAATACCTTCAGCGATCTGGTTGACTAACATCGGCGCAGAATAATTACGCCCTAGATCATCACTGTAATTAAGATACAACTGTTGCTCAGATGACCAAGTCGACCAAATTCGTCCTTGTTTGTCCACCACCGATGAAACAGTTTTGGCACAGGCCATCTTCCCAGCTGTGCAGCTAGATGATGGCGCTTTTTTCGTCATGCCATGTTTGGAGTGGTCAATTCCTTGCTGTGCAAATAAGCTAGTACTGAACAAAGCAACTAACAATATGAATCGTGTCATCAATCACTCCTCAGTTAATAACGGTAGCTTAAGCCGGCATAAACGGTGCGACCGCTTGCTGGCGCATATTTCTCTTTGCCATAAGATATTTCAGCCTGCTGTGCATAATACTTGTCGGTAATATTAACCACTCGTCCATGCAAACGAAGTGCTTTAGTCACTTGATAATTAAACTTAACATTAGCAACGGTGTACCCTGAATATTGTTTGCTGTTAAGGTCATCCATGTAGTAGTCGCCAGTCGATTTAATTTCTACTACGCCGGTGAATTCAGCCAAATAATTTGGTGTATATACCAAACGTGCATTGGCAATGTATTTAGGCGCAAGCTTTAACTTATTACCCGAATAATCAACCGCTTTACTATTGCCCTTGTAATCGAACTTTCCGACATCTAAGACATATTTATCAAATTGATGGACCGACTTACTTAGCGCAAGTGATGCCTCAAATTCTTCACTAAGCTGACTATTGATACTAAACTCAAGTCCTTTATGGATCACTCGTCCCGCGTTAGTGTGATACGCGAAACCATCATCGGTATAGGCACGCACGAGTGCATCATCTAAATCCATGTAGTAGGCAGAAAATTGAGCATTGAACGCATCATGATTAATTTTATAACCGACTTCATAGGTGTCGGAAGTTTCTACATCGACGCCACCAATTAAACTATCGGTACTGCCTGAGCTGATGTGATAAAGCGTGCCAGCGGTTGGTATCCGAAAGCTGTTGGCAAAGCGTGCGTAGACAGAGCTTTGATCATTAAGCAGATAGTTTAACGATAGCTTAGGACTAAAATGCTTAAAAGTATCACTACGATCGGCCAAACGGCGCTTACCATAACCATCATCATCTAGCGCCGCCAGGTTGTTATCAAAATCATAGCGGTTGTGATCAAAACGTCCACCAACAGAAAGGCTTAATTGATCGGTGAGCGCGTGCTCGTATTGAAAGTATGGTGACAATCCAACGTAAGTGGTCGTGTCATCATAATACTGATGCCCTTCAATAAAGGTATTACCGCCCCAACCCGTTGTGGTGATTGTTTGTGGTTGATAAGACAGTGAATCCCCTGAAGAGTGCTCTACATCCATTCCAATAATGAGCTCACCATCATCGGTTGGCTCAAATGATAAATAGGACAGCAAGCCGAAGGTGGTTACCTTGCTCTCTTGCTTGGGCATATTATCATTCCACGTCGCCGTGTAATCATTGGTGCGCTGACGAAGGTAAGGAATAAGGCTAATGCGTACATTGTTATCAGTCACTTTGTCCCACGTACTGCTTAGACGATAGTAACGACTTTTACGTAATGGATCGGACGCCAACACGTCAGGGCTTAAGCCTGAAGATTGTGGATTATTAGCAAAATCATCGGCCAACAAACTAGTCGCCATTTCTTGCGTTAGATCCGATGCAACAAAGCTAGTGGTCAGTGTTTCATTTTCACCTTGATATTGATGCTTTATATGTATTTCACCACGTTGTGAGGCCGTGTGGTCACGATATCCCTCGTTAGTTTGCACTGATCCCGACACTGCAATGCCTTGGTTATCACTAATCGCATTGGAGTAATAACCTTTGCTCTTCACGTAACCATATTCACCGAGGGTCAAATCAAACTGACCACTTTGATCCATTGTCACATCTTCACTTAAGGTATTAATCGTTGCGGCGATGGCGCCTGAACCATGCAGTGATGTTCCCGCCCCTTTAATCACTTCGATACGCTTAATGGTTGAGTTAAAGCTACTCCACCACAGCGCGTTGTGATTAAAAAATGCGGCCGATTGCAATGGAATATTATCTTGTAAATACAGGTAGTAGCCAGAGTAGTTAATCGGCATTCTGATCGCTGCATTATGACCGTGAGCCCCTTGCAACTGATTTAGTAGTACACCAGAGATTGAGTTGAGTGACTCGGCAATATGCTGCCCATTATCTTGATCTAGTGTCGATTTACCGACAAATTCAACCGCTATAGCTTGCTCAATATCTTTTTTAGCCATGCGGCTAGCAGAAATAGTGATACGTTCCATTTCTTGAGCTGTTTTTTTAACAGAGGCGGAGGCTTGGTCTGCCAACGCGCTATAAGAGAGCAGCGTTGATGACACAGCGAGGGCGATTAGTGATAGACGAGACATAATAAGACTTCCTGTTTAAATTTTCAGGAAGTCTAACGCTTTCAATGGCTAACAGGAATGTGACAAATTGTCGCAGATGTAAACATTGATTGAACTTTATTCGATGTTGTTTTTAATCCTAGAAGTTAAAGAGCCACGTCTTGCTCGAGATCAGTAAATAACCGTCCATAGATCGAGGCCAGCAAAGAACCGTCATCCTCGAGTTCAGCAACAGCCGTCATCCTCGAGATCAGCAAAGAACCGTCATCCTCGAGATCAGCAAAGAACCGTCATCCTCGAGATCAGCAAAGAACCGTCATCCTCGAGATCTTTTTATCGAGGATCTCATGAAGCACACTCCCAACTCAACTTACGAGAAGCTCCTCAGCAGATTCCCGCTTAAAAGACTGCGGGAAAGACGGCGCGTCGTATTACCTGAATGACAACAATTAGATTATCCTCTAAAATAACCTCATCTGCCCTCCCATCTAGTGTGATATGAATAGTAAAGAGTTACGAAAATTGATGCGTGACAAGCGCCAGCAGCTCAGTGCGGCCGAGCAACAAGGTGCTGCCATTGGCTTGGCTGATCAGCTCAGCATACAGTTGCCAGCTAACATAAAGCGAGTTGCGCTCTATTTAGCCAACGATGGTGAGGTATGCCCGCTAACTTTTATTGAGCATCTGTGGCGAAGTGATATCGAAGTCTACTTGCCCGTATTACATCCGTTTAATAAAGGTAATCTGCTCTTTTTGCGTTTTGAACAGCACACTAAAATGACCATTAACAAATATGGCATTAGCGAGCCAGCACTCGATGTTCGCCTGGTGTGTCCAGTCGATCAACTTGATGTTATCTACACGCCATTAGTTACTTTTGATGATCATGGCAATCGCATGGGCATGGGGGGTGGCTATTACGACCGCACGTTGGCACAGCATAGTCAGCTATCAACTATCGGTTTAGCGCACGATTGCCAACAAGTGGCTAAACTAGAGACACAGCCGTGGGATATGCCACTCGATTGTATTGTCACCCCGACCCAACTGATCAATGCGCGATAGAGAATTGGATGCAAAAAGAAAATAATAAAGAATGCGTTATTTTACTGCACGGTTGGGGGCGCAGCGACAAATCGATGCTAATCATTAGCCTTGCGCTACAACATGCTGGCTACGAAGTCGTGAATGTTGATTATCCGTCTAATGAAAAAACGATTAGCGAATTGAGCGAGCAAGCGGTCAGTAGCGGTATCGAGCAATGTGAAGCGCTGGGGGCGACAAAAATTCATTTTGTAGCATATTCATTGGGCGGCATTTTAGTTCGTCACTATTTTAAGGATCGCACGCTCGACAAACTTGGCCGCGTGGTGATGCTTGGCACGCCAAACAAAGGCAGTGAGGTCATTGATCACTATCGTAAGCTCTACTTATTTCGCCAGTTGGCGGGTCCGGCAGGCTTAGCGCTTGGCACTAGCAGTAGCGATATTCCCAATACGCTTGGCGCAGTGAAATTTGAGCTGGGGGTTATTGCCGGTTCAAAAAGCATTAATCCATTCTTATCCTTATTATTACCCGGCGATGATGATGGCAAGGTCAGCGTAGCGTCGACCAAGGTTGACGGCATGAGTGATTTTATTAAGCTACCAACCACTCACCCTACCATGCTAATGAGTCCCAGCGTCATCAAACAAATAGTTCGCTTCTTAAAGACCGGCAGCTTTACAGTAAAGGAAAACGCGTGACCCTCCCTCCTATCGATAAAGTATTAACAGACATAGAGCACACCTTAGCCAGCACCGCACAGGTGATTTTACAGGCGCCACCGGGTGCCGGTAAATCGACTTACCTGCCGCTAAAATTACTGACTCACCCGAGTTTCGCCGGTAAGAAAATATTGATGCTTGAGCCACGACGATTGGCGGCACGTAATATCGCTGGCTTTATCGCCAAACAGCGGGGAAGATGTCGGTCAGCAAGTCGGTTATCGGGTTAAAGGAGAACATAGGGTCGGTAAGAACACCCGTCTTGAGATCATCACCGAGGGTATTTTAACCCGCATGCTACAACAAGATCCCGAGCTTGAAGACGTCGCCTTGGTGATATTTGATGAATACCACGAGCGCTCTATTCATGCCGATACCGCGCTGGCGTTTTGCTTAGAGATTCAAGACGCATTGCGCGACGATCTCACCTTACTGATCATGTCTGCCACGCTCGATAGTGAGCAGCTAGGCGCAATGTTGCCTCAAGCCAAAGTCATTAGCTCGCAGGGGCGCTGTTTTCCGGTGGAAACGTTCTATCACCCACGCAATACCAAGGCTCCTCTGCCTCCACAGATCACGGCGTTAGTGCGCCAAGCGGTGGAGCAATATGATGGCAATATCTTAGTCTTTCTACCCGGCGCCAGCGAGATAACCAAGGTCGCCGCGCAGCTTGGCGGCTTGCCAGATAATGTCGATGTCTATCCGCTCTATGGTCAACTCAAACAAGTGGCTCAAGACAATGCTATCGCACCAACCGCCGCCGGAAAACGAAAGATAGTGTTAGCGACTAACATCGCAGAGACCTCATTAACCATCGAAGGGATTTCCTTGGTTATTGATTCGGGACTGGTCAATAAGGCGAGTTTTAATCGCAACAACGGTGTGACCAAACTGACTAAAGAACAAATTAGTCAAGCGTCAAGCGTTCAGCGCGAAGGTCGTGCCGGACGTTTGCAGGCAGGGCACTGTTGGCGCATGTGGCCAAGCGAACAACAGTCTCGCCTCGCCAAATATGATATTCCAGAGATCGAGCAAAGTGACCTACTATCACTGGCCTTAGAGCTAGCGAAATGGGGGGTACATGATGTTAATCAACTGTCTTGGCTTAATCCGCCGCCAGTACATAACCTGCAACAGGCGCGTGATTTATTACATGAGTTTAATGCCATCGATGATAACTATCAGCTGACCAAACACGGCGAAGCCATCTATCAGTTTGGCGCATCGCCGCGATTAGCTCACATGATGCTGTGGAATAAAGAACACGCCGCGACTGCCGCACTGCTTAGCGCAATGTTAGAGCAGACAAACGCCTTAAACAACGAGCTTGATATCGCGCAGCAGATTAACTATCTACGTCATGGTCGAGGCTTAGCAAAGCCGCAGCAGCAAATTATTACGCAAGCGAAAAAGTATACCAAGCAATTATCGAGTCAATACCAAGATATCGACTCAGAACAATGTGGCCTGCTATTAGCACAAGCCTATCCAGATCGCATCGCAAAGCGCCGCAACGCTACCAATCAAAGCCAGCGTTATCAGCTCGCTAATGGTTACGGTGCTAGCTTACCCGAGCATACCCACTTCCCTCATGAATTCATGGTGGTGGCAGACTTGATGAGCTTTTCATCGAGTCAAAATGAGGGACGGATATTTCTGGGCGCTGGGCTCGATATCAATGAATTAGAACAAGAGAGTCCCGCGCATTTTAATGAGCATCAGTTGCTTGCATGGGACGATAGTAAAGACCGGGTACTTGCACTCTCTCAATTAAAAATCGGCAAATTAATAATCAAGGAATCACCACTAACCAAACTTGATGAAGAAGCGTTGAACTTAGCTTTAATCGCAGGACTAAGAGCTAAAGGGATAGGTTATTTGGATTTTAGCAAAGCCGATACTCAGTTATTGCAACGACTGCGCTTTGCTCACCAAAGTGACGCCCAATCATGGCCTGACTATAGTGAACGCGTGCTACTTGACCAATTAGATAAATGGTTAGTTCCTTATTTTGCAGGCGCAAAAAAGCTAACTGCCCTCAAGAAAATTAATCTATCCGATGCCTTACTATCACGGCTTGATTACCCCTTACAGCAACAGCTAAACCAACAATATCCAACCCATTTAAAAGTCGCCAGTGGTTCGAATATACGCCTCGATTATGGTGATGGCGAACAGGTCAAACTTAGCGTACGTATTCAGGAGCTATTTGGCACCACAGAAAACCCTTGCGTCGGACGCACTAAGATCCCCGTATTGATCGAAATGCTCTCCCCCGCCCAGCGCCCAATCCAGTTGACCAAGGATCTAGTCAACTTTTGGCATGGCAGCTATGGCGAGGTCAAAAAAGACATGAAAAGCCAATACCCGCGGCACTACTGGCCAGATGACCCAAGCGTGGCAATGGCTACTACAAAGACCAAGAAAAAGATGGGCTTGTGATGATTGAACTATAATTTAGATTAATGAACAATTTCAAGGATGAATAAGTGACTGAGTTATCGATAGAATCAGCTAAGGTGACCAACTACATGTTTGGGAGCATGTACTTTTCCCGATTAAAATAGGAACATGAGAGTAACCCCAAACGTAGTTATTACGTGTGTAATAATTATTTTCTGATACCCCATAACTCACTTTTGGGCACAAAGCGCCATAGAATTTATTGTGCCAATGTTGGTTTAATGATTAGGTTTTGTAATGAAAATCCTAATTTTTAACTTCCCCTCTAAGCTCATTGCTGCTAGTCGAATTTCGTTTCTGAACGATAATTTTTACCCATAAATATCCATAGCAAAGTGCAAAGTTTGCACTTTGCTAACGCCCACTAAGATACGTTAGCGGACGTTTCAATATCCGTTTTAAATCTATATCGTTGGTCAATTTTGTTTAACTACTACAGTTGTATTACGGACTACCTAACGTTGACCCTAGCGATCGCTATAGCGTTTATAAAAAATCGGCTGAAACAGCGTTAAATCGACAGTGGGACTGTGCGGCTATAAAAATTGCATACTCGATGTAATGGCTTAAATTATAAAGCACGACGAGTGCTTCAATGTCGCTTAGGAACTAATAATAATGGGACAGTCATAAAAATCTGATTGATGTTCAATGACTCTTAAAGCCCCATTCATTTTAGTGAAGTAATTTAGCACCAAAGGACTGCGCGTGCAACGATGTTAAGCTGTTGATTTATAAAAATAGAATATTGCAGAGAACTGCTGTTCCAAATCTTAGAAAAGTATCGAGAATTGAATAAACATCACCGTAACTTAAACTCTGGCTAACTCGATTTTGCGAAAGCGAGTTACATAAATGACCAACATGCTATGGGTACAGAGCTTTAGGGATTGTAGTGTAAATGTTGGGTATAGAGATTAATCTTTGTATAGACGGGATCAAGTTGGCCAGAACCCGATAGCTGATACTGCTCTCTGACAATTACTCAGTCCCTTTTAATTAGGGCAACGGATCCCATCTGATATGGGTTAATTATTTTCTTTGGTAATAGTTATATCGACCCCAAGTAATAGCTTAAAAGGGTAATAAAGCACCGGTAATTCGGCCAATTTTAATATGTCAGCGGGATCAATATCAGCCAGTTCATCGAACATCTCTTTTGTGTAATAACTTTTATTCAATAGTAACCATTCATTCAGAAATGTTTTGTCCCCCGTTTCTGAAGTATAGTTCATTAGTGCCATAGTGTATTGTGCTTCTTCAGCTTCGGTACATCGTTCATACACGATAGAACTAACTACATGAAGTATAAGCTCTTGTTTCTTTTTTGGTTGAGCATAAAGCCAGTTATTTTCAATCTGCGTAATCTCTCTCTTCCTTAAGTCCTGACAAAAACCATGTTTTATTTCAAGTTGAGAATATGTCGATTTTAATTCTTTCAGTAAGGATTTGTGATCATAAGGCCATGATAGCGATTGAGCATTGACCGATATAGTCAATAGCACAAAAATAAGCGGGGAAAGTTTATAATGCATTGTATACACACTCCCAAAATTTACGTTCATCCCCTCTAGCTGTGTTGGCGACGCTGAAAGCTATTTTTTCTAACTGCCTTCTCTCTATTAGACCTACAGCCCGTATCGAATCTGCAAATAATATCCAATCCTGGACACTTAACTGATAAGAGCTTGGGGCGGCGGATGGAAGTGCTTTGTGCGATGGGCCTACAAATATCTGAAAAAATGGAGTAAACATCAGCATCCTTTGTAATATCGTAGACATGTCAGAAATACGATTCATTTCTTTTATTGCCTCTTTAGTTCGGGGGGATGGATTAAACGCCTTTACTTCACAGTATTGACTTTTGAGTTTCAAGGTTGTTATTCCTATAATTATAAACTGAATTATTTAATCTTAGTATATCGTTCAGATAATTCAATTTAGCCCAGTTTTTCTTTTGAAGATGAAAAAATTAATAGTGGGACAGCCATAAAATTTGACTGATATTGAATGCCTTTTAAAACAACACTCATTTAGTGAAGCAATTTAGCGTCAAAGCCCGGGTCGTGCAACCATGTTAAATTGTTGATTTATAATAGTCTATAATTACAAAGACCTGCGGTTCGAAGTATGAGAAAAAGTATCACTAATTGAATAAATACCAATGACCTTTAAACCTAGCGCTAACCCACTTCTGCGCGAAGCGAATTACTAATTTACTGCCTCCATAGATCATGAGAATAGTCGGCAAACGTTAACCTCTTCGGACGCACTTTATTATTTTCAGATTTCGCGGCGTGTTAATGCCTCCCTTAGAGCGGACGGGTTTAGTCCCTTTTTTTAATAGTGGCAGTCTCGGTGCTCTTTACGTTGATACACACTCAATATAAACCAATATATTTTTCGTATTCTAGTTTTCACTCTTCATGTGCTTTGTTCGCTCTAAAACCAACAATATCTTGATCAGTTGCTCGCCCCACATTGCCAATAGCCATACCATTTCCCCTTGCACACTGGTAAAGTAGCGCAAGTTACTATTTATCGACTGTTGGCTTCGCTTTTCAATGACCCAAAAAAAATCCGCTGTCCCAAAGCCGAGTTGGCTTAAGAAAATTCTCATTCTGTGCCTCAAGCTATCGTTAGTGTTATTCGCGGTAATGGCGGGTTATGGCATTTATCTTGATGGTAAGATTGATCAGAAGTTTTCTTACGATCATTGGAAGATCCCCGCCAAGGTCTACGCCCAATCGTTAGCGCTTAAGCCCCAACAACGGATCGCTCGTAATCAGGTGATCGACGAGCTTGAGCTCTTAAACTATCGCCGCGTCGGCAATCCGTCATCCAATGGTGAGTATTCAGTCTCCCAGACTAAGATCGACATTAATCGCCGCGGTTTCGACTATATCGATGGCGCCCACTCACCACAGCGAGTGATGCTTCAATTTGACGGAAACTACTTAAAATCTATCGTTGAATATGGTGCCAAAGGTCAGGCACTAAGCCAGTTTAATATCGAACCCAAGCTCTTGAAACGCATCACAGGAAGCAGTAAAGAAGACCGTTTATTTGTGCCGCGAGAACAGATACCAGAACTGCTAGTCGCTACCCTTATCCATGTCGAAGATCGCAATTTTTATCAGCATAAAGGCATTGCGCCACTGTCTATATTACGTGCGTTAATTGCCAACATTAAAGCCGGACGTACCGTACAAGGTGGCTCTACGCTGACACAACAGTTAGTCAAAAATGTCTTTCTAACCCGCGAAAAATCGCTGTGGCGTAAGGTCAAGGAAGCTTATTACTCGATCCTTATCGAGCTTAAGTACTCAAAAGATCAGTTGCTGGAAATTTACTTTAATGAGGTCTTCTTAGGGCAAAATGGTAGCTTGAGTGTTAATGGTTTTGGCCTGGCGAGCGAATTTTACTTTGCCCGTCCAATCAATGAATTAACGCCTGATCAAATTGCGCTAATGGTCGCAATGATCAAAGGACCAAGTTATTACAGTCCAACCCGCCATAAAGATCGCGCGATCAAACGCCGCGACTTTATTTTACGCCAGATGTTATCGCAAGACTTTATTAGTGCGGCGCAATATAAATCCGCAGCCAAAAGACCGCTTAATCTCAAGCGCGGCATCGGGGGCGAAGGTCAATATCACGGTTTTATGTCCTTAGTACGTAGCGAGCTAAAATCTCGTTTTACGCGAGACTTTTCCGATAGCAGCGGTATTTCAATCTTCACTACCATCGATAGTTCGGCGCAGCGATTTGCGCAGCAGAGCCTGACCCAACGCATCAAGGAACTAGAAAAATCGTCAAAGACCAATAATCTACAAGGCTCAGTGATCGTCGCTAATTATAAGAGCGGCGAGGTAAAAGCCTTGGTTGAGGGTAAGGATCCAAATTATGCCGGTTTTAACCGCGCCATCAACGCCAAACGCCCTATTGGCTCACTTATTAAGCCCTTTATCTTAGCCACCGCACTGGAAAATGGCGCTAAATATACCCTAGCCACCCAGCTAGAAGATAAGTCCATCACACTGCGTGATAATGAAGGTAAAACCTGGACCCCGCTAAACTACGATAAAAAATATCGCCAGCACGCAAGTATTCTTGATAGTTTGACCTACAGCTATAACATTCCAATGGTCAATCTCGGCATGGAAGTGGGGCTGGAAGATATTAGCGATACATTAGCGCGTTCGGGTTGGAACAATGATTTTGACTTGCTGCCGTCGATGCTCCTTGGCGCGATAGAAAACAGCCCATGGCAAGTCACTCAGCTTTATCAGAGTTTAGCTAATGACGGCGAAACCAAGGCACTCCACACCGTGGTAGCCGTCATCGATAATCAACAGCAAACCTACTTTGGCTACAATCGCCTCCCCGTTCAAGCGGTAAGTTCAGGTGCTGCCTACTTAACCAAATATGCGATGGCTCAAGTCACTAAATTAGGCACGGCTAAAGCACTGCGCTGGAAAAACAAAGGAAAAGTCCTGGCGGGGAAAACCGGCACCACCGATGATTTACGCGATAGCTGGTACGCCGGCTTTGATAATAATGAGACCACGGTGGTGTGGTTAGGACGTGATGATAATAAATCCACCGGACTCACGGGCAGCAGTGGCGCTCTCTACGTCTATAGTGATTTTGTTAAACAACGTGGCGGCGTGTCATTGTCACTGACAAAGCCATCAAGTGTTAGCACAGGTTATGCGGATAGAATTAGTGGCGTAGCTGTCGGCGCAGGCTGTCATGAGACAGTAACGATACCAGTATTGACGGTAATGTGGCCGCAAAACTTAGATTGCTCTGGTGGCGTTAAGCAACCATCAACGCCACAACAAGCGAAGAAAAAAGAGAAGACCTCGGTGTTTGATGATTTCTTTAGTATCTTTAAATAATGCTTAGCTATTGTGGTGCAGGCTGCTGCCAATTGCCACCACAATACTTCACTTTGGCGAATCACTCGGATTAAAACTCGTAGCTTAGCTCAACGTTGTATTTCGTGTCGTAGATGTTGTCACCACGCAGCGCATGTTGGATTTTAAACTCCATCTCAAAGCCCCGCGTTGGAGCTTCGTATTCAAACTTTATATAAGCGTACAGCCGTTCTGCATCGTTCCACTGCCACGACTGATCAGACTGACGTTCCGCCTCATTATTATTTTGCCATTGCGGGCCGAAAAGAACCTCTAGACCATCGACAGGCATCACCCAATTAAGCCACAATCCCAACTCAATCCGTTGCTCCCTAGCGCTGGCCTGTGATTTATCATTGACGCTATCTTGCCAACTTGAATAGTAACGTTGACGATAAGCGATGGTAGGAATGACATACCAGCCCATAGGCCCCAGAGAATACTCACCATTCACTCGCGCCTTAACTTCCCAGCCGCTTGAATTGCTGTGATAACTACTAGCATCGCTAGCAAGGTGTCCAGCGCTGTATTCGATGTCAAAAAAACTATCGACATGAGCCTTTAACAACCAACGATCGGCACCTAGGATATCGCGTTGCTTATATTTTATCCCCAGCCCCATAAATTTAGTCCGCTCGTATTCAACCCGAGATTTGTCTTTTTTGAGGCTGCCATCGGATTTAAGCTGGATACTGCGATCGTCTTTACGTTCAAATTTATATCCTAAGCGCCACACCCACTCTAGATCCTCAACGGTCGTTTCATTGGTTGCGGTTAGTAACGATTCTAGCCGCCAACGATTGCCACGTTTAACCTTCTCTTTGTCAAATTTACCACTGTCTTTGTAGGAAATTTCGCGAGTCTGATAACTATCGCGATAACGAATATCCTGCTTCAATTCCCATTCAACGGCCTGCACGGGGAGTACGAGCGCCATCAATATTAACGTGCTACTTAATCTGAACATAATCACTCAATTCCATTTTTTTAATCAATTCCAAAAAGGGCATAGGTTTGGCCAGCATGAAGCCTTGAAGTAAATCGCTCCCTAATGCGACTGCACATTGTGCTTGTTGTTCTTGCTCTATACCTTCTGCGACAACTTTGACCCCTAGTGCCTGAGCGAGGGCAAAAATTGACATCACCACAGGATTAAGCGATTGGGGAGTTAATGGCGCGATAAACGAGCGATCGATTTTTAATACGTCGATAGACAGCTCATGTAAGTAACTTAACGAGGAATAGCCAGTGCCAAAATCATCGATCCAAATTTGCGCGCCACTTTGTCGCCATAATCTCATGGAATTGCGACTTTGTTCAAAATCGGACATCATGCCAGTTTCAGTCAATTCTATTGCGATGGTTTGAAGCTCATGGCGGTTATTCTGTAATATCTGGGCAATTTTCGCCGAGATCTGAGGATCACTAACACAACGACTGGATATGTTAACCGACAACAAGTGATTTATGCCTTGCTCACTCATCGTATGGCTATCTCGGCATATCTGCTCAACGGTCCAAATAGTTAACGCATGGATCAAATCAGAGCCTTCCAACAACTCAATAAAATTATTAGGCATGATCAAGCCGAACTCAGGATGTTGCCAGCGGATCAGCGCTTCAGCCCCAATAAACTCACTGTCAGCCACGCTATAAAAAGGCTGATAGTCTAGATATAACTGATTATTAATCAGTGCTGATTTTAGTTCATTACGTATCATATAGTTGAGTTGGTACTCTTCTCGCATACTAAAATCAAACTGCTGCAAACAGCCTCTTCCGGCTTTTTTAGCCGCATACATCGCTAAGTCTGCGTTTTTTAACAGCTCAGCGTTCCCTAAGCAATGTTCGGATGACAGTGCGATACCAATGCTTAATGATGTTGAAACATTGAGGCCTTTGAGGGCGAGCGGTTGCTCAAATTCTTGTATTAGCGCATTGGCGAACTCCAACGCAATGGCGCCATCTCCACTGAATGGCAGTGCTACAACAAATTCATCACCGCCAATACGCGCGGCTAAACATCGGTGCTCATGGCCCGTTGTACGCTTAGCATATTCAAAGGTATGGCGCTTAATGATTAGTGAAACCTCGATCAATAGCAAATCACCGATATCGTGCCCAGCTGAATCATTAACTTGCTTAAATCGGTCTAAATCAATGAGCAACACGCCGAACGATAACTGGTTTTCTTTTGTCCACTGACTAAGATTTAACAACTCAACATTAAAATGACGTCGGTTAGATAATCCTGTTAATTCGTCCTGATAAGCAATCACGGTCATTTTTTGATGACTGTCATTGAGTCGTGCCGTCATTTGATTAAGTGCGTTAGCTAATTGCCCGACCTCATCGGAACTGTTTGCGGAAGAAAATACTTGGCTATTATGTTCAAATACATTTCGGCTACTACGAGCTAATTGATCTAATGGACGGATTAGGCGACGGCTGGTCACGTAAGCGATAGGAATAATTAGCAAAAATACGCCGACAGCAATGAGCAAGAGACTATTCATAAAGTGCTGATTTAAAGAGTTATTAGCAGCTTTTACATCCTGTTGATGACGTAATATATCGCGTTCTGCGTTGGTGAATTTGAGACCAAACGTGATGCCGCCAAATACCTGGCCATTAATTGAGATCGGTTGGCTGATATGTACCGTTTGGGCGATACGTCGCGCCTGGCCTCGTCCATTTGGCACCAATTTAGCCTCTGTTTGCTTGGCCAAAGGCTTGGCGAAGCTCGCTAGTTCAGCACTACCATCATGCACCACATCATAATTAAGATCGTATATGAAGACGTAATCGAGTTCGCCGCTCTTGCTTAACTCGTCAATAACCTTTTTCATCGCACTAAAATCAACATGATACAGCGGCGTTGCTAAATTATCAGAGAGTGTTGCGGCAAGTACACCAGCATCACGGATAAGCTGTGCACTTACCGCTTTCTCTATCTGTTGCTGACCAGAGCGAACAATGTCTTGATTCATCTTATTATTAAGTAGGTACAGCGCGCTAAGTATGAGTACCGCGACCACCATCGATGTTAGCGCAATGACTACACCGAAGTGAACCGACATAGAGTGCCTTTTCATTGAACTCCCCATGCTAGACTGCGTTTGTAAATACCATTGAGCTGTTGTCGATAGCCCGTGGGAAGAGGCCCAAATCCTGTTGCTTTTTCATAGCGTGCCAGTACGCCATCGCTATTTTCTAAGTTCATTTCTAGTAAGGTCTTTTTCAGTAATGCTACCGCCGGTTCTGACATCGCGGGCGTTACTATCTCATACGCTCTGGGAAATTGAGATGAGGTAAATAAAATTCTCAGTTGAGTTTTTAATGCCGCCGGCACGCGATTGATATTCCCCCAGTCACCATTATTAACAACGCCTACATCAACTAGCTGTTTGGTGGTCCATAACACGTTGTTCTTTTCATTGCGGCTAAACACGTAGCCAACTTCATCGGCTCTTGGCTTCTCCCTCAAACTTTCCATTTTGCGCAAGGTCATGCCCCGCTCTTCGATTAACGCCCGAGGTAAGTAGTAACTGGAGAACGAGTCTTCACTTTCAAATGCAATGACCTTGCCGTTAAGGTCATCGATGCTCATAATCGCGTTATCATGCCGAGTGTACAGAATACTGGCGTATGACTGTTGACCATTTTTCCATTTATTAACTAAAAGCTTAGCCCCTGTTTTATTAATTAATTCCGCTGCAGTCTTTGCTGTTTCAGTGATCCAGTGCACTTCACCTCGGTTAACCGCTTCAATTAGCGTTTGTGTGTCACTAAATAATCTCACTTTTCCCTGAGTGTATCCTAATGATTTGAGCTTCGTGGCCATATAACTAACCATAGGCCGCAGCTCCTTAAAATCTTTTTTAGGGCGTTCTGATATTTGAGCCAAGACCAAGATTTTTGCGTTACTGAGCATAGGAAAGAGGAAGACAAATAAGAAAAGGCAACCAATAAGCACATCACTGGCTTTCAATTTAGGGAATCGGTTAATCATTATAATGCAGCCTCCATAGCCGTTAATAAGTTCACGATCCCCCCCTTAAATCGTCACTTGGATTCACATAATAAAATGTTCTAAACATCTGTTTATTAGATGCTTGTAACATTTACGCCTCCTAATAGCCTATCTGAACGAATTCAAACAACAAGGCTAGGCATATTTTATGGGAGCGCCAAGTAGCACAAAAAGACTAGCTAACCAATGAAAATAATCATATTACACGACCACTTAATAGACAACTTATTTAGTAGTAATCATCCCTTGTAGCCCACGTATAGTAAGTAACGCAGTCGTAAAGAAAAAGTTAATCGCTTGATAGTATTAGTGATATCAATCTTTTTTGGATTATTCAGCGGGTCAAATAAATCGCTAGACGGGCGCATTGGTGAGTGCCCATGTTAATCGAAGGACAAATTAAGCGCGTTGCCCTCGCTTATGTTCCATTTTTCACAACAAAATGACTTAAACAAGGCTATCACGGTCGATTTTTATGGTAAAAAATCCACACGATTCCTAAGCCAGCCGACCAGTTATTTTTCTTAAAAAATAAAGGGCTGTCTTGCACTGTGGCACCGTCTAGCGCGTAATAACGAATAAAGCCGCCGACGAAAATCTTCGATGATTTGTAGGTTAACCCCACGGATAAGTCTGAGCCAGCATACCCCGTATCGGCGCTATATTGCTGACGTTGCTCCTTCTGGTATTGCACAGGGACGCCGTAATAGTAGTCTAAATATTTACTGTCGGAAAAATTAGCATTGGCACGGATAGTTAGCATTACATTATGCTGATCTTGCGCGAACAACTGCCGCTGATAACTCATGCTAGGACCATAGCGCCAACCCACGTCACTGAGCGACCGAAAGTCCGTGGCGATTGCCTTACGCACGAAAAACTCGCTAAACCATCGATTTTCGGAGGTCGGGTCGCCGGTCATGAAATACTTTAAGGATGGACCAAGTTCTAAAACCCAATCAAGATCGGGCATCTGCGCGCGCGCATCATTGTCATCACTATTGATGGAAATCCCGGCGCCGGCCGATATATCAAGATGAAGATTGCCATTGCGCCACATAAAGCCGGTAAACTGGTTTCTGTCGACCTTGAATGTGTCACTGGTATAGTAAACATAAGGTGTCGGCAGAACGTAGGTTTTATGTTGCTCGGCACCGGGGTAATGGGGCAATTTCATCGTAAAAACGCCCGCGCCTAGCTCAAGGTGTGATTTGGCCTGAGCCACACAGCAGCACAATGAGAACAGTAGTACCCCGATAATTTTCAACATATTATTTATCGCTCCATCGCTTAAAAATAAGCGAGGTATTGATGCCGCCGAAGGCAAAGTTATTGGTCATCACATGATCAGTGTTAATAGTGCGCCCCTGCCCTTTAATAAAGTCGAGATCGCCACACTGCGGGTCAACGTCATTAAGGTTGGCGGTTGGCGAGAACCAATTATCTTCCATCATGTTAATCGTTGCCCAAGCCTCAATAGCGCCACAAGCGCCTAATGTGTGCCCAAGGTAGCTCTTAAGTGAGCTAATCGGTACTTTACCTAACGCATTAGCCGTGGCATTCGTTTCCGCGATATCACCGCGATCTGTTGCCGTACCATGGGCGTTAACATAACCGATGTCCGCCGCTGATATACCCGCATCTTTCAATGATTGCTCTATCGCCACTTGCATCGTCGCTGCCGTTGGTTGAGTCACGTGCATACCATCGGAATTACAGCCAAAACCGACAAGCTCAGCAATAATGTTAGCACCGCGCGCCTGAGCGTGCTCTAGTTCTTCTAAGATCAAGGTACACGCGCCTTCACCAATGACCAGGCCATCTCTGTCTTTATCAAACGGTTTAGGCGTCAGCTTCGGAGTATCGTTAAGAATACTGGTGGCGTAAAGCGTATCAAAGACGGCCGCTTCGGTAACGCATAACTCTTCTGCGCCACCGGCAACCATGATGTCTTGGCGACCAAACTTAATCGCTTCATAGGCATAGCCGATACCTTGTGAGCCAGATGTACAGGCCGAACTAGTCGTGATCACTCGCCCTTTAAGGCTAAAGAATACACCGACATTTACGGGTGCAGTGTGCGACATCATTTGAATATAACTCGTGGCGGTTACACCCGACATGCTACCAGTATCCATCATCCGACCAAAAGCGATTAATGGCTCAGTTGACCCCACCGAGCTACCATAAGATATGCCCGTGGTGCCGTCGGTTAGTGCAGGTTGGCCAATAAGCTGAGCCTGCTCTAACGCCAGTTCGGTGGCACGCGTTGCCATTAATGAAACACGCCCCATCGAGCGCACTTCTTTGCGTTTGTAATGTTTTGGCTTTTCGAAATGTTTGATAGGGGCTGCTAACTTGGTGTTTAGCCCATCAACTCGATGCCAATCGTCCATGACTTCAACTGCATTTTGTCCGCTTTCCAAACCCGCTCTAAAGGTTGACCAATCATCACCTAGCGCGGTGATGGCAGACATACCAGTGACAACGACTCTTCTCATGCCATACCTCCATTCACTGAGATGACTTGGCGGGTGATGTAGGCCGCACCATCAGACATTAAGAAGCTAACAGTAGCCGCTACTTCATCAACGTGACCCACACGATTAAGCGGGATCATTTTTTTAATTTCTTTAATCGGTAACTCATCAATCATGCCGGTATCGATTAAACCAGGAGCGACACAGTTAACGGTTATTTTACGCTTACCTAATTCGAGCGCTAACGCCTTGGTTGCGCCAATTAATCCAGCCTTAGAGGCGCTGTAGTTTACCTGACCGCGGTTACCCACCACGCCAGACACCGATGACATTGCGACAATGCGGCCGCCATTGCGCGCCTGTACCATTGGCATCACCAGTGGGTGAAGCACATTATAGAAACCATCTAAGTTGGTATGAACTACGTTGTCCCACTCATCGTCGGTCATCGCTGGAAAGGCGGTATCAGCCGTGACTCCTGCGTTACATACGACGCCGTAAAATGCGCCATGTTGCTCAACATACTCGTTAAGCAACGCTTTGGTTTGCGCACGATCGCCAATATCAAATTGTAATAACTGCGCGTCAACGCCTAGTGCTTTGATCTGCGCAACCGTTTCGTTGGCCGCATCGACACCACTGCGACAATGGACGCAAATGTCGAAACCGTCGGCGGCTAATTTTAACGCGATTGCACGCCCGATGCCTTTGCTTGAGCCGGTAACTAATACTTGTTTGTTCATGGTTTCTATTCCTTTAAAAAGGCTTCAGGATCGTTAGGTTGAAAGACATTAATTTTTGCCTGTGCCACTAACTCATCCTGGTATTTAATATGACAATCGAATGCCGACAGCCCATTATCTTCTTTATAGAGCTTTTCCACCGTGACCGCTAATTTGCTGCCCAATGTAAATGTCGGTACAAAAACTTTGAATTTTCTGCTGCTAACTAAAAAGCCGATCGCCGTTGGCAAGCCCGCGTCACGTTCGTGCGCATTAGCGTAGGCGGCAATGCCCTGCGCCATATACTCAATGCCCACATGGCTCGGCACGCCCTGAGTGTCCTCATCAAAGAAGACACTGTCACGGGTAATAGTGACCGAACAACAGCCAATATTTTCACTATATTTATCGATACTGTCGATTAAGATCATTGGATGTTCGTGGGGCAACACCGCTTCAATCGCGTATTCGCTTATTTTAAAGTCCAATTAGTACACTCACATTATTGCCACCGAAGGCAAAAGAATTTGATAGGCAGCGGTTGATTTTGGTCGCGCTTTTAGTGCCAACATCAACCCAATTTAGCGTTGGTATGGCGGGATCGATTGCTTTGTCCCACAATTGAGGCGCTAGCAGTTCCTGTTGATTAAACAGCAGCCAACACAAGCCAACTTCCGTCGCGCCCGCTGCGCCTAAGGTATGTCCAATCATTCCTTTGGAGGAGCTACACGGGGTTTTCGTGCCAAAGACACGTGATACCGCCAGTGATTCCATCTCATCGTTCTTTGGCGTTGCTGTACCATGGAGATTAATATAATCCACTTGCGATGCTTGCGTGTTGCCTTGGCTTAACGCATTACGCATCGCCACTTCGGCGCCCTCTCCTTCTGGATGAGGTGCCGACATATGGTGCGCATCACTTGATTCACCGACACCCAACAATTTTACTTGCCCTTGGTCTTGACGCAGCACACACAGCGCGGCTCCCTCACCAATATTAATGCCATCGCGATTAACACTCGATGGCTGACAGATCCCGCTCGATGTTGATTGCAACGCACTAAAGCCGTTAATGGTCATGCCACAAATTGCGTCGACGCCGCCCACGATGGCGGCATCACACAAACCGTGATCGACCAACTCTTGCGCGGTCGCAAATGCTTTAGCACTGGATGAACAGGCGGTAGAGAGGGTAATTGCCAGCCCCGTTAACGCCAACTCTTGCGCGACAAATTCCGCCAAGTTAAACATTTCTTGCACGCTATAATCATAATCGACTGGCAGCTCACCATGTTGTTGCAGCGCCTTCATCGCTTGCTCGCCTTCGCGAATACCCGAGGTGCTGGTGCCAACAACGACCGCTATACGGTCATTACCTACCATGTTCGCAAGCTCAGTCACTTGAGCGCGGATTTGTTCAATGGCCAGCAAGGCTAATTGATTATTACGACTGCGCCATTTGATTGGGTAAGCGGCCATATTTGGCATCGCGTCTTTAACATCCGCGACGTAAATATCGCCGTCGTTAAGTAGGTCTTTACTCAACGTAAAGCCCTGCTGCGAGCCAGCCAATAAGTTACTTCGCACTTGCGCGGTGGTATTGCCTAACGCGTTAGCTAAGCCAAAATCACTAATAAATAGGGTCTTTTTCATGGTGTTGGGCTGTCCAATCTCACTATTTCTAAGGTGTAGTTATGTCTAAAGTCTGTGAATATTACCACGTTATCTCGATATTCGATGGTGCGGATCACTATATCATCAAAATAAAACAGGCGTTGACGCACACCGTTAGCGTCGGTGTGTTGTTTAACCGAATATCCGGGCAGCAATGCATTTTTTAGCTGCGCTAGCGGCCAAGAGACACTTTGTAAATCATGCATAATTTGACGTGGTTCGATGCCGGGCAAGGCAGCACCAGCGGTGGTCATTTTATCCGTTGCAACATCCCACTTGGCTTGCACCAATGGCACGGCTTCAAAACTCATTGCCACGAGGTTTATGCCATGCGTGCTCAATTCACTTTGCACCATCATCGATTGGCTGACCACGCCATCAAAACTAAATTTTTCTAGTCGAGACTGCCCAATTAATGACGCCGGCACAGGGCTTAGAGTCAGATAATATCTAGCCTTGTCTGTTGCGCCACTGCTCAGCACGCTGCACCCATTGAGTAGCAATAGCGCTATACCGATTAGCGCATAACTTGGTTTCATCTTCACTGCTGTGGCCTCCCTAATTTTGTCACCTGTGGCGCGAGTATAAACACCACACAGACGCCAATAAATACCGTTAGACCAAAACTTTTTATCGCAGGCATCGAGCTTAGCATTAAGATAGCGAATACCGCTATCGAGCTCA
>Ga0209395_1002708_pt1 | contig 22746 bp, 19 predicted proteins | sample GOMGulsemesocosm_3_FD_184635 | JGI IMG/M metagenome (GOLD analysis project Ga0209395, IMG submission 184635) | Methane-oxidizing microbial communities from mesocosms in the Gulf of Mexico - GOM9D Gulf of Mexico (SPAdes) (version 2) | ecosystem: Environmental > Aquatic > Marine > Cold seeps... | reverse complement strand
TAGCTTTCAGTTAACATCAAATCATTTTAGCGATATACTTTTTAGTGAAACAGACACAGTTAGGAAATTAAGTGCACGAAAATAAACTTCAACATTTCTATATTGCCGAAGAGCAATCTGTTTATTTATTGAATACTAAAGACGCCACTAAATTAAAGGTTTGGGTGGATTTATGTCAGCAACAATTAGGTTTACTCGGTTATAAAAATATTGCTTTACTCGGTAAAGGCGCCTATGGATTTGTTTTCAATGGTGATGATGATACTGGTAATGAGTTTGTTTTTAAATTTTCACGTACGAACTTACCGCAACATGTACAAGATAGATTATCAGAAGAAGCTGAAATTCAAGGCGAGTTATCTCACAGCAGAATTCCAAAGGTTGTTCAGTATTATAAAATTAAGCGTCAATCTATTGTTCATATGCAACGAGCACCTGGCATTGATTTAGAACAGTATTCACACCTTCATGGACCATTAGCACCTGAACTTGTCGTTGATATTGCTATTCAACTTGCTGAAATTCTTTTGTATTTACGTGACTCTAGCCAGCATGAAAAAGGTAAGCCTTATGTGCATGGTGATATAAAACCGTCGAATGTTGTTTATAACGAAAAAACAAGAAAAGTCTATTTGGTAGATTGGGGATCTGCTGTAATCGCACAATTAGATACTACTGGGCAGAATACCGCAAATAGTATCATGGATTTAATGAGCAGTGACTTGCAAAATACTAATGCCCGTCTAGGTGACGTCTATTTTATTGGTCAAGACCAAATAAATGGCGCTATGTCTTCACCTCGTTTTGACGAGCAAGGCTTAGCCGCAACACTTTATGCTATTGCGTCGGGTCAATCGTGTCGTTATGGCCATCGAGTTATTTCTCCGCTTTCGCTTGGTTTACCAAAGTTATTAGCAAAAATTATCGAAGCTATGCTCAGCGATGATCCAAAGTCACGTAACAATGCAGGCGATTATTTCTTCAAGCAGTTATCTTATTTGAAACGTATGGTGATGGCTGAAAAAGCCACATCATTAATTACACAACCACTTATTCCTGTTTGGCTAAAGCGAAAAACTGAGGAAGTAATCGATACCGTTGTTTACGGCTCTCGAAAATCATTTCTAAGAGAATCAACAGGAAATGACGAACTCAGTGATATTGACGATGCACAATTAGAAAAATACTATAAAAACTTTTTAATGGGCATGGGTGATACAGAAAAAGCATTTATCGCCGCTGTTGGTCGGCTAGGAAATTTTCCTGTCGTTGGCGGTTTAGCTATTCGTTGGCAAGCAGATGGTGTTTATATCGATTCTAATTTAACGTTGTTTGACCCTAACTTAAAAATTTCTTTTCAAAGTGCCGTAAATAACATGGTGCATCTCGCGCAAGGGATACATCGTGTTGGTATGTTTAAGAGTTGCTTATTTAATGCTAAAAATACTTTGCACGTGGAAAGACAGACTAACGAACACAACTTCATTGCAGATCCTAAACAAACTATTTCTTTTGAAGTGAGTGATATTGAAGAAGTCGATGATATTACGCGTTTACATTCATATTTTGAAGATGGTAAAGACCCTGATGAATATTTATATCTCCCTGATGAAATAATGACCGTGTTATCGCGTTTAAATCTAATTCATCATACGGGGTGTATAATTTTTGAAGTGCTTCCCACACATTTAAAAATTCATAGTTATTTAATGTTATTGAATCATGATAAAAAATCAGAATTTGCACTATGCTTAGCTGAAATTATTGCATTATTACCTACGATTAAGGGGCAAGGAATTTCAGGTTTCATGAAGTTACCTTATAAAGACACACGATTTTTTGAACATATTAGCGCTTTACCTGAAAAATATTACCCAAAGAATCCAAAATTAATTGAACCGGTGGAGAAATAAAATGAGTGATAAAATAGGTGAAATGGCCTGGCTAGATTTAACGGTAGAAAACGCTAGCGATGTAAAAGACTTTTATCAAAAAGTTATTGGTTGGGAAGTTGAAGAAATGCCAATGGGGGATCATAGCGATTATGCAATGAAAATCCCTGATACAGGAGAGGCTGTAAGTGGTATTTGTCATTCTCAAGGCGTAAATGCAGATATGCCTGCTGCATGGTTACCTTATTTTTTAGTGGGCAATATTACTGAGTCAATTGAAAGTGTCATCACATTGGGGGGAGAATTATTGACTCGTGTTAAAGAAGCAGGGAAAGATAAATATGTCGTTGTGAAAGACCCTTCTGGCGCTGTCTGTGCTTTATATCAAAAAGGGTAAGGTTATTTTAATATCGTTGCTAAAGCGCTTAGAATTATTTAGACATTAGCTTTGTTTAGATTTAGCCAAGCTTAGCAATAACTATGCTTGGTTTACGACTTGTATTATCGCTCATTCATTGGAGATGATCCACTTGGGAGAAAAAGACTTTGGTAAAGTTGGGTGGCGTAATCATCGGTCATTCCAGAGACATAATCAGCGATCACTCTATACTCATTTAAGTTATTATCTTTTGCATAAACCCAACGTTGTGCTGCATGTTTTGGTAGTAAACGGGTTGGATCGCTTGCAAGTGCTTCAAAGAGTTCCATAACTATCTGTTGCCCTCTATATTCGAGCTGTTGAATGTTGGTTTGTTTAATAACAAATAGAAAGACAAAGTCTTTGAATATTTGTAAAGCATTTGCGGCATTAACTGGTAACTTGGCATTATAACGTAACAAGGGTTCAGTGAAGTTTATGTCAACATTTTCATCTGAGTCACTTTTATTTAAATCACTCAAATAAATCTCAGTGATTAAGTAATTGACTAGTCCGCCAATCGCTTCTTTTTGAATATAGTGTTGTTCGTTAAATAACTTAGCAGATAATGTCTGGCAATAGTTCTGCACCCAGGGATCGTCTATTTCTTTGAGTTTAGTAATAACTTCTTTATCAAAGTCTTGTTGGCTAACTATCCCCGTAACAATAGCATCTTCTAGATCATGTATACCGTAAGCAATATCGTCAGCTAATTCCATAAGAGAGCAATCGAGCGATTTAAAAAGGGTTTTATTATGCTTATTTTTGATGTTTTTTATTTTTTGAAATAGCTCGCGATCAGCAGAAGATAAAGGTGATAATACCCAATCAAACATCTCCACGTCATCACTATATAGCCCTTTAGCGGGGTGCCAATCGCCGGCTTTTAATTGTCTAAAGTTTTGTGGCGGAACAGGTAAAGGTAAATGAGTTAAATTTGCTAACGTTTGTGGATATTTGATTAATCCTAATAATGTTCTGCGTGATAAATTCATACCATAAAATTCACTAAAGGGCTCTAAACGTGAAACGATACGAAAAGTTTGTCCATTGCCCTCGAAGCCACCATGATCACGCATCATAAAATTTAGCGCAACTTCACCGCCATGACCAAATGGAGGGTGGCCAATGTCGTGTGCCAAACAAATAGATTCAATTAAAGTTTCGTCATCCGGGAACAGTTCAGCAGATAATTGTGGGTGTCTATATCTTAATTGAGCACTTATACCTGAACCAATTTGTGCAGCCTCTAACGAGTGAGTAAGGCGTGTACGATAAAAATCACTTTGCCCACTGCCCATTACTTGAGTTTTTGATTGCAAGCGTCGAAAGGCTGCTGAATGTAATATACGACCGCGATCTCGTTGAGAAGGACTGCGATGGTCATGTTGACGATTTGAAACACTGGCTAGTTTCCGCTGTGACCAAAGTTCATTCATATACATTCCTTTACATTTGAATTTTCTTAACCGATTTTACATATCATGCTATTGTGCTTTAATTATTAATGGGCACTTGATAAAAATTAATCAGTTGTTGTTCCTACACCTTACCTAGTTTTTATTTATGAATGCAAGTGTTTCTCTTTAAAGGATTTATGAGTTTTGCTAATTTATTCTCTTAAAATATTATTGATACTGACTTTATTTTTTTTCAACACAATAACTTTTGCTGAAAATAACACTCAGATTGGTAAAAGTTCTAAACTTGAAATTATTGCAGGTTTATCAAAGCCCCCGTTTATTATTGAAGATAATAACAGTGGTATTGAGCTAGATATTTTTCATGCAGCTTTTGGTCAACTTAATAAGGAGGTAACATTTATTCATGTACCCTTTGGTAGAACAATAACCAGTTTTCATCGTTTAAATGTTGATGGGATCATTACGGTACTTCCTGATTATCAACACCCTAAAGCTTTTGTTTCAGCGCCCTACATTAACTATCAAAATGTGGCAGTTAGTTTACGTGAAAATGAATTCATAATTGATGATATCAAGTCTTTATCAGGTAAAAGTATGGTTGCTTTTCAAAATGCTAGAAAGTACTTGGGGGATGCATATCTTAATTCAATCAAATCATCATTGGAGTATAGAGAAATAGCGGATCAAATGAAGCAAATTGATATGCTATTTTTACATCGAACAGAAGTCATCATTCTGGATATTAATATTTTTAGACATTTTATGAAATCGCACAGTTCAGGTCGTTATGCTCAACCTTATAACGTTCATTACATTTTTAATGAACGTCCTTATTCTGCGGCTTTTAAAGTTGAAAAAAACAGAGACTTGTTTGACGAAGGTATTAAAATAATTAAACAACAAGGAAGGTATCAATTAATTATGGATAAATACCTTAAATAATATATTTGTCGCGTTACTCGTTATGTATTCGCTATGAAAATGGCACGTTTGGGGGCTGGGTAGCCTTCTATCGTTTTACTATTATCGTTGGGATCAAGAAAATCAACAAGTGATTCGGTATCTATCCAATCAGTTTTTCGCTGCTCATCAAGTGCTGTGATATCAGTATTAACAACACGTATATTTTTAAATCCACAACGTAAAAGCCAAGCACACATTGCCTCACAACTTGGCAAAAACCAAACATTTCGCATTTTAGCGTAACGCTCGCCAGGTACCAATACAGTGTTTTCATCACCATCAACAACTAATGTTTCTAAAATTAATTCTCCCCCCTTTACCAATTGTGCTTTTAATTGATAAATAAAATCAATGGGTGAACGTCGATGATATAAAACGCCCATTGCAAAGACTGTATCGAAAGCTTTTAACTCTGGAAGTTGCTCAACACCTAAGGGTAATAAGTTCACTTTAGGATCATTAACAAAGTGTTGAATTGCATTAAACTGAGTGAAAAATAATTGCGTAGGATCTATACCGACAACAAATTTAGCGCCATCACCGCGCATACGCCACAAATGATAACCACTGCCACAGCCAATATCTAAAACATATCTATTTTTTAACGGACTTATATGTTCCTGAAGTCGATCCCATTTAAAGTCTGAACGCCATTCTGTATCAATATGCAAACCATGAATATGGTATGGACCTTTTCGCCAAGGTTTGAATTTCTTCAATAAGTTTTCTAAACGTTTATATTCACCTTCACTGATATCTTCTTTTTTACCGACAGTAACACCATCACTGATATTAATGGTTGATGGTGTTGTTTTTGGTAAAGCCGCTAGCGTTTTTTGCCATTGGGCAAACTCACCGTGTAAATGTTCTTTTTTCCATTCGGTAAGTTGTGCTGGCAAAGTATTTAACCAATGACTTAGGCGGTTTTGGGCGATTTCTTGGTAAAATTTATTGAATGACATGAATGAGTTACTTAATAGCGATGAGTGAGAAAAAATTAAAACACTGAAACCATGGAGTCTGATGATTAAAACCAGCACTTTCTAAACGTTCAACGTGTTCAGATAAGCTGTCAATACGCATTACCTTTTCAATTGCGGTACGTTTTTGAGCTATTTCTAGTTCGCTGTAACCGTTGGCTCGTTTAAAGTCGAGATGTAAGTCTACAAGAAGATCATTACAAACATCGTCATCAGCTGATATCTTTTCTGAGAGTAGTAATAAGCCACCGGGCTTTAATCCATCAGCAATTTTTTTAATTAACGAAGAGCGTATTTCAGGTTCAATAAACTGCAAGGTAAAGTTAAGCACAACCATTGATGCGTTCTCAATAACAATGTTTAGGATATTACCTTCAATTATTTCTACAGGTGTTTCACCTTTGAATGCATTAACGTGCATTTTACAGCGTTCAACCATTGCGGATGAATTATCAACACCTATAATTCTACAATTTTTTGCTGTAATTGCTTTACGCATGGCTAATGTAGCTGCACCAAGCGAACAACCTAAGTCATAAACATTACTATTATCGGTTACAAACCGTTGGCTTAAACGACCAATAGTATCAATAATCGTATTGTAACCTGGAACAGAACGGGAAATCATATCCGGAAAAACTTCGACGACTTGAGCGTCAAAAGTAAAATCTTTAATTTGGCTGTGTTTTTTAGAAAAAATTAAATCGGGTTCTGATGGTTTCATTACGTTGAGCTTGTATCTGCGTTAAATATCAATTTTCGGCTATTTTAACTTAAATTTATTGTGATGGGCTACTAATTAGATAAATTTTAGTGGCTAAAGCATAAAGTTTACAAGAAACTTTATGCTGATAAGGTCTATAATTGTTTTTATTTCGTCAATATATTTGTTCCACTAAGGAATTGCTGTTGCTACACGATTACTTTTTACGTTGTTTAATTATAACAGCGATTTTTTTCGTTATATCCGTTCAAGCAAATGACGAACCTTTTGAACCAACGAATAAACCAATAACGATAGCTATAAACAAAACAACATACCCTTACATGTATATCAATGATGACGGAAAAGCCGATGGTTTGATGCCAGACCTTTGGCGACTTTGGGCAAAACGCCAAGGTATCGAAATTGAATTTAAAACATCAGATTGGCAATCCACTTTATCGTTGGTTGAGTCAGGTGAAGTCGATATACATGGCGGCATGACAAAAACCATTGAGCGAAGCAAAAAATTTGCTTTTACTCCATCATTTTTCTCTCACGACTTTCATTTTTATATTCATCGAGATTTTGCTAATTTAACTGAAATTAGCCAATTGTCACCGTATATTATTGGCTCGGTTAGAGGGGCAAGTCATGCGGCTATCGTTGCTTTAGAATACCCAAACCTTAAGTTACGTTTATATGATAATCGTCATGACTTGTATCAAGCCGCATTAAATAACGAAATCGTAGTTTATACAGGACTCGAAAAGCCCTCTAAATTTTTCCCTGGATATATGGAGTTAAATAAGCATTATCCCCCTTACAAAAGAATTGCTTTTCATCAAGGAGAGTATGTCGCTGCAACTTCTTTAGAAAACATCGAATTGAAAAAGTTTATTATCCAAGGCTTTGATAAAATTACAGAGGAAGAAAAATCTACTATTGAAAAAAAGTGGCTAGGACGTGATACAAAAAGTGAAACTTTATTGTTGAGCTTTTTAACCGATGCTCCACCTTATATGGCGATTTCTCCAACAGGACAACCGCAAGGATTATTCATTGATTTGTGGCGCTTGTGGGCGAAGGAAAGTGGCATAGAAATCGAGTTCATTGCACAATCATCATCACAAAATCTCGCCATGCTACAAGAGGGTGATGTAGATATACATATCGGGTACTCTGCAGACAATTTTGATAATCAATTAGAGATCGCTTCTCAAATTTATGGCGTTAATGCAGGAGTATTTGTCTCTAGTAGAATTGATAATGTATATTCAATGAAAGACCTAAAGGGTAAAAAAATAGGCGTTTTAGCGGGAACAACCTATGAAAAACTCCTAACTGATAAGTTTCCTAAATTAAAAGTTCAGGTTTATCAAACAACTAATGAATTGCTTCATAGTGCTGAGATAGGAGATATTGATGCGATGGTAAGTGCTCAAGAATACCTGAATGCACGTTTAATACAAAGCAACTTACAATCTTCATTTTATCAATTAAAAAATGTTACTTTTCCTGCAGCCGTTTTTTCTTTAGTACATAAAGGCAACGATAGACTTATTGAGATTATTAATGAAGGTTTTGACAACATTCCTATTGAACAACTTATTTCACTAGAGAGAAATTGGTTAATTAATAAAAACAATGGCTACTTTATGCGCTCAGCAGAAAAAGTGTCTTTGTCATCGTCTGAACAATCATGGCTAGATGCACATGAACAAATTAATGTTGGTCTAGTAAAACACTGGATGCCGATGGAGTTTATTAACGCAAATGGTGAAGTGGAAGGGATAAACCCTGATGTGCTGAAATTAATTGCCAATCGTTCAGGTTTATCGTTTGATTATACTTTTTTTGATAGTTGGAGTGAATTATATCAAGGTTTACTCGAACAAAAAATTGATATGTTGGCGAGTATAACTGTAACTGAAGAGCGCAAGAAGAAGGTTTCATTTACTCAAGCTTATTGGACTATGCCTTGGGTAATTCTTCATCAACGTCAGCTAGGATCTCAATTAGATTTAGCCAGCTTTTATGGAAAAAAATTGGCGGTAATTAAAGGTTATTATTTGTCTGCAAGTATAAGAAAAAATCACCCTAAAATATCGCTTCATTTAGTTGAACATCACAATATGGGCTTAATGGCGGTTCAGCAAGGTAAAGTTGACGGCTTTATTTCGAATATTGCTACCGCTTCTGAGTTGCTGAAACGAGAAAGTTTAACTGTTTTAGATATGTCAATCATCGAAGAGCTTAAGAGTGATAGCAGCCATTTTGCAATCAGGCCTGATTGGCATGAATTACAAAGCATTATAAACAAAACGCTATTAACTATTTCGGAAAGTGAAAAACAACAAATTTATGATCGTTGGTTTGGTGTAAACATTGAAACTGGATTTGATAAAGATATTGTAATGCGTCTTTCTGCACAAATAGGCGTGATCACCCTCATTGTAATTATTGCCATAATAATTTGGAATCGACGTTTATATTCTGAAATAAAAACTCGGAAGTTGCTTGAAGAAAAAATGAAGCACATGGCGACACATGATGAATTAACCGGCTTAGCGAATAGAGTTTTGCTTAAAGACAGAATTAATACAGCAATCAGTTTCCATAAACGTCAACAGTTGCAAATAGCCGTTTTGTTTATAGATCTTGACGGTTTTAAAACCATTAATGATACCCATGGGCATGATGTTGGGGATGAATTATTAGTACAAGTGGCAGATAAATTGAAAAGCTGTGTACGACAATCAGACACTGTTGTACGTTTTGGTGGTGATGAATTCGTTTTATTATTAACAGGGTTACACAACAAAAATGAAGCAGCCTATATTGCGGATAAAGTATTAAAACTTATGCAACAACCTTTTCAACTGTCTGCCGAACGAGTTTATATTGGTTGTAGCATAGGTATTGCAATGTATCCTGATGATGGTATTACGGATAATGATCTCTTGAAAGTTGCAGACACGTTAATGTATCGGGTTAAAGCTAATGGTAAAAATCATTATGTATTTAATTCAGATACAACCGATCTTCTTTAATTAAATTTAGTTGTTTTGTAATAAGTAATTATTTTTTTATAATATTTTACGGTCACTATCTCCCATAAACCTTTTTTTGTCGGCATATTCCTTTATAATGTCGGCAATTTTCTATCCTAACGAATTGCCATGCTAATATTTTGCATTGGCTAGTTAATCTTATCAGGACAACATACATGCGCGATCTATATTGTGGAGATGTGAACGAATCTCACATCGGCAAAGAAATTACTTTATGCGGTTGGGTTAACCGTCGTCGAGACTTAGGTGCGGTGATCTTTTTAGATCTACGTGATCGTGAAGGTATGGTACAAGTCGTTTATGATCCAGATTTACCTGAAGTCATTGCTAAAGCCAACACCTTACGAAATGAATTTTGTGTTCAAATAAAAGGTAAAGTGCGAGCTCGTCCTGAAGGTCAAATTAATAAAGATATGAAAACAGGCGCTATTGAAATATTAGGGCTAGAACTTAATATTTTAAATAAATCAGCACCATTACCGCTTGATTCGAACCAAAAAAATTCGGAAGAGCAGCGTTTAAAGTATCGCTATTTAGATCTACGCCGCAGTGAAATGACAGAACGTATGCGTTTCAGAGCAAAAGTAACGTCAGCAGTTCGAACGTCACTAGAAGGTCAAGGTTTCTTAGATATTGAAACACCAATACTTACGGCTGCAACTCCAGAAGGTGCACGTGATTACTTAGTACCTAGCCGTACGCACAAAGGCCAATTCTTTGCTTTACCTCAGTCACCACAATTGTTCAAACAATTGCTGATGATGTCTGGTATGGAACGTTATTATCAAATCGTTAAATGTTTCCGTGATGAAGATTTACGCGCCGACCGTCAACCTGAATTTACTCAAATAGATATTGAAACATCGTTCATGAGCAGCGATCAAGTAATGGACGTTGCTGAAACAATGATCGTTAACTTATTCAAAGAGCTAATGAATGTTGATTTAGGTACATTCCCAAGAATGACTTATTTAGAAGCGATGACTCGATTTGGCTCAGATAAGCCGGATCTACGTAATCCACTAGAATTAGTTGATATTGCTGATATTGTAAAAGATGTTGAGTTTAAAGTATTCTCAGGACCTGCAAATGATAAAAAAGGCCGTGTATCAGTAATTTGTGTACCGGGTGGAGCTTCAAAGTTCTCACGTAAGGGTATTGATGACCTTACTAAGTACGTAGGTATCTACGGTGCTAAAGGTATGCCTTGGTTAAAAGTTAATGATGCTGATGCAGCGTTATCGACTGGCGTTGAAGGTATTCAATCGCCGGTATTAAAGTTTTTAAATGAAGATGCAGTTAAAGCTTTATTAACACGCACTAATGCTAAAACAGGCGATATTATTTTCTTCGGCGCTGATAACTACAATGTAGTTACTGAATCTTTAGGCGCATTACGTCTTAAACTAGGTGAAGACTTAGATTTATTAGCAGGCGAGTGGAAACCATTGTGGGTTGTTGACTTCCCAATGTTTGAAGAAGTCGATGGACATATGCACGCAATCCATCACCCATTTACTGCCCCTTCAAATTTAACCGCACAAGAATTAGAAGCCAACCCAGTAGGGGCACTTTCTAATGCTTATGACATGGTTTTAAATGGCTGTGAATTAGGCGGTGGCTCTGTTCGTATTCATAATCAAGACATGCAAGCGGCAGTATTTAGAATTCTAGGTATCAGTGATGAAGAAGCTGAAGAGAAATTTGGCTTCTTGTTGGAGGCACTTCAATATGGTGCTCCACCACATGCTGGATTAGCGTTTGGTTTAGACAGATTAGTCATGTTAATGACGGGTGCTTCATCAATTCGTGAAGTTATGGCTTTCCCTAAAACAACAACTGCAGCGTGCCCTTTAACTAATGCACCTGGTAAAGCAAACCCAGCACAATTAGTTGAATTAGGTATAGCTTGTCTTCCAAAAGTTGAAAAGAAAGAAGAGTCTGCAGCTGAGTAGCCAGTAAATAAACTGAGTTTCAATGAAAGCAGCTATGTATAGCTGCTTTTTTATTGGCATTTTTGTGACTTCAAAGCATAATCATAAATACAGTTTTGTTGTCACTGCATATTATTGAAAAATATAATTAATCAAGAGATCCTCATTTGACCATTATTTTAGGTATTGATCCCGGCTCACGTATTACCGGATACGGTGTTATTAAAAAAGAAGGGCGTAAGCTTACCTATTTAGGCAGTGGTTGTATAAAAGCGTATTCGGGTAACAAAGAAGAAGACGACTTTAGTTTACGGTTACAAACCATCTTTGCTGGCATCTCTGAGTTGATCTTGCAGTTTTCACCTGAACTGTTTGCCATTGAACAAGTTTTTATGGGAGTGAATCCTGGAGGCGCTTTAAAGTTAGGTCAAGCTCGAGGCGCTGCTATAGTTGCAGCAACCAATAAAGGCTTACCGGTAGCTGAATATTCAGCGAGACAAATAAAACAGTCAGTCGTTGGCACAGGAGCTGCAGATAAAAGTCAGGTGCAACATATGGTTAAATCTATTTTAAAACTCCCCGGTATGCCACAGGAAGATGCTGCTGATGCACTCGCTGTTGCACTTTGTCACGCTCATAGTCATGACACACTTGAAAAAATGGCGGGGCAAGTTAATAAAATAGTAAGAGGTCGCTTACGATAAATAAATCAAGCTACTTTACTGTATAAATATATAGTGGTATGGTTGCGGCAAGTTTAGCATATTGAAGGTTTTAGCTGTGATTGGTCGATTACGTGGAACATTATTAGAAAAATTAGCACCAGAAGTCTTAATTGAGTGTGGCGGTATTGGTTATGAAGTAACCATGCCAATGACAAGTATCTACGCCTTACCTGAACTAAACGAACAAGCCATTATTTATACGCACTTTGTTGTTCGAGAAGATGCGCAGTTACTTTATGGCTTTGCTAATAAAATTGAACGTAGGTTATTTAGACTTGTTATTAAAGTAAATGGCGTAGGTCCAAAGCTTGGCTTAGCTATACTTTCAAGTATGTCAGCCGACCAATTTGTTAGCTGTGTTTCTCACGACGATTTAACTAGCATTGTAAAAATTCCAGGTGTCGGTAAAAAAACAGCTGAGCGTTTGCTAATTGAAATGCGTGATCGTTTAAAAGATTGGCAAGTAACCACTACTACTTCAGCAATAACAGATACTTTACCTATTGAACTTCACCATGAAAATACTTTTGTTGCCAATGCTAAAGGTGATGCAACTAATGCCTTAGTTTCTTTAGGTTACACTCAGCAACAAGCAGAAAAAGCAATAAGAGTCGTATTTAAAGCTGAATCGACGAGTGAAGATCTTATTCGTGACGCACTAAAAGCAATGCTTTAATATTACCTAAATAAGTAATACCAGTTTCGTTAAGTTTGTGATCTGGTTGTGCGTAGGAAAAATAAATCATGGCAAGGCGCTCGATTGAATAATAGCTAGCTATTGTGATTGAGAGCAACGCCGCCTTGGAGTATTTTAACCAGTACAAGTGAGTATCAATTTAATGAGATTGGTATAATAACAAAAGAGAAATTAATGATAGAAGCTGATCGTCTTATTGAACCTGCTGCCCAGCCAGAAGAAGAAACCATTGACCGTGCTATTCGACCTAAATTATTAGCGGATTATACCGGTCAAGATCATGTGAAAATTCAAATGGAAATTTTTATTGCGGCAGCAAAAAAACGAGAGGAACCTTTAGATCATTTATTGATTTTTGGTCCTCCTGGTTTAGGTAAAACTACACTAGCAAACATTGTTGCCAATGAAATGGGTGTGAATATTCGTACAACTTCAGGGCCAGTGCTTGAGAAAGCCGGAGACTTAGCTGCTTTATTAACAAATTTAGAAGAAAACGATGTACTTTTTATTGATGAAATACATCGATTGAGCCCTGTTGTTGAAGAGATTCTTTATCCTGCAATGGAAGATTACCAACTTGATATTATGATCGGTGAAGGACCTGCTGCTCGTTCAATAAAGTTAGACTTGCCTGCATTTACACTGATTGGTGCAACCACTCGTGCTGGTGCATTAACTTCTCCACTAAGAGACCGTTTTGGTATTGTCCAACGCCTTGAATTTTATAACACTAAAGATCTAACCGAAATCGTTAAGCGTTCAGCATATTTCCTAAACCTTCCTATTGATGCTGAGGGCGCATTTGAAGTGGCGAAACGTTCACGTGGCACACCAAGAATAGCTAATCGATTATTACGACGAGTTCGTGACTATGCTGATGTAAAAACCCAGGGTATTGTCAGTCAAGAAACTGCTGCCAAAGCATTAAATATGCTGGAAGTTGATGATCAAGGTTTTGACCTAATGGACCGAAAGTTACTGCAAGCCATTATCGATAAATTTATGGGTGGACCTGTAGGGCTTGATAATGTAGCGGCAGCTATTGGTGAAGAACGTGAAACGATTGAAGACGTAATAGAACCTTACCTCATTCAGCAAGGATTTCTACAAAGAACCCCCCGTGGACGTATTGCTACTGAACGTGCCTACCAACATTTCGGATTAGACAAGCCTGATTAATGATAAACATTGTTGATTTATTGAATTTTAAACAAAAAAAAGCCCACATAAATTATGTGGGCCAACTTATAAATTAAGTTGATAGAAGGAAATAGGGTTCCAATAAACATGTCAGAGAGAAATGATAATAATCAATTCAAGTTGCTTGGCTATTAACTACCCCGTTTTATCAGTGAAGACAAACTTGAATAATTAGTGTGTTAGCTCAAAGAACAAGTGAATTTTAGAGTAACAGTTCTATTTTAACAAGCTAAAAAAATTAGAAGTTTCGCATTAGAAAAACTAATGTCACTTTGGTTTTTTGGTACTTTAACTTTTACAAAATCTAATCGATATATTCGCTAAATTAATGCTTTATAAAAAATGTTACATTAGTTTACGTATCAACGCTTGTCGTCAGGCGGCATTATCATTAATATAGCGTTAACTATAATAAAGTGTCTAGGTTGTTATTTTTAATTACAATATTAATAACAGTGTAGCAATAAGCTATTTGTATCACTCAACTCATGTCAAATATTAAATATGATTACCCCGTCAGAGTCTATTATGAAGACACCGATGCTGGCGGTATTGTTTATCACGCAAACTATTTGAAATTCTGTGAACGTGCTCGTACTGAGTGGCTTAGAGGGTTGAATGCAAATCAATCATTTTTTTTAGAACAAAACATTGGTTTGGTGGTCAGAAGAGTTGAAATGGATAATATAGCTTCAGCCAAGTTAGATGATTTACTTATTGTGACATCATGGATCAGCGAATTTAAACGCGCCAGTCTAGTTTTTACTCAACAAATCAGTAACCAACAAAACATAATCATTTGTTCTGTTGTTGTACGAATTGCTTGTGTTAACTTACAACTTGCTAAGCCTTGTGCCATCCCCGAAAAAATATTAGGAGCGTTAAAACGTGTCAGCTGAAATTTCTATTTTTGATTTATTTCTTCAAGCCAGTCTATTAGTAAAATCTGTAATGATCATTCTATTAGGTTTCTCCATTTCTTGTTGGGCGATGATATTTCAGCGTCGTAAAGTGCTTAATGACGCACAAGCACAGATGAAGAGGTTTGAAGATAAGTTTTGGAGTGGTGCTGATCTAAGTAAACTTTATAATGAAGTTTCTTCCAAAGGGCCCGCTACAGGCATTGAAAGTCTATTTGTTTCTGGTTTTAAAGAATTTGCTCGTTTAAGAAAAAGTAATCAGGATTCTCCACAAGCTATTGTCGACGGAACTCATCGAGCTATGCGTGTAGCGCTTTCGCGTGAAGTTGATTACCTTGAAACCCATTTACCGTTTATGGCGACTGTTGGTTCGATAAGCCCTTACATTGGATTGTTTGGCACAGTTTGGGGCATTATGAATTCGTTTATTGCATTGGGCGCTGTAGAGCAAGCAACACTCGCGATGGTTGCCCCAGGCATCGCTGAAGCTTTAATTGCAACCGCTATGGGATTATTCGCAGCAATCCCAGCAGTAATGGCCTTTAATCGATTCAGTCATCATGTTGAAAAGCTGGAAAACGGCTATGGTAATTTCATGGAAGAATTTTCGAGTATTTTGCAACGTCAAAGTACCACTGAACAATAAGCATTAACGGAGTAATATCTTATGTATAAAAGAGTAAGACGCCGTAAAGTTGCTGAAATCAACGTAGTTCCTTACATTGATGTTATGTTGGTATTGTTGATTATTTTTATGGTAACGGCGCCACTGGTTACGCAAGGTGTGAAAGTTGATTTGCCTAAAGCAGATGCTGAAGCCCTTGATAAAGATTCTAAACCGCCATTAGTCGCTTCAGTTGATGCAGAAGGAAATTATTATTTAGCTGTTGGTACGAGTAAGAATGAACCCATGTCAGCTGAACAAGTGGCGACATTAGTTGCTGCTCACTTAAAAGTAGATCCCGACACTCCCGTCGTTGTTAATGGTGATGGCGCCGTTTCATATGATGCTGTTATTCAGTTGATGGTATTATTACAGCAAAAAGCGGGTGTCCCTTCTGTTGGCTTAATGACAGATCCCGGAGCTAAATAAGTCATGAGTCGAAAATTTACCATAGCATTATCACTTAGTTTTTTCCTGCATGCTGTTTTAGCGGCGGTGCTGCTGATGGGGAATTTTGACCATAAGCCAAAAGCTCCGCCAAAAGTTGTTCAAGTACAAACGATCCAAGCCACAATTGTTGATAAAAGCAAGATCGAAGCACAAGTCAATAGAATTAAAAAGAAAAAGTTAGACGATGCGAGAGAATTAAGGGAGCTCGAACAACAAGTTGCTTCTGCGAGAAAGAAAAGAGCTAAAGAAGAAAAGCGTATTAAAGCGCTTGAACGACAGAGAAAGAAAAAGGAAATAGAAAAGAAAGCGGCAGATTCTGCAGCTAAAAAAGCACGTACTAAGGCAAATGCCGCAGAGAAGTTACGCGCTCAAAAAGAAAAAGAACAGAAAATTGCTGAAAATGCTGCCGCTGACGCAAAAGCTAAGCGATTGAAAGAAGAGAAAGCAGCAAAAAAAGCTGACGACTTACTTAAGAAAAAAGCAGCTGAAAGAAAACGTAAAGAACGTGAAGCGAAAGAGCGTGCTCAACAACAAAAACTGTTAGAGCAACAAATGGCTGAAGAAATGGCCGTTAGGCAAAAAGCGCGTAACAAACAAACGATGACTGAAGTAGGACGTTTCACTGCATTAATACGTCAAACAATTCAAGGACGATTGATAACAGATCGCAGTACTATGGAAGGTAAGTCTTGTAAATTAACGATAAGTCTTGCACCATCAGGCTTTGTGACAAATGTTGTTATAGGTAAAGGTGACAGGGTTGTTTGTAACGCTTCAAAAACTGCAATTTATAAAGCAGGCACATTGCCGGTATCTAAAGATCCTGAAGTGTTTAAAGAAATGCGAACAATTAGTTTAACGGTAGTACCTGAGTTTTAATCGTAGCATCCAAGTTTTAATTATAACGTTTAACCTTTAATGACCAACCACCAATGAATGAGAAAATAGTAAAACATATGAATAAATTTAAAATAGCTTTCATTTTCTTCATCGCACTGATTTCAAACAGTGCGTTTGCATCACTTGAAATTGTTATCACAGAAGGTATTGATAGTGCGAGACCCATTGCCGTTTTACCTTTTAAATGGACTGGGTTAGGACCATTGCCTGATGATATTTCTAGTATTATTAGTGAAGATTTACTGCGCAGTGGTAAATTTAATCCAATAAATGAGAGCCGATTTCCTCAAGCTCCTTTTTCAGATCAAGAAGTTGATTATTCAGCATGGGCAAGTGAAGGTGTAGAAGCTGTTGTCGTTGGTCAAGTAAGTGATATTGGGATTGGCCGGTACCAAATAAGTTACCAGCTAGTTGATGTGATACGTGGACAAATAACGGGTGGTCAATCACAGATGTTAAGCAACGGTGAACTAGTCCAATCCTCTGATCATATTCATGCACAAGGTGAATTTGAAATTAGTTCAGATCAGTTTCGTCGGTACGGACATCACATCAGTAATGTCATCTATGAGAAACTAACGGGGAGTAAAGGTGCATTTCTAACAAAAATCGCTTACGTTATTGTTCGAGATCAAGGAGAGTTTCCTTTTCAATTAGTTATGGCTGATTATGATGGTGTTAATGAAAATGTATTATTGAGCTCTAAAGAACCGTTAATGTCACCGTCATGGCACCCAAATGGTAACCAATTAGCGTACTCAACATTTGAAAATAACCAACAGAAAATATATGTTATTGATATTTATACAGGTAAGCGTACTATGATCAGCGACCATCAAGGTATAAATAGTGCTCCTCGTTGGTCACCTAATGGTAATAAAATGGCAATGATGCTATCAAAAGATGGTAACTCAGAACTTTATGTCATGGATATTGCAACAAAGAAATTACGTAGAATTACCCGCCATCGCGCCATTGATGCTGAACCAAGTTGGAGCCCTGATGGGAAATCCTTAGTATTTAGTTCAGAACGGGGTGGTAAACCTCAGCTATATCGCGTAAATTTAGTCGATGGTCGCGTAAGACGTTTAACATTCGATGGTGAAATGAACCTTGGTGGTTCAATTACGCCAGACGGTCGACAATTAATTATGGTGAATAGAACGCGAGGTGATTATCATCTAGCTAAACAAGAATTAGAGTCAGGGATCTTTCAAGTTCTGACTACTACACGTTTAGATGAGTCGCCGAGCATTGCTCCAAATGGTGGCATGATAATCTACAGTACATTACATAATAATAGGCAAGTGCTTAGTTTAGTATCTGTAGATGGACGATTTAAAGCGCGCTTACCCGCGGTTAATGGTGAAGTTAAAGCTCCGGCTTGGTCACCATTTTTATAAGAATTAGACATTAATTTAAAACATAACTTTAGAATAATAAGGACAAATATAATGCGTTTGAATAAAACTGTGAAAGCTCTAGCGATTGCCTTGCCAATTTTGGCTTTATCTGCTTGTAGTTCAAATTCACAAGAAACTGATGAAAATAGCACTGTATCAAATAATGCTCAGCAGTCTTCAGTAGCAGCTAATACAAATGATGTACAAGTTACAGCTCAACAACGTGCCGCTGAAATTGAAGATCAGCAAAATCGAGAAATGGAAAAACTACGTGCACAACACATTGTTTATTTTGATTTTGATACTTCTACAGTAAGTAGTGAATTTTCAGCTATTTTAGACGCACATGCTAAATTCTTAAACAACACAAACACCAATGTTTTAGTTGAAGGTCATGCCGACGAACGCGGTACACCTGAATACAATATTGCTCTTGGCGAACGTCGTGCTAAAGCAGTTGTTACTTATTTAGAAAACATGGGTGTTTCATCTTCACAACTTAGCGTTGTTAGCTATGGCGAAGAAAAAGCGATGATTAAAGATCGCAGTGAAAGTGCATTCGCTAAAAACCGTCGTGCGGTATTAGTTTACTAATCAGGGATATAAATGAAACTGAATAAAGTTTTATTCGGGATGTCCTTTGCTGTTACTACTATAGTGGTAGTAGCGGCAGAATCTGCTCCCGTTATAGATGTAACCAATAACGGTTCTATTAATAATAGCACTTCGCAATATTCCTCAAGTTCATCGATAACGATTGAAGAAAAGGTTGCTCTACTTGAACGACAAGTTGATGCTGGTAATCGTGGTCGAGTAAAAGTCCAGCGGCAACTAGAAGAACTTCAAAATGAAGTGAATGAACTTCGTGGTGTTACTGAACTGCATACACATCAGTTAAGCCAAGTCTTGAACCGACAGCGTGAGTTATATCAAGAACTTGACCGTAGGGTCTCTGAGGCTTTAAAACCTGAGAATAACGTTCCTGCTGCTATTGTCGCACCAACATCAACATCAACTTCACCAGATGTTTCTATAAATTATTCAACTAATTTAACTGAAAACCAAGCGTATGACCGAGCTGTAAATCTAGTGTTGAAAGATAAAAAATACGATGAGGCAATTCCAGAGTTTCAGGCGTTTAATTTAAATTTTCCAGATTCTAGTTATTCACCTAATGCACACTATTGGTTAGGACAACTACTATTTAACAAAACTGAATACAGCAAAGCTAAGAATGAATTCAATTTAGTCGTTGAACAATATATCGACTCAAATAAGCGAAGTGATGCAATGTTGAAGTTAGCTATGGTTGAACAAAAACTAAATAACAGTGCTGCAGCAAAAATTTGGTACGAAAAAGTTCTTTCACAATACCCTGAATCAAGTGCTGCTCAACTGGCAAAATCAAGGTTAGAGAATTTATAACCAATAAAAACGACGATAACTTACGCTAAGTGTCTTCTTTTTATGCAAGCAGACAATTAATAAGAAAAAAGTTGAATTTATAGTTGCACTAAAAAAATTTATGAGTATTATATGCGTCGCGTTGAGGCACTACTGCAACGCAGTGTGATTTAGCACTTATGTCGGCCGTTAGCTCAGTTGGTAGAGCAGTTGGCTTTTAACCAATTTGTCGAAGGTTCAAATCCTTCACGGCCGACCACTTCTTTATAATTGAATGTTATTGTAAAGAAAAAGAAGTACCTTGTGTGATTCGAAATATATTTCGAAAAAAGAAATTATGTCGGCCGTTAGCTCAGTTGGTAGAGCAGTTGGCTTTTAACCAATTTGTCGAAGGTTCAAATCCTTCACGGCCGACCACTTCTTAACATACAAGAATAATGCAATTTATTGCATTCGTTGACAACGAAAGTCAATACTACAATTTATATGTCGGCCGTTAGCTCAGTTGGTAGAGCAGTTGGCTTTTAACCAATTTGTCGAAGGTTCAAATCCTTCACGGCCGACCACTTCTTTATTTATATTCAGTTAAATTTCAACTCGTCGCTAAAGCCAGGCTTTTAACCGTTAAGCCAAATTAATTCGAAGGTTCAATTCCTTCACGGCCGACCACTTCTTTATTTATATTCAGTTAAACTTCAACTCGTCGCTAAAGGCAGGCTTTTAACCGTTAAGCCAAATTAATTCGAAGGTTCAAATCCTTCACGGCCGACCACTTCTTTATTTATATTCAGTTAAACTTCAACTCGTCGCTAAAGCCAGGCTTTTAACCGTTAAGCCAAATTAATTCGAAGGTTCAAATCCTTCACGGCCGACCACTTCTTTATTTATATTCAGTTAAACTTCAACTCGTCGCTAAAGCCAGGCTTTTAACCGTTAAGCCAAATTAATTCGAAGGTTCAAATCCTTCACGGCCGACCACTTCTTTATTACTATTCCGTTATGCATAAATAATTCAAAGATTTATCTTTATCTTTATCTCTTTTTAAATCCTCTTATCTATTTTTAATCTGTAATAGTCAAAAGTCTTATACACATCTTTTCATCTATACCGTATAATTGCCGCGTTTTAAAAGAGATCAACAGAGATATATAATGCCACAAAGCAATCTAGCCGTAGAATTTGATTTTCAATTTCCAGCAAAACCAGCACCGCTTTCAGATAATGAACGTAAACAATATAAAGATCGTATTAAACTTTTATTGAAAGAAAAAAATGCTGTCCTCATTGCTCATTATTATACTGACCCAGAAATTCAAGCTTTAGCTGAAGAAACCGGTGGGTGTGTTGCTGACTCTCTAGAAATGGCTCGCTTTGGTAATAATCACCCTGCGACTACGCTTATTATTGCTGGGGTTCGTTTTATGGGAGAAACGGCTAAAGTGTTAACTCCTGAAAAAACAGTTGTTATGCCGACCCTTGAAGCTACTTGCTCGTTAGATTTAGGTTGCCCTATTGAAGAATTTAATGCTTTTTGTGATGATAACCCTGACCGTATCGTTGTTGTTTACGCGAACACCTCTACAGCGGTAAAAGCGAGAGCAGATTGGATTGTTACTTCTTCATGTGCCTTAGAAATTGTTGATCACCTCGACTCGCAAGGGGAAAAAATTCTTTGGGGACCTGATAAACATTTAGGTGCTTACATACAAAAACAAACGGGTGCTGACATGCTTATGTGGCAGGGCGCTTGTATCGTTCATGACGAGTTTAAAACTCAAGCATTGATGGATATAAAGGCTTTACACCCTGATGCCGCTATTTTAGTTCATCCTGAGTCTCCTGCTGAAATTATTGACCTTGCTGACGCTGTGGGTTCCACTAGTCAGTTAATTAAAGCAGCACAAGAGATGCCGAATATGAAATTTATAGTGGCAACCGATCGCGGTATTTTTTACAAAATGCAGCAACTTTGCCCTGATAAAGAATTTTTTGAAGCGCCAACTGCCGGTGAAGGTGCAACGTGTAAAAGTTGTGCTCATTGTCCATGGATGGCAATGAACGGTCTAAAAGAGATTGAAGACGCCTTGCTTAATCCTCTAGGTAGAGAAGTATTTGTTGATATGAAACTTCGAGAAGGGGCGTTAAAATCGTTAGACCGTATGTTAACGTTTAATGCAGCTTTAGCCGCTAACTAATTCAGTAAATGTATGTTTTGTTTATAATATAGGCAGTTAGCCTTTTTTTATTAAAATTAAGTTGTGTTGGCTAATAAATTTCCCTAACATGGCGCAACTTTATTTTATGCAGCCATCTATATCATTTAAGATATATATAATAATTTGGCTAGTTTTGAATTATTGCATGATGAGTAAAAGAATTAGCACTAACATGTTAACTGTTATTTATTAAATAGGTTATCGTGTTAGTCAGAAATTTGGTGAGCTGGCCGAGTGGCTGAAGGCGCACGCCTGGAAAGCGTGTAAAGGTTTATCCCTTTCGAGAGTTCGAATCTCTCGCTCACCGCCATATTTAAAACCCCTGATTTATCAGGGGTTTTTTCGTTTTAATTAGGTTAAAACTTCTGTTATATAACGTTGTTAAAAGGACGGTTTATGCCGTCACTTCCACATTTCTCAGATGAATTCTCTTCAAGTAAAAGTTTTTAATAAGCATAGCAAAACTTAAAAATAATCGGACACTAGTCCTTGATGCCTCGGTTGTATTTTATCAATGTTATTGAGTTTATTATCGTAGTCAAATGAGCTTTATAAAACATCTTTCACTAAATGCTCAAGTTTTATGACTGCTTGGCGTTGCTCTTTGTTTTTTGATTCTAACATTGGTAGTAATTTTTTAAATTCAGGGTTTTCGGCAATTTCTAACATTAGCGGATGATTTTTAAAACGGTATGAATGATTCATTCCAGCTTTAATTGCTTGCTCGAATGTGCTGATGGCTGCAGGGATATTATGTTGAGCTAACATTATAAGGCCT
>Ga0209395_1002707_pt1 | contig 22746 bp, 19 predicted proteins | sample GOMGulsemesocosm_3_FD_184635 | JGI IMG/M metagenome (GOLD analysis project Ga0209395, IMG submission 184635) | Methane-oxidizing microbial communities from mesocosms in the Gulf of Mexico - GOM9D Gulf of Mexico (SPAdes) (version 2) | ecosystem: Environmental > Aquatic > Marine > Cold seeps... | reverse complement strand
AGGTCACAAAACGCGTTAGGGCCTTTAGCTCAGTGGTTAGAGCATCCGACTCATAATCGGCAGGTCCCCAGTTCAAGTCTGGGAAGGCCCACCATTATTTAAAAAGAAAGCCCCGTAAGTTAATCGCTTATGGGGCTTTTTTTGTTTCTGGATAGCTAAATTCATTCTGTTGTTATTCTGCTTAAATTGAAGCTTCTCACGCTCTAGGTTCAGAAATGGACAGGAGATAGACCGGAGCTTTTACCCTCTGCGCATTACCAGCTGATTAATTTTCGTACTACCAATTAGCCAAATGAATTTACCCTACCCAAATACGAACACTTAAAAATTGAGAGCTAAATGCAGGCCTCATATTTACCACTCGCTTAAATTCCTAAATACGAAAATTTAGCCCAATCTGCCGTCGCCGACGTCGCCAATGGGGCGCACTTAGCTTGAATTGACACTATTGAGGATAAGGTATAAATTTTAACTGTTGGACTTAGAGTTATGCACTGTAGCCGCGTCAACCGTTTTGCGGAATGACTGTAATAGGGGTGGCTCACCCTCCTCTGAGTCCAACAATTCCCCAGCCCTTATAGTTTTACCACTCTCCCTCCCAATAAAATCCCTAAATTAGAAAAATCTGGTCAATCTGCTGTCGCCGACGTCGCCAAATCAGTAAAAATTAGCCAAATGAACCGCCTATGGACCGGAACGACGACGGCGTCAGAAATGGGTGGTGAGTTAACTCTGCGGGGAATGAGCATTGATGAGGGCTGGAGCTAGATAGTTGTTACAGGGGAAGCTACAGGCCCACAGATTGGAGATATTCGGGGCTTGGATGGGGCTATTGGTCGATTTAATCGCTTGATCCTGCTGGGCGTCTGTGCAGCTGGAAATTCACTACAACAACTATTGAAGTAACGGGTGCGTACATATTATTAACTCAATAACAGTCGCACCCGGTGTTCGGGAGAAATTTTAACGGGCCCTTGACGGAGAAAACCTAATGGGTGACCCCGGCGCCTCTGCTGGTCGTGCGATATACAGTTCATTTTTATCGTTGTTTCGATGAACAACTAAACCAAATTCAGAAACGACGCTCGCGATATCGTATAAATTCATTTCTTAAACCTATCAGCGTGCCACTGAAAGATAACGCCTTTAGCACAGGCGCGCGGTTTTTTTCGCGCGTCCAGCCGAAGGCGATTGTGCCTAAATTTGTTATGTGTGAACTTCAAACTGAAGCTCTCCACCCAATATATGTACCGCACCAAAACCACCCGTCAATTCAAAATAATCTCCAGATTTTTGGCCACCGCTGCTGAAGCTATGGCGCTTAATTAAACGTGTGGTACATAAAATAAAAGTAACACCTTTTTTTTGATGACAATGTTTTACCGAAAACATTGTTTTTTATTAATATTTTAAATCCCCCTTTCTAACCCTGACTGTCTTGTTAACGCTTTGCCAAAGTATGGCTATTTATCTTATGCTGAAGCAGAGCATGGTACGTTGAGTTACATATTGCAGTATTACAATACTAAACGCGGCCATAGCTACAATAATTACCTATCGCCAACCGCAGCAGAGAATGCTGCTTAATTTTACTCCCATTAGGGTGTACAGAATTACTTGACCACATCACAATGACGTGGTGATATGACCGTTTACGTTTATATCGGGGCCAGATTAATCTGGCGCTAGGATCTCATGGTTCCCCCAAAAACTGATTATTAGTATAAGTATTCAGAAAGGTTAAAGCATATAAGGTGGTTAGCTCTAATAACGAGATCCGCTAATTCCGGTGTTATGCATAAAAACTGAATGTCGAAACTAGAGCTAACCATATTAAGTTTGAAGATTAATAAGACTGCTAAAAAAAAGTCTATCTAGGTGAGTGATAATGGATGAAATAGTTGAAAGGTTAAGAATCGTCAAATCAGGCATAGCGTTAAAGGATAGCGGTGCTATTAAACAACAGACAGAATTACTTAGCACAATAACCGACAATGAAGCTATCGCTCTGATTACTCGGTATTTGGAAGATAAAAACTTTCAACAGGCACATATTCTAATTGAATTATACCTTGAGCGTCATAGTAGAACGTCAGCCATAGAGACCAATCACTCTATAGGTTCCAAAACAGGTCTCGAAGATACCACCTCTTCCATAGACCTTTCTTCTGAGGAAGAGGAAAGAGGTTCAATGGTGGATGCCTTCGTAAAACTTGGGTCGAGCAATCCACGTAATTTCCTGAAGTTCGTTTTTAGTACATATCCTATGGACGAGGAATATTTGAACAAGCTGCTATATTTAGGAAAAGATATGGGAATAGCAGACCAAGAAAATATCCAAATAGTATTCAGGTATCTATCGAAAAATTCCTCTTTCAGCTTTAATTCTGAAGTTATTGCAAAGCATCAGGAGCAGTGGGATTGGGTAGAGCTAAGTAGAAACAGTGCATTGCCAATTTCGGAAGAACTGATAGATAGGTTTATCGATAGCTGGGATTGGAGTTACCTTTCCATTAATCGGAACGTTGGATTTAATAATAATATACTCGGTAAATATATAGAGAAATGGAATCATAAGTGGCTCCCATCGAACGATAGATTACTTTTCACGCCAGAGATAATTAGTGAATATCATGAGCATTTAGATTTTTGGGCATTATCTGAAAGAGGCAAGGTATGTATGACCAAAGACCTATTAGAAAAAAACTCAGAATATGGATGGCATTGGTCCAAACTAACTCTAAATGAGTCAATAACGCTAACTGAACCGCTGATCGATAAAATGATTGAATGTTGGAGGGACTTTGATGAAGACATACCGCTCTACTGGTCGAATCTATCAGGTAATAAATCAGTAAGGTTTACCGAATCATTGCTATTAAAATATATCAACCATTGGGATATTGATTGTTTAATTAGAAACCCTTCAGCCGAATTAACAGAATTTGTGCTATCAAGAATACCCCGCTTATCACAGTGCAAAGAATTTGAATTTAACGAGTACATGTTGAATAAATACTCAGATAAGTTGGACTGGCGGGTGCTGTCTCTCAGCAAATCCATTATTTTTGATGAGAAAATACTGGCTAGATTTAGTGATAATTGGTACTGGGACGTGTTATCTCGCAACAGTAGTATAAATTTTTCTGAAACATTGCTTGATAGATTCTACGATAAGTGGGATTGGGATAAAATATCCTATTTTTCGGGAGTTGAGCTTACTGAAATATTACTTGATAAATACTCAGATAAGTGGGACTGGTCAATTATTTCTCAAAAATTAAACTTCAGATCGAATGAAGATTTACTAGATAGATTTCATGATAAATGGGATTGGAAGGCTATCTCTAAAAACCCCTCCTTACAATTTACTGAGGAAATATTGACTAAGTTTTCGAATCGACTCGATTGGACAGAAATATCTCGGCATGCAAATGTCGATTTCACTAAATTACTACTTAACAAGTTTATTAGAAAATGGAATATTAGTAAACTTGTTGGCCAATATGACGTGTTTTTGCATCAGTACTTGATGGAATTGTATGTCCATAGCTATGTAGATATTTTCGAAGAACTTGGTCACACTTCGATTAGTAAAATCGCATTGAAGGAGATTCAGGATGATGGCACTCTCAAAATACAACTTAAGGAATCGGGGGAATCCTTATTTGAATACTATTATAAAAAAATAAACGAAGTAGGCTTTGATACAGGTTGCGTTGCTTCAGACCCTGTAATGGGAATGAAGGGTCTTGAGAAGGTCATATTTTCAGAAGAGTTTATAGGAAGCACAATTGGTAAGTTTAGATGGGAACATTATTTAGGAAGTGGGGTTCTACCTCTATCTGAAGATCTAATTGATAAATATATCGATCAATGGAATTGGCGCGGCTTGTCTAGAAATAAGCAATGGCCTTTTACTATTGCGTCAATCGATAAATATAAAAAGCATTGGGATTGGAAGGCGCTAGTGGATAATCCATCGTTCCCGTTAACCGACTCTATTGTTGCCAAATTTAGTGGCTACTTGGATTTAGACGGTTTGCTATGGAAGAGCCGTATTGAAATTACTGATGAGAAGCTATATAAGTTTGCTTCCGATTGGGATTTGTCCAGCTTGGAGCAATCGTACCCCCGCATCAAAACTATATTGTGTGAGTTATCTCAAGATGATTTAGAGTATGTTTTTAGTCAGGTTCTAACCTATAGCGACCCAATTCGAACACAGAAGATACTATGAAGATTTATAATTAATTTGATAGCCTGAATACAGGCAACTTTAGCAATATTGACTCGAAATTCCACAATGATAATTAGGGCAAGTGAAACTTGTCACTTGGAATTGTAATGCTGCCCTTAAGAAAATGACTGATGAGGTTTATTTCCTTGGTGCCGGTATATCAATTGTGGATAGGTGATTATCTTTGGGTTAGCACTTCCAAGAACAAAGGGATTGAGGTTTTCCCGAAGAATGGCAATCATGAGAAGCCGAAACCGGCCGTAGCACCGCCGAGAATTCTCACAAATAGATCTAAGGTAACTTCTTCTGAGTAGCCGCAATCGAGGCATTTTATCCGCATATGTTTACTACCAGGCAAGGTAGAGGATTTAGGATGCTAAACTTAAGGAGTGTTTTCCTAGTCTCGCCTCAAAATCGAATCAGCCTTAGTCTCCAATTTATCTTTCTTCTTGATGTCAGCAAAAATGGCATCATCAGGATCGTCCGCTACAACTTGCTTGCTGGATGGCTCTGTAATAATACCCGTACGCTTGTCGATTAATCGAAACATGAGCGTTAGGTAGGTCCCGATGCATAAAAGGTATGCAATCCACTTAATGAAAAATGATAAACCGGTAGTTACATCCGACGATGCAGCATAGACAAGGTAGTCATCATGTATCCAGCCGGTCAGTACCAGTGCTGTGATGAAGATTGTGGTGTAAATAATCGTTACCTTTTGCTTCTTCCAGAAGGTATACAATAGGCCGGCGGTAATAAGACGATTTAGCATTTTTATAGCCACGACAGGCCGAGTAACGCCATTACAGCGACTATGGTTTTATCTTTGTACGATGAGATGATTTTATTTTCTTCTTCGGCGACAATAGTTTCAAGGTCTTCGCTGCTAAGGTCACTGGCAGACTTTCCAGCTAGGATGAGCCTTGATTTAGTCTGCGCTATAGCTTTATCCCTTATAGCACTTGCGATTTTCTTTTTAGGGTTAAACATCAAATTACTCCAAATGTCGACGATACGGTCCGTGTGTACTGGAAAGTATCGTTTATTAATTAACTTGAGTATACGGAAATTCAGGTGCTTTTCACCCCTCCAATGGCCTAGTCCACTCCATATAGAGTAATCATAAGTTGACGCTTTAGTGTAATCCCCCCGATAATTATTAGAAGTCAAAAGTAGAGAATTCTCGTAAACTGAACCAAAGGAATTCTTTATGAAAACATCACGATATTCAGACAGCCAGATTATGGCGATTCTCAATCAAAACGAAGCCGTTACTGCAGTCCCTGACCTATGCCGAGAGCACTGTATGAGCTCCGTTAACTTCTACAAGTGGCGCGCTAAATTCGGCGGTATGGACGTTTCATTGATGAAACGTATGAAGGAATTAGAAGACGAAAACCGCCGCCCTACGAAGATGTACTTGGAAGAAAAGCTCATTGCAGAGATCACAAGGGAGATCATCGAAAAAAAGTTGTAAAGCCAACTCGGCGACGAGAGCTGGCTAAGCAGGTGCAATCAGAATACGGCATCAGTATTCGAGTGGCCTGTAGCGCACTGTCGATCAGTGCCACATGCTACGCGTATCAAGCGAAGCTATCGAATGAAAATGCAGAGATTGCCGACTGGCTGTTGCGCCTCACGACGACTCATAAGCGCTGGGGCTTCGGCCTGTGCTTTCTGTACTTACGCAATATTAAGGGCTTTCAACAAAAGAAATTCAGCGGTGTTTAAAGCGTTATATCATCAGAGAACTTTACCCGCTAATACTAGGTGATTTACATAATACAGGGGAGTTCTTGACATAGGAGCGTCAATGCGCCAATGGAGCATTTTTCAGAAGCTTAAAAACAGAAAATATGCCTAAGCAAGGTTATGGAAGCATGAGAAATGCTTGTGACTGTGTTCGCGATTATATTTACAAATATTATAATTCGGTTAGACCTTATAGTCATAATCTAGGGTTATCACCGAATAAAAATAATAATTTTATTGGAAAACCTCTAACGGCGTGGCCAAAAAAGGTTGACCACTACACTTCTAGTGCTTCTTTGTTCATTGCTGCCTATCTTTAGCCATTTCTGGCTTTCATGATAAGCAGTTACACAGATTGATCTACAGTCTCATTATTTTTATAGCGCTAGAGAATTTCATACACCTCTTGATTATTGCATGCCTTTGAAAATTCTTTTGCAGTTAATCCGCGACTTGTCTTCTTATTAATGGACAATCCAGAATTTTTTAATGCCATCATTCCTTTCGCCGACCCCCAGCATGCTACTGCGTGATGCAAGTATATTTTTTCCGTTACTAGAGAATACAGATTTATATTTTTTATTTTTTCAACACCACGACTATATTTTTTTCTTATTTTTTCCTTCCCATCTTCCATTTGTTCTTTAATCTTATCGACTTTCAACTTGTATTTTCTGTAACTTATCTTTTGTTTCTTTTTTTCTTTTTTTTCGCATATTTCATACACAGACTTCATACCGTGTCTCAAGTAGTCCCAACATTTATCAGGTACTGTAAAATAAAAGTTCACTTTAGGTATTTTATCGATTTTTTCTTTCATGTTTTTTTCGTATAATGCTACCTTTTTATTAATCATTTCCCTTTCTAATCTTAATCTCTCTTTTTCTAGATCTAATTTTTCTTGGTGCTTTTTTTGATTTTTTTCTTCAAGGTCAGCTCTTCTAACATCAAGCCCTACATCTATAATATTTTTAATACTCATATAATCTAAAACCATTGAATATTGACTTTTATTATTTTCATCAAGAAGGGTCGTGTATAAGATAGCAGGCAATGCTTGAACATGTATCTTACCCTTAAAATAAACCAAATTTCTCATGATTTTGTAATTGGTGTAGTCTTGAACACTGATTGGTGTATGGCCAAACTGGTAATATAAATCTAAAATTTTAAATATTTCTTCTTTTTTGATTTCTAGATTCAAAGCTCGTATGTAATCGTAGCTTGGATTCGAAATACTCAAGCCGTACTTCCTTAGAAAGACATTTGGATCACTTTCAATAGTATCTTTGATGCTCGCTACGTCCATTGCAGCCTTTTCAAGTTCTCTCATTAGCAAAGATTTCATTTCCTTTCTGGATCGCTCCGCCTCTTTTTTCGAGAGCTTCACTCGGGTCCATAGCTGGCAGGTTTCACGATTTAGCCATACAGAATCCACCTCAGCCCCGCTTATCAACAAGTCTGAATTCGATTTAATAATCATCTTGATTGTCTTCTTGTGGTCACTCCCGGAAGTACTCGTCACTTCTTCTCTAAGACCAGACTGGATACGTACTTCCAATGACTGAGCTAGCTCTGTATTCGCATTCGCACGAGATATCGACTTCATCTCAGCGAAGGACATATCAAGCCCTTCAGATACACCTGCACCATAATAAGCCTCAGTATTTCCTGAAGGACTTCCGGTTATCCATCCTGGCATAGTCGAAGCCGGAAGGGTTCTGCAGCTGGGGTTATCCGCGATGCTATCCTTCGTGGGTTTTGTCGTAGTACACCCGGTACTGAACAGTGTTGTGAATAAACATAATATAACTAATCTCATTCCAACTTCCTTTTTGTCTAAATTACATACGCTGTTTATTCTTTTTACTTTCAGTAAGGAGCGTGTATTCGCCTGATATCGATGCATAAAGTTAATATAGTTAATATATTTGGAAATTCTATTCCAAGTAACCCAAAAGATTTTTCATCCGCACTTTAATGAATAACGGATTCGTTTTCTGTAAGTTGTTAGTGCTGATAAGTCATTGATATAACGGGGCTATCTTGAATACTTCGTTGTATCGTTCAGCAGCCATATCGGCCTCCTCTTTAAGTACATTATATAGTTAAAGAGTGTCTAGTGAACCTGGAGCGATTCAATTTATTGGTCGATAAAATCTTAAAGGCCCACCCAGCAATCAAACTGAAGTGGACACTATTAAATTAGGGATCTATGAGCAATTATCAAAAATGTAAAGATGCACCAAGGTAGAATGTAACACCTGTATCTAAAAAGAAATTCTTCTGTGCTTTTGCGACTAAAGCAAAGTCACGACTCAGTAGCAATGAGCTTCCCACACCAAAAGAAGTCATTACAAAGTTCTTCCATCCACCCTGATCGGTACTTAATTCTTTACCGTTGTCATCCGTGTAATTCATATACCCCACCGATGCTTGACCATATACAAAAGGAACTAATGGAAGCTCAAACAAGTTAAAGGGGATATCGTCTGTTCCAGTTCCTATAACCCTCAGGCGTAACTGATACCCCAGATGGTAGCTTTCAGCATCAGTATATGTTGAATAGTCGAAGGTTGGACCGTGAGCAATAGCATTATTCAGCGACAAATATGTAGCCTGTACATTAGCAAATGTATGACCGATCTCTTCGCTACTAACAGGGTGATCATCATGACTAGGCAACCAAGTGCTCCCAGCAACCTCTACAACCTTCCCATCTTTCCAGTGTTGTGAAAGCTTCTTAATAAGCCCTATTGTTCTATAACTTAAAAAATCCAAATCAATCTCTTCATTATCACCACCCTGAAGGGATACCTCACCAGACATAGTTTGACCATTAGAGGTAGCGTGCCAACTAAAAGTACCCTTACAATCCTCTGTTAAATTAGTCGTCACTGTCTCTACTTGAGAGATAGAAAGATTTTTACTGTTGAACCTTAGCTTTACACTTCGTGCCTCAACACCTGAAGCCGTGAACCTAATCTTTGGGTATTCAAGTTTTTTAAGCTCGATCGTCTCTTCATCGCCAATACTAATGGAAACATTACTCATCTGAGAGCAACCATATTTGTATTCAGCTCTATAGCTGTGCTTGCCTGGAGCCAAAAAGAGAGTCTTACCGAACGCCACTGAATCACCATCAATGTAAATTCTACTTGGCTGTGATCCGGTAAAACGAATACCACCCTTACTTAATAAATTTTTTGCATACAGTACCGCTGCGTCATACTGCTTGCTCTCCATACCATAATGACTAGATATAAAGACTAAGCTCCCCGTATTCCTCGCTAACTCAGCTATTTCGTTAGCTGTTTTTACCTTTTGCTTGAAACTGTATTTCTGCATAGATCTGTGTAATTTAATGACATCTTTCATGTGCTTAGCAACCATTCGCTTCACATTAGATGCCTTCAATGTCACACACACCTCTCCATCCTTATTATCAATTTCAGCACCCGTTAACACGGCATTACTTGTAACAGACTGATTTACAGAATTATCTTTAGTAACCATGTTAAACCAAGCCCACTTGCTTTCCGACACATTGGATTTAACTTCACTTCTAACGATTACAAGCATCTGGTTAGAAATCTCAATAAAAGCTTCTTCCTTTGTTTCTGAACATGCCTGGTAATCGGGCATCTTGGCTCGAGATTTTATTTTTTTAACAGGAGCCTCTGCAGACAGTTTTAAAAAATCAGGTATACCAAACTCAAATGCTGATACATAGTTACTTGTTGATAGCGCTAAACACGCAACAACAAAAGGTGTACAAATTTTCATAAAAGTAAAAACTTCCTATAACATTAAATTTAGTCTTAAAAATGGACCAAACCTGTAATCTTTTCTGTTAAACGATGATTCTATTTCATCGGGCTCAATTTCGGTTTTCTCACTGACTTCATTTAAATAATGATCAGCATCAATCGATATTCCTACTTGCAATGAAAGTCCGGCCCCAAAGTAGTCAACTGACCGACTTTGAAAAATATATCCAAACTCAATGTTTCCGTCTATGGCCAAGCCAGGACTAGTATTAAATTTTTTACCAGAGTTGAATTCGGCATCTTGTACAATAGATTTATCAATTGTGTATTTAAACAAACCTATATTTAGCCTGTAGTTAAAATAATAATTCTTGTAATCAAATAGATATCTACTGGCATATTGAGATTCATCATATCCGAAAGTAAACGTTAGTTTATTAATTTTTAGGTTATCATCAAAATATATTTGAGGATTTGATTTATTCCCCTCATAAAAAGCAACCGCCATAGGCATGTTAGTTTCTGTGTATGTGAACCCTTTATACTTACCCTGCTCTTCAGTTTTCAAAAAGGCGTATTGGGTAAAGTCATTTTCAAATGAGGTTAAAGTACTTACTTCGCCATCATTCCACTCTGCTACGCCACCTACACTCTCACGCCTATACTCAAGCCTTAGGCTAGATGCCCCATAAAAGAAATCATTTATGCCTATGTAACCGTAAAACTTCTCTGCAGCTGCCTTTTCTAAGTTAGTTGCTCCCTCCTCAACTTCATTTTTTGCGAACTGGAGGGCAATTGGATTACCTAAAAGCTTTCCTTGAAGGGTTACTTCTTTCAAAATAGACTGATTTAAAGTGTATTTGGTTTTGGCAATTGAGACTCTTCCTTCGCCAGGGGCCTTCACTGACTGATCGACTGACCACGTCGTATGCCTTATGCCTGCCCCAACTAACAGTTCCACCCAGTCTTTTTCATAATGAGGATTTGAAAAGAACTCAGGCGCATCGAAATAACTGCTGTCAAATTTATATTGAGACTCTGAGGTCAAAGACTTAGTGCTAACAACTATCTTTTCATCCTTGGTTGTATACACCGAAGGGTTAAGCCCAGCATCCGTTTTGATAGTATTTATAATAGGCATCCCTATTACTTTTCTATTTATATCACTCTGAAAATCAGTCAATTGATAGAGCATTAACGATTTATTACGTTTATTTGTATATACATATATACTTATTAAAGACTGGTTTTTATTAACAGGGAAAATACGAAGAACGTCTTTCAAATCACTTAAGCTGTGCAACCCTACATCTAATTTATTAAAACCTTTAGTATCACCAACATATACATTGTAATCCTCTCCCACATACGCAGCTATCCACTCCCCCGTATATGACGTGCCAATAGTAGAGTCCACTGCACTAACAGGGAGTTCAAGCGTCGTTGTATTGGTATATAGGTTTTCTGATGTTAAGCATATTGGGCTACCGGTATTACTTACACGTACAATCGATGAAAATTTTGCCAAGCAACCAAGTAAAGGCTGCCTTTTAATGTAAGTTTTCCTACCCCTCTTATTTATAACAAATACAACTTCCTTGTTTGCAACTAATGCAAATGATCCTGATTTGTACCGGCCCCTCCCAATTAAGCGTGTTTCACTTGATACTGATATTCGCTTACTACCGACATTAACCCAGTATTTACAATTATCCTTTTTGCACTTGCTATTAAGGCCTACTCCGCTGACACCTATGCCACTCATGTAATCATTTAGGTACACGGCGTTTTGTTGCGGTTTAGTTATCTCAAAATTTAGCGCGTGGGTAGTACCAATATAAAAGGCTCCCCAGACTAATACTGCAATTATTATACTTCTCATTCTTAATCCAAACTAAAACTAATATTAAGTGCAATTTAAAAATCTACGCCAAGTATTTTTCCTTGGCACTGTTAACTCTCTGCACATAATCTCTTGCTTCTTTATGCTTTAAGTTTCTAATTAAAAAAGTGTAAACCTCTTTAGGAGTCATCTTGTTAATTATGACAGCTGCTGCTTTCACATTTGTTTTTCCGGTGAAGGCCTTAGCAACATTTCCCGCTCCAGTATTATATGCGGCAATACAGCAATATTCCCTAGATTCAATATTAGTTATAGATTTCAAATATTTATATTTAAGGATGTGTAGGTACGCAGTCCCATATCGAATATTTGTATCAGGATTAAATAAAAGCCTTGAAGATGGAGCTTGTCTCTTCTTGAACAACAACTGTTGAACATCAACTCCCGCTGACCTAGGTACAATTTGCATCAAACCAAATGCAGGAATATGACTTTGAGCCATGGGGTTAAACGCAGATTCTGTTTGAATGATTGCGAACACTAACGCTCTATCAATATCGAACTCTTTACTGTATTTCTTAACTGACGGCAGGAACTGATTAGATCGAGTGTTCTTTGAGCTTTCTGGTAATGGGACAACGATACTAACATACTGACCTTTTGAGTCTTGGTCCGCGATTACTTTTACTTTATTTACAAGTTGCAGTAACTTCTCTTTAACGATGGCAATGCCAGACATTAACGTATCAGTTACAGGTAAAGGTTTATCGATTAGCTTACTAAGGAGTTGATCTTCATTTACAGCGGCACCAACAGGTTTATTTACTGCTTCAACAACTAGTTTGTTGATAAGTTCTCTAGTAGGTTTTTCGTCAGCTCGAATTTCGACCTGCACTGTATTGGAGCGGTAATCTATAGTGGTTCTAGATTTCTTATTATTGCTATAGGTAGTCCATGTGTAGGGAGAGCTAGTTCTAGCATCGTCCCATTCTTTCTCAATCGCTTTCTTATAGGAACTGAATTCTTTCAAATAAGCTTTTTGGTACTCTTCAAATTCAGTCGTTAGACCTTTAGCACCTTGTTGTTGCTCTGCCATGAAATCAGAAAATTCGGAAGCAAGGGCAAGCTTTGAAAATGGTAATAAAGATGCGGCTATAAGAAGCTGTCTACGATTCATCTGTCTTCCTTGACAAGAAAATTTGTATTTACCTTTGACAAGCACTTATTTGGGCATGCTATTTGGGAAGGTAATATAGAGGATGCTGACTTAAGTTTATTTGTTTATATTTAATACTAACAGTGATTAGCATATTTAACTAATACCAAAACACTACACCAGCTAATTAGCCATGGTCGTTAGATATAAAACCATTTCTTCAGGTACCCTGGTCATAATCTACTTAATATACATTTCTATAAATAATAAAATTGGCCAATTGAGTCTGAATAATTGCCCGAATAATATTTGCGATCAACGTTTATTTAGTATTACATTTCGCGACATGTTTACGACGTTCACGCAATATGGATAGTAGGAACGTCTTTTTTAATCCTTAAAACTAAGCTTAAAGTGCCAGCCAAACCCCTTCGCTGCTGACTGCAATCCCCCAGTATTTATTAGCCTTGGATTCTACCGGTCACTGCAACACATGATTAAGTTTGTCAGCTGGTGTTAGAAATCCCAGAGTTTTTCTGGGACGACTATTGAGCTTAGCTGCAACCTTGTTGAGGTCAACTTGCGAATAGCCTGATAGACAACTTCCTTTCGGGAAATACTGCCGTAACAATCCATTGGTATTTTCGTTCGTTCCACGTTGCCAAGGACTTGCTGGGCCACAAAAATAAACGTCCATACCAGCGGCAAGCGTGAAGTTTTTATGACTTGCAAGCTCAGTTCCTCTATCCCAGGTCAGGCTCTGCTTTAATAACTTGGGCAATTTACTCATATGTTCTGAGAGTTGACTTACAACACTTTTCAGTATCCTTACCATTCACTTTGACCAGTATTGTAAATCGGGTTTGCCGCTCAACAACGGTCGCGATGCAACTATTTTTAGCGCCCACTATTAGGTCCCCTTCCCAGTGCCCGGGAACAGCTCTATCTTCTATCGATGCAGGCCTTTCGCTTATTGTGACACCGTCTACAATTTGACCTCTAGGGGCTGTATGGTGCTTCTTTGAGCGGCGAAACTTTCGCTTTGTTCGCAGGTGGCTGCGCATTTTTTTGAGAAACAACCCCCTAGTTTGTATGAATAAACTTTTGTATTTAGTCTCATGTGACACACGCATTGACTCATTACCTGGATAGGCAAATCGTAGCCAACCAGATATTTGTTTCGGTGACCAGTCTTGTGAAAGTTTATCTGTAACAAGCTCTTTAAGCTCAAAATTTTCAGACAGCAGGCATCGCTTTGGCCTTTTAGCTCTTTTCCACGCAGCTATGTCGGCATCTGTGGCGCGATATTTCGACACACCGCCATTCCTGTTGATTTCTCTGCTGATAGTTGAAGGGCTTCGGTTAAGCAGCGATGCAATTTTTCGTACGCCATGATTAGCTGCCAGCCCTCTAGATATTTCTTCTCGCTCGACAAGAGTTAAGGTTATTGGCGATCGAGTTCTAGGGGATGGCTGAAATCCGCCGTGATACCTTAGATAGGAGAATACTGTTGCGTGTGGCTTACCAATCGCTCGGGAAATTTCTATCATAGGGGTACCTTTTATCCATAGTTCCCAAATGATAGCTTTCTTCTTGTCGTTCATTATCTCAGTCATACCCACAGCGCTTTTTATTTAGCTAAAGTTGATGTGTTGCAGTGACCGGTAGAATCCAAGATCTAGCTACAGCCCTCATCAATGCTCATTCCCTGCAGAGTTAACTCACCACCCATTGCTGACGGCCTCGTCGTTCCTGTTCATAGGCGGTATATTTGACTAAATTTCACAGTTTTGGCGACGTCGGCGACAGCAGATTGGCCAGATCTTTCTAATGTAGGAGTTTAATCAACCGGGGAAAATTGGCGGGCACATTTAGCACCCAATTTTTTAAGTGTTCGTATTTTGGAGGGGTAAATAAATTTGGCCATTTAATAGTACGAAAATTAATCAGATGGTAATGCACCGTGGGTAAAGCTCCTGTCTATATCCTGTCCATTTCTGAACCTAGAGCGTGAGAAGCTTTAATTTAAGCAGAATAACAACAGAATGAATGTAGCTAATCAGACATAAAAAAAGCCCCATAAGCGATTAACTTACGAGGCTTTCTTTTTGAATAATGGTGGGCCTACACAGACTTGAACTGTGGACCAATAGATTATGAGTCCAAGTAAAACATCGTAATAAACAACCTATAGCTTTCCATATACCTAGTAAATCCAAGAAGCTTTGAATAGACAGATCCCAACAGCCAGCCAAAACTTCTAAAATCCGGTCCATCTCCGGTTCATGAAATTAGTGGATGTTTTGATGTGATCGTTGTCGCCAGTTTAGTTCGTCGGCGTCGTGCAATTAGATAGGAATTGATAAAATTTTCTAATTGTTCGTAATATGGGTAGTGGGCGAGTTTTAAATCCGTATTTTTCAAAAATTGTCAGTGCAAGGCAGTTGTTTTGATGGGAAAGGCTGTTATTATTTATCTAGTTAAAAAGTATCAAAATGCGGAAAATGGAATGAACCGTAAGTTATAGTTGCAAAAGGAAAGGCCCCCCTCTCTAAGCCGCATATGATTTATTAATAGCACCAAATCCGCATATACGAATAGTTAGCTTAACTAACACCACCAATTAACTCCGGAGAAGATTTATGTTAATGGCTCTTAATACTAGAGGTTATGATCACAAACGCGCTTATGGTTTGGATAACATAATTATGGATGCTAATTTAAATCAAGTTTCTCGTGCTAAGGTAGATATTGATAGCGTCAACTCTATGATACGGTTCAGCTACACTTCAAATAAAAAGGTCAATATCGAGATTTTTGAAGACATTATTGTTAAAACAAATATCATCACTAAAGACTTTAATTACAACGAAGATGTTAGTGGTGTTTTATTTATTGGTAAATTATTATCCAGTCAAGTTGTGGATAAAACTGAAGCAGCTGAATTGTTTCCTGATGCTTTCAACAAATTAGGTCATTTCAAGCAGTTTACTTTAAGACTAAGCTTGTGAAACTAACAATGTATTCAAACAGAATAAAACAATTGGTTGTTATCATACATTCAATATATAAATATCTACCTTTAGCCGCTTAATGTGGCGCTATAAACAATAGGGAGTCGTGTGGATTTTTATACTCAAGCTTGTGACAAATTACATGAGTTAGGTTTAGCAGATCTAAATGCACGACCATATGACTGTGCTTTTTCTGTACTAGATCAAAATAAAGAAAATAAGAAGTTAATTGTTGTTGGTTTTAATGGATCTAATTCTGATCTTGAGTGGACGAATATAAGTTCAATAGAGCATGGGATATTATATCCAAATGAGTCAAACGTGATTAACGGCGTCAACGGCGGCTGGCTTTCCACTACACTACCTAAGCGCTTAATATCTTTACCTGAGGAGTTAGGCTTCACAATTAACTCCACTATTTATACGAACGCCATTCTTCTATGTTCAGAAAATGTAAGTGCGATTAAGAAAAAAGCAAAGGCTCACGGATTCCCTCATATTAATAACCTGGTAAGTAAGTCTTTAGAATTTTTCGAAGATATAACCATCTCTGAATCTGATCCTGAATTAATCATTTGTTACAGTAATAGTATGAATGATTTATCTGCTGCTAGTATTATTTTCGAACGATTTGGAATCAGTGATATAAATATTACAAATGAACATGTTTATTACAAAACGTTTTCGTTTTTAGCAGAGATCAATGATAAAAAAATACCAGTTGTATGCATACGGCATATGTCTAGATTTAAGCCGTGTTTTGATTCAATTCATTCTGCTTGGAGATATCAGTTAAATTGTTTATCACAAGGAGGTTTGAACGGATCTTATAGGTACTAAGTTGCTCTATCCAGAGGCACCTGAAGGGCCTATCTTCGGGATGAAAATTGAAATATATCCTAACGAGCATCCACCCCCTCATTTTCATGTTATATCCGCTGAGTACAAAGCTTCTTTCCGACTAGGCACTGTGAATTATTAGATGCTAAGTCTCCACTGAAACAGCGAATATTGTTTTCATAGTATGAATGCAAAATTAGCACTTATCGAAATATAGAATAAGACGAGACCTGACAGTTGTATGGTCGGTGAGTATCTTGAGATAAAGTAAGGGCGTTCATTTATACACCCACATCTCTACCCCCACATCTCAGCCCATATCAGTCCCAAATATCTCCAATCTGTGGGTCTGTAGCTTCCCCTGTAACAACTATCTAGCTCCAGCCCTCACCAATGCTCGATCAATTCAGAGTTACCTCACCACCCATTGCTGACGCCGTCGTCGTTCCGGTCCATAGGCGGTGCATTAGGCTAAATTTTGCAGATTTGGCGACGTCGGCGACAGCAGATTGGGGCAATTTTTTATATTTCAGGATTTAGGAATTTGATCGAGAAAGGGAGAGGAAAATAATAAGGGTAGAGGAATTGTTGGACTCAGAGGGGGGACAACGGCTCCCATTACAGTCATTCCAGCCGAAGCTGCTAGACGCGGTTGATTCGGTGCATAACTCTAAGTCCAACAGTTAAAATTTATACCTTATCCTCAATGGTGTCAATTCAAGCTAAGTGCGCCCAATTGGCGACGTCGGCGACAGCAGGTTGGCTAGATTATTTCTAATTTAGGGATTTAATTTAGAGGGGAAATTGGCGAGCACATTTAACACCCAATTTATTAAGTGTTCGTATTTTGAAGGAGTAAATTAATTCGGCCATTTAATAGTACGAAAATCAAACAGATGGTGATGCGCAGTGGGTAAAGCTCCGGTCTATATCCTGTCCATTTCTGAACCTAGAGCGTGAGAAGCTTCAATTTAAGCAGAATAACAACAGAATGAATTTAGCTAGCTAGAAACGAAAAAAGCCCCATAAGCGTTTAACTTACGAGGCTTTCTTTTTAAATAATGGTGGGCCTTCCCAGACTTGAACTGGGGACCTGCCGATTATGAGCCGCTTGGACATATTGCGCCATATTATTATATCGTATTCTAGTTTTTATGGCGAATCAATATAAATCGAAAAATAATTGGATAGCTTGTTATAAACAAGCTACTGCAATTTTAATCATCAATTGCTTCGAACTTAATTATTTTGATGCGGTATTTTTCGTTTATTTCAGCGAGCTTTTCAGTGTTGCTTAGTTTGCTGATTCTAGTCTTTTCAGACTGCTCTAGCATGCTTTTCATCGCCAGGCTTAAACTCTCATTTGTCATTTTTCGCTCTTTAATTTCGTTAATCTCATCGGTAACAATTTTAATGCAATTTCCGTAATCAAGACCAGCATCAACAACTGCACGCGCTACGGATCGGTAGCTATCTGTCAGGTTGTCATCAGTATAGGTATAAATTTTTTCTACTATTCCTTGGATGGTGTAGGCAATTTTTCGAGGAGGGGAGCAGTCAGTGGTAATCCACTGGCTTTTTTCGCGACCAAGGTAGGAAAGTATTTTTTTTGCTTTTTCTTCTTTATTCACAATTTCGCTCCTTGGAAATTAGAAATAATTCGACAGGCATTTAGGTGTTTTTAACTTGCTCGAATAAGGCATCGGTGACTCCGTCTATTTTCTGGGAGTAGTTAGTCAGCCCCACTAGGGCGTCATCAAACACCTCTATGGCAAAGAGCGCTAAGGATCGCGATAGTTTTTTGTCAATTTTTTCGGCGGGTGTTACTAGGTTACTATTTTCCCTTTTGAAGTAGAGTGCATTTTCTCTAGCTTGAACAAGACCTGAATTTTGGGCCATATTCATAATTCGCTGTAACTCGTCTTTACCAAGGGCATCTTCTAATCGTTGGCTCATTGGGATGGTCGGCAAGGCTGCCATAAGATGCTTGATTTTGTGATCTCTAAAAACATTCCGGCTTTTCTTTTGTAGGCTCTTTCCATCAGTAAAAGTGCCGATATGAGCCTTTGCTACTTCCTCACATGCAGTGATGCTTAAGAATGCAGAGCCTGGATAGCTGCCACTTAGGTATAGGGTGCAGGAGTCGCATATTAGTCGGACTACGTGGTCAATAGCTTTATCTAGTTCTTCGGTGCTTTGGATTAACTTGCTATCTGTATGTTCCAAGCTTTGAATAAGCTCCAATACTTCCATGTGATGTGCTCGATTAATTAGTTATACGGCATATTATACAAAGTAGCCTAAGATAGTTGGCAGTACATATTTATTGACCGGAAAGTTTAGTTAATCCTAATTACCTTTGTTTACGATAGTATTGGAATCTAAGGCTGGGACACGTTTAGAGGGTTTTTCTTCTGTAGTTGCATTTTCTATTATAGCTAGACTCTGAGCGCGCTGTTCAAGGCTACTAGGAACAATTGAGATGAGCCCCCTTGGGATGACTAAGCTAGATGAGAGTTGGAGCTTAGTTAATACCCATGTTGCAGAGGACACTGCGGCATAGGTTGCAAAAACGAATATAAAGATTTGAAATACTCTAAGTATTGTTAGGTTAACCTTATGTTTAAAGTCAATTAATCTATCGAATGATTCTTTTTCGATATGCCCTCTTAAGCCCTCATTCAAAGAGCCAACAGAATCTGTAAATTCGCTTATATTATTGATTTTTCCTGCAAATTCAGCGTAATTCCCGGCTATTTCTGAAATTATCTCTTCAAGGTTTTTAATCGAGTTGAGCGCGCCATCAAAATCTTTTTGCTTTTCTGAAATTTGGTAGGTATTTTGATTGATAACTGGTTTGTTTTGAGCCAAGTATCTTCCTAAAATAGATATGTCATCAATAGCGGCTTCAACTTGAGAAGGAAAGGCTTTAATTTTTTCGTAATCGGATGCGATGCTTTCCTGCTTTTTTAACTTGTCTTTTTCTTTTCTGAAATTATAGCGACCTTCAATATTGAATATGTTTTTACAAAGCGTATAAATTCTAAAGAAAATGGTTTCTGTGTTGAGTGACATGGAGCTTCCTTATCCTGATAAAACTACATCATTATTCTGTGATGCCTTCCTAGACCTGAGGTAATTCCGGGGGATTGCCGCTTTAAGTAGCGTCTTGCTTAAATACCGGTTAGTTATAGATACTACTAAGTATTATTCCCTTGAGCTATTAAAATTCAGGTTATATCGAATTTCTAAATCAAACTGAGGTTGTCGCTTTTTTGATCATTAATTGTGCTAAAAAGATGAGCTGCTAGCTTATAAAATTCTAAAATGGCTCTTTTGGGATGAAAACATACCTGGTACTGCCGTGCCGGTTCCGGGGGGTGTTTCGAGGTAGTAAATCGAGATGCTTTATCTGTATGTGGTTGTTTTTTATAAGGATAAAAAATCAGGCTACATTCTTTATGGGTACTATCGTACCGTAATTTGGAGCGTTTTAGATGTAATGCGTCATAAGGGGTGTATTTTATATGATTTAATATAATTAGCGTGGCCATAATGTGGCTATAACGGAGTTCAAACAAGCGAGCAAAAAAAAATCAGTAACCGCTAAGTTACTGATTTCTTTAGGAATTATGGTGGCTACACCGGGATTTGAACCTGGGACCCCATCATTATGAGCGATGTGGACATAGTGCGCCACAAATGGTTATTAATAGGCTGGTTTTTATGGTTAATCAATATAAATCGAAAATTTAGTTGGAATAACTTTATAGTTATTCTTTTAAATTTCTATATTGAATCAAAATACACTACCTTAGCCTTACATCACGCAGTTTTTGTATTTCCTGCGGTGGATTCATTCCACCAAACCTTACCTGTTGATGGTGCAAGAACAGGTACGGTTTAGTTAGGTTGTGCGGCTGGGGATCAGACCCGCTGTCATGCTAGCAGCTACAGCTAATAAAACATTGCCTACTGGTTTTATGAAGTTCCACAGTTCAACGTTAAACGTTTCATTCATAAGAACACCCTCCTTAGCTGCGGTAAATACAGCGATAAAAAATGAGGGCTGCTCTAATAAAAGAGCAGCAGTTACTAGTAAAAAAATAGCCTTTGCAAAGCTAGCATTTACGAGATTTGAACTCGTCTCCCCAGGTAGAAGGTAATCAGTCAGTAACTAGTAGCTTACGGACTGTAAAATTTCATTGATAGTAATGTTGCTATTATGGATATTAAGTACCTTATGGTCAAACTTTTTCAAGAATCCGCGAATTCTTGTTTCAAGCAGCTCATCAAATAATTCATTTGATCGTAACAATCGTTCTCTATGTTTTGTGTGCTGGGCATTACTAAGCCCTGCTCTATTCTTCAGTTTCGATAGAATATTTTCACATCGCGTATCTTTATCAATATCCAAAATCACAATTAAATCGCTATGTTTAAAACTACTACCCACCCAACTAAAAAAAACTCCTTCAGCCACCCAGTTATTGTTCTTAGTATACTGAGATACCATGTTAAGCCTGTGGGCTCTTGATGAAGGTAAATCAAAATCTCCATCTATATAAGCTATCTTATCTAAGTGTTGAGTATCGCATTTAAGATCACGACTAAATCTTTTCGCTAATGTAGTTTTTCCACTACCTGGGCCGCCTATGATATGTATTTTCATCTGCTCACCATATAAGTCTAACGTTTTAATTGTAATGCCCCCAATTCTATCGATAGCCGATATTTAATTGGTTTCTTGTGATCGATTTTATTTTCCGGTATTTCTTCAATGTAAAAAGGGAGCTCGCTTTTTATGGATACTAACAGGTAGTGAGCTAACATGGCTTCAGACATTGAAACAACAAACCCTACGGCATGTTTCATGGAGGCAATTATAGATTCTGGTTTTTTACCTTTTACATACCATACCGGATAGCCAATTTCATTTTCAGCTGTAACTGTGAAATTATCGATATAAGTAATTTTATCACCTGGGTGCTCCTGGAAATTTCTTAACTCAATGAGGTGCTTGGTTCCTGGTATAAATTTATCAATAGCATTAATTAATTGTGAATATTTGTCGTCGTTAAGTTTGTTCACAGATTTCTTTAGGTGCTCGAGATTGTTATCCTTTTTCTGTAAAGGGAGTATGAGGCTTGCAAGATAGCAGACGCTGACAATAGCCCTCTTAATATTGATCAGAAATGTGCTTGCATCATCATCCAGGTTAGGTACCTGAGGGAGGTCTTTAATGTGACGCCCATGTTCAAGCTCGACACCATTTTGGGATATATCATTCGCTATAGATTCTGCACTCTTGGTCACACGAAGCCGTGCTTTCTCACAGGCTAAGAGCGCCTCTTTGCAAGTGTGAAGCTGCCTTAGAATTCGCCCTTTACCTTCTGGATGTACTGCAGCGTCAACCATATCACTACCTTGCAGAAGTACCCGGGCGACAATTGTGCTGGACGAGCCAAAATCTGAGGACTTGCTCGATACCCATGGGGTATTTGGATTTGTAACTCTTGGATCGATCGTCACCGGACTTTTTACTCGAAATGTTTCAGTTTCGGTATATATCTCAAAAATATCATCGCAAGAGAAGATGCCAGTGATGTTTCCAGCGCCTTCAGGCAGGCTCATCCTGCCTGCTTGGAATCTTGGTGCCGATTTGTCCATATTGATAGTCATCTAAAAGTTGATTTGTGCTTATGTGTGTTTGCACGGAACGGCCATTTAATAACTCTTCGAGGTAGAGCAAAGCCTGTTCTCGATTAGCTTTAGACTATCTCATTTAAATAGCTGACGGTTATACATATTACTGATTATTATTCCTTTGAGCGATTAAAACTCAGGTTGTATCGAATCATTAGGTTATAGGGCGTTTGTGTGTTTTTTATACAGAGTTGGTATGATGAGTGGCCTGGATATTCTTATTGGATATATTATCCGCATCGTTTTCGCATCGTTCTCATCTTTTTTTTAAGACCAAAAAAAAATCAGTAACCGCTAAGTTACTGATTTTCTTATAGAATTTGGTGGCTACACCGGGATTTGAACCTGGGACCCCATCATTATGAGTGATGTGCTCTAACCAACTGAGCTATGTAGCCTTTGAAGCGGGGCGCATTATTCTCATT
>Ga0209395_1002706_pt1 | contig 22748 bp, 21 predicted proteins | sample GOMGulsemesocosm_3_FD_184635 | JGI IMG/M metagenome (GOLD analysis project Ga0209395, IMG submission 184635) | Methane-oxidizing microbial communities from mesocosms in the Gulf of Mexico - GOM9D Gulf of Mexico (SPAdes) (version 2) | ecosystem: Environmental > Aquatic > Marine > Cold seeps... | reverse complement strand
AACCTCCCACGTGCGCGACGGTATCGACCTGAAGCGTATGATGATCACCGTGTGGATGTGTACCTTCCCGGCGATGTTGTACGGCATGTACAACGTCGGCTGGCAGGCAAACACCATCATGGCCGATCTGGGCCTGAACGCCATTGGTAACTGGCGCGACCTGTTTATCGGCAGCTTTGACGCCGGCAGTGTGGTCGACAACATGTTGCATGGCGCACTTTACTTCCTACCTATCTACCTCGTAACTTTCGTGGTCGGTGGTTTCTGGGAAGTATTGTTCGCGATGAAACGTGGCCACGAGGTCAATGAAGGTTTCTTCGTGACCTCGATCCTCTTCGCTTTGATCTGCCCACCGGACGTGCCTCTGTGGCAAGTTGCTCTGGGTATCAGCTTCGGTGTCGTGATCGGTAAAGAAGTTTTCGGTGGTACCGGTAAAAACTTCCTTAACCCAGCACTGGCTGGCCGCGCGTTCTTGTTCTTCGCTTACCCAGCTGAAATGTCGGGCGATGCGGTTTGGACTTCGGTTGATGGCTTCACCGGTGCTACGGCTCTGTCTGTTGTTGCAACGGACGGCATGGCTGCGCTGCAGGGACAGCTGACCTGGATGGACGCTTTCTTCGGCAAGATGCAGGGCTCTATTGGTGAGACCTCGACGCTGGCTATCTTCATTGGTGGCTTGGCCTTGGTGGCGATGAAGATTGCCTCGTGGCGTATCATTTTCGGCGTTATGTTGGGTATGTTCCTGACCGCTGGTTTGTTCAACATGGTTGGCGACCCAGATAGCAACCCGATGATGGCCATGCCTTGGTACTGGCATATGGTCGTAGGCGGCTTTGCGTTCGGCATGATCTTCATGGCGACCGATCCAGTATCAGCTTCTATGACCAATACTGGTAAGTACTACTTCGGCGCGCTCATCGGCTTCATGGTGGTACTGATTCGCGTAGTCAATCCAGCTTTCCCAGAGGGCATGATGCTGGCAATTTTGTTTGCCAACCTCTTTGCTCCATTGATTGACCATTTTGTGGTGCAGGCGAACGTTAAGCGGAGACAGGCACGTGGCTAATAACGATTCTACGAGTAAGACGATTACGGTCGCGCTGCTGTTGTGTATCGTATGTTCTGTTGTGGTGTCCACCGCAGCGGTCATGCTGAAACCAGCTCAGGTGGCTAACAAAAAGCTCGACTTTAACCGCAATATTTTGGCGGCCGCAGGCCTGCTGGAAGAAAGCAAAAGTGTCGATGAGCAGTTCGCCCAGATTGCGACTAAGTGGGTAGACCTGAATACGGGTAAGTTCACCGACGCGGTTAACGCCGACAGTAAATACGATCAGCGCAAGGCTTCTAAAGACCCAGCGCAATCGACTGAGTTGAGTGGCAAAGAAGATCTGGCAAAGATTTCTCGCCGTGAAAATATCTCAGAGGTTTACTTGGTTGAAGGCGCCAATGGCATTGAAACCGTTATCCTGCCTATTAAAGGCTACGGTCTTTGGTCTACGCTTTATGGCTTTCTAGCCCTGGGTTCAGACATGAACACCGTGGTGGGTATGGGCTTCTATGAACACGGTGAGACCCCAGGTCTTGGCGGCGAAGTAGACAACCCTAACTGGAAGTCGCAGTGGGTTGATAAGAAAGTCTACGCAGCCGATGGCAGCGTTGCACTGGGCGTTGTTAAAGGTAAGGCGGCGACTGGGTCTGAGCATGATATTGATGGGCTTTCAGGTGCAACCCTGACTGGCCGCGGTGTCGATAACTTGATCAAGTTCTGGCTGGGTGAAAATGGCTACGCCGACTTCCTCGCGAACCTGAAGAAAGGAGAGGCTTAATCATGAAAGTGAAAGAGCTACTGTTTAAGCCGATCTTGGAGAGCAACCCGATTGCTTTGCAAATATTGGGTATTTGTTCTGCCTTGGCGGTCACCAGTTCACTTAATGTGACGCTGGTTATGTGTGTGGCCCTCACCGTGGTCACGGCATTCGCCAACCTGTTCGTGTCTCTGGTGCGCAACCAGATTCCTGGCAGCATTCGCATCATCGTACAGATGACCATTATTGCCTCTCTGGTAATCGTGGTTGACCAGGTCCTGAAAGCCGTTGCTTACGATCTCAGTAAGCAGTTGTCGGTATTTGTGGGCTTGATCATTACCAACTGTATCGTGATGGGACGCGCAGAGGCCTTCGCCATGAAAAATGGCCCAGGTGCTTCGTTCCTCGATGGTATCGGTAATGGCCTGGGCTACAGCGCCATGTTGATTGCCCTCGCGACGATTCGTGAGCTGTTGGGTTCTGGTAAGTTGCTGGGCTATGAAGTACTGCCACTGGTGACCGATGGTGGCTGGTACGTATCAAATGGCTTGCTGCTATTACCTCCGAGTGCTTTCTTCTTGATTGGCCTGATTATTTGGGGGCTACGTGCCTTCCAGCCAGCTCAGGTTGAAGAAGAAGAGTTCAAAATCTGTCCTAACACTGTTAAGGAGGCTTAAGCGATGGAACATTATTTAAGCCTGTTCGTACGCGCCATTTTTATCGATAACATGGCGTTGAGCTTCTTCTTGGGCATGTGTACGTTCATTGCTATCTCCAAGAAAGTTGAAGCGGCGCTGGGTCTTGGCATTGCGGTTATCGTCGTATTGGCGATCACCGTGCCAGTCAATAATCTGCTCTACACAAACTTTCTAGCTGATGGCGCCATGGCGTGGATTAGCCCGGAGTTGGCCGACGTTGATCTCAGTTTCCTGGGTCTGATTACTTATATTGGCGTGATTGCGGCAATGGTACAGATTCTCGAGATGTCATTGGATAAATACATGCCTGCGCTCTATAACGCGCTAGGGGTATTCCTGCCATTGATCACCGTGAACTGCGCCATCATGGGTGCCGTATTGTTCATGGTTGAGCGTGACTACAACCTGGCCGAGTCCACCGTTTTTGGTGTGGGTTCTGGTGTGGGTTGGGCTTTGGCTATTACCGCCCTAGCCGGTATACGAGAGAAAATGAAATACAGCGATGTGCCTGCCGGTCTGCGTGGTTTGGGTATTACCTTTATCACTGTTGGTCTGATGTCACTTGGATTTATGTCGTTCGGCGGCATCGACCTGTAATCAGCGAGGTTATTACGTAGCATGGACATTACAATTGTATTAGGTGTAGTCATGTTCACCGCCATCGTGCTTGCGCTGGTAGTGGTGATTTTGAGTGCGCGCGCCAAGCTGGTTAACAGCGGCGATGTGAATATTTCAATCAATGGTGAGAAGACTCTCACTGTACCAGCTGGCGATAAGCTGCTGCAGACACTGGCTGGTAACGGTTTGTTCCTGCCATCAGCATGTGGTGGTGGCGGTAGTTGTGCTCAGTGTAAGTGTAAGGTTGAAACCGGTGGTGGCTCTATGCTGCCAACCGAAGAAGGCCACTTCACTAAGCGCGATGCGGCTGAAGGCTGGCGTCTGTCTTGCCAAGTACCTGTTAAACAGGACATGGTGATTGAAGTACCGGAAGAAGTGTTTGGCGTGAAGCAGTGGGAGTGTACGGTTGAATCTAACCCGAACGTGGCGACTTTCATTAAAGAATTGACGCTAAAACTGCCTGAAGGCGAGAACGTAGACTTCCGTGCCGGTGGTTACGTTCAGCTGGAAGCGCCAGTGCATCACGTTAAGTACGAAGATTTTGATATTGAAGAGCAATACCGTGGCGACTGGAATCACTTCGGCTTCTTTAAGTACGAATCCATAGTGACTGAGCCGGTTATTCGCGCTTACTCTATGGCCAACTACCCAGAAGAGCGTGGTGTGGTTAAGTTCAATATCCGTATCGCGACGCCACCACCGCGTTCAGAAGGTATTGTTCCAGGTCAGATGTCGTCTTACGTCTTTAGCTTGAAACCTGGCGATACCATCACCGTTTACGGTCCTTTTGGTGAGTTCTTCGCTAAAGATACTGAGAACGAAATGGTGTTTGTCGGCGGTGGTGCTGGTATGGCGCCAATGCGTTCACACATCTTCGACCAGCTTAAGCGTCTGAAGTCTGACCGTACAATGTCGTTCTGGTACGGTGCTCGTTCGTTAAAAGAACTCTTTTACAAAGAAGATTATGACGGTCTAGCGGCAGAAAATGACAACTTCGATTGGCATGTTGCTCTGTCAGACCCCCAGCCAGAAGATAACTGGGAAGGCTTGACAGGTTTCATCCACAACGTGCTGTTCGAAGAGTATTTGAAAGACCACTCTGCGCCAGAAGATTGTGAGTACTACATGTGTGGTCCTCCGATGATGAACGCCGCTGTTATTAAAATGCTGAAAGATTTGGGCGTTGAAGATGACAATATCCTCTTGGATGACTTTGGTGGATAACACCAATATCAAGGGTGATTAATTTGATCTCTCGGTCTTTAAAGGACGAGCGTCGAATAAAAACAAGGTCAGCATTGCTGGCCTTGTTTTTGTTTTGGGGTAGCGTTTTTTTATTGTCGGCTTGCACCGATAATTCAGAACCCAGTAGGAGTGGTCTAAAGGCGTCGCGCCTGAGTGGTACGACCATGGGTACAACTTATAATGTGACCCTGGTAACTCCCGATGATCAGGTTGTAGATGTCGCAGCGATTAAGCGGCGCGTGGATGTATTGCTGCTCGAGATTAATCAGAGTATGTCGACCTACATCGTCGATTCTGAACTAATGCGATTGAATCGAGAGCCTGCTGGGCAGTGGGTGCCGCTATCAGCGTCTTTGTTTGAGGTGTTGTCAATGAGTCGAGATATCTCTGCTTTGTCTACAGGGGCTTTTGACGTAACCATAGGGCCGCTGGTCGACCTCTGGGGCTTTGGCTCAGAATCTGAACAGCGTGATCGTGTGCCGAGTGCTGATGAGTTGGCATTGGTGAAGCAGCAATTTGGTCAGCATTTCATAGAATATGATCTTGCTCAGCGGCGCGTGCTCAGGGGCATTGCTCTGCGCATTGACCTCAGCGCCATTGCCAAGGGTTACGGGGTTGACCGGGTCTCTGAACTGCTGGCTGAACTGGGGTTTGATCATCACTTGGTCGAGATTGGCGGGGAGCTTCGCCTTTCTGGACGCAGTCAGCGAGGCACGCCCTGGCGGATTGCCGTCGAGAGCCCAGTGGCAGGGTTGTCACAGAGAGCTCAGCGGACGATTACCTTGAGTGGGTTGGGAATGGCCACTTCGGGTGATTACCGTAATTATTTTGAGACGGATGGGCAGCGTTACTCGCACACCATTGATCCGCGTACATTAAAGCCTATCGCACATAAGCTGGCCTCGGTCACAGTTTTGTCACCACTGGCTGCACAGGCAGATGCTTTAGCGACAGCATTTAATGTACTAGGCGTTGAAGAAGCTTTAAAATTGGCGAATCAGGAGGCTATAGCGGCTTTCTTTCTGGTTAAAACCGAACATGGATTTGACGAGATCGCCTCAGATGCATTTAAACCATATCTCGTAGAGTAGGCAGGCCTACTGAGCGTGATATCGATCCTGTCAACTTTGGCTGGGTCACACCGGAGTTAAAAATCATGGCTTTATTCTTTGTTACCCTGCTGGTGCTACTGCTGGTGGTTCTGGGCATGTCTCTGGGGGCTATTTTTCGCAATAAACCTTTAAAAGGTTCTTGTGGTGGCGTTGGTGCGGCCCTGGGCGAGAAAGAGTACACCTGTGATATTTGTGGTGATGATCCCAATAAATGCGAAGAACAGCAAAACGCTACTGGCAAGGTAGAGCCGCTGTTTCACGACGCCAGTAAGTAATGAGCTAGGCACTTTACTGATCTAGAGCGATATAAAATAGATAGCGATAAAGCTACGTAAGGCCTTTGGGCTGATTGCAGAGATCGATGAAACCTAAATTGAACGGGGCAAAGGAGCTTTAAGCATGGCGGAGTACACCTACGATTTACTGGTGATTGGATCTGGACCAGCAGGTGAAGGGGCCGCAATGTCGGCCGTAAAAAGTGGTTTGAAAGTCGGTATTGTTGAAAAGGTGGACATGATTGGTGGTAATTGTGCTCACAAAGGCACGATACCTTCGAAGTCTCTGCGGCACGCCGTTAAGCAAGTGATTCGTTACAACACGCATAACCTCTTCCGTGTTATTGGTGAGCCACGTTGGGTCTCGTTCCCAGATGTTTTAGCTTCAGCCGCTAAGGTGATCCCAAAGCAAGTCAGCATGCACACTAAGTTTTATTCGCGCAACCGGGTAGGTGTCCATGAGGGCAGGGCATCCTTTGTTGATGCGCACCGCGTTGCGGTGACCCTTAGCGATGGCGCTCAGGAATACATCAACGCAAAAGACATCATCATTACCACTGGCTCACGTCCTTACAACCCAGAAAATGTGAATTTCCGCCATGCGCGTGTTTATGACAGCGACAGCGTGCTGGACATGAAACACACACCTCGCCATATTATTATCTATGGCGCAGGTGTCATTGGTTGCGAATATGCATCGATTTTTGCTGGCTTAGGTGTGAAGGTCGATTTGATCAACAGCCGTGAGCAGCTACTGTCGTTTCTTGATGATGAAATTTCTGATGCGCTGAGTTACCACTTGCGCGATGGTGGCGTGACGGTACGTCATAACGAAGATTATGAGTCGGTAGATGCGGATAAGGACGGCGTGACCTTGGCGTTGCAGTCCGGCAAAAAGTTGCGCGCTGACGCCTTGCTCTGGTGTAACGGCCGCACAGGTAACACCGATAAATTAGAGCTGCACAATATTGGCCTAGAGGCCGACCACCGTGGCCAGCTTAAGGTTGATGAGCGTTACTCTACGGGCATAGACGGGGTTTATGCCTCGGGTGATGTCATTGGCTGGCCAAGCCTGGCCAGTGCCTCTTATGACCAGGGCCGCGCGTGTGCACGGGGTATCTGTGGTTTGAGTGTCCGTCAGGTTAATAATGTCCCTACGGGTATTTATACGCTGCCGGAAATTAGCTCCATTGGTCAGAATGAGCGTGAACTCACGGAGGCGAAAGTGCCCTATGAAGTGGGGCGGGCTTTTTTCAAAAATACAGCTCGCGCGCAGATCAGTGGCGAAAGTGTGGGCATGCTCAAACTATTATTCCACACTGAGACATTAGAGATATTGGGTATTCATTGCTTTGGGGCAGAGGCATCAGAGATTATCCATATTGGTCAGGCGATTATGACTCAAGAGGGTGAAGGCAATAGCATTAAGTTCTTTGTGCGCAACACCTTCAATTATCCAACCATGGCCGAGGCTTATCGAACGGCCGCTTTGGAAGGGTTAAATCGCGTGAATCGCTTCTAATGCCTGATTTCCTGTGTAAATTTCAAACGCAGTCAGCATGATCGAAACACGTCGAAACAAAAAGGAGCCTAGTGGCTCCTTTTTGTTGCTTGGATTCAAATCTGAAGTGCATAACTTAATGGGATGCGGGAGTTTTAAGATGGGTGATAACGCTAAACTAATTGAAACAATACAAGCAAAACTCTTATCCGGAGCGAGTGTTGCTGAGGTGCTGCGTTACCTCTCTATTGATTGCTCAATAGAGGATCAAGTTGAATTGATGAACTTGATGGGCGAGGCCTTAGGTGTAGGCCTAGGTGCGGTCACGGCCATTGCAGGTTGGTGGCACGAGGGGGTGAAAGAGCTTAACGACGAAGATGTTAATGCTTATATCACACCCTTGGTCGACGAGTGGCGTAGGGGGCTTTAAGTCATTATCGAGCTCTTTCACCAAAAAAACGCCGGTTATTGATAGTACTTTTTGTTGTCGGGTTGATTCTTAAAGCGGCGGTGTGTCCACATGTATTGAGTGGGCGCCTTGCGAATATTCTCTTCAAGTGCGCTATTGATCAGGCTGGCATCTGTGTAGTCATCACCGCTCGGAAATTGCTCTGGCGCTGGACTAAATTCCAAATGGTAGTGTCCGCTGTCGTCGCGGTTATAGGACAGCATAACTACCGGTGTCTGATTAAATTTAACCAGGCGGCTGGTGGCGGTGATCGTGGCCGCGGTTACTCCAAAGAAGGGCGCGTATACAGCGTGCTCTTTACCGTAGTCTTGATCGGGTGGGTACCAGACGACTTCATTTTTCTTCAGTGCTTTGACGATGGAGCGCATATCCGTGCGCTTAATTACGGCCTTCATGAAACCCATGCGCCCTTTGATGATGTAGTGGTCCATCAGCGGGTTGTCATTAGGCCGATAAATGGCACTCACGGGGGCCACGAGTGACACGAGTGCGCCGCCCAGGTCTAGGTGGCTATAGTGTGCACCAACAAGTAACACGCCGCGGCCATGGGCTTGCGCCGCTTTAAGATGTTCGGCACCGCGAATGGTCACTTGTTTGCGCAGGGATTCTGTGTCGCTGTTGTAGGCATTGGCGGCTTCGATAAAGCCTAGCGCGTTGTGGAAGAACACCTCTTTGACTTTTTTTTGTCGCTCTTGCTCATCCCATTCAGGAAAGCATAAGCGCAGGTTGGTATCGACTATCTTGCGCCTTCTCTTTGCCACAACCCTCAGAAAACCACCCAGTGCCTGAGCCGATTTTACTTGTACCCACCAAGGTAGCTTGGCGACACCGGTGAGCAGGCCGATCAGTAACCAAACACCCCAGTAGCGGGGTGCACGAAAGGACGATTCCGACATAATACTTTAATCATTAGTGGCTAAAAATGTAGGGCGGAAGTGTATACCAAGAGGCGGACTTATTCATGCGCTGAACTCGCTTTACTCGTGGATCTTTCAGAGGCGTTGCCAGGCAATCTTTTGCGTCTTGAGCTGGAGCTTGAATTCTGCCATTACCTCTTTAACGGCTTGTGCGCTGCCTTTGGCTCCGAGTTCAACACTTGGACTCGATTGATCCATCATGGGAAGACTGAATACTTTTACATCGGGCCAGCCTTTCATCACCGATTCCATCATTGGTATGAGCGCGCCTTCGCCGACCCCAGTGACCAGTATGGCATCTTCGCGATAGTGGGCGTTGGCCAGCTGCGGGTAGAGGTGGTCCAATACCCACTCCATCATTGGTTGTGCCATCTCGGGGAAACCTGGAACAAAATGATGTCCGGCAATGCTGAACCCGGGAATCGTATTGACTGGGTTGGGAATCAGTGAAGCCCCCTTTGGAAAGGTGATCAGCTGGTAGTGCTGCGGCGTTAGTTCGCGGTTTTTATCTTTGGCATAGGCTTCTATTATCTTCATTCCCTCGGGGTGGGGCTCTGTCGATGTACCCAGTGCACTGGCGGCCAGCTCGCGGGTGAGGTCATCGGGGGTGGCGCCTATGCCACCTGTGCTGAACACAAGGTCATTATTTTCTTTACTGCCGCGCAGTGTGTCGCGCAGGGTTGCACCCAGCAGCTCGGGGTCATCGCCGACAATCCTCGTCCAGTCCAATTGCAGACCGCGCTGGTTGAGTAGCTCAATAAGGTTGTTTAGGTGCTTGTCGGTACGTCGGCCGCTGAGGATTTCATCGCCGATAATGATGAGGCCAATACGCATGGCTGGCATTCCTTGTCTCTGATCGCGAGCGTTTAGCCGCTCACTATTGGGCTGTTATTGGGAAGTCGCTGGATTTTGAGCCGGACGGTGTTTTACCACGCTGTGGATGACATAGCTAGACTCGAAGTAGACCACGAAATGCTCATATTCCCAGCGCGATATCGGTGGTGTGCCCTTGGGTTCTTGCCAGCTGGTGGGTTCTCCAAACTGTTTTTCAACCACATTTTGGTGCATGCCCAGTGTTGGGCGGTCAATCTGCTGTCCACTGGACTGCTGGCCTAGAGGTATTTTAATGGTTTCTGCGTGGCCGCTACTGGCTGCCAATGTCGCCAGTATGATACTAGGCAGCAGTAAGGTGTGAGTTAAATAACGCATGTTGGTGTCCTCTGTGGTGTCGGGCTGGTGGCAGGGCTAGTTCGCTTTACGATTTTGCTCTGCGCGCTTCGCCTGAAGCTGGGCCTGCATTATGTGCTTGGCTAGCAGCTCTTGCTGTGGTGTGTTTAGCCGCGAGAATTTAACCGCAATCTGATAGTGGTCATCCTTGAGCTTATCGCAACGAATAACTTTGGCGAAGGCGGCTATGACTGTAAAGCTGCTGGTGAACAACAGTCTTAGAGCTATGTGACTGCCTTTGTAGATGGATTTTTGGCTTTTAAATGCCGCACCGCCTTCACTTATATTGACATGGCTGGGGCTGATATTACTGTCTAGGTACTGTTCTGCCACCAGTTGCTGGATAATCAGGTCCAGTTTTTTATTCATCAATGACAGGTAATCGGCGGTTGGCCGGCTCTGTTCTGCTACCTGTGTCAGCAGTGCGGAGGCTTCACTGTCGACACGCTTTAGCTCTGAAAACAGTGTTAAATTGGATGAATCTTCTGGAAATTGTTCTTCAATAGCGCCATTTTCAGCCGTAAAGGCATCCACATTGTGGTAACTCAGCGCCAGTTCACTTTTAACGCGAAAGAAGCTGCGCTTATCCGGTGTTGAGCTGGACACGGTGCTGCGGCTTGGCATGGGTGAAGTCCTTATTTTAGCCCCCGTGGGACTGTGTTACTGAGATTTGGTTTAAGCCGCTGCGGCCAAGTATACTCTCGCCTACCATGGGTAGATCAATGCAGCTATTGATCAGTTTAACAGTCCGTTAATTGTCTGTCTTGAAGCAAAATGCCCTTAATTTACAGGTGCTTTAGCGCCATTATCTTGGCTGGTATCGATTGACGGCTTGGCTCAGATCCATAGATTGGGTTTAATGCACTAATGAAATGTAACACAACCTCTTCGCGCGGCTTATGGCGGCTTTTCTTTCGACGCCTCTGGGTCAGTGCTTTTATTGGCTTGCGCTATACCCGAGCCAAAAGACGCAATCAGTTTATCTCTTTTGTCAGCGGTTTCTCTTTTGTCGGCATGGCGCTGGGTACCTTGTCTTTGATTGTGGTTATGTCGGTGATGAATGGCTTTGACGCAGAGATAAAACACCGGTTATTGAAAGTCGTACCCCATGGCTTGTTTGAGGCCGAGCAGCCCATACTGGAGTGGAAGACCTTACAGCAAACGTTGCAAACTCACGAGGCGGTGGTGGCGACTGAACCCTATGTCAGTGGCTTTGGAATGGTCAGCTATCAGCGCAGTTTGCACGGCGTAGCGCTGCAGGGGCTGTTGCCCGATAAGGCGCTTTCTGCAACGCTGGAGCCGAACATGCTGCTGGGCTCTCTCGAGCAGCTACAGCCGGGCCAGTATAATGTGGTTATGGGGCGTTTGTTGGCGCGTGCCCTTGGTGTCACCACGGGCGATAAGATAAACCTGACCCTGCCACAGCTGAATGTCACACCCGCGGGTATTTTCCCACGCATGAAACGCTTTACGCTGGTCGGTGTCTTCGAAGTGGGGGCTCAGGTTGACCAGAATTTGCTCTTGCTGCACCTCACTGATGCACAAAAACTGCTGCGCTTGGGGGCAGGTGTCAGTGGTGTATCAATACAAACCACGGATATGTATAAAGCGGCGCAGGTGGTGGACAGTCTCAATAAAAAATTGAGCAGGAAGGTTACTCCGCATTTGACGCAGGTAACAGGTAAGGATTGGTCACAGACTCAAGGCAGTTTGTTTGCGGCGGTGAAAATGGAGAAAACTGTGGTCTCTTTGCTATTAATGGTGGTCATAGCGGTGGCCGCTTTTAATATTATTTCCAGTTTGGTACTGATGGTTGCGGACAAGCGTACGGACATAGCCGTGCTTCGGACGCTGGGTTTTACCCGTCACCAAATCATGAACGTCTTTGTTGTCCAGGGGTTTGCAATCGGTGCAACGGGTGTTGCCATAGGCGCTTTAGTGGGAGTCGCTGTTGCCAGCTACATTGGCGGGCTGGTTGCTTTGTGGGAATCACTCACCGGTATTTTGTTGTTTGACCCGAATGTGTATTTTATCAGTCAGCTGCCTGCGGATGTACAGTGGTCAGATGTGCTTCTAGTGATGTTGGTAGGCCTGCTGTTGAGTTTTCTGTCGACACTTTATCCTGCCTATCGCGCCTCTCAGGTTGAACCAGCAGAGGCGCTTAGGTACGAGTAATATGAGGTGCGAATAATAGGCGATACGAGTAAAGGTTACTCGTGAACCTCTGTAGCTTACTGCTCTATTAATAACTGCTGTATGGATGAACGTGACTGAATTAATGAATGAACAGATGATGACGAATGAGTTCTTGGCTTTGGAATGCCAGCAGTTGTGCAAGGTATATGATGAGGGACCAAGCGCGGTTGAGGTATTAAGCGGCGTCAATTTACGCCTGGCTCGTGGTGAGCGCTTGGCGATTATCGGCCAATCTGGATCGGGGAAGTCGACGTTACTGAATTTATTGGGCGGCTTGGACCAGCCCAGTCATGGTTCGGTACAGCTTCTAGGCGAGGCGTTTTCGTCTTTGGGGGATAATCGACGCGGCCAGTTACGCAATCAGCACCTGGGTTTTGTTTACCAATTTCACCATTTGCTGGGGGAGTTCAGCGCTCAGGAAAATGTTGCCCTACCACAAATGATTGCTGGAATTGCTAGACCCTTGGCAAATGCACGGGCGGCACAGTTATTAGAGCAGGTGGGGTTAGGGCATCGCATGGAGCACAAACCTGGTGAACTATCCGGTGGTGAACGTCAGCGAGTGGCCATTGCTCGGGCGCTGGTGAATCAACCGGCGTGTGTGTTAATGGACGAGCCAACGGGTAACTTGGATCGACACACCGCCGAGTCGATTCTAACGTTGCTGCAACACCTGAGCGATACGCTCGATACCAGTTTTGTCATAGTGACACACGACGAGCAGCTGGCCGCGTCAATGGATCGAGTGGTCAAGCTCGAGGATGGTCAATTGAAACCGCACAGTGCATCAAGCGCCGATGAGGTTGCTGATGCAGGACTTAGCGATGTTGGCTCCTGATGACTAGTCACTTTGCGTTGTTTGTGGGTTTACGTTATGCCGGGGCCAAACGCCGTTCGCAGTTGGTGTCGTTTATCTCGGGTATTTCTATCCTGGGTTTAACCTTGGGTGTTGGTTTGTTGCTAACTGTACTGTCGGTTATGAACGGCTTTGAGCGCGAGCTGCGCGAGCGTATTCTTGGTATTATGCCGCACGGGACAATCGAGCACCGTTACGGCGTAGAAGACTGGCGCGCACTCAGTGATCAGATTAACGCTGGCGATGGGTTTGTTGCCAGCGCGCCCTTTGTCTCGCTCGAAGCCATGCTCAGCTTTCGTCGTGCGGTACAACCGGTTGCTCTCTATGGTATTGACGTAGCTCAGGAGAAAACGGTTTCACGTATCGATGAGTTTATTACTTCGCAAGCCCTGCAAAGCTTACAGGAGCAGGGTGGGGTTATTATAGGCTCTGGCATTGCGAAAAAATTGAAGGTCTCCGTTGGTCAAACCTTAACGCTCTTGGTACCGTCCAGCAGTGGCGGTCGTGAATTACCGAAGCTCAAACCGCTAAGGCTTTTAGGTTTAATTGAGTCAGGCACTGAACTGGATCACAGTCTTGCGTTGATGCGTCTGAACGATGCAAGTGACTTGTCGCAACACCCAGGTAAAGTCAGCGGGGTGCGGGTAAAAGGTGTCGACCTGTTTACCGTGCCGGAACGTATCTACCAAAAGGTAAGAGAATTGCCCTATGGTTACTTTGGCAGCGACTGGACTCGCAGTCATGGCAACTTATTCCACGCGATTCAAATGTCAAAAAACTTGGTGGGTTTACTGCTGTTTTTGATTGTTGCGATTGCCGCCTTTAATGTTGTGTCGACACTGGTCATGGTCGTGGTCGATAAACAGTCTGACATAGCCATCTTGAAAACCCTCGGTGCGAGCCGCTTTAATATCATGACGGTGTTTGTGGTTCAAGGCAGTGTGATTGGCGCGCTGGGCACCGGCGCCGGTTTGCTTTTAGGTTTGCTTGGCTCGTGGGGCGCGCCGTCGTTGGTGGGTTTGATCGAGACTTTACTGGGCATGCAATTTTTAACTTCGGATATCTACCCTGTGAGTTATGTGCCGGTGGAAATTTGGTGGAGTGATTTTGTCCTTGTGGCGTTGATTTCACTGAGTATGAGCTTTTTCGCCACATTATTCCCGGCTTGGCGTGCAGCAAAAATAGAACCCGCTGAAGCGCTGCGATATGAATGAGGTCAAGGGTTCGAATCAGTTACTGATTCCATTGGTGTTAACGACATTGTTGTTGTCTGGGCAGAGTAACGCCAGTGATCTCCAAGCCGACTCCCACGAGAGTGCTCAAATATTCTCCTGTGATGCCACTCTGGGCGCGTCCTACCAGCTGAATATTGTTACCACCAAGCAGGGCTCACTCGAAGCGATTGTATTTCACAATGCCGTTAAAACAGCGGCTAAACAGCCTTTTAGCAGGATGCCGAGTCTGGATCAGGGGATACGCTTATCTTGGTCGCCCGTTGCCACGGGTTTTAGCTTTAGTGGGCAGGGGTTTGAACTGGTGGGCTTGGCCAATGCAGCGGTATTACACGACGGAGTACAAGCCGTGGTCTGTCATTTACAAGCGCGTGAGAAACACACCCGCGTGAGCATGCCTACGCCAGCTTTGTCTCTGGGTGGACGAGTGCGATCGGGGCCAGGGCTGGACTTCATTACTCGAACGGTTTTATCGGCTAGGACACCGGTGACACTGTTAGAAAATACCGAGCTGTCTATGGATGGTTACGACTGGTTTCGTTTTGAAACGTTAGAGGGCGTGACCGGTTACCAGTGGGGCGGCGTTATTTGCTCTATCGGCGGAGTGTTGCCGGGAGTATTGCGACAGTGCGAATGATATAACCTAGGCCATTGGGCGGAAGCGGCTAGCGAGAAGAGAAAAAACCGAGCACTGGCGGGGATATACCCGCCAATGCTCGGTTTTTTTCAGTTGGGATTACAGGCTAAAGTTGTAGCGCAGGCTGGCACCGACGGAGCGCTCGGCGATGGTCTTAACCTCGCGGTAGCCGTTGCTTTCGGTGGTGAGCTTTTCGGTTTCCGCCACCTTGTCGAGCAGGTTTTTGGCCCAGAGGCTAACTTCCCAGTCGCTGTCCTGGCTGCGCACGCCGGCGAAGATATCTAATACGCTGTGGGCGCCGGCTTTGTTTACGCTGTCACCCAGGTCAGTGGCGAAGCTGGCGCCGGTGAAGGTGTAAGTACCACGCAGGAACAGATCGACGTCGTCGAGTGGCAGTGTGTAGTCGCTGTTGATCGATGCATTCCAGTTGGGGTTCTCACCGACGCGATTGCCGCTGACATCACAGGTGCTGACCCAGGTGCCAAGAGCGTTTAAGTCCGCACCCTCGATATTACAGTAGCCTGTCTCGCCATCGGCAAAGGTAAAGTCGTTGTAGGCGAGCAGTATCCCGGCGCGCCAGTTCTCAGTGATGAGGCCGGTGGCTTCCAGCTCGGCACCGATGGAGATGGCATCGGTGTTAGCGACCAAGGGTACCGCTTTGGTTGCGGTCGGATTGTCGGCGCTACCGGCTACCTGGATTCCTTTGACGTAGTCCTGATACTCATCCATCAGCTGGTAGTAGAAGGCACCGTTGAGCTGCATGCGGCCATCGAGCAGCGTCGACTTGAAGCCCAGTTCGAAGGCCAGTGTGTCTTCCTCGTTAAAAGTATAGCCTTCGGACTGCGACGGGAGGGTGACGTCTGGGTTGATGTTCGAGCCGCCGGGGCGGTAGCTGACGTCCACAGAGGCGTAGGCCATCACGTCTTCGGTGACATAGTGGATGTACTTGGCGCCACCGGTGAAGCCATCGCCGACATAGTTATCATCACTGGCCATGTCCCATGCTATGCCGAAGGCAGGAACCGCGAAGGTGTTGGTGCTGTCTCGGCGTGAGCGGTTGTAACGCAAGCCGATTTGCAATTCGGAGACGTCAGACAGGTCGATGCGGTTGTGGTTGAAATAACCGAAGTCTTCCTTGGTGATGTCTGTTGAGATGTTGGTATCAATACCACCATAGTTAACATCTGTTACAGAGTGGATGTTGAGGTTGGAGTAGTAGATGCCCGCTGTGTACTCCCACCACTGCTCTTCGGTCGAGGCGATGCGCAGTTCCTGGGTGAATTGCTTGGAGTTGTTTTCAGGGTTCATCGCAATACCGACGCCGAAGTCCTTGGCGGTAGGGTCCCGGTCATCCCACTCGCTCAGGTTGAGTGAATTGTAGGAGGAGATAGAGGTGACCTCGTGGTTCTCGATGCCGCGGTAGTTCAGCGTTAGCGTGCTGATTTCCGTCTCCATATCAACTTCGTGCTGGCTCTGCTTCAGACCAACCTTGTCTTTCAGGCTGAAGGTGCCGTAGATACCATCGCCGGCCACCTGGCTGGTATCGCTGGTGTTGCTGGTGACTCGCTCGAAGACAGCGAGGGCATCAAAGTCGTCGGTTGGCTCGTAGGCGACGCTTATGCGTGCACCCTTTGCCTCGCCTTTGTCTTCTTCACCGGTGAAGTAGCTCTTGTTGCCCTGGCCTTCATTGGTGCTGTAAATGCCCGCTAGGCGCACGGCCAGCTGATCAGTAACCGGCAGGTTGATGCCGAATTCACCAAGCTGCTCGCCGCTGTCGCTGATGGTGGTCTTCACCTGGCCTTCGACACCGTCAAAATGTGGTTTTGCCGTGTGGAGGATGATGGCGCCGGCCGGTGAGGTTCTGCCCTGCAGTGTGCCCTGGGGGCCACGCAGCACTTCCAAACGTTCGACGTCGAACATGGAGGTGAACATGGAGCTGGCGGCGTAGACTGCGCCGTTCCAGTAGACGTCCACGGCTGAGCTTTGGGCCGATCGGCGATCGTAGGTGATGCCGCGCAGGCTGATGCTGGTGTCGTTGGCGCCGCTCTGTTTCATCACCAGACCGGGTACCAGCTTGGTGATGTCCTTGAAGTTGGTGATGGCGTTGTCTTCGAGGGCATCGCTGCCGATGGCGGCGATGGACGCCGCTACATCCTGTAGGTTCTCCGAGCGCTTCTGCGCCGTGACTACTATTTCTTCGAGCATTAGGCCGTCGGCGTGCAGCTGGCTGCCAGCGCTCAGCGCTATGGCGGCTGTAATGGCTGAGAAGAGCGCAGGCCGATTAAAGGTTTTGCTCGTTTGCTTGGTCATGATGTGTTCTCTTTTATAATTATGCTACTTAGCTTGAATTTTCTTCGGGGTGCTTTCCAGTGTCCGTCGAGTGTTGACCGGTTCTGGATAGCGGGGTGATGTTTGGGGTAATCAGCGGATCAGGTTATTGGTTTAAAAGCCCATGGGCCATGGTGAACAGGCTATCTCGAAAGCGTTTTTCACCCAGTAATTCTGGGCGACAGGTAACCGTGGACAAGCAGGCTCCTTGAATTGCCCTAGTGGCCATAAAGGCGCGAAAGTTGGCTTCTTCACCGGTTAGGTCCGGCCTCTGCTCTTGCATTATGTCTGCGAGCCACTTTTCTGAGAGGCCGAGCCAAGTGTCGTTGGTGTCTAAAACACCTCGCTCGCCGAGGTTGAGGTTATCGATATTTTCTTTGTAGTAGCTTTCATGAAGGCTTAAAAAGCGCTGCTGACGCATGATCTGCGGGTCAATGATAAATGACAGCATGTTGTCGATGGTCATGACGTGGGGCTGCACGGTCAGGTCGTTTCGCTGCTTCATAAAGTCCAGCAGCTCCTCCACCTCTGCGTTGACCATGGCTTCAAAAGCGCTCTTGATGATGGCTTCTTTATTTGGAAACCAGCGATAGAGTGAGGCGATGTTAACGTTCGCGACTTCGGCTACATAGTTGGTGTTGAGTGCACGACTGCCTTCTTCGGCCAGTATTTTTTGCGCAGCCGTGACAATGGCATCCACTATTTTCTGCGAGCGGGCTTGGGTGGGCTGCTTGCGCTGGGTTGATTTCTTGTCGTCGATTGGCTTGTTCATGCGGCGTAGTTTCCCCACTGCTCAGGTGATAATCAAGGGCAAGAAAAGAAAAAAAGTAATTTATCTTAGGTGTCTTTTTTTTCTTGTTTATCAATGAGTTAGGGTTTTGTTTTTTTTATTAAAACGGAGTATTTTGATTTTTCTAAAGCGCACTGGTTAAACCCAGTTAGTGCTCATCTTATAACCTTTGCTCTTTTTGACCCTACTCTCAAGTCCGCATGGCACCGTTCGTGGCACGGTTGATGTCGGCGTTTTAAGCCTACCAAGCCACTGGCTGCGTGGTCTTTTGTACTTGAGCTGGTAAGGGTTACCTCTTGGAATGGCTGGATATCGGTTGTGTTGTAAGAGACCTCAAGGCTGAGTGGGGAAGCATAATTATGTGCGTAAGCCAGACAGAATGCTTGGGGTAACCCGCCTTGGCCATATAGCGCTTGTCTCACTGCTAGAGAAGAACCTAAGCGTGATAGGTGTGAGATTAATGATGCTTAGGTCTTCGAGTTAGTGGGGCTAGCCATCGCGGTTGATGGTTTCTATCAGGCCGCTGAGGATACTGTCGGCTTCGTCATTGTCGACTTGGCAGGTTCCCGCCGCTTCATGGCCACCCCCGTTGTATTGCAGGCAGAGTTCACCCACATTGGTCTTGGAGCTGCGGTCGAGGATAGACTTACCTATGGCAAAGACCGTGTTTTGATTCTTTAGCCCCCACATACGGTGAATGGAGATATTACATTGGGGGAAGAGGGCGTAAATAATAAAGCGATTGGTGGCCCAGATCGTTTCTTCCTGCTGCAGGTCCAGAACTACAAGGTTGCCATGGGTTGTAGCGCAGCGTTGAATCTGCTCTTTGGCTTTACCCGCCTGCTCGGTGTATAGGTCGACCCGCTCTTTGACATCGGGCAGCTTTAGGATCTCGGCAATTGAAATTTCTCGGCACTTATCTATGAGCTCCATCATTAATTGATAGTTGGATATACGGAATTCGCGGAAGCGGCCGAGCCCCGTGCGGGCGTCCATGAGAAAATTCATTAAGTCCCAGCCTGCAGGGTTAAGGACTTCATGTTGAGTAAAGTCCGCCGAGTCACCTTTATCGACGGCGACCATGAGGTCGTCGCTGACCTGATGGAAGGCTTTTTTACCACCGTAGTAGTCAAACACCACTCGGGCCGCAGAGGGAGCTTGTGGGTCTATGATGTGATTGTCGTGCTGCTCATTGCGCAGAGTTTCACTGTGGTGGTGATCGAACGCGAGATGCACACCGGAGACATAGGGCAGATTGGTGGTGATATCGCGGCTGCTGATATCGACCTTGCCATCCTGCATGTCTTTAGGGTGAACGAACAGTATCTCATCGATCATGTCGAGTTCTTTCAGCAGGGCGGCGCAGACGAGGCCATCGAAATCGCTCCGAGTGACTAAACGGTAAGTAGGTTGTGGCATGGAAAACGGATCCTTGTTCAAACAGGCATAAATAGAAATCTAGTTTTGAGTATAGACAGACTTTGTAAACTATTTGGGCTTCGCTCGCCTTGAGTAGTGTGTTGTTTCAACTCTGGATCCAAGTTTCACCAAAGCCCTAAGTTTCACCAAAAGCTCTAAGTTTCAACAACAGCCCGAAGCGTTAACAGCAACGCCAACACTCATGGCTCTGCTCAGACTCAACCTGCAAGTCTGGCTTTGTATGCGCGGACAATGCTATTGAACTCGCTGGCCACTGAGTTCATTTCATCAACCATTCTGTTGTGTTTCTTGGTGCTCTTGGTACAGTCTAAAAAAGCTTTAGCCTCACCGACATAGGCTTTGACGTCGTTTTTAGCTTTGATCATCTGTGGTGTCACGGCTGTTGCGGCATCGGGTAGCTCGGGGGCTGTGGGCCGTGAACAGGCCAGCAGTTGCTGGCTGCTGAGACTAAGTAAAATCAAAGTACACAGTGAAAAGACCATTCTATGACGCTTATTGAGCATGGTTGACCCTCGTGAATTGTGATATTTGTGGCCAGACTTCCCTGATCCAGCGCTGTATTGCCTATAAATCCTCAGGTAAAGCCACAAGCGTTTTGAGTGTGAGGAGATCACTTCTCGCCAATTACTACCCATAACTTAATAGGCAAACTTGTACTGGGTACAGCTTGGCGCCTAAGCCCAGCTCCTCTTTTAATTTAGCACAGGAAATGAAAGACGTTTTTGCGACTGGGCGGAGCTCGGGGAAGGGCGCCATGGCTGAAAATACTATGACGCTAGTGAGGGGGCGAAGCCAGTGTTTTATTAGACCTAATGGCAGAGGTAGAGAGGGCGACCCAGTGGTGCCGCCTAGTTGTTTCGGCCAATCTGTAGGCTTGAAACACTAATTGAGTTGTAAATAGCCCAGATAGCGGTCACGGATTTTTTTAACATATTGCACGGGTTCTGAGCCGCGAACATAACCGAAGCGGGCCGTTTTGTAGTATTCGGGTTTTGCCAGCATCAGCATGGCTTGCTCAACCTCACCAAACCAGCGGTTGGGGTCGAGGCCCTGTTGGCGTGCCAGGCGTCGCGCGTCGCGGACATGACCGGCGCCAGCGTTATACGCAGCAAGAGTAAAGTAAATCCGCTCTTGTAAATCCAGCTCCCCGGGAAATCGCTCTTCAAGCCAGTCTAGATAGGCCATACCTGCGGCGATACTGTTGGCTGGGTTGGTGAGGTTATTAAAACCCATCTCGTGCGCCGTGCGCGGCATGACCTGCATCAGTCCCTGAGCGCCAGCGAAGGACTTGGCTTCGGGGTTGAATTTACTTTCTTGATACATTTGCGCAATGACAAGACGCCAGTCCATACCGTATTTCTGTGCCAGAGGTTTTACCAGTTCATCGAATGGCGAGAGACTGCTGTCGACGGATATTCTTTCGGCCTTGTGTTGGCGCATTCGTCGGCTGTTTTTAAAATATTTGTTGTAGGTGATGTTGTAAAACAGACCGCGGTATTGCTTTTTAATGAAAGCGTTCAGTTGCTCTTCGAGTTGTTTTTGCTCCGGCCTCAGTGCCCAGGCAATATTGGCCTCATTGCCCAGCTCTAGGTTAATTTCTAGGTTATCGCGGTGGCCGCTTTCGATAGCGAGCAGGTGGCTGTCACTGGTGGTAAAGTCAAACTCAGCGGCCATCAGTTTATCGATAAGTTGTTCGGTGCTGGTGGTCGGGTAGTGCAGCACGTTCGGTGTGACACCTTGTGCCTTTAATGCTAACAGGCGCTCCTGATAGACGGTGCTGGGGTTGATGCCTACCTTATAGGCTGTTAACTCACTCAGTGAACTGATCTTGGGCCCGTCGCGGCGCCCCACCAGTTGTTCACTGACTTTTAGGTAGGGGTGGCTAAATTTTAACCCCAGCGCTTCACGCTCTTTTGATTGGGTCAGGGAGGCGGCAATAACGTCACCTTCGCCATTAATCAGCGCGTTAATAAGCTCGTCAATGTCATCCTTAATGATGATACTCAGATGCAATTGGTGCTGTTCAGCAAACTTTTTCATGAGGTCTAGATCAAACCCCATCAGCTCACCGCGCCACATAAAATAACTGGCGGGGTTGTTGAGGGTGAGCATGCGCAACCGGCCACGGGTTTTGATTTGCGCCCAATCGCGGGGCTGGGCCTCATTGGCGGATGTTTCCAGGTGATGGGAAATCATGAACTGGTTAAGGCGGTTCAGCAGCTTGGGGCTGCTTTTACGCACGGCCCAGGCGATGGGGCGGTGTTTCTTTAACACTGGGCCAGCGCTCAACTCTGGGTAGTCGAGCAGCAGGCTGGCGGCTGTGTCACTGTCCATGACTGTGGCTTGAAAGTCTCCCGCTTGAATCGCGCTAAGTAGCTCACTGTCGCTGGTCGAGGAGGGGGCAAGTGTCAGCTTTAGCTGTAAATCATGTTCTTTGGCCAGTGCCTCTAGTGTTTCTGGGTAGGCGGTACCACTGGGTACTGACAGCGTCAGTTGATCGAGCTGTGCCGGCGACTCTATCGCGTCGGTTTGCCGGGTGATCAGTAGCTCATTGACTTTGTTGATGGGTCGAGAGAAATATACCTGTTCAAGGCGTGGCAGTGTCACAGTCATATTGGTGACGATCAAATCCCCCTCGCCACGCAGCAAGGTGGGTATTAGTTCTGCAAACTCGTCGACAAACACCCATTCTACGTCCAGCCCCAGCTGCTGACTAAAGGCCTCAGCTAGTTGCTGATATTGGGCGATGGGAATGCCCTCTCGGGGTAGGGCATCGGCACCATCAAAGCGCGGAGCGATCAAGCGCAGCAGTCCGTGTTGGCCGATGGCGTCGAGGTCGCCTAGCTCGATATAGCTAGGAACAGGAACAGGAACAGCGGCTGTGCTGTTATCACGGGTGGTTGATGGCTGGCTGCCTGGGCCTGGGGAGCAGCCGCCGAGCAGTAAACACAAACCGAGCAGCCATGCGGCCGACCCCAACAATACAGGAGGTATAAGACGCATAAGGAATCCTTTTAGCGGGTGTTCAAATAAATTCAGTAACCGATTCTACTCGCTTGCGTGATTGACTGCGACTATCGAAGGCAGGGAGCCCTCTATCGTTTAGCATTAACCTGTGGTTAATCGTTGTCGGAGCAGCGGTGCGGCAACTGTCTGACAAAAACTATGTGTCCACGGCTTCAATCATTTTGTAGGCCGCGTGCTGAGATAGCGATTGTGTGTCTGGTTTTTTTGAGGGCGGCTAAAATCCTGTGTTTTACGTCGGGTTAGTGGTGGGTGGGGTATTGTTGATCCTTGGCTTGTGGGGTGGGGGCCTGAGGGGCAATCAGTTCTAGTATTGCGTCGCTGTTATTGATCAGCACCTCGAGGCAAATGGGTTTGCTGATACCAAAGCCCTGGCCG
>Ga0209395_1002705_pt1 | contig 22760 bp, 17 predicted proteins | sample GOMGulsemesocosm_3_FD_184635 | JGI IMG/M metagenome (GOLD analysis project Ga0209395, IMG submission 184635) | Methane-oxidizing microbial communities from mesocosms in the Gulf of Mexico - GOM9D Gulf of Mexico (SPAdes) (version 2) | ecosystem: Environmental > Aquatic > Marine > Cold seeps... | reverse complement strand
AATATAATTGGCCTTGAGAACTAATGCACTTAAGAGTTTTACCTTGATGATAATTTATATACTTGTAGTAAGCATGATTGCCTTTATCACTGTGTCGATCATTTATAGCACGGTGAAATTAGGCATATCACCTATGCCAAGCTCAGCTAAGGCCTATAAAGTTATGCTGGCGTTAGCCGAAGAAACAGGTAATGGTACTATCGTTGACTTGGGTAGTGGTTGGGGAAATTTTGTTATACCTATGGCAAAGAAATACCCACAAAGGCAAGTGGTTGGTTATGAGCTTTCTTTCCTGCCTTGGCTTAGCTCAAGCTTAGTGAAGAAAGTCTTAGGCTTACAAAATCTCACCTTATATCGACAAGATTTTTATCACGCAGATCTATATAAAGCATCCGTATTAGTATGCTACTTATTTCCACAAGCAATGGAAAAAATCAAACATAAGTTGCTGAACGAGCAACAGCAAGTTGACTTTGTCATCAGTAATAACTTTGCTCTTCCGGCATCGAAAGCGATGAAGGTAGTGCAGATAAATGATTTTTATCGATCACCAATTTATCTTTACAAAATAGCTAGCTAAGGCATATAAAGTAATAGCCTGATTATTCAAGCTATTACTTTAACAGCATTACGCAGGATTATTGATACTGTCTGTATTGATATTTTCAGCTTCAATCTCGTCCTGTTCATCAGCCTCAACAATGGCATCTGCATCAGGTAGCACTGCATTTAATAATAAGGCAATAAGTGAACCAGTGGTAATCCCCGAAGCAAAAATGATCTTTATAAACTCCGGTAAATGACTTAACAATTCAGGTCGAACAGTAACAGCCATGCCTGAGCCAATACTAACAGCAATGATAATACCGTTTCTTTTTGTGTGTTTAGTTTCAGATAAAATATTTACCCCTGCCGTAATTATCATGGCAAACATAACTAACCCCGCACCACCAAGCACTGGCAATGGAATAGAAACGACTAATGCTCCTATAACAGGAAATAGTCCTGCAAGGATTAACATTGCTCCGGTAATTGCAACAACATAACGACTGGCAACACCTGTCATTCCAACAATACCAACATTTTGTGAGAAAGATGAAAATGGCGTAGTAGAGAAAATAGAGGCTAAAGCTGAACCTAGCCCGTCACATAGAATGCCGCTTGATAGCTTTTTACCTGTTAATTTAGTTTTGGTGACATTAGATAAAGCTAAGAAATCACCTGTAGATTCAACAATCGTCACTAAATACGCAATGGACATACCGATAATACCGCTAATCGGAAAGCTCATGCCAAAGTGTAACGGGCTTGGCAAAGCTAGCATAGGAGAGTCCTGCACTGGTGTAAAATCTACTAAACCAATGAAAACACATATAATGTAGCCAACTATCATACCGATAACCACGGCAGCAGCAGATATAATTCCTTTACCAAACATAGATAAAAGAACAACCACAGTTAACACAAGCAAACCTATTGCTAGATTTGGTAGTGAGGCATAGCCTGCTTGCCCAACTTGGCCACCTGCAAGCCAATCAACGGCTACAGGGATTAGTGATAAACCTATTAACGTAACAACAGTGCCAGTAACGATGGGAGGAAAGAATTTTCTAATCATAGGCATAAAGAAACTACCAATGATCATCACAAGTGATGCCACTAAAGCAGAGCCTAGAATTCCCGCTACACCATGCTCAAAACCAATAGCAATAGAAACCCCAACAAAGGTAAAGCTAGTTCCCATAACACAGGGTAGTCGAATACCTACAGGACCAACCCCCTTACACTGAATAATAGTGACGACACCCGACACAAGCATCGCAGCATTTACCAAGACAACTATATCTTCTACCGGCAAATTTAGTACTCCACCAACAACTAATGGCACCGTTATTATTGCGCCAAGCGCAGCAAGTAAGTGCTGTGCGGCAAGGATTAATGATGTTCCTATTGGCGGTTTATCTTCAACTTTGTATGAAATTTCCACAATGAGTTCCTATTTTTTGTAATTATATTTTAGGAGGGCTTGCAATACTCCCCATAAGTAACTGTTTGACAATTGCATGAACTTGACAGAACAGTCAATATAACAAGGGGTTAATTGAGCTTAATGAGATTTCACATTGTGGGGATTAATAATATACCTAGGATTGGGGGATAATAAATGGCCTCAAGATAGGCCATTCCTACGTTCTGATTTATATAAATAGTCGCCTTTATTACTCCTGCTTGACTGGCTTTCTTAACTGCCAAAACAATAATAAATTCACAATAAACCATAAATCTTTTATTAAGAAGTGTCCGCCTGTTGACAGTAGTGTTTCACTTGAAAGCGCACTATCCCAAGTAATCAAAAATGTTTGTGTCACCACAAATACTGCTCCGGTCATCAAAATAGCGGGTACTATCAACCGAGAATTGAACATTGCGGCAATAAGTAACACGACGGCAATTAAGTCATAAATACCAATAATATTTGAAGTGGTTTGTAAGTCCCACACAGAGTACATCCACGACATAAAGGGTGAACTTAGCACTAAATCTTCTATGCCCTTTGCTTCCAGCAAAGTGAATTTCATTCCGCCAATCCATATCAAAACCAGTAATACGGGTGTCACACTCAACCACTGCTTAACTTTTACTGATAACGGAGTTTCAATAAGTAAAAGGCCGATGGATAATAGCGCAGCATATTTAATGACCCCTTGCCCTGAACCAATAGCAGGAAAGCCACCTAATGAGTCAATCCACATTGATTGCCCCAATAAAGACAACAGGGGAATGGTACTGATCACAATAAGTAAGTAACCAAGCAAGCTGCTAAACCTATCATGTCTAATCGAAATTAAAGCAAGGGTAGCAACGGCTAAAAAGGCAGATGCACCCGTAAAGTTATAAACAGCACCAGTAAAAAGGTCTGTAACACCGTAAAAATCAGTTATTAAGGTTATGTGTTTGTGATGCCCCATTAAGGCCATAGATAAACCTAATAGACTCGTTGAGATTGCGATAAGCAGATATATTAAGTTTGAATGTTGTTGCTTCATGTTCGGTTCTAATCAGTAATGTCTTGACTGTATAGACCTTAGATAAACACGGCTTATTTCAATGTAACTTGATTTTATTCGCTGAGAAGTGGTTATAATTACCCCAAAATCATATCTAAATGACGCTTGGCACGTTTATCAAAGCGGTCGTTATTCTATGACTAAACAACTGTTTTCATCTAACTTTTTCACACTGTAAATTATGTCTCTGTCACTAATCCCCACTATACTTAAATGAATAAAATTACTATTATTTAAAACTTATACATAACCATTGTTTTCATTGTTTACTCGACGATAATATAGGCACGTTATGAAAAAATTTATTAGCCTTGTGACCTCACTAACATTATCGCTATTGACTTGTGGTTCAGCACAAAGTGACGAGTTAGATTCGTTACTTGATTTAACCTTAGCAGAGCTCTTGAATGTCGAAGTGTCTGTCGCTTCGACTAAGACCGAAAGTGTTATTGAAACCCCCGCTATCGTATCTCGCTATAACCGTGTTGATCTAGAAAAAATGGGTATATCAACCTTAAGAGAAATGTTTAACTTCATACCTGGTGTCATTGTTCAAGACTCTTTACCTGGCTGGGCTTCAGTGCAAATTCGAGGCATTGATGAAGCATTTAATCAAAAGGTGCTTTTTCTGCTTGATGGTATTCCTTATCACCAGCCTTCACATTCTCTGATTCCAATGGAGGGTGTACCATGGGAATCAATCTCACATGTCGAAGTAATACGAGGCCCTGGTGCCGTTTTTTACGGTTCTCAAGCATCAGGCGGTGTATTTAATGTCATCACAAATAAAGATTCGAAAGACAATGCAGCGTCAATTAAAGTAGGCTCTAACAATCTTGTAGAAGGTAGTGGTTATTATAATAAAGCGCTCTCTGCCGATTCTGCTATCTATGTAGCAGCAGAATACAGAAGCGAAGATGGCTATAATGCCACATACAATGAGTTTTTCCCCAGCGTAGGCTTAGTAACTGACGAAGTAAATAGGTACCTAGAGAGACAGTCAGGTTTATTACGTTACACCAACAACGAATTTAGCCTGCTTCTTCAGGCTTTTTCAGATTCTACCGTTGGCATTAATGATGGTGTTACTGGCGATGATACATTGCAGCCATTAACTTTAGAGACTAAAGGCCAGTTAATACATATAAAAAATAGCTGGATCACAGATAACAGCACAACCACTATATTTTCAGATTATAACCACTATACCTTGGACATAAAGATAGAAGATATCTTTGCTCCTGGTGTGGGTTTATTAGGAACAAAAGACAATAACGGCAAAAAAGATTATAGATTCAGGGCTGGCGGTAACTTTACTTACACTATGAAAGAGTCCCTTGATCTGGTGCTAGGTATTGAGCATGAAACGCGATCTATCGGGAATTATCGCGTCTACTTTCTCAACGACCCTACTACTCCACTAGCGACTTCACTTGAAGAAGGTAAAATTAATGAATTTTCGGCATATACTCAAGTAGACTACAGCCATAAAAATTGGCGATTTCTTATTGGTGGCCGGTATACAGATAACGAATTAAGTGGTCAAAAAGTAACACCAAGAGCAGCCATCGTCTATAAAATTGATGAATATCAATCTTTAAAAACGCTTTACTCCACCGGTTTTAACTCACCTAACCCAACACAAACAAGTGTCTATGCACCCGGTAATGTCATAGGCAATGAGACATTAACTGCTGAAATAGTAAAAACCTTTGATATAGCTTACTCCTACGCAAGATCCAATATCTTATTTGTCGCCAATATTTATACCTTAGAAGCTGAAGACTTTATCGAACGAAGATACAGCGAGTCTGTTGGCGCCGTTTCATTTTTTAATGAAGGGAGTTTCAAACGACATGGCGCGGAGCTTGATTTTCAAATGGCTCAGCGTAACAGTAAATTATTTGTCAATGTAGCCTATCAAAAGGAAGGCAATAAAGCTGTTATTGATGATCCAACAGCTTTTCACACACCAAAATTAACGCTTAGTATTGGTTCAAGCACTGATTTTTGGGATATTCATAGTATAGGTGGCGACATTTCATATATAGGTGCACGCCATAATTTAGAGGGTTATAGTATCGTAAACATTAATTATACGGCACGACTTTCTGATGTCGAATTATTTGTGGTAGTACGAAATATTTTGAATGAAGACATTTTAAACCCCGACATTTCAACCCAAAATAGTACCTTAGTAGCACATGGAGAAGAGGGTGTTAATGCGCAGATTGGCGTTAGATTTCACTTCTAATGTATTATCTTTTAAGTTCTTGCTATGAGAGAAATCTACAGAGAAGAGAATAGTAGGCACAGTTAAAATATGTGTAAATAATGTTCAAGTAGCTGTATATTAACTACGTAGAGTGAAACAAGGTAATTAAGGAGAATGACCTAATGCTTATAGAAAACCCTTTAGATTTTATTAAAAACTCAAATATTGGCATTCACGCGGTCTCACCTGAAGGCATCATTAAATATGCCAACCAGCATGAATTAGATGTTTTAGGTTACAACGAAGATGAATATGTAGGTCATCATGTCTCTGAGTTTCAATTCGACAAGACATGTTTAGAGCATATGATGACTAAGTTGGCAAAATTTGAAGCTTTTACCAATTTTCCTGCAATGGTTCATGGCAAAGACTCAATGAAATATATTTTATATAATTCAAGTGTCTACGAAAACGATGGCAGCTTTATTCATACCCGTTGTTTTGGCAACGAAATAACAGAAAATGTTTACCATGCTTGCCTGCAAGACTATAAAAAAGCAATTATTAATAAGACTATCTAATCAATTGTATGACTTCAATTACACAGTATTAACGCAAGTAAGTATTGCCAAGCCGTGAAGGAAATAACTACTTTTTAGTAACCTTAGTAATATAGCCTACACTCTTTTCGCTCTCACTTTCTACTTCGTCATCACTACTTTGCTGTGCGACAAACTCAAGTTCATGGGTGATACATTGAAGCTGGTCTCTAATATCATGACTGACAAACAAAAGATGTGTTTTACTGTTTGAGGCAATATAGTCCATTAGCGCTAAGACTTTATCTCGGTTATGATTATCTAAACCTTGGCATGGCTCATCTAAAATCAAAATCATTGGTAGCTTCACCACAGCACGTGCAACTAATACTAACCGTTGCTCACCATAGGAAAGTTGGTTAAAGTAGGTATTCTCATGCTGTTCAAGCCCTAATAAAACTAACCATTGACGCGCAATAATCACTTGATGTCGGCTTGGGCTATCATATAAACCGATACTATCGTAAAAACCTGAAAGCACTACTTGAATTAATGTGGTTGAAACACGGTAATCTCGATGTAATTGTGAGCTTACTAAACCATAATGACGCTTTATATCCCAAATCGATTCTCCACTCCCCCGCTTTACACCAAATAAATGCATATCTTTGCCATAAGCTTTGGCACTATCACCAGAGATCATCGCTAATAAGGTTGATTTGCCACAACCATTTGGTCCGATAATACGCCAATGCTGACCTTGCTCAAACCGCCAGTTTAGTGCGCTAAATATTGGTTTTTGATCAAAACTCACTGACACATTGTTCACCGCCACCAATGGCGTGTTTTTTTCAAGGTGATCGTATGCTAAACAATCGGGTAAATAGTGCGGCAGGCTATAATGGTTTTCATTAAGTTGTTGCCATTGCTCCGTTGCGATAACTTCACTTCGCTTACCAGAAAGCACAATTTTCCCCTCTTGCATGTAGACTAAATGTTCAATATTGCTGGGTAGGCTTTGATGATAAAAATCAAATAAAATAATGCTAATACCTTGAGCAACCAATGAATTAAGCACATTACTTAAATGTGCCTGTGAGCCAATATCTAATCCCGCATAAGGCTCGTCTAATAGCATGACTTGCGGCTTCAACATTAATGCTCGAGCCATCAATACTTTGCGGGTTTCACCGGTAGATAAAATTTTGAAAGGTTTGTTGAGTAATTTTTCAATCGCTAACAGGGAAATTATTTCGTCTAAATCATTTTGTGAAAATGCATTATCATCAATGATGATTTCAAGCGCCGTACGACCATCGTCTACCCCCTCTTCCATAAAATCACTGCGATCATTCAAGCGATCTTGTTCTAAGGTTTCGGCTTCTAATTCAAAACTTAATGTGGTGAATTTTCCCGTTAAAACAACGCTGCCTTCATAACCTTTTATGTCACCTGATAATATTTGCGCTAACACAGACTTGCCGCTGGCGTTATCGCCAAGCACAAGTAGTGACTCACCTTGCTTTACAGATAATTTAGCAATAGATAATGGTAACTTATTCGTTAAGGGAAAGTGTAACTGTTCAATAGATAACATGGATGACTGCATGAGAAAGGATAAAATAAGGTCTGGTAGTTTGATTATACAAATTCAACTGATTTAAAAGCTACAATAAAATTATTATTAGTTATATCCATTGATGCCAAAGTACTTTATGACAAACACAAAAAGCGACTTCCTAAGGTAAGTCGCTTTTTGTTTATCATACGTAGCTGGTTAAATTGATTTAGTTTGTTAACTTGTACTGTTAAGGCTCTTCTTTATCCATTAACTCCATTAATCCCACTAATGCGGCAAAAAACACCCCACCAACAGGCCATATAATCCAGGTAATTGCCCAATTCATTGTCCATAAACTCCAACCAAGAAATATTGCGGTTAATAACGGCCAATAGAAAGCAGCTAATTTTTCTGCACGCTTTGAACGCTTACTTTGTTCGGTATTGTCTTTAAGAATATTATTATACGCTTCAAAACGAGCAGATACAGGCGATATAATGTAGATGCCTGTTGCTATGATAAGCATAAGCACAATAAGCATCATCAAGGTGATATCTGTACCTTCAAAAAACATACCTGAAAACATCATTGGAACAAAACTAAAAATAAACAAAAAGATAGCTATGGATAATCTTAAGTTATATTGAGGTCTAAATTTTTGTAACTTTTCTTGAAATGCACTATGTACGCCATAGGCCAGTTCAAAAGGTTCATTATCTATAACAGCAACATCATTTTCATATTGATTGATTTTAATAAAAAAGCTAATCGCAATAGAGACCATAATTACGATACTTAATACCCCAAGTCCAGCAGCCATGTCTCCGGTCAGGTTTAATCGGCTTGTTTCAGCCATGGCTAAAAAGAAAAATAGTGGTATCACTGAACATAAACAAAGCATGACTCCTTTAGTTGTTAACACGGATGTTTCCATTTTCTGTTCTACATATTTTAATGCTTGTTCCATACTGATTTGGGCAACACTCGAATCTTTATTTTCAACTTTAGCTTCAAAAGTTTCATATTCATCTTTCAGTAAAAAGTCAGTAGATACATCAAAAATATCCGCTAACATGATTATTCTATTTAAATCTGGAATGCTGTTGGCACTTTCCCATTTAGAAACGGACTGCCTGGAAATATTCATCTTCTCGGCCAGCTCTTCCTGCGACCAAGCTGATTGTTTTCTTAATTTGATAATCTTATCTGCTAATATCATAAAGTTTACTCTATCGGGTGAAATTGAGCGCTAAGCATAGAAAATCTGGTAGTTGCAGACTAGCAAGCCTGCATGGAATCTTGTCAACCGGCGGTTGCAATGCAAAATATTTGCTTAAATTTAACGGTTTTTTTGGTGTTAGCAACTTCGTTTTTCATTTAGCAAGTCTAACTAAATCATACACTCAAATTACGAAACAATGGTCAATCTAATGTGAAATATTCTATCTAACCATCCCCATCAGCTAAATTTTAATGGTACTAACTAAGGAACCTAACATACAAGTGGGCGAGCTCTATTAACCTGTTTTAATTCATATCACATTTAAGTAGAATCAATGCTTGTATTTAAACTTACATAGGCATTACATTATGAAACTTCCGTTTCAGTTGTTAAACACTTTCCTATTAGCAATTGCTTTAACAGCTTGTGGGGGTTCTGGCTCGGGTTCTGAATCGGCATCCGCTATAGAGCTTCCTCAACAGATCAGCTTTGAGTCTGGTGAACAGATAACAGTTAGTTACGACACCAGTGTTGACTTGTCAGTGGTTGATGGCGTGGGCAACGGCACACTCAGTTTCCAGGTAGGCGATGAGTCTATTATCAGTTTAGATGCCGAAACGAGAATAGCTAAAGCAGTGGGCGTTGGCACAACTAAAGTGACAGTTAGTAAGGCAGCTGATAGCCAATATTTAGCCACCACCGCTGTGATTACTGTGACTGTTGAAAAAGCAGTACTCCCACAAATAGTCTTTTTCGCTGGAGACTCTTTAGTTATCAGTTATGACGGACAAGTTGATACTAGCCTTGTTGAAATTTTGGGCAGTGGAAATATCGCTTTACAAAGTAGTGATAGCTCAATTATTACCGTCGATTCTTCAACAGGCGCAGCAACCATAGTAGCAGTCGGCACTGCAGTTATTACTGCTACAAAGGCTAGTGATGAAAACTACCTCGAAACAAGCGGAACGCTTAATATTACGGTTGAAAAAGCGGCGCCTCCACAAATGGCTTTTGCCGCTGGGGACTCTACCGTTATCAGTTATGGCGGGCAGATTGATACTAGCCTTGTTGAAATTGCGGGCAGCGGAAATATCGCTTTTCAAAGTAGTGATAGCTCAATTATTACCGTCGATTCTTCAACCGGCGCAGCAACCATAGTTGCAGTCGGCTCTGCAGTTATTACCGCTACAAAGGCTGGTGATGAAAACTACCTCGAAACAAGCGGAACGCTTAATATCACGGTTGAAAAATTGCAAGCCGGGGATATCAGTAACCTTGCAGGCTTTACCTATTTCCCTAAGTACAATCACATTACCGAAAATGGTTTATTAACCGTTTCTGGCAGTGCTCAAAATTCAGAGCCAGACACTCAGGTTACTAGCATTACGGTTAACGGCGCAACAGTTCAGACCACAGATAGTTTTGCTACTTGGTCTCTGCCGATAACTTTAGCGGTAGGCGATAACCTTATTTCGGTTCAAGTTGAAACTGCCACTCAATCGTTTGATGAAATTCAGATAACGTCTAGATACCAAGGGGTTGTTCAGCAAGCCAGTCGAAAGTTAACTTTTGATGGCGCTGATAATCTTTTTTTCGAGGATTATAAGCGTAATGAAATCATTAATCATCAGCTGAGTAGCGGCTTTCAGTCTATTGTCACAGATGATGTGGAGTCTGGCCTGCCTGATGATAGGCAGTCAGTTTTGCTTGTGGCTAATGCAAATTATCTTTACCTGCAAGTTGAAGTCTCAGGAAATAACTTGGATTCTGAAATTTATAAAATTGATCGCTCAACTTATACTGCAAGCCTTTTATCTTCAAAAACCTTGCCCAATGCCGATGTAGATATTCACGATCCAAGAGATATGATGTTATCAAGTGATGGCAGCATGCTCATTTTGGCAGCAGGTAATAGTGCGCGCTTGATCTCAATTGATACTAATACAGGTGTAAAAACCCTGATCGCCGACAACGATAGTTTCAATACCGATGATGAAATTGGCAGTATTGAAGATATGCTTTTTGATGAAGCCAAGAATAGAATCGTCTTTACCGGAAGTGATCCTAGTTATGATTGGGGGCTTTTTAGCATCGAGTTGATAGGAGTAGAAGCTAATAAGATAAAGCAGCTAGCTATTTCAGCAGCCCCAGGTTGCTATGTTATGCCCCCAGGAACTGACTCAAGCGGCTTACAGCTTAACGTTGACGATAGTTTTTACTATTTGGCTATGGATGATGACAACCTCTATAAAGTGGATCCTACTATTGGCTGTATCACCTTAGTTAAAACTCTTGATGCTGAAACTAGCTTTGGCACTAGTAGTAGTGTGCAGGGGCTAGCACTCAATAGTCAGACCCAAGATTTTTATCTTGGTTATTTTGCAACAACAGGGCGTTACAACCTGAACACTGACGAAACTATAAAGTTGGAAGTCGGTGGCTTTAGTGATGATAGTTTGTCTTTCTCAAAAGCAGACTTCTTTGCTTTTGATGAAGAAAATCAGCGTATATTTTTCGCTGACATGGAAAACTTCGCGGTATTTGATCTTCAAACTGGCGCCATTACGCAAAAGTTAGCGCTGCCAGCCCGAGCCGAATACTTTCACTTTGATAAAGTCAGTAAGCGCCTCTATATGGTGTTAGATGAGTTTAGCCACATCGGTTATATCGATACCACTTTAGAGTCATTCACCTATGTGGACTTCTCAGACAGTAGTAATAATGGCGGCTTTGATTTTGAAGATCCCCGTGGACTTGCTTATACGGGGAGTGATTTTGTTTATTTGCTCCACGAATTCGATATATATAAGGTGAGTATAACGACTGGGCAAGCCACAATGCTGTATGTCGACTTAGCTGATGGTGTCGATTTTCGTAGAAGCGACCATATTGTCTATGACAGTAAAAATGATCGAATCTTAGTCGCGGATGAATTTAATAACCTGCTGCGAATTTCAGCTGTAGATGCGCAAACAGGAGCTCGCTCCGTTATCTATACCTCAGATGGTGATGTGAATTTCGAACTATTTAGGGCTGACTCTCTCGAAGTAGACGCTGATAGTCAGCTGCTTTATATCGTTAGTAAAAATGCCATCTATCAGTTGGACCTTACCAACGCAACTCTGAGCAATTATATCGAGCAGAGCTACCTAGATTCAGATCTTGGGGATCTCAACGATATCCACTTCTCTACTGATGGCACCATCTATATGGTCGATGATGATATTAACGGTTTTTGGTATATAAACCCCGTCACCAATGAACGGGTTATTTTGAATTAGGTCTCGCTTAATTAGCAGATAAAGGGCGCGCTATTCACAATAGCGCGCCCTTTTAAGTTTCGAGGCCGTTAATTTGATAGTCAGTGATGTCGCCTGTCAATATTTACGCCAACTCAGACTACTGCAGGTATTACCTCTATAAGAGTAGCTGAGGAATCGGATTGTTTAGCTATTCATTATCAAGTTGATGGCAAAGGGGGATATTTGAAGTTATGTTGCTGCTTAATGCGTCATTGGAGATTAAACTAACAAAGAAGACAAATGGTCAAAAAACAAAAAAGCGACAACTCAAAGAGTTAGTCGCTTTTTATGCTTTAAATAATTTCCAACAAGGAAATTATTCCACAGTTACAGATTTTGCTAAATTTCGTGGTTGGTCAACATCAGTACCTTTGATGATAGCAACATAGTAAGAAAGTAATTGTAACGGCAAGGTGTAAACGATTGGCGCAATGATGTCATCACACACAGGTACATTGATTACTTTACAGGTATCATCGCTTGAAAAGTTAGCATCGCTATCAGCAAAGACATACATTAAACCACCACGGGCACGTACTTCTTCAACATTTGATTTAAGCTTTTCAATTAAATCATTTTTCGGTGCTACTACAATAACTGGCATTTCAGCATCAATAAGTGCTAATGGACCATGTTTAAGTTCACCAGCGGCATAGGCTTCAGCATGAATGTATGAAATTTCTTTCAGCTTCAACGCACCTTCCATCGCGATTGGGTATTGATCGCCGCGACCTAAAAATAACGCATGGTTTTTATCGGCAAAATCTTCAGCTAAGTCTTCAATCGAAGATGCTAGCGCTAAGACTTCATCGAGCTTTGCCGGTAACGACATTAATGACTGGGTAATTTCGGCTTGTTTCTCAGCTGACATACCGTGATGTTGACCGATTGCTACGGTCATCATTAATAAACCAACAAGCTGAGTAGTGAACGCTTTAGTTGAAGCGACACCAATTTCAGCGCCCGCTTTAGTCATAAAGGCAAGATCTGATTCACGTACTAATGATGAACCTGGAACGTTACAAATAACTAAGCTTGATTGATAACCAATTTCTTTAGCTAAGCGTAGTGCTGCCAGAGTATCAGCAGTTTCACCCGACTGTGAAATAGTCACTAATAATGAGTTTTTAGGTACAAACGATTTACGGTATCTAAACTCACTGGCTATTTCAATATTACATGACACACCTGCCAGCTCTTCTAACCAGTACCTTGCTACCATGCCCGAGTGATAACTAGTACCACAGGCAATAATCTGTACGTGTTCTACATTTTTGAAAATCTCATCAGCGCCTTCGCCGAACGTATTGATATCTAGTGCACCACCAACTAAGCGACCTTCTAATGAATTACGAATAGCGGTAGGTTGTTCGTATGTTTCTTTTAACATGTAGTGACGGTATTCACCTTTATCACCACTATCATGTGATACGTTGGCTTCTTTAGCCTCACGCTCTACTGGCTCACCATTAAGATCAAAGATTTCCACATCAAAACGACTGATTTTCGCCACGTCACCTTCTTCAAGGTAAGAGAATCTTCGGGTCACTGGCAATAATGCCATGATATCTGAAGCTATGAAGTTTTCGCCTAAACCATAACCGATCACTAATGGACTACCAGAACGAGCAACAATAATGTTGTCTTTATCGCGGCTGTCCATCACTACTGTGCCGTAAGCACCTTCAAGTTGTTTAACCGTTTTTTGTACTGCGGCTAATAAGCTGTCACTGGTTTTTAATTCATGATGAACCAAATGGGTGATTACTTCGGTATCGGTTTGAGATAAAAACTCATAACCTAAACCCTGTAAGCGAATACGCAAGGCTTGATGGTTTTCAATAATACCGTTATGTACTACCGCAATGGTATTATTTGATATATGTGGGTGAGCATTCACTTCGCTAGGTGCACCATGAGTTGCCCAGCGAGTGTGAGCGATACCTGTACCGCCTGCTAATGGTTTTTCTTCAAGTGCTTGGGCAAGTTCTTGTACTTTACCTAAGCGTTTTGCTGATAATAATTCATTATTATCAATAAGTGCTACACCAGCAGAGTCGTAACCGCGATATTCTAATCGCTTTAAACCTTCTACTAAAATATCTGCTACATCACGTTGGGCTACTGCGCCGACTATGCCACACATAATCATTCTTCCTTATTTTTTACGTTATTTGTTATGCATGATTATCTAAAAAGTCTATGCACATTAATTAAATTGTTTAGCGAGTTAAGCTTTGGCGATAATTAAATTTACGCCTTGTTCACTTAGTGCTGTTCGCATGTCATCAGAAAGGCCATCGTCTGTGATCACCGTATGAATCTGCTGCCAAGTTAGCTCTAAGTTGGGAATTTTTTTCATAATTTTTGCTGACTCTACCATGACAATAACTTCACGAGCCACTTCAGCCATTACCCGGCTTAAGCCAATTAATTCATTGAACGTTGTGGTACCACGCGTTATGTCTATGCCATCGGCACCAATGAATAATTGGTCAAAGTCATATGAACGCAATACTTGCTCGGCAACCTGCCCCTGAAAAGCTTCAGAGTTAGCATCCCAAGTTCCACCGGTCATCAATAATGTTGGTTCGTTTTCTAACGCGTGAATTTCGTTAGCAATACTCAAGGCATTGGTCATTACCACTAAGCCTTTTTTATGGGCTAATTCACTAACCAATGCTGATGTAGTTTGACCGCTATCTATGATGATGCGGTTATGGTCACGAATTAACATGGCCGCTTGTTTAGCAATTCTTAATTTTTGCTGAGACAGTTGCTCTGGCTTTACTTCGGTAATTTCACTTGGCAAGGCAACTGCGCCGCCATAGCGTCTTAGCAATAAGCCACTGTTTTCCAATGCCGCAAGATCTTTTCGAATGGTTACTTCAGAGGTATCAAATTGCTTGGCTAAGCTATCTACACTCACTTCACCCTGCGCATTTAAGTCGGCAATAATGTTATGACGACGTTGTTGAGTATTTCTTTTAGACATAAGAGTAATGATTACTTGAAATAGGTGTTACGTTACTAAAGGCTTTCTTCAATAAATACTTAATTTAATAAAGAAGAAACTTTCGAAACATTCACTACTGAACAGTTTTAGTTTCGATATTAACGCTATTATGTTTCATTTCGAAAGTTAATGCAATTTTTAACTGGTTTTTTTGATCCTTTTCAATCAAAATTTAGTTACAAAAAAAGCGCTATAAATAGCGCTTTTGTAAAGTATTCTTTAAATACGCTACAGCATGCTGATTAGCTCTTTTTAACCGGTCGCTGCCATCCAGCAACATTACGCTGTTTCGCACGCCCGATAGCTAGCTCATTATCTTCAACTTGCTTTGTAATAACAGAGCCCGCACCTATGGTGGCTGAAGCACCAATAGTTACTGGAGCAACTAAAGAGCTATTTGAACCGATAAAGGCATTATCACCAATGGTTGTCGTTGATTTATTTACCCCATCGTAATTACAGGTAATAGTGCCTGCACCAACATTTACTTTGCTGCCAATTTCAGCATTACCAAGATACGATAAGTGGCCTGCTTTAGTGCCTTCACCTAAAGTGGTGTTTTTCATTTCAACAAAGTTGCCGATATGAGAGTTTTGTTTCATCACTGACCCTGGACGAATACGGGCGAATGGCCCCACTGAACAGTTTGCTTCAATAATTGAATCTTCAATAATGCTGTTTGGCTTGATTTCAACATTATCGCTAATAGTTGAGTTTTTGATAATACAGTTAGCGCCAACAAGTACGTTATCGCCTAAAGTTACTGACCCTTCAAAAATACAGTTCACATCAATGCTCACTTCTGTGCCTGTGGTTAACTTTCCACGGACATCAATACGAGCAGGATCACGTAAACTAGCGCCTGCAATCATTAATTCTTCTGCGATACGTGCTTGGTAAGCACGCTCTAAGGTAGCAAGTTGCACACGATTATTTGCACCTTCCACTTCAATTTCAGTGTCAGGGTGAGCTGTATTGATGGTTTTACCTTCACCATGCGCTGAAGCAATAATATCAGTAAGGTAATATTCACCTTGGGCATTATCACTTGATAAGTTACTTAACCAACGTTTTAAATCGCCACCGTTAGCTAATAAAATACCAGTATTGGCTTCGTTAATTTTTAACTGTTCAGGGTTAGCATCTTTTTGCTCAATAATGCCGACAACTTGTTGCTGACCAGCAATTTCTTGACGAACGATACGGCCATATCCCATTGGGTTAGCCAAATGAACTGTTAATAGTGCCATGCCATCGGTAGGTTTTGCCGCTAATAAACTTTCTAACGTTGAAACTTTAGTTAACGGTACGTCACCATAAAGTACTAATACGTCTTCATCGTCAGTTAAAAATGGTGAGGCTTGGTCAACTGCGTGACCTGTACCAAGTTGCTCTACTTGCTCTACAAAGGTTAAGTCATCACTGCTCTTTCCTTCAGTAAGCGCTGCCTTTAATGCATCGCCGCCAAAACCATAAACAACATAGATGTTACTAGCGCCTAACTGGCGAGCACTGTCGATAACATGACCAACCATAGGCTTGTCTGCTACGGGGTGTAGCACCTTTGGTAAAGAAGAGCGCATACGGGTACCTTTACCCGCGGCAAGAATAACGACAGAAAGTGACATGATAAATCCATTCATTGAGCATTTTTAAGAGCGCGTATTGTAACCAAGTTTGTAGTGACTAGGCTAGGGGTAGTTGAGTTTTGTCGGTGAAAACTTATGTCCTAGTGTAGAGGGGGGAGGCTAAACAGCCAATTTGATCATCAAGCAAATAACCTGAGCTCTGGATAAGCGGCACTTTCTCAAGATTCACTAAGCTGAAGGATTAAACAAAATTTTGCTCCCCCTAAGTGAGACTTTTCAACGGTACACTGGCCTTTGTGCCAGTCCATTATTCTTTTTACGATAGCAAGGCCTAAACCAAAACCTCCTTGTTCTTTATTTCTACTTTTATCTAAACGGGTAAACGCTTGGAAGATACTATGTTGATCCTTGTCATCAATACCACAGCCATCATCACTCACTGAAATAATGAGCTGACCATTTTTTATACTTGCCTTAATTTCAACTAGTTGGCAGGCATAACGAATAGCATTAGTAATTAAATTTTGACAGGCTCGCTCTATTAGGTGTCCGTTACATAAGCTACCGAGATCATCTGGCACTGTAAGTGTTAACGCTTTATCTGTGCTGCGTTTTTGCTTAGCTACTTGGTTTATTAACAGTTCACTAATGTTAACCATCGTTTTGCTATGGGCTTGCTCAAGGGTTTCAATACGAGAATAATTGAGCATCTCATCAACAAGTGTTTCCATTTCCTGTAAATCGTTGGAAATCCCCGCTATTTGCTCAGGCTTGGCATTCTCTAACATAGCTAAAGAAAATCTTAGTCGTGACATGGGGGTTCTTAATTCATGAGATACGGCATTTACCAACTGTGTTTGCTCTAATAACAACTGGGTAATTCGCTTAGCCATATCTTGAAAAGTTTTCACTACTATGGCGGTGGGAGAGTTGTTATTTACTTGGCTATTTATAGCAAGGTTGCCTGCCGAAATATCACTCGCCATTTTTTTTAACTTAACTAAATCTAGCCATATAGGACGGGTCCATAGCGCGATAAAAGCAGCCAGCAACAAATAAGAGATAGTTAAAATAATATATTTTAACTGGCCATTGTCATGATTGTTGTCTGCATGTTGAGTAATATCGAACGGACCAAGCTGGTACAACCTTTCACTCTTACCAACTTGCAGATAAATAAGTGCACTTTGTTGATGGTTATAAAGTATAACGGCTTCACCCTTTAATAGCGCTAACCTTTGTTCACTTAACCACGCAATGTCATCTAGCGAAATGATTGCCAATGCAATACTAGATTGTTGGGTAAAAGCTTGTACTTTTTTAGCATCATCATTTATGAGCGCAGGCAATGCTTTAGCAATATTTACCGCTTGTTGAAGTTCAACACTATTTTCATCCGCGTTAGTTGAAGTTAACTGCTGCCATAATAATTCAGAGCCCCAGTTAATGGTGAGTAAAGCGATGACTATTGCCAAATATAAACTAATGAATAGTTTTATCATGGTGAGTTGTTATCCAAGTCTTATCGATACAAAATTTAGCTTTGAATTATTGCCATGCTGAGGAACAAAATGAATATCCCTTTCCCCAAATAGTGATAATTTTATAGGGTTTTTCAGTGTCATCGGCTAATTTCTTACGCAATCTAGATACTCTTACATCGACACTGCGATCAAAGCCATCGTAATCTCGACCTATCATTTCTTGATGAATAAAGTCACGACTCTGCGGTTCGTCTGGGTTATTAGCTAGTAACCAAAGTAACTCAAATTCATGGCTAGTTAGCTCAATATACTCATTATTTAGATGAACCTGACGAGTTTTTTTATCAATATGGAGTTGGCCAATTTGAATAGTGTCTTGCTCTGTTGGTTTTTGTTGTTGGGTACGTCTTAATACCATATTAATTCTGGCGAGTAGCACATGAGGCACTACGGGTTTGATGATATAGTCGTCCGCACCTATTTCTAAGCCTATGACATGGTCTAAATCACTGTCTTTGGCAGTAAGAAATAGTATCGGTTTGCTAAATTGCTTCCTTACTCGTCGGCAAATACTAAAACCATCGAGTTTAGGCAGCATAATGTCAAGAATAACAACGTCGGGTTGCTTAGCCAGAATAAACGCTGGCGCTTGTTCGCCGCTATGCAAAACGGTTACTTTAAAGTTGTTCGCTTGCAGGAATTGTTGGATGAGGCTGGCAAGACGCACATCATCTTCAACTAATAATATGTGTAGCATTAAAATAGACTCCAACCCGCGCGTAAACGGCGTCGATATTTTTTAGCAAGACTACTATTTATGGTGATCAGCTGCTGGGCAATAATCTGGTGATTATCATCTCTTAAGGTATATTCCATATTTTCCTCAATGTTGATTTCAATTACAGCTTTTACCTTTTTCTTGTTAAGCCAACAAGCCACTTTTGTTATGCCCTGATAGAGGCAGCTGTTAATGACTGTTGCTGATTGCCAGCTAACCGTTGCAGTCATGCTACAGGCATCGCCTGGTTTTTTAACAATACAAACTAAAGGTTTTATTGAAAATTCAATAACGCTTTCCTGTTCGGACTTTTCATTATTAGCAAGGGCAGTAATAGAAACAAAGCTAAATAAAAGTAAAGTTATCCAAGTATTAAAACGCATATTCTACCCCAACAAAAAAGGTATCAATAACATCGTCTTGCACCAGCGGGCTGTTAGTTAACGAACTGTCTAACCATTCTCTTTGTAGCGATAATTTCACCGACCAACGTTCATTAACAGCATATTGATTAATAAGCTTAAAATATGGACTTATGCTTGCTTTACCCTGATAAAATAACTCTTCATCTACTTGATCTTGTTCATCAATGCCGTAGTAGTAATCGACTTGTTCCTTGCTTTGCCAGTTAACACCTATCGTCAGGGTTAAAAGGTTATTGGGTATAGCACTAAAAGTAAACGGCTGCTCTAGCGCTAGCTGGCCATTTAAGCCGTTATATACATTATTGATATTATGCAGTAGTTTCACTTGCAAATGGCTGTGCTGAAAGAAGAACCAATTAACTTGTAAACCCGCATCTAGTGCCCACTTTCGTTTGTGCACTTGGTCTAATTCAACTTCATTAATCTCATCATCAATCCCGCCATTATCACCTGTGGGATCAAGGGCCTCATCAAACTGGGGTGCGTCGGGAGCGGCATTAGCAAAGCTATTCACAAAAATATTATTAGGATGCCAACGCTGAAAAAATGAGTTCTCACGATTAAGCTGGCTAACCGCGCTTAATGATAAAGTATCACTCTGGTAAAATGTAAAACCTAAGGCATTGTTATCTATGAATACTTGCTCGCCATAATAACTAAAATTGGGCACTATCACTAAAGGGATATTGTCGCCATCATGTAAAGGGTTGGTGATGACACCTGCACCAATCGCAATAGAGAACTGCCATTCACCTACAGGCACACAGTCGTTTTCTTCAGGTGCACATTGTGCATATACTGACTGACTAATAATAAAAAGTAGGAAAATTATATACTTCAAGTTTATGCTTCTAATAAATAGCAATAGTTTTGCCTATAAGTTAACACTGAAGGGAGGGCTGGTCACTCTCGATTACATAAGGTTACATTTGATTGCACCTGACAACGGAATTATTACTAATACTCAGTAAAGTGAGATTAAACATAACAAAGGAGAATGAATAATGTTTAATAAAAGGTTTAAACTTTTATCGGTGTTTACTCGATCCGAGTTTGCACTTTGTTCGGGGCTTATCCTGTGTGCACTTACCTCTATGTTAACGGGCTGTGTTAGTGACAATGATAAGGAGGTTCCTGAACTCAATGAATTACAGATGAGCTTAACACCGCTGGCAACCAATACAGAAACCACCTTTGAGCAACATATCAAAAATGGTATCTACTTACGTAGTGTGCAAAATAACTATGTTATTGATGGCGTAATGGAAAGTGTCGCGGCCCCTGTCGCTGATCAGGCTAACGCGGGTGATTCAGGGTCTTCTCAATCCTTTTCTCAAACCAATATTCAACAACAGGGTGTTGCTGAAGGAGATAGAGTAAAATATGACGGCGACTATATGTTTATCGCTAATAATAAAAATAATTTTCAAATACTTGAAAACTCAACCCCACAAGAAGTGCAAAGCTCGGTCAGAGTGATGCACCGAGATAACAATGGCGATGTAAGTGAAGCTGCTAATATTCCTTTAAATTTCCCTTCAGCTAATATTAATAGTTTATATCTAAACAATAATACCTTGGTGGCAGTTTCAGATATTTATCAAGACCAAGCGGTTTATATTAATGATACCACTATTGCTGCTGATTCAATTATGCCCAGTCAAACTCAATTTAATGTTTCATTGATAAATGTAAGCGAGCCAAAAAATAGTACCAGCATAGGTTCACTTACTTTTGATGGTTTTGTTGTTGATAGCCGCAGAGTAGGTGATACCTTGTATGTGATCAGTCGTTATTCACCTATGGTTACTGATTTAGTTTATGCTCAAAGTGAAGATGACGAGTGGGTTAATTATCGCCATATTATGGATACTGATATCAGTGAGTTATTGCCTAAATATCGTGACCAAGATGGCATTGAGCGAGCATTAGTAACCGTTGAAAACTGTTATCTACCTGAGAATGCTACCGATAAAGATGGTTTTGATGGCATGGTAACGTTAACAGCAATCAATATTAATGATCCGCAGCAGCTAAGCTCTGCTTGTGTAAATAGCCAAGTACAAGGGATTTATGCAACTCCTGATTCAGTCTATTTGTATAGCACTAGTTATGTCGGCCAATCCACCACAGACAACCAAATAGACCAAGTGAGTGAAGAAAAATCTGTTATTCATAAATTCACACTTGAGGGAACCTCAATTAATTATGCTGCATCGGGAAACCTGCCTGGTCGCTTTGACTGGCATATGTCTAATTTAAGGTTTAGTGAACATAATGGTGATTTACGAGTGATAACAACTGAGGGCAATCGATTTTCAGGTTATAGACATAGTTTGAATATTCTTAGACAAAACAATAAGGTACTTAGCCCTGTTGCTCAGCTACCCAATGAAAGTAACCCTAAGCCAATTGGCAAGGTTAACAATGTTGGTATTGTTTTAGAGGATATTAAGTCAGTAAGATTTTTTGGTGATTTAGCCTATGTGGTGACATTTTTAACAACAGACCCGCTTTATGTACTTGATATCTCTGACCCTCTGAATCCAATTATTCAGGGCGAACTTGAAGTTCCTGGTTATTCTTCTTACTTACATCCTGTATCGCCAACCTTATTATTAGGTATAGGTCAAAATGTTGGTTTGGGTTTACTCGAAATGAATAGCGATCAAGCGCTACCTGCCGAAGATTCTCCTTTTACTGAAGGCGCAAAAGTCACCTTATTTGATGTCAGTGACCTATCGACACCAAAAGAGATTCGCTCTTTAGTGTTTGAAAATGCTTATACACCTGTTGAATATAATTATCACGCTTTTACTGCTATAACCGCCGAAGATGGCTCATTTCGCATAGCGATCCCTTTTGAGCGTTGGTTAACGACTAGTTTTGTGCAGGAAGGAGGCGGGATAGTGTACCAATGGAACCAAGAAAACTTCCTTGGCTTATTTGATATCAGCAATATAGCTCAAGCTGAAAGTAGTGCCGAACTCAATTATATCGGCAGAGTCGATGCTATTGAAACAGAAAAGCCTTTCAATCATGCCTCTGCTTGGGATGACCGGGCGATATTGCACTATGATGATGTTTATTATATTCACGGCGTGCAAGTTTGGAAATCCTTATGGCACAGCCCTGAACAAGTTACCGGGCCGTTTTAGCCTGACAGCAGAACTAGGCTTACTTACCAAGCTCTCATCATGAGAGCTTTTTTATGATTAAGAGACAAACCAAAGTACTTTGGCCTGCTCATCGCTGTGGTATGTTAATTATTTATGATCATCGCTATGCTGGCTAAGGTTGCTAATGCCAACGTGATATTAAATACTTGCCAATGACGAGGTGTTTTCAACAACTGCTGCATTGCTACCCCACAACAAATCCAGAATAAGCTGCCAATAAAGCCAGTGATACTCCAGGCAAAGATCACCATAAACACCGAGTAAAAGTATGCTTCACCTACCAAGGTAAAAGCTGAAAGACAGGTAAGGCTGGTCATCCAGGCCTTAGGGTTAATAAATTGAAAGACCACCCCATGCCAAAAACTTAATGGTTGAGCACCTT
>Ga0209395_1002704_pt1 | contig 22761 bp, 17 predicted proteins | sample GOMGulsemesocosm_3_FD_184635 | JGI IMG/M metagenome (GOLD analysis project Ga0209395, IMG submission 184635) | Methane-oxidizing microbial communities from mesocosms in the Gulf of Mexico - GOM9D Gulf of Mexico (SPAdes) (version 2) | ecosystem: Environmental > Aquatic > Marine > Cold seeps... | reverse complement strand
TTTTGTCTAGCGACAATAGCGACATGGTCCCACCTGATCCCATTCCGAACTCAGAAGTGAAACGTGTTAGCGCCGATGGTAGTGTGGGAGTTCCCATGTGAGAGTAGGACATTGCTAGGCTTCTAATAAAGAAAGCCCGATACGAAAGTGTCGGGCTTTTTGCTGTCTGGTAAATATTTTATTCTAGTTATTTAGCAATAAAAGCTGTAGTACATCAATTTTATATTTTACGATTAAAAATGCTAACTCTGTTTTGCATGTTGCTTGATAAAATCTTCACAATCACCTGAATAGCTATTATCGATTAAATACCTTATCTTCCATTGTTCTTGCTGTTTGATCAATTGAAAACTGTTGACTCCACAATGGCTTAGTTTCCCATCTAAGTAAAAAGCAAAAGGTACCCATGCACTTGCTAAATTCTCGCTGATATTAACGTTAATATTAAATGTTCGCTCGTCTAAATGTTTTTTTGTTGTAGTAATAAATTCAGAAAATTTATTTAGGTCTGAGGTTATTATCTGATTATCTATTTTTGCTCTTTCTAAAATAGCGTGTTGGGTGAATTGAGCTAAAAACTTCTTAGCGTCATGGTTACGCATTGCATCAAACATGTTATTGATAGGTGTTAGAGCTAAGGCAGCTTCAGTTGACTCTGTATTTTCAACAGCCGAAACACAGATTGATAAGAGTGCGGTTAAAACACATGCTAGTTTCTTCGTCATAGATCCTCTTTTTTTAATTATTGATAAAAATACTATACGCCATTATTAGCTATTGCAGGTTATAATACATATGTTTATTACCTTAGTTTGGAGTTTAGTTTGCAGTTTAAAGATTTTGGTTTAGATCAACGATTAATGTCGACAGTTGAGCACTTAGGTTTTATTGAGCCTACAGAGATTCAACAACAAGCGATACCCGCGGCTATGACTGGGCAAGATTTAATTGCATCGTCAAAAACTGGCTCAGGGAAAACTTTAGCGTTTATCATTCCTGCAATGCAACGTTTGATCAGAAATAGAGCCTTATCTAAGCGCGATCCAAGGGTTGTTATATTAATGCCAACGCGTGAGCTAGCTAAACAGGTTTTTACGCAATTACGTTTATTTACGGCAGGAACGCAATTTCAAGCCGTACTGGTGCTTGGTGGCGAAAATTTCAATGATCAGGTCAAAACTTTACAAAAAGATCCACACTTTATTGTTGCAACTCCAGGTCGGTTGGCTGATCACCTTTCCCAAGGACATTTTTATTTAAATGGCTTAGAGCTACTGATTCTTGATGAAGCTGATAGAATGTTAGACCTAGGATTTTCAAAGCAACTTAAGCAAATTAATGATGCTGCGGATCACAGAAAGCGACAAACGTTAATGTTTTCTGCAACGCTAGATCATGCTCAGGTCAACGAATTTGCTTTAGCCTTGTTGAAGAAACCTAAACGAATTGCTATTGGGGCTGCCCATACTGAGCACAAAGATATTACTAAACGCTTTTATTTATGTGATCATTTAGATCATAAACAATCATTACTTGATTATTTTTTGAAAACCGAAAAATACCAACAAGTTATCGTTTTTACTGCGACAAGAAGTGACACAGATCGTTTAGCAATCTTATTAAATGAGCAGGGGTTAAATGCTGTTGCATTAAGTGGTGAGCTTAACCAAAGTCAGCGTAATCAAATTATGGATGGTTTTAGTAAAGGTCATCAGAATATTCTTATTACGACTGATCTTGCTTCACGCGGATTAGACTTAATCAACGTCTCTCACGTATTTAATTTTGACATGCCAAAGCATACTGAAGAGTTCGTGCATCGAATTGGTCGTACTGGCCGCGCTGGTAGTACTGGTGATGCTATTTCGTTTATTGGACCTAAAGATTGGATTAGTTTTAAAAATGTTGAAGGCTTTTTACAACAATCGTTTGAATTTGATGTGATTGATAGTTTAAAAGCTAAATTTAAAGGCATAAAACCTAAAAAAGAGAAAGTAGTAACAAAGCAAAAATTAACGGCTAAAGCAAAAAAACAAAATAAGAATACTCAACCAAGAAAAGTTGTTAAAAGAACTTTTGTTTCAGACGACGCCGGTGATATGCCTATGCTACGAAAGAAAGCTATTTTACCAATAAATGAAATAGACAAAGATATTGATTTAGAAATAGATTAAAGCTTATTACTCTTGATGGAGGGTAGGCTTTCTACTCTTATTATCGATAGGTATTCAGGTCATTATGCACAAGTTAGCCATAGAAAGGATTGTCTCGGGTATTAATTCAGAAGAGGTACGCTTAAAAGCTAAATACCCCTTCTTATACCGTCAGGATTTCATTGGCTTTACGATCATGTTATTTGCTTTATGCGGCATGATTGGTTCAGCTTTTTTATATTCTATTGACATTATACCCGCTTGGCTCTGTATTATTTTAGCTGGATTTTTTGCTTCAATATCACATGAGCTAGAGCATGATCTCATTCATAAACTCTATTTCCGCAACAATGCTTTCATGCATAATTTAATGATGAGTATTGTTTGGTTAATGAGGCCAAATACAGTTAATCCTTGGTACCGCCGAAAAATTCATTTATTGCATCACAAATCTTCAGGTACACAGCAAGATTTAGAAGAGCGTTTAGTTGGTAACGGTATAACCAATATTTTTGTCCGTTGTATTGTGATGTTTGATGGACTGCTAGGATTACTTCTCCAACGAAAAGTGCTAAAAAGTGAAGTGAAAGTATTTAATTTCTTGACTGTTTTTAATGCTGGTTTCCCACTAGCCACTTGCTATTTTATCTCTGGTTATCTTTTTATAATATATCACTCAATTAGTTACTTATTACCGACAAGTGTTATTTATCCTCAATGGATATTGAGCAGTGTTGAATGGCTTAATTTTCTAATGGTAGTAATTATAGCGCCTAACTTTGTAAGATCGGCTTGTTTAAATGTAGTGACTTCTTATATGCATTATTATGGTAATGTAAATAACCTTCTGCAACAAACTCAAGTGATTAAAGGTTGGTTTGTTTGGCCATTAAACTTATTTTGCTTTAATTTTTCACAAACCCATTCAATTCACCACTTTGTAATTCAGCAGCCTTTTTATCTTCGTCAAATGGTTACAGTAGTAGCTCATAAATTGATGAAAGAAAATGGCGTTAGGTTTAATGACTTTAGTACTTTTAATAAAGGTAATCGTTTTAAAGATTAGCTCATAAAGTCATAATAATAAAACATGCTCCAGAACGGCCTATATAGAATTGCGTCGTTGTTCTGCTACATAACTAACCTTAACCCAGTAAAACAAATACATAATCACTATTTTCGTTATACTACTGACTAGCGCTAAGCAAAGTAGTGGCCAACCATTTTCTAATTTCATTGTTAAAGCAAAGGCGATAGTAGATATATCCATCAGTAGAATAAACTGGCTCATCTTTAAATCAATCGCACCTGTTTTACCTGAGCGTATTATTAGCTGTATTTGATGATAATAACCTTGTGCTATTAATAAAGTTACTAAAACTATTAGTATTGTCGATGCAAATTTTGCATTGTCGTTATATGTTTCTCCATAGAAAAAACCTAAGATACCTATAATAAATATTAGTGTCGCAGTCAGCATACATATTGTTGATATTTTTGTTTGCCTATCTCGCCAAATTTCATACAAAATTATAGCAACGAGTATGCTTGCTATTAAACGAGGCCAGACAATATAGTGATTAAAGGGTTCTATTGAATAGCCATAAACGAAAAATGAAAAATAAGCTAAAAAACTTACCGAAAATTGATTCAGTGATAATAGTTCTGAAGTATTACCTTTAGTGAGCTGATTTTTTTTTCTCTGATGTATTGTTTTAAGTTGCGAATATATTCCGATTAAACTTATGATAATAAACAGTGTGTTCATGGCTCCTAAACTATTATATAAATTCATATTATTTTCTTTAATTGTCAGATTGTCGACAATAGTAAGCCCTGTCAATTGTTGTGGCAAGTATTTATTTTTAATTCGTTATGATTGTCGACAGTATGTATTGATAGTGAAATAAAAATTATATTTATAAAATCATTTTAATTACTTTTATTGTGTTGTTGTAGTAGGAGCTAAAATCGCTATTAAACATAAATTGATATATAGGTTTTATATAGTTGTGATACTAAGATATATACGGAATAGATTTATTGGCAATTTTACTGCCTTGTTTATAGTATTGTTTATGCACAGAGTACTAATGCAGCTGGCCAACAACTAATAGATATTAGAACAATCGGTATTGCTCCCTATGGAATTCAGCAATCAGGTTTCCCTAGTGGTATTTATTTTGATCTTGCTAATCAACTAAGCGATGAGGCAGGATTAAAAGCCATTAATTTAATATATCCTTATGCGCGTATTATAAAAGAGCTCAAATCAGGGGAAACTGATTTGACTATAATGTTTAAATATAAAGAACTAAGTGAAGATGTTATTTATATTGCTCCGTTACCTACATTACAAAATGTTGTGATTGGTTTATCTGGAACAAACATAAATTCTATTGATGGTTTAAAAGGTAAAGTTTTGGGCTATTTGCGTGGCGCAAAATTTAGTGACGTTATTGATAATGATCCTGATATATACAAATATGAAATTAGAGATTATTTTCAAGGATTAGGTATGTTATAAACGGGAAGAGTTTTTGCGATTATTGGACCAATTGATCCAATATTGAGTGCAACGTCTACTTTAGGCAATAATATTAATATATTAGGAAAGCCGTTTGTTGTTTCACAACGAACACCTTGGTTGAAAATGTCAAAAAAAAGCAAGCATATTGCAAGAATTAATACTTTAAAAAAGCATATTACTAATATACTTGCTCGTGGTGATTTAGCCGTATTGAGAAAGAAATATATTACCGAGTTATAAACTATTTGTCTTTATTCTGCTATTAGTTGTTTCAGGATAAAACGACTGTGCTCCTTGCCTAAATTTGTCTTTAAATAAGGCAATATATCATCTAATTGACTTTTTAACTGCCAATGTGGATTAACGATAAATAAGCCGGTACCCGTCATGCCATATTCATCGCTATCGGCTTGTTGACAAAACTCCACTTGCAATAAGTTTTTCACATGGCTGCGCGTAAATTCTGTTTCCATAGTGTCAATGCGTTCACGTGTGACTACAGGGTACCAAAGAATATAAGTACCAGTAGCGAATTTATCGTAAGCCTTTATTATCGTACGGACAGCTTTGGTGTAATCTTCCTTAAGCTCATAAGGAGGATCTATAAGTACCACCCCACGACGACTTGGAGGAGGAACTAGACCCAATACACCTTGATAACCATCTGACTGTTTGATGTGGGATTTTCGCCAACGCTGGCAATAGTCTGTTAAGTGTTGAATATCTGTTGGGTGCAATTCAAATAAGTGCGCACTGTCTTGACGACGCAACAATTGTTTAGCTATGCCAGGTGAACCCGGGTAAACAGTTAATTCATTTTGATCAGGTGATAAATCTTTTATTAAATCAAGATAAGGCATTAAAGACTCAGGACAGTCTTTATTATTATTTTTTGTAATAATTTTAGCGATACCCTCTTTGTATTCACCTGTCTTTTGCGCGTATTCATCATGAAGTGAATACATACCAGCACCCGAGTGGCTATCTATATAAGTGAAGCCTTTATCTTTACGCGTCATATATTCAAGTACAAGTGTTAAAACAGAATGTTTTAACACATCGGCAAAATTCCCAGCATGAAAAGCGTGACGATAACTAAGCAAAGTATTTCCTTAAATAAAAAGTGAAGTACAGCGATAAAATATTGATGACTTTATCGCTGTTAATAGAATAGATAAACACTGGTTTGATTGTCCGAATGTTTTAATTTAGCTTTGTCGCTTTATGATGCTTGGCTAGCTAAATATTCGTCATAAGTGCCAGCAAAATCGATGTAACCCTCTTTAGTTAATTCTATAACTCGGGTTGCTAAACTAGAAACAAACTCACGGTCATGACTGACAAATACCAAAGTACCTTCATAGTTCTCTAGTGCCATGTTAAGAGACTCAATTGACTCCATATCCATGTGATTGGTCGGTTCATCCATAACTAAAATATTTGGCTTTTGCATCATCAATTTACCAAATAACATTCTGCCTTTTTCACCACCAGAGAGTATCTTTACAGACTTTTTAATATCGTCAGCTGAAAATAATAAACGCCCTAAATAACCACGAACGGCTTGTTCGTCATCTGTCGGCTGACGCCATTGGCTCATCCAATCGAATAAGGTCATATCATTTTCAAATTCGTATTCGTGATCTTGAGCGTAATAACCAATATTTGAATTTTCAGACCAGGTGAATTCACCTGATGTGCTTTCATAACCAACTTCATTCATTAAGGTGCGTAAGAAAGTTGTTTTTCCAATACCGTTTTCACCAATAACTGCAATACGTTCGCCTACCTCTGCAAGTAAGGAGATGTTTTTTAGAATATGTGCATCGTCGAAGCTTTTGTTCAATTTTTCTATAACTAAAGCATTTCGGAATAATTTCTTTTCTTGGTCAAAACGAATAAATGGATTGGTTCGGCTAGAAGCTTTTACTTCTTCAAGTTGAATTTTATCCATACGTTTTGCACGAGAAGTTGCTTGCTTTGCTTTTGAAGCATTGGCTGAGAAACGTGCGACGAATGCTTGTAATTCACCTATCTGTGCTTTCTTTTTAGCATTATCTGCCATTAAACGCGCTCGTGCTTGAGTTGCTGCTAACATGTACTCATCGTAGTTACCTGAAAACAAACGAAGTTCGCCGTAATCTAAATCGGCCATGTGGGTACAAACACTATTCAAAAAATGTCTATCATGCGAAATGATGATCATAGTTGATTCGCGTGCGTTAAGTGTTTCTTCTAACCATTGGATAGTGTGAATATCAAGGTTGTTGGTTGGTTCGTCGAGTAATAAAATATCAGGATCTGAAAACAATGCTTGAGCGAGCAAAATACGTAGTTTAAACCCCGGTGCTATTTCGCTCATTAAGCCGTAATGTTGATCAACAGAAATACCTACGCCCATTAATAATTCTCCGGCACGCGCTTCTGCACTATAACCGTCCATTTCGGCATATTCAGATTCTAGGTCTCCGACTTTCATACCATCGGCTTCACTCATTTCTGCTAAAGCATAAATGCGATCACGTTCTTCTTTTACGGCCCATAATTCGGTATGACCCATAATAACCGTATCTATTACGCTGTAATTCTCAAAAGCAAATTGGTCTTGACTTAATTTACCTAACCGCTCGTTAGGGTCTAAAGCTACATTACCTGAGGTTTGCTCTAAGTCACCACCTAAAATTTTCATTAGTGTCGATTTACCACAACCGTTTGCGCCGATTAAACCGTAACGGTTACCGCCGCCAAACTTTTGTGAGATATTTTCAAAAAGAGGTTTTGCCCCAAATTGCTGAGTGATGTTGTTTGCTATAAGCATGAAAGTTTTCGCCCTAAATAAGCTAGGTAATAATTGCGCGCGATTATACGTGAAAATCAACGGTGAAGATATTAAATTTCATTTTTGCCACAGTTTGTATGCTCCATTGTAGTTGAAATTACCTAATCTTTGATGCAAGGTATTGAACATTAAACAAAGGACTCGTTATGATATTATCTGTAAATAAAACAATAAAAAGCTCAATCTATCTCGGTTTATTCTTATCATCGTTAGTAGCAGCTGCACCGGCAGAACAAGCCCCTATTGCAATAGCTATTCATGGTGGTGCAGGTACAATTGAAAAAAATGATTTTTCCCCTGAGTATGAAAAAGCTTACCGAGCAAAACTCAAAGAAGCGGTAGAAACGGGCTACGCTATCTTAGCTGATGGCGGTGACAGTTTAGCTGCGGTGACAGCAGCGATTAATATATTAGAAAATTCTCCGTTTTTTAACGCCGGTAAAGGTGCAGTGTTTACTCATGATGAGACACATGAAATGGATGCCTCTATTATGTATGGGAAAAATCGTCAAGCGGGTGCTGTAGCTGGGGTTAAGCACATTGAAAATCCAATTAGCTTAGCGCGTTTAGTGATGGATAAATCCGTTCATGTGATGTTAAGTGGCGAAGGCGCAGAACAATTTGCGCAAACTCAAGGGATTGAGCTAGTTGATAATAAACTCTTTGATACCCAAGGTCGGTTTAAGTCATTACAACGAGTCAAAGCAAAAATTCTGAAATCCGAGCAAGAAAATAATACCACTAAAGGGAATAAAAAATACCAAGCGGCTCATCGTGCTCTAGATGTAGAATACAAGGTAGGCACAGTTGGCGCGGTAGCACTTGATAAGCAAGGTAATATTAGTGCTGGTACCTCGACAGGCGGCATGACGAATAAGCGTTTTGGACGTATTGGTGACTCACCGGTAATTGGTGCAGGTACGTTTGCTGACAATAACTCTTGTGCGGTATCCGCAACAGGTCATGGTGAATATTTCATTCGTTATAATGTCGCAGCTGATATATGTGCGCGAGTGCAATATCAAGGCAAAACTATTGCACAAGCGGGTAATGAAGTTATCTTTGATGTATTAAAACCCGTTGGTGGAACGGGCGGCGTCATTATTATTGATACAAAAGGTAATATGAGTTTGCCGTTTAATACTAAGGGGATGTATCGAGCAACGAAATCTAATACGACGCCAACTTATACCGGTCTTTTTAAAGACGATTAATTATTTGCTGTTAGAGATTCGGTGCAGCATGATAGTGAATATATATTTCACGGTCAGTAATCTTTTAACTCGTCATGGTATTTTAATCAACAGTTATTAACATACCATGACCCTATAATTAAATTATTAACTTACTTCCTCTTTTTACCAAAAGGTTTTTTAGGTTTTCTATCTTCAAACTGGTTTTCAGAAAAGCGGGTTAATCCTTGCTTACCGTTTTTACCAATTGTTGCAGGCTTTTTACCGTAACCTCGTTTAGCACTGACTGGCGTTTTAGCGTTAGACGTTTTATTACCCTTGGCGTTATTTTTACCTTTACCATTATTTTTATAGTGCTGTTGTTCTTTTTCACCGCGCGTTTCATGCGGTACTAAGCAGCCCGGCTTAGAGCCAATTAACTTGCGGCCCAAGCCCATTTTTGTCAGGGCTTCACGGATAATTCCCCAGTTAGCTGGATCGTGATAACGCAATATAGCTTTATGTAAACGACGTTGAATTGTTCCTTTAGGGACAGGAACACTAATATTTTCTTTTTTGATGTTTTTAAGTGAATCAATTTCTGTATGGTATAACGTTGTCGCATTGGCTAGTGGCGACGGGTAGAAGTTTTGTACTTGATCAAGTTTGAAGTCATTCTCTTTTAACCACAAGGCTAAATTCACCATGTCACGATCAGTTGTTCCCGGATGGGCGGAGATAAAGTAGGGGATCAAATATTGCTTTTTACCCGCTAGTTTAGAGTAATGATTAAACATTTCTTTAAACTTATTGTAACTGCCCATACCAGGCTTCATCATTTTATTGAGTGGACCTTCTTCAGTATGCTCTGGAGCTATTTTTAAATAACCGCCAACATGATGTGTAGCAAGCTCTTGTACGTATTCTGGATGTTCAATCGCTAAGTCGTAGCGAACACCTGAAGCGATAAGAATCTTTTTAATGCCTGGAATTTTACGCGCAGCACGATAAAGCTCAATCGTTGGTGTATGGTCGGTATCTAAATGCCCACAAATAGTTGGCCAAACACATGAAGGTTTGCGACAAGTCGCTTCGGCTTTTTCACTCTTACAATTCAATTGATACATGTTGGCAGTAGGGCCACCTAGATCAGATATTACGCCAGTAAAACCAGGTACCTTTTGTTGAATGTCTTTAATTTCATTGAGTATTGATTCTTGTGAACGACTTTGAATAATTCGTCCTTCATGTTCGGTAATTGAACAAAAGGTACAACCGCCAAAACAACCTCGCATGATATTAACAGAGGTTTTTATCATGTCGTAAGCAGGGATCTTTGCTCCACCATAGCTTGGATGTGGAACGCGTTGGTAAGGCAGGGCAAAGACACCATCCATTTCACTTTCAGTGAGTGGTGTCGCTGGGGGGTTTAACCAAATAAGTCTACTACCGTGACGCTGAACAAGGGGTTTTGCTGAAGTCGGATTTACTTCCTGATGGAAAATTCTAGAGGCGTGTGCGTACATTACTTTGTTATCACGAACTTGTTCAAACGTAGGCAAATTGATGTAGGTAGTTTCCCAAGGTTTCTTTTTATCAGCCCATGATTTATTTCTAAGGTGTTCAACTTTGTGACTAGAAAGCTCGATAACTTGTGCCGTTTTCGTTACATCATTTTCAATCGAAACCTGTGTAGCGTCTTCACTATTTTCAGAGCAATCGTTAGGTGTGATTTCTTGATAAGGGCTGATAATAGGGTCTATTTTTCCTGGCTTATCAATCGTTCTTGAGTCAATGCCTTTCCAGTTAGGTAAGGCTTGATTGGCTAAAAATGCACTACCGCGCACATCAGTAATTTTTTTTACATCTTCACCGTTCGCAATACGGTGAGCAATTTCAATAAGTGGTCTCTCGGCATTACCATAGATTAAAAGATCTGCTTTCGAATCAAATAAAACTGATTGTCGTACTTTGTCTGACCAGTAATCATAATGGGCAATACGGCGCAAACTTGCTTCTATACCGCCGATGATTACAGGAACACCTTTAAACGCTTCTTTACAGCGTTGCGTATAAGCAGTTACTGCGCGATCTGGGCGTTTGCCACCTTCATCGTTTGGTGTATAAGCATCGTCGTGACGCATTCTTCGCTCTGCCGTATAACGATTGATCATTGAATCCATATTACCAGCGGTAACACCAAAGAATAAATTGGGCTGACCAAGTTGCATGAATGCATCTTTAGACTTCCAATCAGGTTGTGCAATGATACCAACGCGAAAACCTTGCGACTCAAGCATTCTGCCAATAATAGCCATACCAAAACTTGGGTGGTCAACATAAGCATCGCCCGTAACTAAAATAATATCGCAACTGTCCCAGCCTAGATCGTCCATTTCTTGACGTGACATTGGCAAAAATGGCGCTGTTCCGTGGCATTCAGCCCAATATTTAGGGTATTCGAACAATGATGTTTTTACAGTTGTGAGCATAATTAGCCTAGAGTTCAGTTTATAAGGTAAATCTTTGATTTAGATCAATGTTTCATGTCTAGCTTGGCATGAGAAACAATGGCGCGCGATTATAGCAAATATTGAGGGGCAATGCAGGGCTTTATCACTATTGGCGGGCTTTAAATGGTAAATTCTAAACCACGTGCCTTAAATTTATGTCCATTGGTCGCATAAAATTACACATTGCAACAAGTTAAATTTACTATTTAATTGTATAAACTTATTGGGTTAAGTATAACTAGTTACCAGCTCCCTTTTATTAAATTCAATCTTTTAAGAAGTCTTTATTCTATGAAAATAAAAATATTAACAGCAGCGATTAGTCTGTCGCTAGTTGCTTGTGTAACCACTACAGATGATCAATCTGCTGAAACTATTTTAGACGAAAACTATAACGCTGCTACCTCAGTTCTTGCGAACAAGGAAGTTAAAACTAACGCCGTTGCTAATAAAGTTTCACCAGTAAAAACACATACTACAAGTGGCGATATTAAGATTACCCTCGAACAAATAATGTCAGACCCTGACTGGATGGGACGTGCTCCTGAACGTTGGTATTGGGGCGATGATAATCAAACTATTTTCTACAAGCAAAAACGAGAGGGGAGTCCGTTAAGAGACTTATTCAGTCAAAATACCTCTAGCAAGAAAGCGGAAAAGGTTAAGTTAGCACAAATGCATGTTGTTAGTGATAGCTATGCACAACGCAATAAAGCGAATACTCATGAGATTTACACCTTTGAAGGTAACGTTTTTGTTAAAGAGTTAGCGACTTTAAAGGTTCAACAGCTTACTTATACTTCGGCTTATGAGCATTCTGCCATGTTTTTAAACAATGGTAATGTTGCTTACCGTGTTGGTAATAAGTTCTTCCAGCATGATTTAACAAAGAATCGCATTATTGAATTAGCTAACTTGCAATTAAAAGCTAATCCTAAAGATGAAAAAAGCAATAGCAGTTACATTGCTAGCGAACAAAATGAGCTTATTGCTTATGTTGCATTGCAAAAAAGAAATAGTGAGTTGAGAAAAAATCAACAAGAAAAGTTGAAAGCGCAAAACTCAACGTTAACGAAAAGTGACTTTTACTTAGGCGCAGGTAAACGCGTTAACCACGCAAGTTTATCTCCAAATGGCGACAAACTAATTGTTAGCATTAGCAGTAGAAAATCAAGTCGAACTGATAGCGATATTATGCCCAATTATATTGCTAGTGATGGTCATATTAAAGCAAAAAAAGTACGCCATCGCGTTGCTGACAACCGTCAATATAGTGAAGAATTGTATTTACTCGATTTGAAATCAGGACAAAAGTTTCCGTTAAGTTATGAAAATTTACCCGGTTTTGATGAAGATGTATTAGCGAGTGTCAAAGAAGAAAATCATAAACGTGAAGGTAAAACATACGAGTCTAAAAAGTCCCCTCGTAATATTCATGTTATGCAAGCTAGTTCTCCAATCAAATGGCATGAAAACGGTGAACAGGTCGCTGTTTTACTTGAAGCATGGGATAACAAAGATCGTTGGTTAACAACCGTTAATTTAATGGAAAACAAGCTAGAATCACAACATCGTTTACATGACGATGCGTGGATCAACTGGAGTTTCAATGAATTTGGTTGGCTAAACGGAAAAAATTCACTTTATTATCTTTCTGAAGAAACAGGCTATTCGCACCTTTACACTAAAAGTTTAAATGGCAAAGCGAAACAATTAACTAAAGGGCAGTTCGAAATTAGTGATGTGACGCTAACGCAAGATAAGTCTCGCTTTGTTTTCAAAGCCAATAAAAAACATCCTGGTATTTATGAGATTTACCAAGTTGATATTAAGTCTGGTGAGTTTAGCGCATTAACTGATTTAGGCGGAAAGAATGATTATTCATTAAGCCCCGATGATTCAAAGTTATTGATTGAACATTCAACGGTAACTATGCCACCAGAACTTTATGTAAAAGATATCACTGGCGATGCCACAGCAATACGTTTAACGCATACTGTGTCGGAAAAGTTTTTAACTATGCCGTGGACTGCACCGAGTGTTGTTGCTGTGCCATCGTCTTATCAAGATGAACCGGTTTATTCTCGTGTATATTTACCTAAGGACTTTGACAAAAACAGTGAAAAAAATCGCGCGGTTATGTTTAGTCATGGCGCTGGGTACTTACAAAACTCTCATTTAGGTTGGTCTGGTTATTTTCGCGAATACATGTTTCATAGCATGCTAGTTCAGCAAGGGTATGTGGTTATAGATATGGACTACCGTGCTTCTGCAGGTTATGGCCGAGATTGGCGTACCGCTATATATCGTCATATGGGAAAACCTGAAGTTCAAGATATGAGAGATGGCGTTAATTGGTTAGTCGAAAACGCTAATGTTGATCGTGAACGTATTGGTACTTACGGTGGTTCGTATGGTGGTTTTTTAACTTTAATGTCGATGTTTACTCAACCTGACTTATTTCAGTCGGGCTCTGCTTTACGTTTAGTTTCTGATTGGGCTTATTATAACCATGGCTATACGGCAAATATTTTAAATACTCCAGGTGACGACGCGATTGCTTATGAACGTAGTTCGCCAATTTATTTTGCTGAAGGCTTAGAAAAACCCTTATTAATCAATGCGCCTATGGTTGATGACAATGTGTTTTTTCAAGACACCGTTCGTTTAGTACAGCGTTTAATTGAGCTTGAAAAGCAAGACTTTGAAACGGCTATTTATCCTGTAGAGCCACATGGTTTTGTACAACCTAGTTCTTGGTTAAATGAATATCGTCGAATCTATAAGTTGTTTGAAAAAACTTTGTAGCATGCGAACAGGTTTATAGAACAAATAAAGAGTTATTTATCTTAAAAGGTAAGTAACTTTTTTATGGATTTTTAATAGTCACAGGTACTTATTGAGGTTGATTTTTATTCGGTATTGCTGGCCTATATTATTAATAAAGTAATAGGAAAAAATATAACAGCCCTTGCGATCTCATATCAAAATAGCAGAAGTTAGTTTAATTTATTATTCTGTTTTTCGCTCTATAAGTTATTATTGTTAATATAACGATGGCAATTACTCCGCCAATAGCACCCCACAAATGGGCATTGATAGCCACGTTGGCATTAATCAAAGCCGCGACATCTTCACTTGCACCATAAAACTGTTCGTGAGCAATCTTTAACAATATACCGAGTAATAGTAAATAACCGGTTCGCTCTTTTGCTTTGATATCTTCAAAAGCTCCCCAAATAAATAAACCATGTAGAACGCCCGATAAGCCAACATATTGGTTAATATCTAATGAAAACCAGTGAATACCTACCGCGCAAATAATAGCGCTTATAATAAAAACTAAAGAGTAGGATTTTATGGTGTAAAAATGGCCATGTAAAATCCATAACATTATTACAGCGGCGCCATTGAGTAAAAAATGAAAACCATTGGTGTGAAAAAAATGGCCAGTTAATGTTCTCCATAACTCACCTTGATTCACTAAGCTGCGCTGATAAACCAAAGGTTCACTTAAACTATTGTCAAAGATAAAAGCGATCAAAGAGATAATTAAAACAGTTAACGGCGCAAGTATTTGCTGGGTATTGCATGGGAAAGAAGAAATAGAAAATTTCATGTAAATAAGCTAACACTAAAGATTAAAAGGTTACTTTACTGCATTTAGTTTGCTTTTTGTATTGAAAATATTCTTAACGTTTACAAGGGAACAGCGTAAACTACTGACTTAAGCTGATTTCTAATAAGTACAAGTTAATGACTCGAGCATATTGTTTACAATGTGAACGCCCTGAAAAATCCTGCATCTGCCATTTAGTTACATCAGTTGATAATGATATTCATGTCGTGATCCTACAACATCCTTTAGAAGTGAAGCAAAGTAAAGGTAGTGTTACTTTATTGCACCAGTCACTAAAAAATAGCGAAGTTATTATTGGTGAAAACTTTAACGATAATCCCGATATAAAGTCACTGTTGAACCGCTACAGCCAAGAATGTGCAGTATTATACCCTAGTGATAATGCAATGGTGTTAAGTGAAGAGCAAGGTCATATTACTCCTCCAAAGTGCTTATTTGTATTAGATGGAACATGGAAGAAAACCTATAAAATGTTTATGACAAATGACTGGTTACAGCAATTGCCACATTTCACCTTAACTGACGGTATTGTAGGACAGTATAAAATTAGAAAAACAACGAAAAAAAATGCACTATCATCGCTTGAAGCATGTTGTTATGCATTAGGCGTATTAGAACACCAGCAAGGTAATAATAAGTATCAACCACTGTTAGATTGCTTTGTGAAGTTTAACGATTTTCAGTTATCGTTTAATCCAAGTTAATTTATGTATTTATTTTAAGGAAGGTTATGTCTCGATTTTATTTTTCTAGGCGTTTAACAGCCATTACGTTATCGCTTGTTTTAAGTTCTTATGCACAAGCTGAAGCTATTCAGGTTCAAGAAGATCGTGAACCTGAAGCTGCTACCGGAGTTAATGCACAACAAGCTGTTAAAGCTAAAGAGTTTATGGTTGCTGCTGCAAATCCTTATGCAAGTAAAGCAGGATTTAATGTCCTAAAAAAAGGAGGAAGTGCCATCGATGCAGCGATTGCTGTGCAATTAGTCTTAACCTTAGTTGAGCCGCAATCATCAGGTATTGGCGGGGGGGCTTTTATTTTACATTGGGATAAGAGCAAGAAGTTTTTAACTACATTCGATGGTCGAGAGACAGCCCCACAAAAGGCAACATCTGAACTTTTTCTTGATGAAAATGGTAATGCTATATCGTGGATTAAAGCGGTTGTAGGTGGTCGCTCTGTTGGTGTACCAGGAGTATTAGCTGCGCTTAAAAAAGCTCATGATCAATACGGAAAACTGGCTTGGTCTGAGTTGTTTGTAGATGCAATAGAACTTGCCGAGCAGGGTTTTATTGTTTCTCCTCGTCTAGAGAAGCTTGTGGCGATGAAGTTTAATCCAGGGATAGCCTTGCTCCCAGAAATTCGTAATTACTTCTTTCCGAACAACGTTGCTATAAAAGCGGGTGATCGTTTAAAAAACATAAAGCTAGCTGCAGTATATCGTAGTTTAGCCAGCGAAGGACTGGCCCCTTTTTACCATGGCTGGATTGCAAAGAAAATGATTGATGCAGTACAGAAGTCTCCAATCGCACCGGGTAAACTAACACGTGAAGATTTAGCTAACTATCAGCCTAAAGAGCGTCCTGCTGTATGTGGTGCTTATCGAGCATATAATGTCTGTGGTATGGCACCACCGAGTTCTGGTGGTGTTGCAATTATCCAAATTTTAGGGCAGCTCGAATCTTATGATTTAGCGAAAAATGAAATAGATAATGTAAATAATGTGCACTTGTTCACCCAAAGCTCACGTTTAGCTTTTGCTGATCGTAATAGATACATTGCAGATAGCGACTTTGTGCCCGTGCCGGTAGATGGGCTCATTGCACCGGAATATTTAGCTAAACGAGCAAAGCTAATTAACATGCATAGCGATATGGGCAAAGCTACAGCTGGTCAACCTCAGGAAGCTTTGGCACAAGCAGATGACCTTGCCTTTGAGCTGCCGTCAACAAGCCACATTTCTATTGTTGATAAGCAGGGCAATGCCATATCTATGACCACAAGTGTTGAAATGGCCTTTGGCTCAGCGGTAATGGTAGAAGGTTTTATTTTAAATAATCAGCTTACCGATTTTTCATTAGCGCCAAAAGTGAATGGAATGTTAGTGGCTAACCGTCTTGAACCTTTGAAAAGACCAAGAAGCTCAATGGCTCCGACTATGGTCTTCAATCATGATAATTCATTAAAACTTGTGGTTGGTTCGCCAGGCGGCAGTAGAATTATTAACTATGTGGCTAAAACAATTTCTGGTGTCATAGATCATAAGCTTGACCCGCAACTCGCTATTAACTTACCTAATGTGACTAACCGAAATCGAGTGACTACCTTAGAGAAGGGCACACAAATTACTGCCTTAAAATCTGCACTAGAAGCTAAAGGTCATCAAGTGATTGTAAGAGATTTAAATAGTGGAGTACATGCCATAGAGGTGACTGAAGTTGGCTTAGTTGGTGGGGCTGATAGAAGAAGAGAAGGAAAAGTACTAGGCTTGTAGTTTTGATTTTTTATCTACCTATTTTGTTAATAGGTAGATAAAATTTTTAGTTATTAACTAAAAAGGGTCTTTAAGTATTTTATCAATAACCCAATTGCCGTCATGCTGAACAAGTGATAAACGCTTTACGTCCTTAATTCGCTGATTATCATACATGCCATCAAAATAAACAGTGATCACAGCTATATCTTTAAACTGCTCACGAACCTTTACACCACTACCGTCTGGAGAGGCTGTTACTTTGTCGTACGACATATTAAATAGATGACGAGCAACTGCTTTAGGTGATTTATAATGAAGAATGATACGAGATAACTGCGGACTACAGACTTTAGCTGCTTTTTTTACGTTTTTCTCATTGTAAAGCGCATCAAAAAAAGCAATAGCGACCGTTTCAGGATTATCGGTTTTTATTTCTTTATTATCGTCACCACATGCACTAATTATCAGAGTCATTGATAATAGTAAAACTTTGAAATATTTCATAAGTATTAAAATAATGAATAAGAATATAAAGCTTATACTACCCTAAATATTATATTCGTTAAGTGTTATTTAATGCATTTCAATAAAAAACTTAAAATCAAAAAAGGCGCTTTATGCGCCTTTTTTATACTCAATTTATTTTGAAGTTACTGTATCAGCTCTTTATCTGTAAATTCATCGCTAAATAATGCACTTGATAAATAGCGCTCAGCTGAACTTGGTAAAATTACTACTATGTTTTTACCTTCGTTTTCTGCTTTTTCAGCTAAACGTTTCGCTGCAACAACAGCGGCACCTGATGAAATTCCTGCAAGAATACCTTCCTCTTGCATTAAACGATGGCACATAGCCATTGCTTCATCGTTCGAAACTTGCTCAACAGCATCAATAACGCTCATGTCCAAGTTGCCAGGAATAAAGCCGGCGCCAATACCTTGAATTTTATGAGGTCCAGGCTTTAATTCTTCACCAGCCATTTTTTGGCTGATTACTGGAGAATCAGTTGGCTCTACAGCAATTGAAGTAATGTTCTTTCCTGCTGTATTTTTAATATAACGGCTAACACCAGTAATTGTTCCACCAGTACCAACACCAGCAACAAAGATATCAATGTTACCATCGGTATCGGCCCAAATTTCTGGTCCTGTTGTTTTTTCATGAATCTCTGGATTGGCTGGGTTATCGAATTGGCCTAATAAAACGTATTTCTCAGGATCTGAGTCTTTAATTTCTTGTGCTTTAGCAATCGCGCCGTTCATACCTTTAGCGCCATCGGTCAATTCTAGTTTAGCACCTAAAGCCGCTAATAATTTTCTACGTTCTAAGCTCATTGTATTTGGCATAGTTAGTGTTATGCCGTATCCACGAGCAGCAGCAACAAAAGCGAGAGCTATACCAGTATTACCACTGGTTGGTTCAACAATTTCTTTACCGGCTGTTAATAGCCCTTTTTTCTCGGCATCCCAAATCATGTTTGCGCCAATACGACATTTAACACTAGAGCTTGGATTTCTTGATTCTATTTTGGCAAAAACATTACCTTTAGTTACGCGATTGAGTTTTACGAGAGGCGTATTGCCAATAGCGGTTGAGTTATCTTCAAATATTGCGGTCATGTTAGATCCTTCCAGAGGAGTTTATTTACTTTAATAGAACAAGATTAGCGTGTTATAGAATAAAAAGAAGTGATATTTTGTTAATTTATATACAAAAAAAGAATATAGAGTTGAGTTTTAGAAATATATTAATTTATCTTACCGATTATTTAGGCATAAGCAGCTAACATTTACACTAAGCGTAGATTTTATTAGTATTATCAATAGGCTAATAATGTGCAGGTTATAAAATGTCAAAATCAGAATTTCAATTATCAACGAGTCCTTCTAAAGCGCTTTCTAAACGTGAGAGTGCACTTTATGAAAACAGCCAGTTGACAGAAGAAGAAACTAAAAAAATACTGACACCATTTGCATTTAAAATAGATGAAACGCTTTTTGGTATGCCATTAGCTGTTCCGTGGCGTCGTGGTTTAGCTTTATTTCTTGATTTTCTCTTGATTGCTATTCTAAGTGGCGCACCAGGTGAACTTTTAGCAATTGTTGTCGCAATTACGTTTTATCGAATAGGAAGTAGTAAAAGCCGTAAAACAGGAAAACCAAAAGGGATGAAAAAAGGAGCTCTTCGGCTACTTGGAGCATTTATTATATTCGTGGTACTTGTTGATACATTACCTGCCTTGTTTGATGACGCAGTGACTGACAATAACCTAACTACTGAGTCAAGTTCAATTGACTGGGCTGATGGAATTGCTTTAGGTGCTTTATCAACAGCGGCTTATCAAAAAGTTGATTCAAGTACATGTAATAATAATTCTTGTTGGCAGACCGAGTTAGAGCCGTTTGTTGATCAACTTTCTGAACTTTCTCAAGACGATGATACAGTGAAAACATTAATTGAAGCCTTGGTAGCGATGATTGATGAAAAAATGAAAATCAGCAAAGCGTCTGAAAAAGAATTAGAGCAATATTTTTTAAATCATTACCAATCGTTGAAAGTTGTTGATGAAAGCTTACCCAACAAGATAAAAGCTCCTGAAAGCAAAGTGCAAACTGCATTGAATGAAGTTACTAACATAAAGGATGAGAAAAACTCTACTGTATACAAAGGGGTAGAGTGGATGAAAGGGGTAATTGAAGACCTAGGTTTAGGCTTTGGCTGGGCTGCTTTTTACTTTACAGTACTCACATCTATTTGGCACGGACAAACACCTGGTAAAAAGCTGTTTAAAATACGGGTAATTCAGCTTGATGGTACTCGGCTGTCTATGTGGGATAGTTTTGGGCGATATGGTGGGTATGGGGCTGGTTTAGCCACAGGGCTTTTAGGTTTTTTGCAAATTTATTGGGATCCAAATCGCCAAGCCATTCATGATAAAATATCGGCAACAATTGTAATTGATGTTACTAAGTTTGAGCAATTAAACAAAGGCTCATAAAAGAAAAGCTCAGTTTGATATACCGTAATCAAATTGAGCTTTTACGAGCTGAAAAGTTAAGTTTAAGGCATCCAAGCAAAGCTGATTTTAGTAAATAAAGTACGTTCAGCACGTCTCAAGTCATTTAAGTTATCGTCTTGGTAGCTGTTATCTGAATACCCTAAGAAAAACACCGTTTGAGGGTTTAATTTATAGCTATAAATCAGCTGGGTTGATAAGTCACTATTCTTTTTAGAATAGACTGAAACATTGTTATTCAGGTTTTGGTTATCAAGGTTCTGATCAATATCCGAGTAGACTACATTCAATTTTAAATAGCTATTTACATCGAACTGATATGAAACTCTCAATTCAACTAAATTTGCATCATAAACAGCGCTGCCATCAGCATCGAGTGTTTCATAGGTATATGAAAAGTCGACTTCTAAGTGGCTAGTTGGATTAATACGGGTATTAACATAAACCTCTTGATAGTCAGCGATACGATTATTGGCATAATCAATTTTATCACCGAAAGAAAAATAGAGCTCGTTATATAAATATTTTGTGGGTTGTATATATGCAAATAGAGTAACAAGTTTCTCAGTAAATCTGTCAGTATTACCATCAATTGAATAATCGTATTTTTCTGAATTATCGAGTTCATGTTTTCGTAAACCCACTTTATCGGCATAAGTCAGCATAATATCGAACGAAGAAAGTTTAGGGCCATCAATAGTAAAACTTGAAGCTAAGCTTTTTTCGAGCAATTCGCCGTTTTCATTATGTTTTATTTGCCATTGACCTGATAATTTAGCTTCTTGCCAAAAGCTGTCATTGTCACTATAAAAAAAACGGTCTATTAATAATTTTTCATCTTGATAATCAGCCTTTGGCATATAACCTAAATCAGCTCTGAAATTTTTACCTATCTTTTGGTGTTCAACATTAACTGACCAATATTCAGAATTATGCTCATAGGCCAATTTTACCGCTTGATCAGATAAGTCATTTGTTTGCTTTATTGAATAATCGCTGGTTGAGTGAACCACTTGCCCAAGTACAGCATTTGATTCATTGATTTGATACTTTGAATTAACACCTGCGACGGTATTTTCATAACTGTTCGACTTTCGTAAGGTACTGATAGCGCCTAAAGAAAAGTTTTCAGTAAAATCATAACGGTACTTAAAAGCCCCTGAGTGACTTTCTTCATCTAATGATTTTAAACTTGAACCTGTATTACCGGGCACAATGAAATTGGTTTGTGTATCATGGCTGATAAAACCACCATAGGTATGGTTGTCATTTGTACCTGTTAACTTTGCACCATAATCAGGATCTGCAATATTTCGAGTGTAAACCAAGTTGAAATTTGAGGTGAAATAATCAGAGTTTTCAACAAAAAAGGGGCGTGCTTCTTGATAAAATAATGAGTAAGTTTTGTTAACATTAAGTTGTCCGGCATCAGACTCTACGGTTGAAAAGTCTGGATTTACTGTGACATTGAGTAAGGTATTTGCGTTAATTCCCCACCGTAGGCCGACACCAGCATCGGTATCATTGTTACTTTGCCAATTGTCTTGGGGGTCGTATATATCACGTGTATCGTTTTTACTTGCAACGACTGCAGGAGTGACCATTAAATTATTACCCGTCTTGGCTTGTTTAAACCCTTTTGCTTCAGGAATTTGACATAACCAACAATCGTTGTTTCGGTCAAGAGAAACATGTGATATGCGAAGGCGTGTATCCCGGGGGTAAAGGCGAATAAATTCTATCGCCCATGTTTTCTCTTCTTCAGTATCGGCAAAATTCAACGTATGGTAAGGCACTGCCATTTCAACTTGATAGCCCGTTGGGGTTCTTTTGCCAAAGGACTGCCACATACCATCCCATGCAGAATTAACATCACCAGTTAATTCATTTTTTATTCGATCTATTTGAACGCCATAAGGGTTAACAAATAATTCATAGCTTAAACGTCTATTATTATAGGTATCTAATTTTATACCAACAACATCGTCTTCAAGCCGAGTATCTCTGTCGCCTAAGTAGGCAAGGATCTCTTCGGGATTGGGATCTTGAGCGACAAATGAAATGTAAATAGTATCGCCATTTTCTATAATTCTAGCGGTAGTTTTTACTGGGCTTGGTTTGTTATTCCATGGGTTATTAACAATATTTAGTTCAATTGACAGTGCTTTTTCCCATACTTTTTCATCGATATTACCGTCGATGGTAATATCGTGTTTGGTATGAGGAATAGATAAATGTGCAATTTTATTAATAGGTTGTTCGGGAGCAGATTCAGCAAGGCTATTGATTGAATAGAATAAGAATACAAAGACTGTAATAGCTTTACAGCGACTTCTTAACGACAACATTTTATCTCCAGAGACTACGATTTATTATTTTTATAAATTCCTTCTATGTAAATTGTTACAAATATAGGCAATGA
>Ga0209395_1002701_pt1 | contig 22782 bp, 22 predicted proteins | sample GOMGulsemesocosm_3_FD_184635 | JGI IMG/M metagenome (GOLD analysis project Ga0209395, IMG submission 184635) | Methane-oxidizing microbial communities from mesocosms in the Gulf of Mexico - GOM9D Gulf of Mexico (SPAdes) (version 2) | ecosystem: Environmental > Aquatic > Marine > Cold seeps... | reverse complement strand
CCTATTAACTGATCTAATCGTTCCAGTTTTACAATTGATGAACCTCGCCCCATTTAATATGCCTTATTGTGTCACATTTAAATTTATCATAACGCTTGAAAATAGAATTCGCCAGATAAAGCGTAAATTAGGATCTTGAATATAAATACAAAAAAACTAGCTGTTGAATGATGACGAAAGTGCAGGATGAAAACTTACAACATGCTGAGGATACGTATCTTTAATGGAAAATGCCGTTAGGTAAACAAAGTCATAATTTATGAGGTGATTTATCGTTATGAAAACAATACTACAATTTATCGGGCTGCTTTTTTTTACAGCGATAATAGGGTGCAATACAACAATGAAAATGGATACTGAGCAAGAACAATATTTGGGTGAATACCCACCTATCGATACACCCGTACTATTCAAGGCAGAATTAATCCCTGAAAAACAACTTGCCCATGCGGGCGTTTTTACACCAGATATGAAGGAGTATTATTATACACTTTCTAATACAAGCTTTAGTCAGTTTACTGTGATGTACATCAGGAAATCAGGTGACCATTGGACGGCGCCACAAGAGGCTTTTTTCAATTCTGCATATCTAGAACATGGTGTTCATTTCACTGAAGATGGTCAGTGGGTTTACTTCAGCTCTACTCGGCCAATAGGAAAAGAAGATAGCTCTAGTCATTGGCATATTTGGCGAAGTAAAAAGAAGGAAAACGGTTGGAGCGAAGCAGAATTAATAAACATACCTGGCATGGAAGGTAAATCGACCTCTCATCCATCTCTAACTCGTTCTGGGCGTATGTATTTTCACAGCTATAATCCAGATTTTAGTGATATGGCTTTGTATATCAGCGATCCTCTAGAGGGAGTGTTTCAGAAGGCTAAAAAAATAGTCTTTCCAGAAGGGGAAAACCATAATACGTTGACACCATTCATAGCGTCAGACGAGTCCTACCTACTATTTGAAAAGAAGTTCGATGACTACCTCGAAATTTATATTTCGTATCGTGACAATGACGGTTGGCAATTACCTAAAAGGCTATCAGATAACATTAATACTAAAAACCTTGGTAACCCATATGTCACTCCCGATGGGCAGTATCTATTTTATGCTTCGGGCCAATGGCCACAAAATGCACCAGCTAGTAACTGGGTGATAAAGTGGGTGAGCACGAAGGACGTTTTTAAGCGTTAAATTATATAATGGCATAGAGATAGAAGCTTCATTTTACAAAACTAGCTAGTTTAATGTTAGCAAGGCGATCAAAGCACATTAGTACTGTAAATTGGATTTAAGACACAATGGCTGAAAACAATTTGCTAAGATAAGTACATATGACGAAGGGGGATTTTAAGCAGTACCGCCGTAAATAAGACCAATTTTTTAAATTATGCGCAGTCACAAACTAGGTGTTAACGAGAGGGAACAATGATGAGTATTGTTCGATAATCGTCTTAATTTTATCCTGTTCACTAGAGGGAGCAGCAAGGGACATAAGTTGGTAATGTTTGATTGTTTTTGATAAATACTGCTGATGCTCGTTGAGAGAAAAATCCCACATTTTATCCCCTACCGGGGATAAGCTACTAACATACTCTTGCTTCGTCGGCTTATTTGTAAGTTGCACTTTTACATGAATAATTTCATAGAAACGCTTGTTCTCGGTAACAATGCATTCATCAACTAATATGAAGTTGTGTTTTATTAAAGTTTGTCTAACTTGGTAATTATGGTGAACGGGACAAAGAATAAATTCTAACCAACTTGTTGAATTATCTGGATATTCTTGTCGGTAATTGCTGATTGTTTTTTCAACCAAATTCGTCAATAATTCACCACCAACACCAGCAATAATCACTAATTGTTTATCTTGTTTTGTTAAAGGTATTTTTGCGACATCAATACAATGAACCTGCCAGTGTTGAACGTAATCTATTGAGTTAAAATGCTGTTGTAATAGCTGTTCAATATTTGAAGTTAATGATGGAACAATATCAACAAAATGAATTTTTTGTGCGGCTTTTCTCTTTAATAAAGAGAAACCCAATAAACCATGATCACAACAGCAGTCCCAAATACTTTGATAATGATCACTGATCATACTGTCTATCTTTTGTAGACGTTTACTGATTTTTTTCATCTTATTTTATTTATCAGTCACGTTAAACCAATTTTTTTGCTGAGTTTCATTTAAAAAACTCCAAGCGATAAAGCGACTAATCTTTTGTCCTTGCGCCATATCAACGACTCTGACTTGCTTAGCATTAACTTTTTTTAATGCCAATTTTAAAAGGCTTAAATGATCCTTTTTAGAGACTAAACAGCTAAACCATAACACTTGCTTTTGTACTTCTTTACTCTCTTTTATCATATTACTAATAAAAGTAAGCTCTCCGCCAGGACACCATAATTCTGCTTTTTGTCCACCAAAGTTCAAGGGCGTTGCGGTTGTACTTTTAGCTGCATTATTTCGGTTGTTTTTACTCGCGGCTAAGTTCTTTACTTTACGTGCAGAGCCTTTACTTGCTTCAGCTAATGAACGATGAAAAGGAGGATTGCAAAGGGTTAATTCATAACGTTCATTTTTATGGAGGATGCCCTTGAAAAACTTTGAAGCGTCGTTCTGTAATCGACACGTAATGGATTTTTTTAATTTCTTGTCAGCTAAAATATTTTGTTCGGCGACCTTCACCGAAACAGGATCTATATCACTGGCAGTAAAACGCCATTGATATTCTCGTTGTCCTAAAATAGGGTAAATACAGCTGGCTCCTGTGCCAATATCAAGTACAGAGATAATCGGTTTTGAGCTTGTCGTGATTTTAGGTGTTGACTCATGCAATAAATCAGCGAGGTAGTGAATGTAGTCAACTCTGCCCGGAATAGGTGGGCATAGATAACCTTCAGGAATATCCCATTGGTTAACATGATAATGAAGCTTTAATAATGCCTGATTAAGCGCTTTCACGGCTTGGGCATTAGCGAAGTCTATAGAGAGGTTTTGGTATTTGTTTTTAGCGACAAATGGTTTTAACGAGGGAGTTAACTGGCAAAGCGCCAAAAAATCATAACCGTTATTATGACGATTTTTCGGATGAAGATTTTGTTTTAAAGCCACGTAATTTCTCTACTCATTAATAACCCAGTGAATTTTACCATTTTTTTATAAAAAGTAAATTTGCCGTTTTAAACGGCAAATTTAACGTTCTGTTTTTGAAAAAAATTATTGCTTACAGGTCATAACCAAGGTGTTGATGTAAACGAACAACCAATTCTTCTTTTTCATTGATGTAGCCTAACTTCTCTGCAGTTGAACGTAATGCTAGTTCAACATGATTAAGAAACTTACCGTAACCTTGACTCGTTTTTTGATCCTTTGTCGCAATAATGACAAATTTAATTGAATCTACAAGACAGTCGCCAGCACTAAGCAATGTGAAACGGTTGTTTGGTTCAAAAATGTTGTAACTTAATTTTTGTAATTCACCATCGGCTTTATATTTTTCTTCTAAGCGACTTCTTACAATTGGCGTTAGGCCGTTAGCGACAATAGCGCCTTCATATAAATGTTGCTTATTAGCTGACTCAATAAAAGCATGGCTGATTAAATCATAAAGTGGCTGATAAGGCTGAGCTTGAGATTTATCAATATTAAGTAATTCTTTGATACGGCGATTAACAGGTAAGTCAACCACGGCATATGTCAGTACATCTTTTTGCTCAGGTAAGCTAATTTCGTCTGCAGCATAGCGGTTTTTGAGGGTACGTAATTTATGGGTTTGAGTGCCCGTTACCCCTTTGTCTTTAGCAAACAAATCGTAAGTTAAATGTTGATGATCACACACTCTTACTTGCTCTTTGTTTATATGATTAACAGAAATAAATTCGTTTAATGCTAACAATACATTTTTATGGAACTCAGCCGATGTTTGGCGAACATTGTCACCATTAGCTAAGAATACTAACGAAATTCCTCTAACGCGCTTTTTACCATTGATATAAGTGTTTTGGCTGTAATGGTTGCGTGGGCTATATAGAAATAAAATTTGCTCTTCTGTTTGTACCGTTATTTTTTCAGGGCTGTAACGAATTCGTGAGAATTTGTCATTAGCAATAAATTGACCACTTTCAATATCTAATTTGTTATTAATATCAAAAAAGCTCTCGGCTAACTGCTGGTAAAGCTTTTGGTAAGGTTGTTCGCTTGTACTATCAATGAATTGACTATGCTGTGCGATTAATTCATCGGTTAATGGGAATTTAACCAGTAAGTATTGGTTTGTACGTGCAGATGACGGAATATATACTTTATGCTGATTATTCCGAGAGCGTGAAATTGGCATTTTATTTCCTTATTAAATAGAGTAAAGATTCTAAATACAGTATACCAATATTATGACAAATAAGGCGAGATATTGACTTGTTCTAAAACAAAATATTATCTTTAAGCCTTTCCATTTTCTCTCCCCTATATTCAGACTGATGAAATGGGAGAAATACCGTTATTGTCATTCTATTATCTGTTTAATTTTATTTTTATAATGCTCCAAAACTTACTCTCTCCTCTTTTGTATTTCAGGAGAGAATTGGTGGCTGAAAAAAATAAAAACACTTGAATTCTTTACTCTCAACGTGAAACAAATTTAGCAAGAAAACTTGTAATCAAACGGCATGATAAGTATGCTACGCGGCCTTTTTAGCTCAGTGGTATATTAAATAATGATTGGTTTTGATTACGGTACTTCAAATTGTGCTGTTGCGGTAATGGAGAATGGTCAGCCGAGAATGTTGTCGCTAGGTGATCACGGAAAGTATATCTCATCAACTTTATATGCACCGAGTCGGGACATTATAGTGCATTGGCTGTACCAGCAACTGAGTGAAGAACAGCAAGTCCATTTCAAAGCCCAGCGAGCTTTACCCTTACAAAAAAGTCAAAATGTTTTACGAGAGCTTAAGCTTGACGGTATTTCTCCAGAGTTATCATTTGGTAAAGCTGCCCTTGATTTATATCTTGATGATCCTGAAGAAGGGTATTACATCAAATCACCTAAGTCATTTTTGGGCGCTAGTGGTTTAGTCGACAGCCAAATTAATTTATTTGAAGACATTGTTGCGGCAATGATGAGTAATATAAAAACGTTAGCAGAGCAAAGCCAGCAAAAAGAAATCACTCAAACCGTGATTGGTCGCCCGGTAAACTTTCAAGGATTAAAAGGCGAAGAAAGTAATCGTCAAGCCATAAGTATTTTAACGCGAGCGGCAAAAAGGGTCGGCTATAAAGATGTTGAATTTCAGTACGAGCCTGTTGCTGCTGGTTTTGAGTTTGAAGCAAATTTATCTGAAGAGAAAAAGGTGCTCGTGGTCGATATTGGCGGGGGAACAACCGATTGTTCAATGTTACTAATGGGGCCAGAATTTAAAAATCAAAGTTCAAGAGAACAGCATTTACTTGCCCATACTGGCGTGCGTATTGGTGGTAATGATTTTGATATTCAATTGGCGTTAAAGGGAATTATGCCAAGTTTGGGGATGAATGACTTTTTAAAAACGGGTAAACCTATGCCTGTTAATAGTTTTAGTCAGGCCGTAGCAATTAATAATATTAATGAACAAACTGACTTTTATAGCCAAGTAAACTATCGATACTTGCAACAATTACAGCGTGACTCAGAGCACCCCGATATTTTTCAGCGTTTATTAAAAGTTCATCAACAAAAGTTAACGCATCGATTAGTAAATGGGGCAGAGCAAGCGAAAATCGCTTTAACAGATCAAGACTCTCAGCAAATACTGCTACATGACTTAGCTGACAATTTACAGGTTGAAGTCAATCGTGGGCTAATGCTTAGTGCTAATTCAGCACAACTTAACCAAATTTCTAAGTTAATGAATGAATGCGTAACGCAGGCTAATTGCCAGCCAGATGTTATTTTTGTTACAGGAGGAACTGCAAAATCTCCGGTATTGAATCAATTTTTAAGTACACAAATGCCGAATACACCCTTGGTTGTTGGAGATCACTTTGGTAGTGTTACGGCAGGTTTAACACGTTGGGCTGAAAAGGTATTTCAATAATTGTAAAATTTCATTGTAAAACTTAGGGTAGGAGTGGTAAAAATAGTGAGAAGGAGCATTAATCTATTTTCACTAAACGAAAAGGAATTTATATGAGAATAAAACCACTCACTTTGCTTTGTTTTTTTTACTGTCTTATTATTGTTAATACTTTTGCTCAAAATAATGGATCTTTAGCAATCCCTGTAAGTGAAAATGTTGCAGGTAAAGCGCAATATGAATACGCTAATATTTGGTGGCAATGGGCAAACACCATGAGCGATGAAATCTCACCTATTCGTGACAACAATGGCAAGTATTGTCATATTAACCAAAGTGGTGATGTTTGGTTTTTAGCCGGCGGATACGGCACTTCAAAAATAAAACGTCACTGCATTATTCCCCAAGGTAAACATATATTCTTCCCCGTTATAAATATGGCTTATTGGCCTGAAAATGGTACAAATAAAACATGTCAAGCAGTGAAAGAAGAATCGGCATTAAACAATAATGAGTTATATTTTATTTATGTTGAACTTGATGGGCAGTCAGTACCAAATATGCGTAATAATCGGATAAGATCAAAAGAGTGTTTTGACCTTAATGGGTTATTAGCAAAACAAAAAAACGTAGAAAAAGTTTACCCAGCAGCTACCGATGGATTTTGGTTGATGCTTAAGCCTTTAGCTAAAGGAATGCATAGCTTAAAATTTAACGCCCAATATCAACATGACAGCGCCCTTCATGGCAATTCAATGCAGGATATCGAATACACTATTGAAGTCAAATAACCTTGAACAAGTTTACTCCTCATTTTACAATGTTTCTCTTTTTATGATTAAAAGGTTGGTTTAAAAAATTATGTCTGCAGATACCTTAGGCTCAAGCCTTAACTATAAAGCCAAAGAAAAAGGCTACCGTGATCGAGCGTTAAAATTGTTCCCTTGGGTGTGTGGGCGCTGTGCTCGTGAATTTGTTTATTCAAATCTCATGGAACTAACGGTTCATCATGTTGATCATGACCATACCAATAACCCTAACGACGGTAGTAACTGGGAACTGTTATGCATATATTGTCATGACAATGAACATGCTAAATATACCGACCACGCTAAATATAAAACGGAGGTTGTTGCTGGTGATACTAACCAAGATACCGCAACTTATAATCCGTTTGCTGATTTAAAGTCGATGCTGAAAAAATAACGTTAAAATTAAAGGGCTTGATGATGAGTTACATTTTTTTTCATTTTTTGACAAAAAAGCCATTGTTTTTTAATCAACTTACCCCGAGTATATTAAGTGAAGACAATTTTTCTCTTAGTAAAAGGTAACGTTATGAAAATAAATATTTCCGGTCACCATGTTGAAATTACTGAAGGCATTAAACAGTCAATCGAGAGCAAGTTTAAAAAAATTGCTAAACATTATCCAAGCCTTATGACCATTAGCTCAATTATTACCGTAGAGCCTCACCAACAAAAATTAGAAGTATCGACTCATTATGAAGGCAGTGAAATTTCCGTGAAAGCCTCAGGTAAAGAGTTATATTCAGCCATAGCTAGCGCAGCTAAAAAATTACAAGCAGCCCTTGCTCATCGCAAAGGTGTATTGGCAGCAAAATTACATAAAAAATATGAAGTAGAGCAATCGGATGCATTTTTACTTGCACAGTAATACTCATTGAATTAAAGTTTTATTTAAAGATAAAAGGTTGCTATAAGCAGCCTTTTTTCATTTTATGGATTTACATTTTCTTATTATTTCAAGGAGAGCTACTTGGCAAGTTCAAGTTTATTAACGTTGTTAGATGATATCGCCACGGTACTGGATGATGTTGCTATTTTGTCAAAAGTTGCAGCTAAAAAAACAGCAGGGGTTTTAGGTGATGATTTAGCATTAAACGCCGAACAAGTTTCTGGAGTTAAAGCTGACCGTGAATTACCTGTTGTTTGGGCTGTTGCGAAAGGATCTTTTTTAAATAAACTCATTATTGTACCTGCCGCTTTGGCGATTAGTGCATTTTTACCGCCATTGATCACGGTTCTTCTTGTCATTGGTGGACTCTTTTTATGTTTTGAAGGTTTCGAGAAAGTATTTCATAAATTTTTTCATCGTAACTCAGCTGATATTAAGACTGGAAAGGATGAACATCAACAAGAGCTCATTGCCGCTTTATCTGAAGAGAATGTCGACTTAGTTGCCTTTGAAGAGAAAAAAATTAAAGGGGCAATTCGTACCGATTTTATTCTATCAGCGGAAATCGTCGTTATCGCCTTAGGCACAGTGCAAGACGCGGCTTTTGCTGTGCAAGTTGCCGTAGTTTCAGGCCTTGCTGTAGCCATTACTTTTGGTGTGTATGGCCTTGTGGCGGCAATTGTTAAGCTTGATGATTTAGGTTTATACTTACTGAGAAAGTCGGTGTCAGGCAGTTTTAATGGTATACAACGTTCACTAGGTCGAGGTTTGCTTATTTTTGCTCCTGCATTAATGAAAACACTTACCGTGGTCGGCACTATTGCAATGTTCCTCGTCGGCGGGGGAATTTTGGTGCATAGTTTTGCATGGTTGCACAAACAGGTTCATCATTTAGTTGAATACCTTTCAAGCGTTTTTGGTGCGGTTGCACAAATGACAGTACCTATTTTAACTGAAGGGCTTGTAGGCGTTATTGCCGGCGGCATCGTTTTGTTAGCCGTAACGATTATTCAGTCATTGAGAACACCTTCTTAAGATCTTGCCAATCCCTATTAAGTAGCTAATCAGCCAGTTTAGCTACTTATTGTTTTAAGTTAATTTCCTATCAAGCCTTTAATATGTTCAACCACGCTACGACCTAACGCACTTAATGCATAACCACCTTCGAGCATTGATATTATTCTTCCATCACTGTGTTGATCGGCAATTATTTTAACTTGATCGGTAACCCAGCGGTAATCACTTTCGGTTAAGCTTATTTGCGACATTTCATCTTCTATATGTGCGTCGAAACCCGCCGAAATGAAAATTATTTGTGGTTTGAATTTTTCTAAAGCAGGCAACCAATGTTTGCTTATTGCCGCTCTAAATTCAGGGCCCTTACAAGTTGCAGGAAGTGGTGTATTGATAATAGGTGGCGTATCACTTTCTTGCATTTCAAAGGGATAAAAAGGGTGCTGGTAAGTTGAGCAGAATAAATAGCCCGCATCTTTGTTATTTGCTGACGCACGTTTAATTATATCTTCAGTGCCATTACCATGATGAACATCAAAATCTACAATTGCGATACGCTCTAACTGATATTTTTCTTTAGTATAAGCCGCAGCAATTGCGATATTATTAAAAAAACAAAAACCCATCCCTTTATCATATTCTGCATGATGTCCTGGTGGGCGCGTCGCACAAAAAGCGGAGCCTAGTGTTTTACCCATCACTAAATCGACAGCATTAATGGCGGCACCTGCTGACAATAAAGCCGCAGGTAAAGAGTCAGCATTCATACTGGTATCGTCGTCGACCCGATAAATAGCATCTTTGTCGTTTTTATCTGGCGCATTATCAAAAATATATTGAATGTACTTTTCATCATGTGCCAGTGAAATAAGCTCACGATCTATGGGGGTCGCATCATACTGGCGAATAACATATTCAAGACCACTTCGGATCAACTGATCTTGAATCGCTGCCATTCTTTTTGGACTTTCAGGATGATGCTCGCCCATGTTATGACCGTTACATTTATGATGGCTGATTACACCTACTGTCATGATTATTCCTTCAGGTCTTCTGTTTCTTGTTGTTTCGGCTGTTCTAGCTGCAATTCTAAATTAAGTTCGTCCATGTCTTCTGAGTATTTTCTAATAAAGCCCACTTTTTCAAAGACCTTCAACATAGCTGCATTGTCTCGACGAACACAAGCGATTAGTTTGTCTAGTTTGCGTATGGTAGCAATTCTTATCATCTCACCCAATAAAGTTCTTGCCATACCTTTACCACGTTTATGTTCACTAATAACAAATGCAACTTCGCCGCAGTTGTTGCTTTCAATATAATAATAACGACCAACTGCATGAATAACATCCGCTAAATTAGTACGTTGGGTAAAACATAGCGCTAAATCTTTATGTTGGTTTACACTCACTAACTTACAAGAGTTTTCTCTGGTCATTTGTGTGGCATGGTGGTTATAACGCATTATCAATGTTTCTTTCGTGTGAGAATAAAAGAATTCCTGTAAACGTCGTTCGTCAGCGGGGGCTAATGGTCTTAATACATAATTAATGTTGCCAAAAGTGTATTTTTTCAATTCGATTTCACCAAGTTCAGGAACCGAAGTAGGTGAATTATCTTGATATTCAGGCACCCAGTAATTCTTACGAACATCTTTTAGTAACTGCTCTCGAAATTTAGGATGGGCAATACGGATTAATTCTAATGCTCGTTCTCTAATGCTTTTACCTAATAATGAGGCAATGCCGTATTCAGTGACAACGTAGGCAACATGACCACGAGATGTTACCACGCCACCCCCTTGTGTAATATGAGCAACAATCCGGGATATTTTACCGTCTTTAGTTGTTGAAGGCAGGGCAATAATAGGCTTGCCGCATCTACTCAATGATGCTCCTCTAATGAAGTCGACCTGTCCGCCAATGCCACTGTAGAATTGATAGCCAATAGAGTCGGAAACAACCTGCCCGGTTAAGTCGACTTCAATGGCGCTATTAATCGACACCATATTGTCATTTCGAGCAATATTTACCGGCGAGTTTACATGCTCAGAAGGGTAAAATTCGACATGTGGGTTACTGTCTACAAAGTCATAAAGTCGCTGTGTACCCATACAAAATGTGAGTACAGTTTTACCTTTATGAAAGGTTTTTTTGCGATTATTTATAACTCCTGAAAGCATTAAGTCAATAACACCATCAGAGATCATTTCACTGTGAATACCTAAATCTTTATGGTTGGCTAAGTAGCGTAAAACAGCTTCAGGAATTTTTCCTATGCCTATTTGTAGCGTGGAACCGTCTTCAATGAGCATTGATACATATTGCCCAACTTGCTCTGCGACACGATCGACTTTAGGTTGTGGTAAAACGGGTAGGGTTTGCTCTGCTTCTAGCCAAGCATGAATTTGGTTCACATGAACAAAACTATGACCATTGGTGCGTGGCATTTTAGAATTAATTTGTGCAATAACATATGTTGCAGATTTTACCGCTGCAGCAACAATGTCAACGCTAACACCCAGCGAACAATAGCCATATTCGTCAGGTGGGCTCACCATAATTAAAGCGGCGTCTAGGGGGAGAACATTTTCACGAAATAAACGAGGGATATCAGAGATGAAACTTGGCGTGTAATCAGCGCGACCTTCGGCAATAGCATCACGGATATTTTTGCCACCAATAAATAGTGCATTTACTTTGAATAAATCTCTATGTTCAGGATTTGCCCACTTGTTATCTGAAAGCGTTAAAATATGAACCGTTTCAATATCATGTAACCTAGCACTGTTATCAATTAAGTCGTCAATTAGTGCATTAGGAACCGCGGCATTAGAGCCGATAAAAATACGATTTCCAGACTTTAAAAATTGATCCCATTTTACTTTTTTATTATCTTGGTCGAGCAATGACATACTGGCGCCTCTCATTAATAATGATAAATAAAGTATGCCGTATTAGCTAAAGACTTTATTGATTAGAATCAAGGTGTTTGAGTATACATCAATGTTCACTGCTACGCTTTTATACCTTGGTCTTATAAAAAAACATCTGCTAAAGTTTCTCTAGGAACGAACAGTATTAGCTTCATAGACATCTTAGATGTACAGGCTGTAAAGTGTGAAACCAGCCCAGCTTAAACCTAATAATAACCAAGGTAAATACGAGGATAACTTACCATCATTGTGAATGTTATCTGCGTTACTTGATATCAAGTTGTCAGATTGCTTTTTCTCTTTTAACAACGATTTTTTAGTTTTATCACGCTCACGTGATTTTTTACTTTGTCGTTTTTTATATTCTGCAATCCCTTTTTCAATACCTTGGGCAATGAGCTTTGTTTGCTCTTTTGTTTGATTGGGTTTTTGAATACTTTTGGCTGTTTTTAAAGCTTCAGTCTGTATTTCTTGGGAATGTTTAGGCTTCATCTTTACTTATCTACTAGTATTAATATTATAGAGGTGAACTTATAAGAAGATGAGTAAATGGGCAAGGTTTTATAACCGTTTAAATTGAAATAAACTCATCATATTATGTTCGTAATATTGGTGTTCATATTTAGCTTTAGGATTGTTTACTAGTATGAAAGCTTTGATAAAAATACTTACATGCTTGCTGTTAGTTGTGAATATTGAAAATTGCCATGCTTATAATGAAAAGCTAATAAACTCACTGGAAGCTGATCGCATAAAGGTTCAAGTGATTTCTGAAGTTTACCCGCCTTATCAAATTATTGATGAGAAGGGAGAATTAATAGGTTGGTCGGCAGATAAGGTTAAATTAATATTTACTCAAGCAAACATTGACTATAGCGTGGATATTTACCCGTGGGTACGAGCTTATCAGTTAGCGTTAACTCAATCTAATACCTTCATATTTTCTTTACTCAGAACTGAAGAACGAGAGCTGTCATTTCAGTGGGTGGCTAAGTTATGTTCCATTGAATTTTCCTTTTATCGTCTGAAAGGAAGATCCGATATAGAACTTCAATCTATTTCTGATGCAAAGAAATATCTTATTGCCGCGCAAAAAGGACAAGCTTCCACCGAGTATCTTTTAAGCTTAGGTTTTGAGACAGGTAATAACTTATCAATCTCTTACAATAATGATAATTTCGTTCAAATGTTAATTCATGACCGTGTTGAGCTTATCGTTTTGTCATTGCCTTATTTTCAGTCATTAGTCTTAAATAATTCTCCATATGTGAAAGAGATCGAAGCTATTTTTTCTATTGATTATTTACGTAAGGATTTATATTTAGCCGGTAGCTTAAAGACTTCTCCTGTCCTCGTAGATAAGCTACGTAGGGCATATCTTGAGTTAAGACCTCAACTCGATCCTGTTTGTCATGATTAACCGTTATTTACTTAGCGGCGGTTGTGCTATTTCAATAAATATTGGTTAAATTTACTAACTTATAATAATTATCTTGTACTATAATTTCATGTTGGTCCTAACGTGTTGTATTTATGATGTATTTAATTTGGTGCGATTTTTGCTATATTTACTCTTAATTAATATTTAAACGATTTAAAGGAATAAGAAAATGGCCGTTAACATTGCAGACCGACCTATGGACAAAGTAAGAGAAGAAGTTGTCGACCAATTAGTGATGAACTATAGCCATGGCGAGCTTTCACATGAAGCGTTTGAACGCCGTCTTGATGAAGCTATGGCGTGTACTTCAAATGAAAGCCTAATTGAATTGGTGGCTGATTTAGAGCTAAAGGTTGATGAGAAATACATTGAACAGAAAAAGGAAGATTTTAAGTTTAATTATTCGACCTCACCCGCTCAAGAAAGCGAATTATTAGTGAGCATCTTTAGTGGTAGCGAACGCAGTGGTGAATGGCGAGTTGCGAAAGAAATAAAGTCGGTATGTGTTTTTGGCGGTTGTGATATCGACTTTAGTGAAGCTATTTTTACTCAACGTGAAGTGACTGTAAAAGTTTTCTGTTTATTTGGTGGTATTGATATTTCTGTACCTGAAAATGTGAAAGTTGTTTCAAAGTCATTTTGTATTTTTGGTGGCATGGACAATAAAGCACCATCGAGTGACTATAGCGATGCACCAACCATATTTATTGAAGGTTTTGTTATTTTTGGTGGTGTTGATATTAAACTTAAACGTACACTGAAAGAACGCTTTACCGCTTTTGCTGATGGCTTAAGAAATATGTTCAGCTAACAATCTAGGTGGACGTTCTGCAATAATATAAGCAATGCTAGGTGAGAAAATAAAATGCTGAAGTGCCTTACTTCAGCATTTTTTTCGCTTTAAATCATCAGCTAGTTAGTCGGTAAACGTAATTCTAGGTTTAGCACCTTCTGAAAAGTCTACTTTTGGCGAACAAAGTAATAATCGAGAAGAAGCTATTTTTTCTTTATTAACCATGTGTTCTTTAAAGGTATTTAGTCGTTCTGTAGAGAGTTCCGCTAATTGCTTAATTTCATCTTTATCTACAATTTCAGTGCCTAAAGGTTTATCAATATCTTCTGGTGTTGAAATTGCGCATAACGTTAATTGTGTATCAGGTTTGTCTTTCATCAGCGCAGAAAACTGTGCTAAAAATTCAGAGTGTTCAGGTGTTAATTGAGTTTCTTTTGCTGGAAAAGTTAAGTCATTGAAACGCACTTTTAATAAATATTCGCCTGCTGTCATGGCAACACTTACAACATTTGCATAAGGCACAAAGGTTGTCATCAAGTAATCTTTAGCGGCAGACATTGTCGCTTGTTTGATCATCAAACTGATAAAACCACGCATACCAAAAGAAGGGGCATCGGTACTGCCTTCTAAGGGAATATCTAGTTCTACATTACCGTCACCATCTTTCAGCATACCTAAGGCAACATTAAACGGGATGGAGGTTTGGCTTTTTATAGTGTCTGCTTCATTATCGTTAGCTGCGCCTAATTCAACACCTCTTAAATGCAATAGGGCACTACCGTCAATATCAGTATCATCAATAGTGACATCAAGCGTAACATCAAGTTGACCACTTTTAAGTTCATGGTGAATGGCTCCTGCAATATAGGTTGATAAAGAAGGTAAGCTCACTTCTTTAAAGAACCCTTTTAATTGGTAGAAGTCTTTTTCACTAAAAGGTTTAGCAAGTGCTGATAGTTCGAAGTGAGCATATTTGTTACTACCACCTTCTAATCTAAAGTTACTGTCTTGCTGTGGCTTCTGATTATCAAAAGGACCGGCGTTAAACTTGCTGATGTTAAAGGAGCGTTCGTAATATGGCGTCGTACTGCGGTCGGTAAAATTAATGTGGCGGGTTTCAAGTAAAGAAAATTGTTTAAGCGACAAAGTGAATACTGGCTTGGTATTTTCATTATTGGTTTCGTCGCTCTTTTTATTTACTTCTTCTTGCGTAACCACATTGCTTTGTTCATCAGTAATATCACTTTTATTAGCTCCTATTAAACCGATAAGATTTTTATCTTTATCAAGGGTGGTATCAACGGCTAAACCTAAGAGGTTAATGGTGTCTATTGATAAACCTTGTTGAGATACTTCGATATTACTGATCGCTAATTGTTCAAATTGAGCTAATGGGGCAAATTCATCAGTTGTATTTTCTGCAAAGATAGCCTGTTCAATAATCACATCGACAATATTGGCTGTAATTAATGATAGCGAGGTTGATAAGGATATTTCATCGATATTTAACGATGAAATTTTAGCAAGTAATTGCGATTCATCGTTCTGGTAAGCCGTAATATTGTTTACATTTAGTTTGGCGGTACCTGTAATTTTAGGGGCTTGCTCAGGAACGAATTCAACTAATACATCTTCCATAGCCAAAGGCGCTATATTCATCGCTACCGTTTTGTTTTGTTGTACTACATTAAGTGCTTTAGTCGTAAGCTCAAATGTTTCAAGGTTTATTTTGGTGATATCGTCGCTAATCGAAATTGACTGCTTAGTGTTAACTGTTACTAAGCCTTGCATGTTTAGCTTATCTTGCTCAGCACTAGCGGCGGATAAAAAAGGCTGTAGTGGCGCTAAGTCTAAATCAGTTAAGGTTAATGCTGAATTTATTTCACCTCGGTTATTCGTTAATTGAGCATCGAGCGTTAAACTTAACAGCGCTTTATTCACTAGAGCTTCTAGGGATACTTCACCTTGTTGTGCTTTTGCTGAAGCGCCTACATTTTTTATAGCCAATGAGTTTATAATAAATTCTTGCTGGCTTTGTTCGATGGCGAGGTTAAATACAGCATTCTTTAAGCTTAGGTAAGGTAACGAAACACTATAATTGCTCGTTTCGTTTTCATTTGAAGGACTATCCTTACTCTCTGTGTTTACATCAGCGGGCTTAGTTTCATCCTTTGCAATAACAAAACCACCAATAACAGGGGTTTCGCCATTTAAATCAATATCAAGCAATAAACCGTCAATATTGAATTTTGATAAATGTACGGTATCGCTTAATAATCGATACAAACTTACCGTGACGCTTAACGATTTTATCTCGATAAGCGGCTTTTTCGCGTCTTTAATTGCGGTAATAACTAAATCATCAATCGTTAAATTTGATGCAAAAGGGTTATAGCGAATCGTCGTGCTTTCAGCAAGCATAAGCTTATGTTCAGCAAGATATTTTGTTGCATAATGTTGGCTAACAAAAGGTGATAACACCCATATTAGTACAAATAGGGTAATGAAAAATACAGCAATGACTTTAGCTGATTTAGTCGCAATTTTTCCAACGGGAGAAGACATGAAATACCTAGTTAAGTTAATGAGTTATGAATATCGAAACAGAAAGATATGATACTTTAAAATTAACGCACATTTTCAAGGTATTTCTCCCATATTTCCCGCAAAAAATAGTAGTTAACGCCTATTTACAATTAAAAACATTACTTTTTATGCGAATTTTAAAGCACATTCTTTGTTATATTGATGAAGCTAATATGTAAATTCTGTGTAGGGTATTAACTTTTCTTTAGTCTGTCTAGCGGTTATTAGCATCGATATTTTTGTTGATGAAAGTAAAACAAAATCGTATGCTCATTATCTAGTGGTCAGACCTTTTGTTTTTATTCTCTTAACTAAGTTGCAATAACACAATGACAAATCAAGAATCTTTATTTTTATCACAAGATGGACACCAACTTCACTTGCGGCACATTTGGCAAAAAAGCGGTGGCACGCCAATTTTTATGCTACATGGCGCTATTGAGAACGGCCTGATTTTTTACACTAAAAAAGGTAAGGGGTTAGCTTGTTATCTTGCTGAACAAGGCTTTGATGTCTACGTCGCTGATTTACGAGGTAGGGGTGAGAGTACACCTAAAATAGATGCGGATGCTGAGCATGGACAATTTGAAGCGATCACCCAAGACATTCCCTGTTTTCTTAAATATATTACCGAAACAACAAAGAAAAAAGTTCATCTTATCGCCCATTCATGGGGCGGTGTATTGTTGGCAAGTACTTTAGCGCGACTTCCTCATCTTGCTGACCAAATTCTCAGTAAAACCTGTTTCGGTACTAAGCGTATGGTTACAGTAAAAAGTCTGGAAAAGCTTTTTAAGGTCAATGTTGTCTGGAATAACTTAGCGCCTAAACTCGCAAAGAAAAAAGGTTTTCTCGATGCCAAAAAACATAAAATAGGCTCAGATAATGAAACACAGCAGTCGTTAGCTGATAGCGTTGCTTGGGTGAAAAAAAGTGATTGGCACGATACTCAAGATGGTTTCGATTATTTTCAAGCCGCCAAATCTGTTGATTGGCCACCAACGTGGCATCTTACCGGCTGTAAAGACAAAGTTTTAGGCCATGCAACAGATGTTAATGTCTTTATTGGCGAGTCTAATCCACAGGCCAAGTTTACTTTGTTATCAAAGTCGTCAGGTAATAAAGAAAATTATGACCATATTAATATTCTCACGCATTCAAGCGCTGTTAATGATCATTTTCCGCTATTAGTAAAATGGCTGAAAGCGCTGAGTTAATTGTTAATTTTATTAATACGGCTGTTAAGTTCATTGTATTACTGATATAAATTCAGCTCAAAAAATTTAGTCTTAATAAAAATGGATGTATAACATGAACAAATCTGCCGTTTTCCTAGCGAGTGCCTGTTTCTTTCTCTTCGGTTGTCAATCATTACCAGCGACAAACAATGATGGAGATTTATCTGTTGATGTTGAGCAGCCAACTCCTAAGTATCAAGAATTCATTCATTCAGGTGATATGCTACCAATTAATTCAATTATTGATGTTGAAGGTAATAACATCAACTTGGCTGATAATCATAAACGTAAATTAGTCATTTTATTTGCAACTTGGTGTTCTGATTCTAACCGCGCACTTAAAGCTTTAAACCAGTCACCTTTATTAAATGATCCTAGCGTTGAGATTATTGCTATTGCTCGGCAAGAGTCAAATGAAAGTGTTATTAAGTGGCGTAATGAACATAACATTAAAGTGCCATTAGCAACGGATCTAGATCGTAGTATTTATAAACAGTTTGCTGTGGGGGGGATTCCTCGCTTGATTACAGTGAGTAAAGATAACAAAGTGATAAAGATGAATTTAGCGGAAGGCGAAGATCAGCTTAAGCTTATTCACTGGTAATTCGAAGATCTAAAAATTGTAGCATAAGGAATTGTTACAATTTCTTGCTTGGACTTTAAGGTTAACTCCATTAAGTTTGAACTTTGTAAATCATTTGTAATCAATACTAGTTCAATATCCTTGTGGTTAATTTTATGTACAGGGAAAATGAACCAACTTTAAAGGATTATCATGTCAAAAATTGTAACAATAACGACAGCTTTATTATTAAGTACGTTAATTTCTCCCATAGCGCTAGCCAAAGCGAAAAAATTGAACTTTCATAAATCTCAACAAAGTGCCGAGCAGAAGGTAACTGGGAAATTGTTATATTTAAATGAGCATAGTGGCGATGTTGATCTACTTATCCATGACGATAATAGTTTTAGTTATTATCCTCATATTGCGAAAGACGGTCTTACACAACAAGCGCAAATTATTTCAACCCCTGAAAATGCCCAGTTTTATAATCAAGCAAAACTGGCAAATAAGGCAAATGAAGTCATTGTTTATTTAACTGGCGATGCAGTGATGTCTTATGACATTGAAAAGAAAACATTAAGTAAATTATTAGCGGTTGATACTTTTTATAAATATCAACGCGATTTAGAAATTGATTTTGGTGAATTTGTTCAAGACTTCAATCAAGACGGATTAAGCGACTTTATCACTTACAGTTTAGATACAACTCATGTGTATCTACAAAATGCTGATGGTTCCTTCGCACATCAATCCTTAGCAATTACTCCCCGTATTAGAAAGTTAGGTAGTGGCATTAAATTTAGTCCACAGAATTTTTACCATGCTGACTTTAATCATGATGATAAAAAAGACATCGCTTTCCAAGTCGATGATCAATTGATGGTATTTGCTCAAAAACAAGACAAGTCATTTAATGATAATGCAACTTTCGTTACGCTAAACGCCAACTTAGAAAATGAAAACTCGGCGATAAAAAAACAGCAAGGTCAAAAGGCCGCGGATGTAGTCCTGGAAACAATTGAAGATATTAATGGTGATGGTTTAGTTGATATTGTGACTAAAGAGTCCGTTCGTGAAGGCATGATGTCTAGAACTAATGTATTGATGGTACGTTACGGTGCTATCACAGATGGTGTGATGAGTTATAAAAAGGAAGCTGACGGCAAAGCAACATTTGATGGCGAGGGCATGATCAAATTTAAAGATGTAGACGGTGATGGGTTAAAAGATTATTACACGATAAGTGTTGAAATGGGGATCGGGACCATGATGTCGGCAATGTCTGGTGCCATTGATATGGATTTACGTTTCTATAAATTGGGAGCTAACGGTAAATACATTAAAAAACCTGCTTATGAAAACGAAATTGAAATGTCGATTAGTTCAGATAGTAACGGTGAGGCTTTAACAGACATTGGCGATTTTAACGGTGATGGTATTAATGACTTAATTCTTAAAACAGATGATGACGAGTTTACCATCTACTCTGGCTCAAAAGGGAAGCGTTTGTTTGGCAAACGTGGTGCAGACTATGAAATACCACTACCTCAAAGCATTCGTACAGAAATAAAAGACTTCAACGGCGACGGAAAAGCCGATATTTTATTTTTGTATGGCAAGCATTATGATGAAGATGATGAAAAAGAAGTTGGCGAACATAAATTAACATTATGGTTATCAGCTAGTTAATTAACACTGATAGTCCGTTATACTATAGAAGGATGCACATAATGTGCATCCTTTATTTTTATGTGTCGGATGATGGCTTTTGATTTTTATTCAAAAAATTCTTAATGCTTAAGTCCCTGTTAGCAATGTCATGGTGCTATGCAAGTTAGTACGTGACGATACTTTTAAGGTTTATTTATGCGTTTCTTATCTCGTCGGTTAATTCTTCCCAGTGACTTAAATTATGCTAACTCATTATTTGGTGGTAGAGCATTAGAATGGATTGATGAAGAAGCGGCTATATTCGCTATCTGTCAATTGGAAACCAATTGTTTAGTCACTAAGCATATCGGCGCAATTAATTTTGAGTCTCCAGGGCTGCAAGGTGATGTTGTTGAATTTGGCTTATCTACCAAAAGTGTCGGCAGAACTTCAATTACCATTACCTGTTTAATGCGTAATAAGATGACTAAAAAAACAATTTGTCTAGCTGATGATATTGTTTTTGTGCAAGTGGACCCTGAAACTAAGGCACCGATTCCTCATGGGAAAACATTTGAAGCACTAAAATTACAAGAAAACTAATAATTTTTTTTCACGCTTTGTATTTCCACCATTAAAAATTAAGCATCAGGTTACTCTTTGTTTATTAACAAAATAACCTGAATGTACATTGTCTTTTCCTCTCCCTTTGAAATGTTAAATTACATTTTTAGAATAATTAATATACATCTTTTCTTGCGTGTTGGTGTGTTAGTGGTGTATAACACCTACATCATTTTGTTTTAACGTTAAATCTCTAAACAAATTTGGCTCTACAACCGTAAGGAAATATCATGGCACCTCAGTGGGATAGTGAAAAACCAATATACCTACAGTTATACCAGCAAGTCGTTGCTCGTATTCTCGATGGCTATATTACAGAAGGCGAAGCGTTGCCATCAGTTAGAAAAGTGGCAGCAGAATATCAAGTAAATCCGATCACAATTTCTAAGGCGTATCAAATGTTACAGGACGAACAAATTGTAGAAAAACAACGCGGTAAAGGTTTATTTGTTAAGCCTGGAGCACAAGAATTGATGCTTGACCGTGAACGTGAAACTTTTCTTGTTCAACAATGGCCAGAAATACTGAAGCAAATAACTCGATTAAACTTATCTGCCGAGCAGTTATTAGCAGGGGAGCACTCATGAGCGAACTAATTTCTATTACGGGTTTAAATAAATCTTACGGTAAAAAACATGTGGTTAATGATGTGAATTTAAGCGTTCACGCAGGTCAAATTGTTGGTTTAGTTGGCCCTAATGGCGCGGGTAAAACAACTTGTTTACAAGCCTTGTTAGGTTTAACCGATTTTGAGGGCGACATTAACGTATTAGGGCATCACCCAAGAAACGATCGAGAAAAAATGCTGAACGATGTTGCCTATATTTCGGATGTTGCTATTTTGCCTAAGTGGTTAAAGGTATCGCAAGCATTAACCTATATGAGTGAAATACATCCTAATTTTGATATTGAAAAAGCCAGTGAGTTTTTAGCAAAAACCAATATTTTGCTAAATGACAAAGTCAAAGCTCTGTCAAAAGGCATGGTGACGCAATTGCATTTAGCTTTAGTGTTAGCGGTTGATGCTAAAGTACTTGTTCTAGATGAGCCGACTTTAGGTTTAGATATTTTAACCCGCAGACAGTTCTATACGCATTTACTTGAGGACTTTTATACTGAAGATAAATGTATTGTTATTACCACTCATCAAATTGAAGAAATAGAACATATCTTAACGGATGTCGCCTTTATTCAAGAAGGTAAAATTGTCTTAGCTGAAAGTGCTGACGGGATTCGAGAGCGCTTTAAATTATTAGCCGTAACACAAGATAACGTAGAAAAAGCTAAACAATTGAAACCATTGTTCTCAAATAGTTTGATGGGCTTAACGACCATGTTGTTTGATGACCAAAAAGCTGAAACATTACAAATGCTTGGTAACATAAGTGTGCCTAGTTTAGCTGATATATTCGTAGGTGTAATGACTAAGGAGATTTGCGCATGAACATACAAGTAGTAACAAGTTCAATTAAACGAGAATTATGGGAATTTGGCAATATCTTAAAATGGGTTCCTATGGTTACCGCAGCATTAGTGATATTAATGCCAATCCTTATTTTTATGGAAAGTAATAAAACATTTTCTGATGCATTTCAAGCATTAACTATGTTTCCTGCAAACTTCGTATCACCTGAATATATAGAAATGGTCCCGAAGTTATTTTTCGTGACCACTCTGTCGTTATTTGCCCCCTTTGTTGCCGTTGCAGTGATCATACAATTGTATTATTTTACCGTGTGTTTGTTTGATGAACGCCGGGATATGTCGGTGATGTTTTGGCGTTCACTACCTGTGTCTGATGTCGTAGCCATTATTGCAAAACTAATTACCGGTGCTTTGGTTATTCCTGCCGTGTTTTTAGGTGCAGCAACAGTGACCTTGTTCATTTTTCTTATCTTAGGTTTTGTCATCTGTATTATTTTATCGGTTGGCTATGACACGAGTTTATGGGCACTGTGGATCGATAGTGATATATTAAGTGGCTTAGCATTAATATGGTTACACCTACTACCTTTTGCTGTCTGGATGTTACCGCTATTTACTTGGTTAATGTTAGCGTCTATGTTTGCTAAAAAGGCCCCTTTCTTATGGGCAATATTACCTGTTGCTGTTGTATTATTAGTTGAAGGGTTTGTTGTGCATTACTTTCATTTATCACAACCTTTTATTGGTAGTTTACTGTTGGA
>Ga0209395_1002697_pt1 | contig 22797 bp, 20 predicted proteins | sample GOMGulsemesocosm_3_FD_184635 | JGI IMG/M metagenome (GOLD analysis project Ga0209395, IMG submission 184635) | Methane-oxidizing microbial communities from mesocosms in the Gulf of Mexico - GOM9D Gulf of Mexico (SPAdes) (version 2) | ecosystem: Environmental > Aquatic > Marine > Cold seeps... | reverse complement strand
GTTATGGGTGTAGTTGGAGGAGTGCCAGGTGTAATTATTGGTGGGGTAATTGGTGCGCTACTTGGAATGGGGTCAAATACGGAAGATAAGGAGAAAACTGAGAAATTTAATAGGAGTAGTTTATGAAATCTCTAAACTATAACCTTATTGTTGTTTTCATTCTTCTTGTCTTCTTGTCTTTTTATCTTTTTTACTTGTTTCATACCAAAGCTTGGCAATGGTATCAATAAAATCAACTCTTCAATGGGAACACTTAAACAAAGTTCTTTGGCTTGGTTTTATATGCTGCTTTTCTGTTCACTATTTATCGATTAAAAATGATGAACAGTATGATGGAGGAATAATTTACAAACACTTTGGTAAATTTGCCGACTCAGCTTTCGCTGTAATAACATATGGGCTAGCATCTACAACTTCAGCATCTATCTTGAAAGGCGTATATATACAGCAATTTTTTGGAGATGAAGTTTATTTCAATAACTTTGATCAAGTTGATATATATTCTATGTTGGTTGTTTGTATTTTTTTATTAGGGTATTCGTTGTATTCAGCAATAAGTGCTTTGCAGAGTTCTATATTATTGTCTAAAGCTGAGAATGCAGTACCGATGCCAAGTAGTTGAATCATTTAATGTTTTAAAAGCTTTACATGGACAGCCACTCTAAAATAATAAGTTTTATCATGACTGTCTTTATAAAATAATAATTTTTTTATGGAATGTTTACTCACCTTAAAATTTATAAGCCAAAGCCACCATCAACACCAATAACTTGACCTGTTACCCAAGCGTTTGTTGGCTGCGCTAGCCATACAATCCATTGGCTAATTTCTTCTGGGGTGCCTCTTCGCCTAAGTGGTAGGTTTGCCGCTTCTTGATTTTCTACTTCGGTGGCTTGTGCTTCACTGAGTCCCATCATTCCAGTTAATGCGCCAGAGTATGTTGGACCAGGAGCAATGGCATTTACACGAATATCAGGCGCTAACTCCAATGCCCAAGTTCGGGTCAGATACTCTAGTGCTAATTTACTGGCACCATAGTGCGATAGATTCGGCATAGGTTTGTGTGCAACTGCGCTAGTAATATTAATGATAGTGCCCTTGTTCTTTTTCAAATAGGGTAAACTTTTTGCGGATAGTAAGCTTGGCGCGACTAAGTTAATGGCAATAATCTCTGATACTTTATTTTCAGAAATACCCCCAAGAGACGCATTCGCCCCCGCTCCAGCGTTATTGACTAACACGTCGATTTTCCCCCATTTGGCAATCACAGTATCAATTATTAGCTGAGCACTGCTAGGGTCACTACTATCAGCCTTGAGAGAGTGAATATTGCTATTTAATGTTGAAACTTTGTTTAGGGCAGACTCTCTTCTACCGGTAATAAGAACCTGAGCGCCCTTACTGGCAAAATCTAATGCTGCAGCTTTGCCAATACCACTGCTACCACCTGTAATAACAACGACTTTGTCTTTCATGATCCGTTCCTTTTATTCATTGGTGCTATGAGCGGCAAAACGGCTCATAGCAAGTTGGTGACGTTTTATCTCAAACTTAATGGTTAGAGTTCAGTAAAAGGGCGTAAGAAAATTTGCTCTCGAAGTACTTGCCAACGATTGTCTTCAAATCGAAATTCAATGTTACAGAGTAGCTTCACATCTTCTCCGTTCATGCCACTGTGTTTTCTTGAAAGCACACAAACCGCAGTGTCGCCAAGCACGTGAAAATCATGCCATTGAGCCCATTTACTCAGTGGTGCTGAAGCGTCTTGTCCTTGCTTTTTAAAGTGAGCGATAAACTCTTCTTTATTAAAAATGTTTACTGTGTTGTCTGGCATAACGAGAGTCGTGTGAAAATCTTTGTGATAAATAGTTTTTAATGCCTCTACGTCAAAATTAGAAGCACGATCAATTAATTGATCCATAGCGGAACGTATCGCTTGATTTGTATGAGTAGCTTTAGTCATAAGGAGTATTCCTTTATAAAAATTAATATCAGTTACTGAAAACTGACTATTTGATTAACGACCGAAAGGCAAAGAAACAATGCCTCTCAACAGTGAGTAATAAAATATTAACATTCCAATTTTTTAGGTGTTATGCTATTTTTTGCATTCATATGATTCCAAATAGGAATGTCTTTGGACAAATTTGATTGCTTAAAAATGTTTACGCGTGTTGCCTCGTTAGGCACATTTACCGCTGCTGCAAATGAGCTGAATACCACTCAAAGTGCTGTCAGTAAAAAAATTGCATGGTTGGAGAAAACGGTTGGCATCACTTTGTTTAATCGTCATGCTCGTGCGATTAGTTTGACGAGTGGCGGCAAACAATATTTAGGTTTTGCGCTAAAACTGACGGAAGAGATGGATTTTTTTGAATCTAAATTAAGACAAGAGCAAGCATCAGTATCGGGTGTTTTAAAGCTCTCTGTTCCTAGTGGCTTTAGTACCCGATTACTCTCTGCGCCACTCAATGGCTTTTTGGGTTTGTATCCTGACCTTTCTATTGATGTGTCGGTATCTGACAAATTCGTTGATTTAGTTGAAGGGGACATAGACATTGCAATTCGTGCCACTAACTTGAAAGACTCTAGGCTTAGGGCTAGGTGGTTTATGGATAATGATATAAAGTATTTTGCTGCCCCTAGTTATTTAGAAAAACATCTCCCCGTAATGTCTGCAAATGATTTAAGCCAGCATCAATGTCTTACTTATTCTTTAGCGAACCTCTCAAATTTGTGGCGATTAAATGATGGGAAAGAAGAAATTCGCGTTAAGGTAAATGAGAAATTACGCAGCGATAGTCCAGAAATGCTAATGCAGATGGCAAAGCTGGGTCAGGGCATTATTGCTATGCCAAGATGGATGGTCGAGCAAGAGCTACAAGCAGGCGCTTTAAAACAAATATTAGAACAGTATGAATCCGCTAAGCTGCCAATGTATCTAGTTTACAAAGACAGTGAGTATCACCCTCAACGTATACGTGCATTTATCGACTACCTTGTTGACTACTTTTCGGATCACTTGAGCTGAACATCATTTAAATGGCTAGCCCATCAATTCGACCCGTTTATAGTGTTTTAACAGGACAGCCATCTTAAAATTAGCTACATATTTTAATTGTTTATCATGGCTGATGGGATGGACGCTCCAAAGTAGTACCGGCGTCATAATGCGCCAAACTGTATGTGCGAACATCAGTTAATACTAAGGAGCGTCCACATGAATAAGATTAATACCATTGCCATTGATTTAGCAAAGAATGTTTTTCAAATTTGTATTCTTTCATTCGATCAAAAGGTTCTTAAAAATTATTTATCGGCTTAAAAAACTCAGGGATTCTGGTGCTAAAGGGGGATTTCCCAATAGAATGTCACTGGCTTTTTCTGCCAGCATAATGGTTGCTGCATTGATATTAGCGCTTGGCAAAGAGGGTATGGCCGAAGCATCAATGACCCTCAGGTTTTTCACGCCACGAACTCTCAGTGTGTTATCGAGTACTGCCATATTGTCGTCCTTGGCGCCCATTTTACAGGTGCCGCATGGATGATAAGCACTGGCAGCATCAACACGGATAAATTCATCCATCGCCTTGGCACTGCGAACCTGTACGCCGGGTGTATCCTCTCGATAATGGAAGGGCTTGAATGCCGTTTGGTCAGCAATTTTAAGCCCTAAATTCATCGCCGTTCGCATCACTCTCCAATCTTCTTCTGTCGCCATATAATTAGGATCGATACGCAAAGTATCGGTTACTTTATTGCTACGTAAACGTACATTGCCCCGACTTGTTGGTCGCATTGGCCCCACGCCAATTCGATAACCGTAAGTGGTCGAAACGGGAATCCAATCTTTATCAAAAAATACCGGAAAGAAGTGAAACTGAATATCAGGATGTTGTGTCTCGGTAGTGCTGTTTAAAAATGCGCCAACGTGACATTGGTTTACGGATGCAACGCCTTGTTTGAGGCTAAACCACTGCACTCCCGCCCAGAGCATTCGGTGTGGTTGCAACTCTCGATTTAAAGAAACGGGCTGCTTTGTTTCAATTTGGATATGGCATTCGAGATGATCTTGCAAATTTTCACCCACACCTGGTAGGTTTACATGACAGTCAATCGCATGTTCTGCAAGCTGCTCTGCCGGGCCAATCCCTGACAGCATGAGAAGTTGAGGGGAGCCAAATACACCGGCGCACAACAGGGTTTCTCTGTCAGCGATCAGGTTAAGTGTTTGACCTTTATATTTCACCTGACAACCACTGGCTGTGCAATCCTTTACATTGATTTTGAGGATTTGGCAGCCTGTCCAAATCGTTAAATTATCGGGTGTTTTATGGCTGTGTAAATAAGCAAACGCACTGCTATTACGAATGCCTTTTTTGACACTCATTTCAAAGCGAGATACGCCTTCTTGCTGATAGCCATTAACATCATTCGTCAACGGCCAGCCTGCTTGTTGCCCAGCGTCCAGAAAGGCTGCGTTCAGTGGGCTGAGTTGTTCTTGGCGCTGCACACCCACAGGGCCGTTTTGTCCACGGTAATCACTGTTTATAGTGCTATTTTCGATCTTTTTAAAATAGGGTAAGCAGCTGGCCCAATCCCAGCCCTCGGCACCTTCTTGATGCCAACGGTCGTAATCGAGAGGGTGGCCTCGTAACCAAGTCATGCCGTTAATCGACGAAGAGCCACCCAGCACTTTGCCTCGGGGTTGTTGGATTTTTCGATTATTGAGGTGCTTTTGTGGCTCAGTGTAAAACCACCAATTAAATTTTGACGTCGGTTTAAAGGCAGAGCGTAAACCTGCTGGCATTTGTATCATCCAGGACTTATCGGAACCGCCAGCTTCCAGAAGTAACACCTGATGCCCTGCATCTGCTAAGCGGCGAGCTAAAACACAGCCCGCAGATCCTGCACCAGCAAGGATATAATCGTAACGTTTTTTCAATTTATAATAGACCTCAGTGAGACATACCTTTTACATTTCGAGTGCTTGTGACGTTGTTACTACTGTCGCAAACTCACCATGCAGCGTACTCAAAGTGACAGAATGTACTTGTTCCGCACTATGCTCAACGCCATCGGGCCCGGTAACGCTATATGCCCAAACGGCATCAGACGTATAGTAGGTATCAAAGCCCAAGTCGCCTGCCGAGCGGGTGGTCGATTCCGCACAATGATTTGCCGTTGCACCACAGATAACAAGACGTTCAATTTCGCTGTCTCTTAGTATTTTTTCTAAAGGCGTGCCGACAAAACCACTGCCACCTTGCTTGATCACCACACTTTCACCTTCGAGGGGTGCCGCAAATGGTTGCACAACGGCGCCCGGTGCTTCAGGGTTAAACGGGTCGCTCGCATCTTGTCCATGGTGATGGATGTGTATCACCTTATCATCGCGTTGACGAAATGCGGTCAGTAGGCTGGCAATATTTTCACTCGCATCAGGGTTGGAGCGGGATGCGCCATTGGCATCGTCATGGACAAAGGCCATTTGTACATCAATTACTAGAAGTGCCGTTTTCATTGTTATTTCCTATTTATATCGTTTGTGAGTGGTTTAGATTAAATATTTCAGGCTTTTCATCTCAATTGACTTGAGCCAACTTACGTTCGGTTAGAATCTTTTCAACACGTGGGCCGTAAATTCGGATATTGATTTCATCGCTGAGTACGCGATTGGGTTGTTCATCATAGGTAAGGACGGCACTTACTCGAGGTCGATTGCCTTCAACTTTTGATACACAGTGAAGAGAGTAGCCACCCCGAAAGAAAGTGAAAGTACCAGCGCCTCGGCTAAATGACTGCGCCTTTGACATATCCCCAGCAAGCAACTGATCAACGGACTCTCTATCTTCTGTTTCGTCTGTGCGAGAGTTGGGTAAAAATGCAAATTCACCACCTGATTCAGCGGCTTGTAATAATAAGGTCACAGTGCATTCGGTAGTGTCATAATGCCAGGCATGCCAGCTATTCGGCTCTAAAGACACCAGGTTTAAAGCCTGAAATTCATCGGCGCAATGATATAAATGGCTTTTATTCTGCACTCTTCGTACAAATTCAGTCAGTATGTTTGACTGATATAATTGCTGAATCAAGGTCTCTTTCGGAATTTGATCATCGGCTAATTGTACTGCTCTGTGTACATACTCTCGGCTTTTGGGGTCATTCGCTTGTGCTGAAGAATCAGGCTTTCCCTGGTAAATGGTGCGTTTGATCGTGAGTGTATCCGCCGTTGGTAATAAGGCATTCGCTTCGTCTGCTAAGGCGACGACTGCATCGGGGCGAATGAAGCCTTCAAAACTGCACCAACCCGTTTCATCGATCTGCTGCTGACAACGTTGCAAGAATGCAGCACCGTCACCATGATCGAGGTCGCTAATGGGGTAGCGTTCCAAATCTATCAGGTTTAATGCCATATCAGGGTGTTTACAAAGGGTGTTAGTCTGCATTTTATCTCCTAAACGAGTAGCTTCTAATCACTCAAAAAAGAAAAGCGTGAATGACTAAACACATGATAATCCTAGTTTCGAGTTAAAAATAATGAAATAATAATGCCTCATGAACATAAAAAACTTATAGCAAATGATGAATAAAAACCTTAATTTGAACTGGCTACGAAGCTTTGAGGCAGTTGCAAGGCATTTGAGTTTTACGGCTGCAAGCAAGGAGCTTGGACTGACACAAACGGCTGTCAGCCTGCAAATAAAATCGCTAGAGACCAAGCTAGGGCAAAATTTATTTATACGTCGAGCAAAAAGTCTGACACTTACCGAAATTGGAAAAGCTTACTTACCGGCTGTGCGTGATTCGTTACAGGCACTTAACTTGTCGACCAATGGTTTGTTTGGGCCGGATCTGGCAAGTACCGTCGTGGTGCGGGCATCAATGGCTTTAATTGTTTGGCTCAGCCCGAAACTGGCTGAATTTCAAGCCTTGTATCCAAATGCTTGCATTAAGTTTGTCACGGCAATTTGGGTCGATTCGATAGACACCCAACCTATAGATATCGATATTATTTTGGCTTCGGATAACAATGCCCGCCAGCATATGGAGAAATTATCAACGGAGTTTCTTGTGCCGATAATAGGGGCAAGTTCCACGGAGCGAATTGAATCTCCAGAGGATTTAATGCAGATAAGTCCTATTCATATCCTAGGTTTTGATGATCACTGGTCTCGCTATCTAGGGGCGTTTGATTTACAGCACAATGTGCGTTCAACACGTCTTCAGGTCGATACCTTTGTTGCTGCCTGTGAATTTGTTTCCTGCAACCTTGGTTGTGCTGTCGTACTGGAGCGCTTTGCTAAAAATGCGATCGATATGGGGCGGCCAATCCGCTGCGCAGGAAGTAAAGTGCCACTTGGCCAATCCCACTATCTGGCTGAATATACGGCAGTGAAAGAAACCGATCCTGTTGTCGAAGCATTTAAATGCTGGTTAAGAGAACTCTTCAAATCATAGGCATGGCGGTATTACAAAATTAACAAAATATTTAACAAGATAGGCATCATAAAATTGAAAGTAACAAAACATTTAACAAGGCAGGCATCATAAAATTAAACGTTTTATTATGGCGGACGTTATTAAAAAACCTATTGCTAGGGAACCTACGATTAAGTGGCTGCCTTCGCCTTAAGTCTCAGGCATTTTATCCACACGCTGAGGCGGGAGACGTTATTCGCAGGCTCCTAGAGAAGAAAAGAGGGTGAATGTTGTGATGTATATTTATAAGGAAATAGTTAGGTATGGTTAATTCAAAACAATTTTCGTTACTAGACGTTAAGCTAATATATTTTTTGATATTGACTGTCTCCATGTACTTTTTCTCGATTGATTTATATGCCCCCGCATTACCTAGTATAAAAGTATTTTTCCAAGCGCCTTTTAATCAGGTTCAATGGACTATTACGCTTTTTGCAACGGGTTTTTGGAGTAGCCAATTAATTTTTGGTGCTCTCATTTCTCATTTCGACAAACGAAAAATTTTACTGACTACCAGTGCTACTTTTAGCTGCTTAAGCCTAGCAGCCATTAGTGCTCCTCATATTGAAGCTTTATATCTATATCGTTTTGCTCAGGGAGTGTGCTGTGCCGCTATGTATGTGATTGGCTTTGCAACAGTTAGGGAGCTTGCAGAAGAGCATAGATTAAAAACCATTATGCCACTCTCATCTATGGGCTTTACTTTTATGTCTGCAATATCGCCGATTATTGGTGGTTTCATAATTTATAACGGTGAATGGCATCAGGTGTTTATCTGTATGTCACTTGCTGGCCTTCTTCTTTTTAGTTCGACGTATTTGCTATTTCCTCGCTCAAAAACAAAAAAAAGAGCTCTTGATATTAAAACAATAAGTGCCCGTTTTATAATAAATGAAGCCTTTACTAATTATAAATCTATGATAGCTAACGCTACTTTTATGATTAGCTCATTTATCAGTATTAGTGCTGTTGTTGCCATGGTTGTTTTTTATCAAATTGCTTCCTTTATATTTATAGGTGAAGCTGGAATTACCTCTTTAGATTTCGGCTTTATCTGTTTTTTACTGATAATGGTCTCTGTTTTAGCGAGGGTTTATTATCTTAAATATTTAAGACATTCTCTTGCTCTGAATGGACTCTTTAAATGGAGCTGGATAGCAATGGGTTCTGCGCTTATGGCTTTTATGAGCACTCTCTTTCAGGGTATGGCCTTCATTGTTTTTTTCGCTATTTGTTATTCAATTTTTATGTTTTCACTCAGTATTGTGCATTGTTACGCATTGGTCTTTGCGTTTACTGAAGCGGATAGATCGCAGGCGGGATATTCTGCCGCTATCTATGGCACTTTAACCGCTTCATACATTCTTGTAGGGGCTGTGATTTCTTCAGTTTTTGAACCGGGTATCATTTATTTAATAATACTGATGTTACTAATGGCTTTTGTTTGCCTATGTGGAACGGCATATATTCAATATAAGAAAAAACATTTATCGAGACACCTTGTCTAATTTAATCTCGTTCTAGCTTTATTAGATTCACTCAAGGATGAGGAATCTAAAATGTTCTTTTTTTAGTCACTGTTAACCCCTTATTAGCCTCAAAAACACTTTGTATCCCGCTGTACTTTTTATTGAGAGACACGTGATTTTCTGTGCGCTAAAGATGGGCAAACAGGCCTGGAAGAGGCTGGATGGAAGGTGACATTCTTTCTCTGGCATATTTTTAACTTAAGCATGCATCAAGGTGCGTAATCCACTGATAAATACCTAGAAGGGAAGGTGATGGCGGCGTTTTAGACCTGAATTTAAGCGTGTGTCTGTTTGTGAAATTCGTGAGGCGTACCAGGTCAGATTAATGTGTGCATGGGCGCGTCCATATATACCCTAGTACAGTATGCGTATCGCTTATTTTAAACATCTAGGAAATACATTAATTGGCTCTATAGCTTTCAGAAAGGGCATTAAGTTTTTTAATGTGCTCAGGATCCTTCAACTTCAAGTTGAATTTTTCAATCAGTTTCTGGTGAGTCCCTTTTTTAACAGCGATACGAATCTCAGCCAATTCCAAGGGCTCAGATCCAAGCGTTATTTTATCAGCCAGCCCTAGAAGGTTAATAAGATAGACAGAAGACAGCTCAGTATGTATTACGGCATCGACACGATTTCGTGCAAGCAGTTTAAAATTTGACTCTATCTTTCCATCAAGACAGGAAAATCGATTATTCATTCGTGCTTTGTCAAATCTCTCACCGTAGCTCCAACCCAATAATGTACTAATTGTAAGTCCATCTAGCTCATCAACTGTTTTTAGCAGTGGCCCATCAAACTCATTAAAGAAAACCGTTACACGTTCTCGATAAAAATAATCAGAGAAGTCCAGTTCCGGAATACGATCATTGGTTTTCATCACACCAATCATAACTCCTTTGCCTGCTTTTGCTTTATTCATCGCTCTTTTAAAGGGCAATGTTTCAAGCGTAAAAGGTTGATCGATAGCGTTTAACGTTAATTCAACTATCTGTAAATACAAACCAGTTTGTTGATTATCTTTATGATAAAGATACGGTGGGTAATTGGTATAAGCGATGATGTTTACGGAATCGGCAGCATAGATGTTTGCAGAGATTAAGAGCAATAAAAAATGCAGGTAAAACAATAATTGTTTAACTGGTTTCATACTTATGTATTTGAAATTGTACATATTATTACCAAGAAAATAAGAAAGCATGCTAAAGAGGTTCACTCCAAGCCTGATCGCTCTACACTATGTATTTCATGATAATGCTAGTGCTAGAAAGCGCTGTAAAAAAAGTAACTTGTTTGTAATAAAGCATTATATTAGATACAACTCATACAGTATAGTCTGCACATTTAAGCGCTCTCGTGAGGGACTAACTTAGCGATTTTTGTCATTGTTTATGAACAATTTACTGTATTAATGTGCAGTTTCTATAGAGGGTGTGTGCAGAAATAGAGGAAAATTAAAAATGTGAGCAATTTTTAATTGCTTCAATTCAGTTTAAACGTTTTACCGAGATACCCATTCTTTATGGATTAATTAAAATGGGTAGCTCAATTGTCCTTATCAATATCTCACCTTTCAGAAGGCGACAGCTTTATAAGCTTTCCTGAATCTGTCCCCAGGTATAAGTAACCGCTGGAATCTTCTGCAATGGATCGAAAACGTTCGTTTAATTCACCTAGGTAGCGGCTTTCTGTTGCATTATCTTGGCTGTCAAAAAAGACTAGGTTTAAGTGACGTTTTGCCAGTGCGGTGGCGATAAAACTGCCTTGCCAGCCTTTGAATACTTTCCCTTGGTAAATATGTAATGAACTTGGGGCAATAGAGGGGATAAAGACTTTCAATGGCTTTTCTATGCCGTCTTTTTCTGTGCCATCGCCCACACTGATGGGACCCCAATATTCTTTACCATGAGATACGATAGGCCAGCCATAATTTGCGCCACGTTTGATCTTATTGATTTCATCACCACCACGTGGACCATGCTCGTTTGACCAGAGTGTTTGCGTATTTGTATCGAAGAAGAGCCCTTGAGGGTTTCTGTGTCCATAACTCCAAATCGCGTTTTGAGACTCTGCTTTTCCAATAAATGGATTGTTCTTAGGAATACGACCATCTAGGTGAAGTCTAAGAATAGAACCTGCATGGTTTGTCAGGTTTTGAGCATTGGGTCTTTCGCCTCGGTCACCTATGCTAAAAAATACATAACCTTGTCCATCAAAGGCAATGCGAGAACCGAAGTGTTTACCTGTAGAGGAGGCGGGTTGCGAAATAAAGATATCTTCCCAGTCCATCAAGTGTGCGTTTTTAAGCTTAGCTCTCGCCAGTGTTGTTGCAGCACCGAGTGCGAAGGGTTTGCTATAGGTGAAATAGAGCCAGTTTGATTCGTTAAAATCAGGAGAAGCTGCCACATCGAGAAGCCCACCTTGACCCAGTGTTGCGATATTCGGTAAACCAGATAAGGCGGTTTGTTTGCCAGTGACTAGGTTGAGATGAAAGGCTTGGCCTTTTCTTAACGTGAGTACGGCCTCGGTATCACTTATCAGGCTAAGACCCCAAATGACGCCATCAAATTGACTGACTAAGTCGGCTTTTAAACTATTGTCTTGATAAAGGGGTTGCGCTTGAACAGAGAGAGCTTGTATTGAAAGGGTAAATAATGCCCCTATAAGGGCGACGAACCAAGACTTCATAATGCGAATTCCTTTTAATTATTTACGTGATTCAGTTAACTATATTCGTTAAATGAGATAGCGGCCTCAATTTTATCTTCTTTTCATTAGCGTCTGGTTTTACACGTTTCACTCAAGGCTGAGGCGCTAAAATGAAAGGCCGTCATAATGATAGTTTTTACCGTGTTTTTAGACTGCTCTGGCTTAAATGTGTGCCTAATAATGATAATAAACAGTAAGCCGTGAAATAGTAAAACCCCAATCCTACAGAGGAAAAGGTTTCGCTGCTGATTAATAAGTCTAGCGTGAAACCAAATATGGATAATTGCTGATTATTTACAGTTTCGGCATGATTGGTGGATAAAATGGCTAAAAATATGGCTACGACAAAAACATCGGCCATCGACCACTTACCGATACTGGCGACAAAGGTTAAAATTTTTGCTTCAACATCGGTGTTTTTCTTGAAATAGGCCAAGCTGACTAATAGGGTTTTTAATAGCGGGATACAGATAGAAAATAAAAATATCAGGGCAGCAACGAATAAACGCTGATCTAGCCATAACTCTTCTATTGTGGCCAGTAAAGACAGTTCTTTATCGATTAAATTGGGAGACAATATTGAGCTACTCAGTTTGACTTTCATCTCCATCGATAGCGAAAACATGGGTAAAATAATGCCGGGAATGAAAAGGGCAATGGCGAGGATATTAAGGCTAAAACCTAAATGTTTTTTCATTTTTTTGTGTTAAATCAATAAGAAATTAAACCAATTATCTTATAACAATAACCAAAAATTCAAGCTCTTTATCGAGGCATAGACTGCAATTTGACTAGCTTTAAATCCCAATCTGATTTTATTCGATTCACTGAGAACGAGGAATCTAACATTGTAGGCAATTCATAAAACAGCTTTAGTCAAAGCGTTTAGTACGAAAGTACTTTGATGACAGTTTTTATTCTGTAAACGGCTTCATTTGACTTTTAATGTCTATCGTTCACTTTTGGTGAACGAAGTTGTGCATTTTTACTATCTAGTAAACTTTTTGGATAAATATAAACTCATCATTATTAGCTAATCACATTTAACTGACCCAATTAATAACCTTATAAAAAGGATACTGATAATGATTAAATTTGTTATGAATCTCACTCGTCACCCAGAAATGAGCCGCGCTGAATTTAAAGCATACTGGGAGCAACATCATGCGCCATTATTCTTAAAAAATGCAGAAACACTGGGAGCACGAAAATACATTCAATCCCTTACAATTGACTCACCTTTGAATCAAGGGCTAAGAGAGTCAAGGGGGCTGTTGGCAGAGTTTGATGGGGTCGCTGAAGTTTGGTTTGACTCTGAACAAGCGTTAATAGAAGGCATGAGCTCAAAAGAAGGGCAACAAATAGCGGCCGCACTACAGGCAGATGAACATCACTTTATTGATCATGCAAAGTCAGCTGCCTACATAGTTGAAGAGCAAGGATTACTGTAAAAAAACACCATGGGATTCACTCAAGGAAGAGGAATCTTGCGTTTCGAAACCCACTGCTCCAAACGATCAAAAAACCTTGCCTAATGGCATTGTCATGGCAATGCCGTTGTGGCTCATTGAATTTAGTCTTAACTGCGACGTTTATCTCTATCGATGGCGATTAAAACCAAGGCAAGCATGATAGCCCCATAGATTGGCCATTGGATTAGGTCGATGCGCTCGCCCAGTAATAGCCCAAGACAAAAAACCAATGTCGGCTCTAAATAAGTTAATAGTCCAAATAGACTGAGAGGGAGCATTTGTGAGGCGTATAAAAATAATAGCATGGGTAGCGTGCCTATAATCCCTAGCCCTAGGTAATAAGCCCAAGACAAGGCTTCAATTTGTAGCCAATCATCAAAGGGTTGAAAATAGACCATGGCAAGCAGCGCAAGAGGGAGTAAAAAAATGTTGTCTAAGGTGAAAACAAGGTCGCTAGCCATTGAATAACATCGGCGATTCATAAAGTACAGCGGATACCCTAAAGCCACCACAAATACAATCCAAGAGATGCCATCGGCAATTACATAAGCATAAACAACCCCACAAGTAGCAATAATGCATGCTAGTAATTGTGCTCGAGATAATTGCTCGCCGTATACAAAATAACCAACGGTAACCAAGGTTAGAGGTAGCGCAAAGTAGCCTAATGCAACAGAGAGAATTTCACCTTGTAGAGGTGCCCAAACAAACAGCCAAAACTGCGGCGCAATTAAACAAGCGGAGAGCAAAAACCTAGGCCATAAGCGCCATTGTTTTAATTGTTCCCATAATTTTGAGATTCGCCCAACTATGACTAGCCCCAATAACATAATGACAGAACTCCACAAAATTCTTTGGGCAGTTAGCCAATGACCCGCTTCTGAGGCAGTACTCGTGTCTGGGAAGTTCGGTTGAAACTGTACATACAAGGGCAGTAATGCGAATAAACAAGAGGCGATTATTGAAGCCAATAATCCCTTTTGGTGTGAAGAAAAATGAGCTGTTTTACGATTAAGTTTGGCGAAAATCATAGGTTATCAAATTAAACTGGTTAGATAATGATAGTAAGGGCATGGATGGTAACATGATTAGGGAACCTGCGAACCATTCTGGTTATTAGGTTAAATTGATAAGAGTCACTAAAACATATTAGTGAACATGAGAAAACAAAATGAGTTTAGAAGAAGGATAACAAATAGAGGTTGTATTATAGGCGGATGAAAATAATTTTATTGAGCATTTAAAATCTGCTGTCTACATAGTTTCAGAACACGCTTTGTTATAAAAGCAGTTTGAATAACAATGCTTTTATCTGAACTAGTTTATCAGGCCGTTATTCAAACTTAATGGCCAAACATTAGGTTTGATTATCATCTAAACACTTGGCCATTGAACGATCAAAAAACTTATAGTGAGTCTCATTATCTCGTTTAGCTTCATACATGGCGATATCTGCATACTTGATTATTTCGTCACTGTTTATTGAATCATCTGGTGAAATAGCGATCCCCATACTCAATGAAATATCGATAGTGTTACCACGAAATAACAAGGGAGATTCAAATATACTGACGATTTTTTTAACCATAGTTTTAATCTGTGATTCGTCATCAAATCGTTTAATCACGATAATAAATTCATCACCACCATAACGGAACACCACATCACTCGAACGCACGGACCCTATGAGGCGATCAGAGGTTTCTTTTAATACAAAGTCACCCGCGTCATGCCCCAAAGTATCATTGAGTTGCTTAAACTTATTTAAATCGATAAAAATAATCGCTATTTTACGATTCGTATTTTCTAGATACATAATGGCATTGTTAATTTCATTATGTATTTCAACTCTATTTCTTAACCCTGTTAATTCATCATGCGTTGCGTTGTAGGTTAAAGTTTCATTTTTTTCTAACACCTTTACACTCATTTTGTAAAAACGAGAGAGTAAATACCCCATTTCATCATTAGGCAGCAAGTCTGATACATCCTGCTTTTCACCTTTTTCCATTTTGGATGTACTCTTCATGAGCAATTTCATCGGGTTAAATAAACTACCCTTAATAAAAAGGGCAGTAATGATGCCCAAAAATACAAAACTGAAAAATTCGATCATAACTAAAGTCGTTATTTGTGCTCTATTTTCCCTAAAGTCACCCTTTCTTTGTTCTAGCAGAAGCCGTTCTTCATGATTGAATGCGGTTAGTTCGTTTCTAATATCATCCATGTGTTGCTTACCCACATTATTTTTTACAATATTTAATGCTTTATCGAAATTGCCATCTTGCATTAAATCAATGGTGCTTTTTAACTCGCTAAGCTTTTTATTCATTAACACTTTTATAATTTTTAAGCGCTGTTGTTGATTTGGGTTATCTATTGTGATTTGTACTAATTCATCGAGCAGTTTAGTTGATTCTACGGAACCAAAATAATATGGCTCTAGATAGTTATTATCGCCTGTCAACAGAAATCCCCTTTGGCCTGTTTCTGCATCTGTCATTGTGCTTAACAAATTATCTGACACGCTGATGACTTCATGGGTATGGATTACCCATTTCAATTTTTCCTCGCCATAATCTTCCAGCACAAACGTAAAGACGACATTCCCAATGGATGAAGCGAATAAAATGCATAGGAGCAATGTTAATCTGAACCGTATCGACATCGAGATTCGTCCTGAATATCAGTGATATAACGTTTAAAATATCTCAATCATATGTGCTAAATATCGAGCAGCTACTATTGCATGTCTAATTAGATGGCTACTCTAATCACACAGTATAAGAAAGGGTTATTAAACAGACCAGTGAACCAAGTTCATTTGTAGTTAGAATAGTTATGGATATCAATACTATAGCGAGGCTATTTTATTGAGACAGGCAGCCCAGTTTGTTCTATTAATCACTGCGATCTAGCCAAACCAAGATGGGAGCCCATCCCATAAAGAGAGTGGCTATTTCTAATCGACTATAGTCTGCAGGGTGAAGCCCTTTAATCAACTGAAAACCGCAACCCAGGGTTAGCTTGGCTTAATTCATTTATCTCTTCAGTGGTTAGCTGCCATATTCATATCTCAGGTGTTAACCGCAAATCAACGCATTCTAAACCGCTTTTGTTGATAACTGAGCTGGTAACTTTGTCATAATGTGAGGTTTTCAGCACTGATTTGAATGAGTATCTTATATAAGGCGTTAGCTGATAGGTGACTTGCTTAATCATTTAAGTATTCGTTTTAATATTAACTTTTGTTATGAAGAGGAACTAAAAATCATTTGAACATATGTCGCTGAGGTGTCATTTTTGCATTACGTAAAACTTACATTTATTTACGCTTTGCTGTAATATTACAGGCCAAAATGAGTTTAAATGAAATTATTTGTAAATAAATTACACTTTGAGAGCTAACACTAAATCTAATGAATGCAAAATGCTGTAAAGACAAACAATTAGTAAAAATACATCGTACATGGTTCCAAAAGTTTTTTTACAGCGGTGTGTTAAAATGCGCAAACTGTGGATACAAGGTTAAGCTCAAGAAATAACAAGTGTTACATGATGTTGTTATGCCGCTTTAGCTTGAATTTAATGGGTTATGTAAAATTTGAGAGAGTATGTGCATAGCAATGCCGTTTTGTCCCTGTCTCAAATCCCAGCGCCTTAATCCCCTTGCTCGATAGCAATATTCAAGATGTTATGCAGTTTTACTATCGGTTACTCTGCTCGTTTAATCTTCTACTTATCACTCGATTAATATGTGTTAACTCAAAATTCACTGAGTAATTTGAGCGATAAATACCTGCTTTTATCTACAGCTAATCGTTAGAGTCTAATCCGTTAAGTTGTGCTGGTTTTAAGTGTTTCTTTTAACCGATTTTGTTCTCTGTCATTTCGTAATCACTTTGCGTACTATGCTTTTCGTACCGTGTTTTTGCTGGTGCGTTTTTATGTGATGGGTGTTTTTTTAAGCAACGAATAATCGAAAGAATAGGGCTGGGTGGATAATGAAAAGTACGCAAAATCAGCCGATATTTTCTGCCTGGTCTCCCGGATTGAATCCGGATATACCTGCCAAATATCAGTCTTTAGAAACCCTTTATCAAACCGCCAACGCGAGTACTCAACAAGATGACATAACCGAGCTTGTGTTACTCACAGGATTGCGCGCTGAGGAGTTGGTCGCGTTTTCACCAGAGCGCCTGGTTCTGCATGAGCTTATTGTCAGAGTGACAGCCGATATTGTTATTCCTGAAGAAGATGAGGAAGGCGCTTTAGGCCGACATTTTCGCCAAATTAGCCATCAAGTCTTTGCCCAATACCTGAGTCCGATTATGAACGAGGTTAGAGCGCTTCATCATAGTCTTTATCAAGAAGTAGAGGCACAGATTCAACAAATTTTGGCTGATACCTTATTTTCTCAACCCTTAACGACAAAGGTCAAAGCACGTTTTTCATTGTTTCGATTTTTTGACCGAAAAGCAGCAACAAAAAAATCCAAGACATCAGCTCCTTTTACTGAGTCGTTATGGGATAGAGAGTACCGACAGCTCAATCAATTTCGTGATATAGGTTTGGCTGCACAAGCGCCTTTGGAGCGAGCCATATATAAGAGTCTGTATCGTGTCTTAGGGGCACTGGCGAGTACTCAAGGGTATATCGGCTGTAACCAAACAATGTTAACCACCTTAACGGTTCGTCATGTATGCAACGCCTATGGCAGTAAGTTAATTGGTGCCCACATTTCGGCACAGATAACAGCCGCCATTCAAGCTGAAGGTTATGCTGTCAGTGTGCCTGTAAAAAAACCCATCTTAATCAGTTTGAAAGGCGCCTCGGCGGCGGGCAAGAGCTCTTTGCGTCCCATGTTAAAACAAATGATGGGGCAGCAGGGAGTCAAACCGAATGCTTATGGCACTATCAGCCCGGATATTTGGCGACGCTTATTGTTGGACTTTGAAGCCTTGGGTGAAGCCTATAAATACGCAGGCGCGCTAACCAGTAATGAAGTCAATGTGATTGATAGTAAGTTAGATCGTTATATTCGTGATAAGGCTCATCGGGATCAATCGATACCTCATTTATTGGTTGACCGCTTTCGCTTTGATAGTTTTTCCAGCGATAAAGTCTCCCATATTCTGCATGATACCTATGCCAAATATATTGATACCCTATACATGTATTTTGTCATTACGCCGCCAGAAGAAACCGTCGTTCGGGGTTGGAAAAGAGGCTTGCAGCGTGGACGATACAAGGCGGTTGAGGATTTTCTGGGTTTTAGTGTGGAGGCCTATACCGGCATGCCAAAACTACTGTTTAAATGGCTCGCTTATCGTCGACCCTTATTCAATTATGTGTTTCTTGATAATAGTGTGGCCAAAGGGACTTGTCCCAAAACCATTGCGTTTGGTAATCAAGATGTCATGAACATACATAATCCCATGGCCTTTATTGATATCGAGCGTTACCAAAAAATTAATATAAAAGCTCAGAGCCCAGCAGAAGTTTACCCAGAGAAAACGAATTTTGGTGTGCTTAACAATGCCGGTTTTTTACGCCAATGTATCAGCCGTATTGGACAGGTTAATTTTATCGATGAAAACTCTGGCCTATGTTACTTAGAAGTAGTGAAAGGCCATGCTAATCTGAGGGATAAGTCACTTATAAAAAACATGTTACTCAATCCGTCTTGGGATGAAGTATTTGATTTGATTGCGCCTGTTGTCATGGCGGAACTTCGCCATGAAGAGGAGAGCTAACGAGAAGTTAACGGTGAGATTTTATTAGCAATAAATAGACAAAAACGAACCACTTATTTGACATCTAGCAAGGCCTACCTAGGTTTCACTTTATTATGCCTTACTTATCGCTGCTTTCATAAAGTCCAAAGCCTAAAGGGTTAGCTTTTAATGCTAGCGCTCAACGGATAACGCGAAACATTGTGCCATCAAATTTTCTGAAATAATCAGTTTTCCCCCACATACAGCTAAAAATAGGACTTTAAACCCCTAGACCCTCTTAAGCGCATCGGCTTTCTTAAAATTCCTCGCAGAATGAGAATCAGAATGTTTTTACACTGAAAAATTCAGTTTTTTTGCCTTGGATGAGAATAAAGTAACTTTATTAAGACTAGACTGAAATCTGTAAGTGTTTGATATCACTTTTGAAATTAGGCTTTAGATTATGCTTATGAGCAACCTGATACAAATTGGTCTGTAAATTGCTCTTTAGAAATAGGAATGTTCACAAGGACATGATTCATGGACTTGACGAGTTAAGTACTGGCCGCTGGCTTGTTCAAAAAATTGCAGGAGACGATATTATTATGAAATGTTATGTCTTTAAGTTAGGGCAAAATAAAGCCTACCCGAATGTTGATACATCTGGCTTTTTCATGCTCGATACATTCACCAAAACATTAACGCACTTACCTGTGTTAATGGGGCATTTTAAGGCCAGTGAGGTGGTTAAGCTGCTAATAAGAAGTGTATTTTCCAACCGCTACTTTTATTACATAAAAAAAGAAGGGCGAATAGTGTCACGCGGCCAACTTAGCAAAGGCTTCTGTCATTACTATACTGTTGACATTGATGATGTCGTCATCGGATCAATATGGACAGATCCAGAGTGTCGAGGACAAGGCCTAGCATCAATCAGTATGCAGGCAGCCATTAACGCTATGGTCAACAAGGGCTCATCAACTTTTTATATTGATACTCAAGAAACGAATATTGGAATGCTTAAATCGATAGCCAAAATAGGTTTCGGGTCATCAGTAAATTCTTTTGATATATAATGGAGAAATATACAATGAAAATCACAACGTTATTAACGAATGTTCGCGATGCATTAAAATCCCCTCAGTTAGACATTAATCTGTTTCGGGATGCAGCCAAAGAAAACAATCCTTTCTTCTTTGAAACCGTTAGTGATTTTTACCATTCGGCTATAAAACGACACCCCAAATTCCCACTGATAAGAAACTTACAATATGGCATGGCTCTATTTCCATTGCCAGAGACTCACGATGACTACTTAAAGATGCTGGCGAGTTCAGCTCGACGCAACATTAAGAAAGCCAAACGCCAAGGATATGAGTTTAAGCGTATTAATTATAATGACTACCTTGACGATATTAGTGCGATACATGGTTCTACAGCGGTACGACAGGGTGCTATGGATCCAGAATTTTTGACGCAAAAACTCAAGCCCATTCATAATCCAGAATCATTAGATGAATGTCATGATTATCCTTACTTTGGTGTTATAAAAGATGGGACTGTTGTGGCTTACGCGGGCTGTCTGGTTGCTGGCGAAATGTTATTACTGGCAACGATATTTGGCCACGATAAATACAAGTCAGATGGCATAGTTCCTTTTTTGATTGCCAGTATCGCTGAATACAAATATAACAACTATCCCCATGTAAAATACTATGTGTATGACAAATATTATGGTGCTAGTGACAGTTTGCGCAGCTTTAAGCGGAAGTTCCGCTTTGAGCCTCATACTGTCAATTGGCAGTTTTAGATTGGTTAGTCATGCCAGGTAAAGAGATAAATACTAACAGTTAAACTAATGTCATCGAGGTTTTAGGGATGCTCAAAAAACTGTGTTTCTAAGTAGGTTTGAGATGAATGTCAAAGGGATATTCTGGGAACATAAGTTAACTTTGATTGATAAGGCATTGCATTTTTGGTGCCTTATTCGTTTTTCCCAATAACCATTTTCATAAAGTCCAAAAAAACTCTGATCTTAGGCGCAATGAGTTGTCGGTTTAAATAAATGCCATACGTCGCGGTGAGATGGTCTTTAGGGCTAAAACGATATTGGGGTAAAACCTGTTCTAATGAACCGCTTGTTAGTTCATCGCTTATCGCCCAACGGGGGATAAGCGAGATACCAGCATGGTTCAATAATAGTTGCTTTTGACCATTGACTGAATTGACTTGTATATAGGGTTTAAGCTTTAAAGGCTGTATGGTTTCTGCCAGTAAATACCAGGCCTTCCAACCTGTGTAACCATATTGAATACAGTGATGTGAGTTAAGGTTGTCAGGGCATGTAAGTGGCGAATTTTGTTTTAAATAATGGGGGCTGGCACAAAGTATAAAATCATTATCTAACAGCTTTGTAGCAATTAAGGATGAGTCAGCCAGTTTGCCACTTCGTATGGCAATATCAATATTATCCTCGACCATATCGACAACCCGTTCGGTGAGGTCTAATTCCACCTTAATATCTGGGTATTGAGACAAAAATTGAGGCATTAATGGCAGTATCACTGTCTCACCAAAACCCACTGTGAGGTTTATTTTGAGTAGTCCCTTCGGGCTTTCTTGCAGGTCATTTACCGCCCGTTTTGCTTCCTCTAATTCAGCCACAATACGCTGACTATATTCATAATACTTTCGACCCGCTTCTGTGAGACCTATGTTTCTTGTTGATCGACTTAACAGGCGTACCGATAGTTCATTCTCAAGGGTCACAAGCTGTCTTGATATGGAAGATGGTTGAACATTAAAATGTTCGCTGGCGGCTGAGATACTGCCTAGTTCAACCACAGCATTAAAATAATGTAAGCGTGTAATCTGGCTCATGTTTAACCTAGTTTTTGAGAAGGTTCTTGGGGTGTTTTGTTCGAAAGAGTATGATTTTAACTTCATGCTTGCCTAAAAAGCAAAAGTAACTTGCTCATTGGGTTATTCAAAGCAAATTAGACAATGGTTAGCCTGTATATCACTTAATTAATCGACTCTTTGTCATCTTGTTAGACGCATTAAAAGACAGATAAAGAGTCAGTGATAACAATGCCAGGAAATTAACAATGAATAATGAAACCACAATGAAAGCCATGGTCATCCAAGGTAAAGGCAGTACAGATGTTTTTAAAAAGGTAGACAGAGCCATTCCGAAAATAAAAGCGGGGCATATGTTGGTGCAAGTGAAAGCCAGCAGTGTGAACCCTCTTGATACCTTATTACGTTCTACGGATACACCTTGGTCAGCAAATTTACCCGATATTCTGCATGGGGATGTGGCGGGTATCGTGGTTGAAGTGTCAAAGAGTGAAAGTCGCTTTAATTTAGGCGATGAAGTGTATGGTTGTGCGGGTGGTATTGCAGGAATAGATGGTGCGCTTGCTGAGTATATCTTGGTTGACGAAGACTTGATGGCACTAAAACCAAAAACCTTAACCATGAAAGAAGCGGCGGCTTTGCCATTGGTTTCCATTACCGCTTGGGAAGCGTTGAGAAACAAGCTTCAAATTAAAGCAGGCGATAACCTTTTGATTCACGGAGCGGCGGGTGGTGTGGGCCATATTGCTATTCAATTGGCGAAATTCTTTGGCGCTAAGGTGAGTGCGACAACAACTCCCAGAAGCATGGCCGTTGCCATGAAGCTTGCTTCAGATAATTTGGGTGCAGATAACCTGATTAATGTGACACAAGAAACCGTGGCTGACTATGTGGCTCAATACACTCAAGGTAAGGGCTTTGATGCGGTATTTGATACGATAGCGGGGGAGAATATTCAACGCAGCTTTGAAGCGGTTAAAATTAATGGCGCGGTAGCGACCACCTTGCCGGTTGATGATGTGCTGCAAGTCG
>Ga0209395_1002693_pt1 | contig 22824 bp, 25 predicted proteins | sample GOMGulsemesocosm_3_FD_184635 | JGI IMG/M metagenome (GOLD analysis project Ga0209395, IMG submission 184635) | Methane-oxidizing microbial communities from mesocosms in the Gulf of Mexico - GOM9D Gulf of Mexico (SPAdes) (version 2) | ecosystem: Environmental > Aquatic > Marine > Cold seeps... | reverse complement strand
TGTAGGGTTTGACGAGTTACCTAGCTCAGCAAAGCGAACTTCTGTTGTATTTTTTCTTAAGCTAATTGTTTTTGTTTTAAGCAGGGAATTAGATTTTATTTTGCTTAATGTATTCCGATTTTCTTCATTCGATGTTCTTGTAACTGTTGTGTTCATCCGGTTATCTCCTTGGTGTGAAAAAGCTGTTGTTTAATTACTTGATATGTCTTTGGTAAGATATTGCTTGAGAAAATGCGCCAAAAAATAATGAGAATAAATAGGGCTGGCTCATAAAATACCAGTCAATATTTGTATTTTTATCATGTAGCAGAAAGTTAGATAAAGTCACTACACTTGCCAAGCTTCCTACAATCAAGCAAATAACTAATGCCCTAACAGGGATGTTGTGGCTTACCATCGTTTTTAATAATTTCTCATGCGAAAATTGAAATTGACTATCAACTTTATCAATTTCAGCCTGATACTTTCCAAGCACCTGAGAAATAGAAATCACTATAAATGGCAAAACAAAGACCAAAATCAATTTGAATTTTACCAGTGATTCATTGCCTAATATGGCAGAAGTTTGATTAACGAATGTTAAAACACTACCAATAATAGCAGCGATTATTACTGAACGTTTTAAGGCATGAATATCAAAATTCTGCCGTATTATTCTTAATAATAAGTAATTATTATCATCTCCTTTCTTCATATTTATCATTATGTCCTCCTAACTTTTTTAAGTATGTATATGCATGTTTATTTCTAGAAAAAACATCCATAATGTTAAGTTAACTACTCAGTCCTTTAATAAAAGTATTAGCTAACTCATGAATTTGTTTAGCTTTATCTTCGCCAAGTTTGTTTAAAATATCCTGTTGAGCTTGTTGCCATATTGGCAATGCTTGCTCATATAGGCCCCTCCCGCTTTGCGTTAAGCGAATTGTTTTTAGTCGACCATCATTTGGATCTGAAGTCGTTTGCAGGTACCCATCACGGAACAACGGCTTCAAGTTTCTCGTTAACGTTGTTTGATCAAGTACTAGTATGTTTTGCAGTTCTCTATTGGTGGTTTCTTTTTGAAAAAAAACCGCGCGTAAAATAGAAAATTGACCAACTTTCAACCCAACAAGCTTTAATCTCTCTTCATAAAACTGAGTGATTAAACGGCTAGATTTACGCATAGCCAAGTTAAAACAAAAATCAGTATTCATATGTAGCCCCTAATCAACATGTTCATAAATATAATACATGCATATACATGCTGTCAATTTAAATATTAATTATAATTGTCCCTGTGACTATCGTTGAAATTCCTGTCGATATTCGCTCGGCGTAAATGAAGAAACTTTTTTGAAGGTACGTCGAAAGGCTGCATCGTCTGAAAAACCCAGTGCGTCACTAATAAGGTTTATGGGTCTACGACTATATATCAACAACTCACTTGCCTGATGAAGTTTAATTAACCGCATAAAACCAGCTAAAGGTAAATTTGTTGCTTGTTTTACTTTCCGAGCCAGTGTTCTTTCTGTTTGTATAAGGTGTTGGGCTAATATAGATATAGTTAACTCAGTTGCAGGAGTCCTTTCCACCCAAATATAGATCTCTTTAAGTAGCTTATCGTTTAATTTCATCAACTTTATTTGAGTAAAAGGTTGTACTGATTTCTCAGGCTTTGGGATAATCATCAAGTCAATAATATCACGTAATACCTCATGCCCAAGCTTTTCCTCTATAAGTGCTTGGGCTATAGGTAGGTATCCATTCAACCCTGACGCTGTTCTGTTCTGCCCTTGGCAAGTATAGGCTTGGCTAAAACTCCAATCGATGGTTGGATAGCTATTTTGGACAAAGTCAGCTAACCACCAAGTAGCAGTAGCTTGCTGATTATCTATTCGCCCTGAAGCAGCCATAACACATACAGCTGTACAGTACCCCCATAGTTGTGTGTTGGTAGGTAACATTTTTAAAGCTGATATCAATGGTTTGTATGTATCAATTTTACGTTCTACTTGACGTGGATCATTTGTCCAAAAACCAGGAATAAGCAATGCGTCAATAGATGAATTTAAGAATGCCCCTTCAACTTCTATCGTTGTTATTGGCATTTTACTTCCTGCCGTAATTGGCACAGGTTTTTCGTCAATACCCAACCATTGAATTGTAAATAACGGGATCCCTGCACGCTTATTTGCCACTTCTAATAATTCAGCAAAGGCAAACAAACCAGATGCTACACAGCCAGGGTAAACCAATAATCCAATATTCATCATTAATACCTTTACGGTGTGCGTATTACTTAGCTAAGGCAATATTTTGCCTTATCAATTTATGTACTTCTTCTGCATGTTCCAACATAGGCCAATGACCGGTGTCTTCAAATATGTGAACATTATCCGTACCAAAATGTTTAGTGAGTTCAACAGGTAAAAACGTATCTTTCTCCCCCCAAATAACCTGTGTAGGGAAAGTTTGAACGACGCTTTTTAGCTTAGCTTCCCACGACTTAAAAATCACAGGATCAAGTGCACGGTAAAAGCGTAAAATCATCCGGCGATTTCGCCATGTTAGTGAGTTGTAATTTGCTTGTATTTGATTATCAGTTAATACCGGTGCACTCTTTTTCATTGCTATGCTGAATTGTTTATACCTCATTAAATACATGGTCAACTCTCCTAAAATCGGTTTTCTCCATGTTTTGGCCATTGCGTGCCATTCATAATGAGAAAAGAAAGTTGTGTTCATGATTGTCAAACTTTTCACTTTGTCTGGGTGAGTAACAGCAAAAGCAAGTCCAACAATTCCTCCAATGTCATGAATGACCAGATGGACACCGTCGTTAATGTTTAAACTTGATAATAGTTGCTCAACAAAAGAGGCCAAGTTCTCTAGGCTGTATTCAAAATTTCGAGGGGTAAGAGTTCGACCAAAACCAGGGAGATCTGGGGCGAAGCACTGATAATTATCTGATAAATTTTCTAAAGCACTATTCCACACCTCTGATGTATCAGGCACCCCATGTAGAAGCAAAAGAGGTTCGCCAGTTCCTTTAATATTCACATACACCTGACTTTTTCCAACGTTGAATATTGTCATAATTTCACCTGCTTAATAGTTTTGATTTTTAGTTACAGATATTTTGTCTGATTATTGGCTCAACTTACATGGCAAGAATTGACATAAAACATACCATTTCCCCTTCCGGATGGCCATTGCCATTTGGCTCAAATTGTATTCTTTACGTCAAGAACTGCCATAAACATTGAATATTCGTCTTCATATAATGTGCTTTCTAATATCAAAAATGACGAGTAAAACATGAAGGTTACACAAATCAGAAATGCTACGATTTTAATTGAGTTCATATTCGAAGGTGAAAAACATGGCGTTTTGGTCGACCCAATGTTTGCCCCTAAAGGAACAATACCTGCGCTTAAGTATGCGACAAGAAAAAGGCGTAGAAACCCATTAGTAGATTTACCGCTACATATGGAAGATTTAAAATCACGTGTCACCTGCTGTTTGATCACTCATTGTCAAAAAGGTCATTTCGACCATCTAGATCGTGCTGCAACAAAATGGCTTCGCGAAAATAATATTCTCGTTTATTGCTCAAAACAAGATGCGGCATTCTTAAAAAGTAAGGGATTAAAAATTTGTGAATTAGACACTTCTTTAGAAACTCATTTTTTAGGTGGTTCTATAGGATTAGTTCCTTGCATGCATGGTAAGGGCATTATAGGAATGATGATGGCACACGGTTATGGCTACTATATAGCCTTGCCGGGAGAGCCAAGTATATACATTACGGGGGATACAATACTTACTCATAAGGTTAAGGAATTTGTGAGTCAAGCACAGCCTGACATCATTGTATTACCAGCAGGAGGGGCAAACTTCGACTTAGGGGGTGAAATAATCATGGGTTTATCAGAAGCGGTTGAAATGGGAAAGTTATCTAACGGACAGTTAATTGCTAACCACCTAGAAGCATTAGACCACTGCCCTGTAACTCGTCATTCTATTCGCTCTGAGATTAAGTTAAAGGGTTGGGAACACCATTTTTTTATACCTAATGATGGTGAAAGTATAAACTTCAATCAACAATGTAAAAAGAGAGCTATGTCATGAGTTTGACAGCCTTTTTTGTAGGAGTATTAGTCTCAGTATTAATAATTATACGCTTTAAAAAGACACGTTTGGAGAAAAACAAATTCACCTATTCTTTATTACTCTTTTCTTTTCCTCTCTATTATCTTATTTTTGCTCTTTATAACTTTGATTTTGAAACAGCCTCATTAGAACTTCTGGGTGGAGGACTATTTTTTTTTGTTGCACTTATTTCTCTAAAGTTAAATGTGCTTTACAAGTTTAGCCTTTTATCTATTGGCTATGTGCTTCATGGTGTTTATGACATTACCCATAATTGGTTTTTTATAAACAAAGGAGCGCCCATTTGGTGGCCAGAGTTTTGTGGTGCAATAGACATTGTGCTTGGGTTATATCTGGTAAAATTGGCACTTGCCTCCAGAACAATATGCAACGAAGTCGTTTAATTGATCTAAAATATCATTTAACTTTACCGGCAGCGTTGATTGCAGCATTTGCAATTGAAGCTGCGACTAGATCTGCTGTTTCTTTAGACTCAACGGCTCTAGCCATGGTGAGTCCTCCAATTAAAATACCCAAAACAACCCACGCTCTAGAAATGCACTCTTCGTGCGAAGTGCCATCTAATCCCTTTACCATTAGTTCTACGATATCTGTCATTTTATCTTCATATATAGCATGAAATTCTCGTTTAGTGCGGACAACTTCGGGTGAAAGAGTTGTCATTGCACAACCACATGAAAGATTGTCACGATGCTCTTGCCCGAGATAATAAGCCGAAAATGCCTTAATCCAATCTTGGCCATGTTGAATTTGGAACTCTGGGATTGCGGCAATTACCTCATCAAGTCCTGCTGATAATGCGGCTTCAAATGCGCCATCTTTTGAGCCTAAATGTGCATAAAAGGCGCCCGAAGTGACACCAGCCTCTTTAGCAATACCGTCAACACCAATACCAGCATAGCCATTATTTCTAAACCCGTGACTTGCCCGCACTGATGATGCGTTTTCTGGTTTCCTGCTTTTTATTCATTTTTGTCATTTAAATATCCTCCCCCGTAAAGAATTAGCATTATAACTGCATTGAAAATAAAAATATAGTGATCGCTATATTTTTGTTGACAAAATAACGATCGCTATATAACATGCTCGCAACTCAAAAATATAACGAACGCTATATTTTGAGTTATAGAAACAAAAAGTAACTAATATCTACTTTTGATTTTTTACCATTAACTACTTATTTATCGCAGGAGAATACTATGCCATTAACACTCACACTTACTGAAGGCGTTATCCCAGCAGGTTCAGAAAAAGAAGCTGTATCTAGAATTACTAACTCAATGCTTAAACATCATGGTCTTTTGGGTAATACCGTTATGACACCTAATGTAACAGCACATGTTTCTGTACTACCTAAAACATCAACTTTTTCAGGTGGAGAAGAGTTCTCAGGTGTTTGGATGGAATGGAAAGTTCCTTCATTTGCTTTTGCTTCACGTGAAGTCCAATTGGCACATTTTGCTGAAGCAACTCTAATCATCAAAGACTTATCCGGTGGGAAACAACCTATAGAACATATTTATACAAACGTAATTCATACGGTAGATGGTTCTTGGAATTTCAACGGTATTGCCATGACGAATGAAGAAATTGGTAACGAAATATCCAAAGGTTAATACTTTCACAGACCAATATACGGCGTTAATCAAACACGAGAGTAACGCTGTAGTGAATATTAAATAAAAAGCTAAATTGAGGAATATGAAATGAAAAGTTATGTCTTAGTACACGGCGCTTGGGGCGCAGCATGGGAATTTAATAAAGTAGAAAAATCATTAATAGATGCGGGGAATAATGTTGTTACATTAGATTTACCTGGACACGGTGAAAATAGAGCTGAAATTGCTGATGTTACTATGAATGCCTATGTACAAACGGTTGTTAATGCAATTAATAACATTGATGAAAAAGTTGTTTTAGTCGGCCATTCTTTGGCAGGAGCGGTAATTTCTCAAGTTGCAGAACTCATTCCTGAAAAGATTGATAGGCTAATTTATGTCGCGGCTATGTTGCTTAAAAATGGCGACTCTCCACTTGCGGTTATGCAAAATGATCCTGAGGGACAGTTACTACCAAATACTATTTTTTCAGAAGATGGGAGTTATGCAACTATCACTCAGCAGACAGTGCGCAATGTTTTGTTAAACGATGTTAAAGATGAAGATTACTTAGACAAAATAGTACCAAATTTTTTGTTCAAACAAGCAACGCAGCCTTTTATGGCTGAAGCTAAGTTAAGTAAAGAAAAATTTGGTGGTGTAGCCAAGTATTACATCAAAGCATCCATTGATAGAGTTATATCGCCGTCAGCACAAGACAAAATGATAAGCAACTGGCCTGTGAGCAAAGTACTTACTTTGAAAGCTGGACACTTCCCTTTAACGTCAATACCTAAAGAATTAGTCGAAACAATTATAAGCATTGGCTAGAAAGACAAGATAATAAAGGCAATACATGCTAATTGCCTTTGTTGTTACTTTTGAAAAATAAGGAACAATTATGATAGCAAATAAAACAGCAATTTTAGTACTAGACCCTCAAAATGATTTAACTTCACCTGAAGGCATACTTTTTCCAGCAACGACCCCTGTATTAGAAAAATTCAATGTTATTGAGAATATTAACCGCTTAACGGATAGTTTTCGTGATGCTGGAGCAACCATCATTTTTAGTCCCATTGTATTTTCCAAAGGTTATCCTGAAGTAGGCAATAATCCATACGGTGTGATGACTTCGGTAATAGCGAGCAATGCCATGGTTAAAGGAACAAGTGGTGCAGAGATAGACCAACAATTTGCAATGATGGATGGCGACATTACCCTGGAAAGAAGTGCAATAATCGCTTTTGAGGGCACCAAGTTGTTAGAGATTTTGAAAGATCAGGGGATCACCTCTATCGTGCTTTGTGGTTTGTTGTCAGATATATGCATTGAAGGGACTATGAGAGTCGCGTATTCAAAAGGGTTTGAAGTTTTCACCCTAAAAGATGCTACTGCCACTCTCAGTTTGGAGAAGCAAAAAATAACAATAGAGCATTGTTACCCATTATTCTCGAAGATGATTAATACAGAAGATGCATTATCAATGCTTAAGTGATGAGTACAGTAATTACTTACCAAAAATTCAGGTGATAAAAATGACTATCGTTATAAACAAACAAATTGTATTTCCACGTAGGTTCTTACATACCATGTTAAGAGTTAGTGACCTAAAACGTTCAGAGAATTTTTATTGTCAGTTCCTTGGAATGAAAGTGCAGCGAAAAAAAGACTATCCAGAGGGTGAATTTACGTTGTCTTTCTTGGGGTATGGTAATGAACTTAAAAACACTGTGCTTGAGCTCACCCATAATTGGCATGAGTCAGGTTATCAGAAAGGGAGTGGTTATGGGCATATTGCACTTGCCGTAGATGATATTTATAAAACCTGTAAATTTCTGGAAGAAAGTAATGTGAAAATAACTCGCCAACCAGGACCAATGAAATCTGATGCGTCTGAAGTGATCGCCTTTATTGAAGACCCTGATGGTTATCAAATTGAGTTGATTGAAAGAAATTGAACAGATAGGCCTGTTATACTTTTTATATACGAGCATTAATTCGAGAAAATTGTAAAAGATATCTACGGTTTTTTGTGCATTAGTAATATAATATTGAAATAAAGATAGGCGCTCTATTTTTATTTAGTCAAGCAGGCCAGTATTCACTTGGAGGTTTAAACATTGCTTAGTAAATCAATTGTGGTTTCATTCATTATTTTATTAGTTGGCTGTAAAGTTACTCAACCTTCTTCGTATCAAAAAGATAGAAGTCCCGAAGATCGAAATGAGTATAACGGGGCGGAAGGCATGGTTCAGCAACAAAAAGATCAGAGCTATCTTATGAATAAAGAGCTGTTTGATAAATGCGAAAAAGCCCGAATAGACTTAGCGATAGCAAAGTCAAAAAATAACGTTGAAGAAATCAATGAACAATCAGAGTTAGTTAATAATACCTGCTTATAATCTGTAAACGACCATTAAAGAAAGAGCTCTGTTTAACTAATCATCCTGTATATATAGAGAAATAGGCATTCTATATGTTTATTTCTTGCTTATAGTTGGACTCCAGTGCACTTTTACTAAATTACTATCAGCCAATAGTTGTTGCGTGATCAGGAATTTTTCACTATTTGGGTGTATGTCAAAGTTTAATCTGAATCCATTTTGGGCCACAACTCTTATCTCTTGTTGATTCGTCAATAAGTGATGTCGAGTCATCACAACATCTTGGCCGCTTATCTCTGTAAAATAAAGATAATTCCCCTGAATTTTCCAATTGTCAGTATTAACATTTGGCAACTGAATTATCTCATGTTGAGAGTTATCGCTATTCAACTTATACAGTATTCCTGTTTCGTCAACGACAAAAATACGCCCATCATTAAGTTGTCTCTGAATTATGAGCCCCGACTTAAATGGCTGTGAAATATCGTTTAGAAGGTCATAAGATAATATTGAGGCTCCTACTGTTAAACGGCGTGAGAACATAATTGTTTTATTGTCTTGCCAAGTTGGGTAATCAACATTATCTAAAGCACTTGTTATAAACTTTACCTTTTTGCTCTTCAGCTCCAAAGTGAAGACGCGACCTTGTAATTTTCCGAGTAAGTATGTCTCGGCTTTATTTAGGCTTAAATTGCTGATTTTTCTTCTAGAGCCGAAAGTAGCCAGTTCTTCATGACCACTACCAAGCTTTCTTCTAAATATTCGTGCTTTGTCTTTATCTATACTGCTGAAGTAAATAGTATCTCCAGTTTGATTATAAATAGGATTAAGTTCCGCTTTAGATGCTTCCAAATGTAATGTTGACTGCTGAGCAATAGGTTCAAATGGGTTAGGGATTTCTTTAATATCTGTGTAATTCATATGATGGCTTCGCATGAAAAAGCAATCAAGACCACAGCTATGAAACACATCGTTAAGTCCTGGGTTACATCCCGCTTTTTCAATTATTTGTTCGTTATCTAATGAAAAAGTATAAAAGTCACCTTCGAAGCTTGAAATTGCTAACGACTGTGAGTCATCTTGCCAGGTAATGTAAGTAGCATTAAAATTCATTGTTTGATCTACGACTAAATCCTGATTCAATAAATCCATTATCATCAATGAAAATCGGCTATCACCTGTACTACGTATAACCGCTAAATATTTGCCATCAGGCGATTCTTTGGCTTCTATGTCACCAAGGGCTTGGACATTAGGAAAAGTCACCTGCTGTCTTTTTCGATTAATTATATTCAAACTATAAATAGAAAAGGGGTAAGAAGCTTGTTCCCTACCATACGAATATATGGATTTCCCATCACTTGACCAAGACAAAATTTCTTTGGCAAAATGTCCTTCTGTGAGCATTACTGGCTCGATTAGTCCCCGTTTTTGATCATAACCTGCTAACCAAGTTTCAGTACCATTTTTGTCGGTACGTATGTAAGATATTTTCTGACCGTCAGGAGAGAACATTGCTTGTCTATAATTTCCTCCATCCCAAGTTAAGCGTTTAACCTCTCCATTTGATATTGTTTTAGTGTATAGATGCCAAGCCTCATTATTATTTTCTCTGTGCGAAAAAACTAACTGTTTGTTTTTATCGTTAAAGTCTCCATACATTTCAGAACCAGATAATAAGGTAAGTTTTTCTATTTTTGGATATTGTTCGGCCTCAATATTTTGAGCTTGTGATGATTGAACATTGTTAGAGTTAGACCAATCAATGTATTGCCATATTGATATAACAACAAATAAACAGAAGAATAATAATCCCCATAACTTTGTTGAAACGGTACTCGTATAACTGCTTTTCTGAAGTAAATCGGTTTTGCTTTTCTCGGTTACTTCTTCAATAGATGACACATTAGCGATTAAGGAATAGCCTTGCATTGAGACTGTTTTAATATAACGGGGTTGCCTGGCATCATCATTTAGAGCCTGACGTAATTTTTTAACTACTTTACGTATTGAATCATCAGATACAACTCTGTTTTGCCATACAGAGGTTAGTAACTGCTCTCTACTTAAAATTTCACCTTGATGCTGAATTAAAAAACAGAGGAATTTAGAGGTTAAGGGCTCAAGTTTTACATTCGAATTATCTGATATTAAGGTATCGTTTTGTGCATCAAACTCGAATATACCAATCTTATATATTTTTTTCATTAATTCTCTAACTACCTAAAACTCAATAAATACAACACTTGTAGCGTGTGACTATTTGTGACCATACAGGAGTTACACATAGTCAGCAATCTTCCTTTGAGGTCATCTACACTTCATCGTTTAATAATTCTCGTTCCAACTAGACCGGTAAATTTAATTGGTAGTTCCAAATAAATTTATATTTTTATTTCAGGCGATATGTCGCCACATAATTAACAGGTATATATAAAATGAAGAATTTGATACTGACCGCAATTATCGCATTTTCACTATCGGCTTGCTCAGAAAGTAACGCAGAAATTAAGCAGACTCATGTAGTCTCAGAAAAAATAAATTATATGCAAAGCTTTACAGAAGAGGCTTTTGATCAATTACAGTTAGCCGATAAATCCATATTAATTGATGTTCACGCTACTTGGTGTGGCACTTGTAAAAAACAATCTGCTGTGATCAAAGAGTACTTCGCTAATCATCCCAATAGTGAAATTAATGTACTTCAAGTGGATTATGATACACAAAATCAGTGGGTAAAGTACTTTAAAGCCCCTCGCCAAAGTACGCTTGTTCTGTTTAAAGGCGAAAGAGAACTAGGTAGAGTTATCGCTCAGACTAATCAAGACAAATTATTCTCATTCTTGGAACAAGGCGAATAATATGGATTTGACTGCATTTATATTTAGTTTTTTAGCAGGAGTACTAAGTACATTGTCACCCTGTGTATTGCCAATTTTACCTATTATTGTTTCTAGTGCATTGCAAGAACAACTAAAGGGGCTATTAGCATTGGTATTTGGCTTATCTTTATCTTTTGCAATAACAGGAACTTTACTAAGTTATTCTGCGATGCTATGGGATTTTGATATTAGCTCGATCAAAACATTTAGTGCGGCACTATTATTACTATTTGGCCTAATTATCATATTTGACAAGCTCAATGAAAAATTTGTTGCTTTGGCTTCAATTCTAACTAATAAAGGCAATCAAAAACTCTCTGGATTTAAAGCTTCAGGTACACTTGGGCAGTTTATGCTAGGTGCTTTACTTGGTTTTGTATGGACGCCATGTGTAGGCCCTACATTAGGTGCAGCTATTTCTTTTGCTATTCAAGGAGAGAACATGTTATCCGCTTTTGTCACTATGCTCGTTTTTGGTATTGGTGCTGGATTACCATTACTCTTTATAGCCATGATGTCAGGAAAGTTACTTAACAGACAAAGAGTAGCCGTTAATGCAGGTCGAATGAAAAAAGTTATGGGTGCATTTTTAATTGTTATTTCTGTCGGAATTTTCACCGGATATGACAAGGTTGTTGAAACCTATTTGATTGAAATTTCTCCTGATTGGTTAACAACATTAACCACAACAATTTAAAAATATATGCTGTCAAAAAGTAATTTAGTTTTATTTATTATGGTTGCACTTTATTCCCTCTTACCGATTAAGTTCAACCTACGACATAGCCTATTGAATAATGATAGGCTATGTCGTTAATATTTAATTAGCATTTTGACATCGTCAAAATTGAAATTCATTTCCGTTCATCTTAAATAAAGGCCCGTTAATATGAAAGAACACAAAAACCTGTACATAGTTGCTTTATTCGTTTTTTCTACTCTACTATCATCAGGAGTTAATGCTGAGTCAGAAGTGGAAACGTTAGTTGATAATCTTGTTGAAAGATATGGTGGCGACAACCTGATTGCAATTAAAACAATAAGTATTAAGGATAATTATAAGCAATTTAATGCAACTCAAAATCACAACCCCGACAAAGTAGATGTTGACGATTATCGTATTAGCATGAATATTGACTTCATAAATCAACGTAAAAATTTCCGGCGTTTGTTAGGCAACCCTAAAGTCCAGTATGTGTGGGAACGTATATTTGATGGAGAGCACGGATACCAAATTAACCACGACGAGGGGACGGTACAGATAGAGCCAAACTTAACCTTTGAAAATGCTGATTGGAACTACTCTTATGCCTTAGATACCCTATTGGTGAAGATGCTTTATAATGCACGCAACACCGCCAAGTTTATCGGAAAACAATATTATCAAGGTAGGTCACATCAAAAAATCAGCTTTAAAACGAATGCTGGTAAAGAGTTAACTTTATTTGTTGACGAACTAAGTGGCCTTATTAGTCAAATGACACGTGCTCATTATCTGCCGAATGAACTCTATAGTTATAACTTCTCAAATCATCAAAACAAAAAGGGGATAATTTATGCAACAGCCTCATATGTTACTTCAGCCAGATTGCCCCACACTGTAACGATGACGCGTGAAGTATTATTCAACACTAAAGATACTAATACTTTTCAAGCTCCTAGCCAATACAAAAAAAGCCCACAGGAAATAGATGCAGAAGAAATGAGAGTAAGAGTGTTAGCTCCAGGTGTCTACCATGTTGGAAAAAATTGGGGTTTTTCAATTTTTGTTGATATGGGAGAGCACTTTATTGCATCAGGCGCTTACCGCGAATTCAAACAACGATTCGAAGCAGTTAAAACTTTCACAGGACAAGATAAGCCACTTAAATTTCAAATTGTCACGCACCACCATTTAGACCATCTTGGAGGCATAAATCAAGTAGCAGCATTGGGTGCAAGTTTTATTACGGTTGAAGAACATGTAAGCAGTATAAAAGCACAAGCAGGTATCGAATTATCAGATGATAAATTCATCTTAGTTGATGAAAAAATCAGCCTGCTTGATGATCGATTACAAGTTATTGACGTTGCAACCAGTCATAGTGACCATAATTTGATTTCTTACTTTCCAAGTTCAAAAATAGCATTTATAGCCGATCATTTTTACTCGCGTAAAAAGTCTGGCTCAATACAAGGAGACCCAGACCTTGTCTTGATCCGAAATAAACTGGCTAAATATCAATTTGATGTCAAAAAATTTGCCGCAGCCCACAGCCACCGCACTTTAACGACAGCGGAATTAAATCAAGCTATAGAACATATTATAAATGTATCTTGTCCTAAGGGCTGGGATATTTGCTCTAACGAATAAATGTTATCAAATATAACGTATGTTCTCTCTGAAACGGTATGTTTATCAAGCTTTATCCCAATACGGGATGTCTTGGTCGAAGTTACTTTGCAAACATTCCATGAAAGCCCTAACTTTTGCTGGTATGTATTTTCGGTGGGGTAGTAATGCATAAATAGCGTGTTTAGGTAGCTCATATTCAGGTAACAGTATTACCAATTTTCCATCTGCAATGGCAGGGCCCACAATGAAGGTTGGCATCTGGCAAATACCCATACCAGCAAGAAGTCCTTCGAGTAATGCTTCGCTGTTGTTGACTTGATAATTTCCTTTAGGTATCACATTTTCAGTTCCTTCTGGACCATTGAATTGCCATTCAGAACCCGCTTGAAAATATGAATATGAGAGACAGTTATGCTGAGCTAGGTCTTGTGGTGTATTAGGCGCGGGGAATTTTTTTAAATATGATGGTGACGCACAAAGCACACTGTGACATGGTGCTAATCGTTTTGCTATAAGGCTAGAATCAGGTAGTTTTCCTATGCGAATGGCAATGTCGAAACTGCCGCCAATGAGGTCAACAACCTTGTCGTCCATCATCATATCAAGATTTACCTTTGGATTGTCTAGCAAAAATTGAGGTATCAACGGCGATAGATGTAATCGAGAAAATGTCATGGGTACATTAACCCTTAACGTTCCTTGCGGTTGTTCTTGTAGTGTAGTGATAGCTTGTTCACCTTCGTCGGCTATCATCAAGGCGTTGCGTGCATAATCGAAATAACGTTGACCAGCTTCAGTCAAACTCAAACGTCGAGTGGTGCGGTGCAATAGTTGCACGCCTAGTTTCATTTCAAGCTGGCTTACCCGCTTACTAACTGCCGATTTAGTAACGCCAAGTTTTTCACCCGCTTGAGAAAAACTGCCGCATTCAACCACTGCTACAAACACTGGGATCGCAGAAAACACTTCCATACTGTCAACTTAAACTCAACTATGATTATCCTAACCAGACATTATCAACAAAATAAAAACAATGTAAAGTAACCGTATCCCAAAACACAATGCGACAACGAATATGCCCCCCCAAATTCAGCATCGTATTAGCTCTTATTAGCGGCATACTACTGGCGATAATGCTCGGTCTTAGCGAACTAACATGGTTTTCGGCCCTAATGCAGTTTACTGGAGTGGTTTTGATCATTGTCGGTACTTATTTATGCAAAAAAGTGGAACAAGAATGACAGACTTACAACAACAAATAAATTTTGTACTTGAACTGGACCGACTTAAAGGGGTATATCGTCAAGCCCTTGTAAAAAAGGACAATAATAGGCAGGAAAATAGTGCCGAGCATAGTTGGCATATTGCTCTAATGGCGCAGGTACTACACCAATATGCCGATGAACCAGTAAATATATTTCGTGTACAAAACATGTTGCTTATTCATGACATTGTTGAGATCGATGCTGGTGATATGTTTGCGTTTTCTGAACAGCAAGATCTCGATACTCAAGCACAAAAAGAACTTGCCGCCGCCGAACGAATATTTGGCCTGTTACCAGAAAGTCAGAGCAAGTCGATGAAACAATTGTGGCTTGAATTTGAGTCGGCTCAAACACCAGATGCACGCTTTGCTAAAGCCATGGATCGGGTACTGCCTTTATTACAAAATATGCATAATAAAGGTGGAAGTTGGGTTAAGCACAAGGTGAAAAAATCACAAGTCATCAACCGCAACGATCATTTAGAAGGATTAGCGCCAAGACTGTGGTCGTACGTTTGCGCACAAGTTGATATTGCTGTTGAAAATGGTTGGCTAAAGAACGAGTAGAAAGCCATACAGGATGCATGTAACTTCAGTATTACTACACTGCGATAGATAGCCGCACTATGTAAACACTATAATCAAAAAGGGCTAATACCATTTAGATGTGATCTTAAAATCAAATAATGGTAAAGAGCATTTTTTAAAGTTACCGTTATGGTATTAACGAAAGCTGTATTGAAACTTTAATAGAGTGAAATAACTCAGATTATGCCTATTTCATTTGAAACTCACCAATTTGTTAATATGGGGAATTTAAGTCTAATGAAGCATTAGTCTAGGTGTTTCTCCTCTAACTTAAACTATAAAACACCAGAAAGTTTATTTTTATGTTTTGAAAACGCTTGGGCTAAGAAATCAATTAACACTTTTACCCGAGCGTTTTTTACCATATCTTTATGGGCCAGCACCCAAATCCATTCTCTTGCTACCGCTTGTCCTTGGGGAATACGTTGTATACCCGGTACTTTATCTGCCAAGTAACAAGGTAACGAGGCTATGCCCATATGTGCTTGTATGCCTGACAGTTGTAATACGTCTGAAAACATATTAGATCTTACTGGAATGTTAGGGTGGTTGGCTTTTTCAGCCCAGTTTAAATGATTGTTTTTATCACCCCACCCTAACCAATGGCATGCTTCAGGATGGTTGCTTAAATCATGCTCGGTTAAATATTTGGTACTAGCATAAGCGCTCCAATAAACACGCGCGACACGTTTCCCTGCTAATGAATCTGGTGGGTTATTAACATGGCGTATCGCAACATCCGCTTCTAGGCTAGCCAGATCTTGATTTTGATAGGTCATATTAATCTTTAAGTTAATACCTGGGTATAAAGCCATAAACTCGTTAAGATCTAACATTAATAAATGCGTAGCAAAACCATAGGTTAGGCTTAAACATAAATCCCCTTCGATGCGTAAATCTTTACCGAGTAGGTCTCTGTCGATATTATTAAATTCTTGTTGAATTTGCTCAGCAGACTTTAATAACTCCAGACCACTTTGAGTGAGCGTGTAACCCGCGGGTAAGCGATCAAAAAGTTTAATGGCTAAATCATTTTCTAAGGCATTAATACGTCTTGAACAAGATGAATGATGAATCCCTATCTCACGAGCCGCTTTTTTTAATCCTCCGGTTTTAGCTACCGCCAAAAAAATTTTTATATCGTCCCAATTCACCTATCAACCTCCTTAAAATCTCTTCTAGCTTATAACCAATCAAAAAACATTGCTCATTACTTAACACACCTAAATAAGGGGTGCATAAATGCAACAAGAAAACGCAATTATACCGTCTAGGCAACATTATCACACCCTATATACTGTGGGAAATTAACTCGTAACACACATTAATGATTTGGAAATTACCATGATTGACTTATATACCGATGCCACACCAAACGGCTTAAAGATCTCTATAGCCCTAGAAGAGCTAGGGCTTGACTACCAAGCTCATCGCTTATTTTTAGGGGGCGACCAAAAATCCGAAAAATTTACGCTTTTAAATGCCAATCAAAAAATACCAGTAGTACAAGATGGAGATATTACGGTTAGTGAGTCGGGTGCTATTTTATATTATTTGGCCGAGAAAAGCGGTCAATTGCTGCCAACAGAGCTAAAAAAGCGCACTAAGGTAATGGAGTTACTGATGTTACAAATGAGTGGCTTGGGGCCAAGCTTTGGCCAACTTATAGTTTGGGCAGGTGCTTGGAATAATGAATTTCCGCAAGCGACTAATCGTTATTTAAAAGAAGTTAAGCGGTTATTCAGTGTTTTAGAAGTCCATTTACAAGGTAACGATTATTTCGCCGGTGATGAATACACCATCGCCGATATAGCCTTTTTTCCTTGGGTAAGAATGGCTGATGTACACCCTGTTGGTGAAATGTTGGCGCTGAGTGAATATAAAAATCTACATAAATGGTATCAACATATTAATACACGAGATGCGGTACAACGTGGTTTATTAATACCAGAGCCACATCCGCCGGAGCAACAAATTAAAGCGTTTGTAAGTGCTGTAGTTGGGTTAGGGGAATTGCATCAATAGAACATAATTACAATAACGCTCTTCAATAGAAGATTAACCAACTTAGCCCCTAGTAGGCTTAATAATAAATAATTAAGCCTTTATCAGTCTACAAATATATAGAGATTGTCATGATCAAAAAAAATAAAATCAAACATTTATCAGCCGCTGTTTTGTTGCTGTTTATTAGTAATGCAAGTTTTGCATTGTCACTACAAGAAAAGGGGTTACAAATAGCTAAAACAGCTAAACAACGTGACACTGGTTGGGGTGACAATAGTGCCGATATGTTGATGTATTTACGTAATCAGCAAGGTCAAGAAAGCTTAAGACAATTAAAAATCAAAAGCCTTGAATTAGTTAATGATGGAGACAAAAACCTCACCTTATTTAACAAACCTAAAGATGTAAAAGGCACTGCATTTCTAAGCTTTTCTCACCCGATAGCTTCTGATGAGCAATGGCTATATTTACCAGCACTAAAAAGAGTAAAGCGTATTTCATCAAAAAATAAATCAGGGCCTTTTATGGGCTCTGAATTTGCTTTTGAAGACTTAAGCTCATTTGAAGTTGAAAAATATACTTATAAATACTTAGCCGATGAGGCAATTAATGGTTTTGACAGTTATAAAATAGAGCAATACCCAGTAGATAAGAACTCTGGCTATACCCGCCGTGTGGTTTGGTTGGACAAAAAAGAATACCGCGTACAAAAAATTGATTTCTATGACCGTAAGGACACTTTATTAAAAACATTATCTTATCAGGGTTACAACTTATATATAAAACAGTTTTGGCGAGCCGGTAAAATGTTAATGGTAAACCACCAAAGTGGTAAAAGTACTGAGCTAATTTGGTCGAATCACCAATTTAAAACAGGCCTCAGTGCTAATGATTTCAATAAGAACTCGCTAAAACGAGCACGTTAATTTCCTTTGCATAACTGTATGCATATCACACTTATACCCTACAAATATTAAGAGACAACTATGACTAATTCTATTGGCATACAATTAGTGAAGTGGCGCTGGTTATTTGCGTTATTTTCGCTAATGCTCGTTTTTACTATGGCCAGTGGCGCCAAATTTTTAACTTTTGCCACGGATTATGGCGTGTGGTTTTCCGATGACAATCCACAGTATTTAGACTTTTCATCTATTCAAAAAACATTTGTCAAAGCGGACAACGTGGTTATTTTAATCACACCAAAAGATGGCCAGGTATTTAATCAACAAACCCTCGCTAGTGTGGAATGGTTAACGAATGAAGCCTGGCAAGTCCCCTTCTCCACGAGAGTCGACTCGTTAAGTAACTTTCAATATACCTACGGTGTAGAGGATGACTTAATCGTAACCGACCTTATTGAAGATGCGAACGGTTTATCTAATAAGGAGATTGCCAAAATAAAAGCTATTGCCATGCATGAACCTTTATTATTAAATAACGCAATATCGAGTGATGCTAAAGTTACTGCGGTTAATATTACGATAAACCTCCCTAATGGCGACCCTGAAGGTAGCCCTAAAGTTACTGCCTACGCTCGTGATTTAATCACACAACTAAAACAACGTAACCCGAATATAGACGTACATTTAACAGGCTTAGTGGTAATGGACAATGCTTTTATGGAAGCATCAATGTCTGATATGGGTTCATTAACCTTAGTAATGTTTGCCCTAATTTTGCTTGGCTTGCTGCTTTTTTTACGTAGTATCACCGCCACATTAAGTATTTTAACCATCACCATTTTATCGATAGTTTCAACTATGGGAGTTGCCGGTTGGCTTGGCGTACAACTTACTCCTGTATCAGCCAGTGCACCGACTATAGTGATGACCATCGTAGTTGCTAATGCCGTGCATATACTCATTTCGATGCTGCATAATATGCGCACAGGTACTGATAAACGCTTAGCTCTTAGTGAAAGTTTACGTATAAACATGCAGCCTATGCTCTTAGCAACTATTACTACAGTGGTTGGCTTTTTAACTATGCTCTTTTCTGATGTGCCCCCCTTTCATCATTTAGCCTATATGGTTGCTGCTGGTGTACTTGTTTCTTTCATTTTATCAGTAACCTTATTGCCTTGGTTATTAATATTATTTCCGATAAAAGTGAAGGTAAATAAAGCGCATCACAATAGCGCGATTACTAGATTAGCTGAATTTGTAATTGAAAAGCGCCAACAAGTATTATGGTCCATGGTTTTGATCACAATATTAATATCAGCGCTGATCCCAATGAATATAGTGAATGACCGAATTTGGGAGTTTTTTGATGAAACTGTGGCGTTTAGGGTAGATACCGATTATGCCTCGGAACATTTAACCGGTCCTTATTATTTAGAATATGGATTAGAATCGAATATTGCCGGTGGTGTCAGCGAACCAGAATATTTACATTTATTAGATAACTTCCGCACTTGGTTATATCAACAACCCGAAGTTGTTCATGTAAATACTGTTTCTGATATTTTAAAAAGACTAAATAAAAACCTGCACAATGATGACAGTGATTGGTATCGCTTACCTGATGACCGAGCGTTAATTGCACAGTATTTATTGCTTTATGAAATGTCCCTACCTTATGGTTTAGATCTTAACAATCAAATAAATGTTGATAAGTCGGCGGCCCGAGTCACGGTGTCATTACACACTCTGTCAAACAATGAAATGATAGCATTTAACGACCGTGCTCAAGCTTGGATAACAAAAATGGCTCCAGAGGTCAGCCAAACAGTAGGCAGTCCACAATTTATGTTTTCTCACATAAGTTTACGTACGGTAGATCAAATGACCAGCGGTGTGGTATTTGCCCTAATACTCATTTCTTTATTGATATTTATATCATTACGTTCGCTAAAAATAGGGATCATGAGTTTAGTACCCAACTTAGTGCCTCCACTAATTGCTTTTGGACTTTGGGGATTATTTATTGGAGAAGTCGGCTTTGCTTTGGCATTATCAGTAAGTATGATTATTGGTATTATTGTTGATGATACCGTGCATTTCCTTAGCAAATACATGCGCGGACGCCGTGAAAAATCACTAACGGCACAAGGAGCTGTACGTTATGCATTTGAACAAGTAGGTCCTGCATTGATCATTACCACGACAGTACTAACCGCTGGTTTTTCGGTATTAATGTTATCAACTTTTAAACTTAACTTTGAATTAGGGCTAATAACCGCATTAACAATAATGTTGGCGTTAGTGATTGACTTTCTATTGCTGCCAGTATTGTTATTAACCTTTGATAAAGGGCAATTTCAAAAGGTAACAAATGATGATGAATCTGACGAACAATCGCAGCTGATAGCTGCTACCGAGTTGAAGGTTTGATGTTTAGACAAATACATAGATCAGGTAAATTATTAAACATGAACGTTTAATGCAATTTAAAACCACGGCGGTTCTTAATCGCCGCGGTTTTACTTAACAGAACTGGTAAGGCTTCAAAAACACCTTGTTTTAATTGTGCTGCAAGTTGTTTTAAAACTACCGTATCAGGGTGTGTTTGCGAAAAGGTGCGTAAACATAAATGCCCATCACAAAGTATCGAGCCAAATGGTTACTGCCTTTTTGAGGACTTAATTCATTGTTAGCTTGTGCTAGTTTAACCTGTTCGCTAATGGCAACATGCTAAAGTCTTAAATCCTTGTTTAATCTCTTGCTACCTTTAGCTTATCTCTGGGTTGAAATGGCTAAAATCCCACCAGCACCAATAAATGCTGACCCAAATAATTTCCCAAGAATTCTGCCCGAAATATACTTATTGGTACCCGCTTTTAAATTTTGGCTTAACAATGAATACGAGAGCAAACATAAAAAAGAGCACATCATAAGAGTTAGAGACAACACTAAAAACTGAGGCAATAATGGCTCAGCAACATTTATAAACTGTGGAAAAAGAGCAGAAGTAAATATTATTGCTTTGGGATTAGTTAAAGATATCATTAACCCTTGGCTATAAAGACTAATGGCGCTGAATGATGTTTCTCTTTCATTATTGGTAGTACTAATCTGCACACCACTGCTCCATATTTTAATTCCCATATACAAGAGATAGAGCGCGCCAATTATTTTTATTACAGTAAAAGCCGTAGAAGAAACCATGACTAATGCACTCAATCCCAAGATAGAGCATGCTGACATAGTAAAAAGTCCTGTGACATTTCCTGCTACAGTCGTAAGAGAACGTAAAGTTCCATATTGTAAACTATGAGTAGAGACTAACAATACTGCAGGCCCAGGAATTGCGGCTGCAATAAAGGCAATTGTACAAAATGCTAACCAAGTTTCAAAGTGCATCATAATTCCTTGTGGTTTTCTAACGACCCATTTCTGGTGAGTTTAAATTTGATTTGTCGCTATATGACGGACATCTACGCCAACAAAACTGACGTTCATTTAATGGTTTTGACATGAATTCAGTACTATAAGCAGACGCGCTGCTGTGCTTAAAACATGGAGAACAGTTAGCCTGCGCCCCATACATAATTAATTTTTTAGCCGTTTTTCATTAGTGCTAATTTAGATCCAAATCCGATAAACACTATCCCTGTTATTGAATTTAACCACCGTTTGAATACTTGATTATTAGTGGAGTTTTTAATACGTGACAGCATAACCACCATTAGAGAAAACCAAGCAAAATTAACCACTGAGTGGGCAGCCACCAAAGCATAAGCACTCATAATGCCTTCATTTACAGAAATAAACTGTGGGAAAGCAGCTAAATAAAACATTGATACTTTGGGATTAAGCACATTTGTTAAGAACCCTTCTGTAAAAGCAGCTCTCATTGAAACAGATTTAATATTGCTCGGAGGTTGCTTAGGTATGTTGGAAGCATTTCCCTTGAAGGCGCTAAAAAGCGCCTTAATACCTATCCAGATTAAATAAGCAGCGCCCAGCATTTTAAAAATAAAAAAGGCCTGAGCTGATTGAACGAGAAGTACAGAAATACCAAATATTGATAAGGTGCCATGAACATAGAACGCGGCTACAAATCCCCAGATATTAGCAAAACCTGCTTTTTGTCCTGACATAGGTACTGTTTTTGTTATTAGAAAACCATTAGGACCGGGGGATACAACCAATAAGGTAGCAACTGCAATAAAAGCCAAAATGTTGTTTAAATCCATTTAATTCTCCTCTCCTAAAATAAGGGTATTTGATTGAAGGTTAACAAGTTATTGTCGATACCTTACAAGGTATTTTATCTTGTAAGGTAGCAACAAATCAATGTTTGCAAAAACGACTTTTCGCTCCATAAACTAATAGACTCGCATCAAATCACTAGAATATTGGCTTGATGTTACTGCTATGGCATTATTTTAACTGTACTACTATCAGTTGATTATATCGGATATGCTGCTTATATTAGTTATACTCATAAAGCAAGAATTTTCTATACCAAAACTCTAAAAACAATAACTCATTCCATTAGTGAGACAAATATGAAGCGTTCAACATTTTTTGCAGTTGTATTAACCGGATTCCTTACTCTGACGATTGGTACGGTAGTACAGGCCCGTTCCCTAGAAGAAATTCAGGCGGATGGTACAATCATTTTGGCAACAGAGGGACTCAACCCACCCTTTAACTTT
>Ga0209395_1002688_pt1 | contig 22874 bp, 26 predicted proteins | sample GOMGulsemesocosm_3_FD_184635 | JGI IMG/M metagenome (GOLD analysis project Ga0209395, IMG submission 184635) | Methane-oxidizing microbial communities from mesocosms in the Gulf of Mexico - GOM9D Gulf of Mexico (SPAdes) (version 2) | ecosystem: Environmental > Aquatic > Marine > Cold seeps... | reverse complement strand
TATCTACAGTACTCTTGTTTTTTTGTGTCACATTTTTGTCCACTAAAATTATTCAGCAACTGAATCAATATAAAGTGAATAAAAATGAAATAGCAGACCTTTTAAATGTAGAAAATAGAGTTTTAGACGGTAGTGAAATACTTCCATTTTTTGGTGACGGAGATTCAAAACTAGAGGAGTGGGATGTATTGTATAAAGAAGCTTCTGGTGAGTATGACACAGCTTTAAAGTATGGATTTGCTTTACTAGTCGTTGTCCTCCTCTATGCGTTTATTAATTACTTAACCTATCAGTCAACCGGTGAAAAACAGCGTGTATTAGGGATTGTGTTCATTTTTTCTGCCTTATCTTTTTTATACATAGGATTACAAACGCCATTTATAGAAGTGGAAGCCTATTCAATAGATTTTAAATTGGGAAGTGGTCTTTTATCTAAAACATTTGAAGGTAGAACCTATTTCTTATATCAAAACAAATCTGTATTTGAATTGATAAAGTTATTGTTTGCAGGTGGAAATTTATTGGTTGGGTTGTGTGTTGTACTTTTTAGTATTGTATTTCCTTTATTTAAATTGTTCGCTAGTTTAATTGCTTTAATTAAGCCTAATACCAAATTGGCTCAACGTTCAGTGTTAATTATTAACAAACTAGGAAAATGGAGTATGGCAGATGTATTTATTTCAGCGGTATTTTTGGCAGTTTTTTCTTTTGCTAGTATGAACGTGGGAGTGGATACGGCATCAAATACCTTGATTGGACTATATTTCTTTCTAATCTTTGTATTGTTATCAATTGTATCTGGTCAATTTTTAAAACATGTGATAACGCATAAAAAAAACTGATTTACGTCATCATTTACACTTTTTGTTATACTTATTTTTGATTGCTATAACTAACAAAATTATTATGCAATCAGAAAAAACAGAATTAACAGGAATAAAATTTATTGATAATATTTTCTTTGACCACGACATTAATCGTTATGGTATAATTTCAATGCTTTTATTAGTAGTTGGAATTTTAGGAGGAATTGCAGTTGGTGTAGGAGGAATTCATTCTACAATTCAATTAGTACTTTTAGCATTCTCAACTATGGCAGCTTTGTCTATGATTTTAGCAGTTGCTCCAATGAAATATATTTTATATTCAAGCATGCTTGCTGTTGCAATAGATTTAGTCTTGATCTTAGTCAATACTATTTTCTAGAGGATTCATCCAAAATTTATATAAAAAGGAGAAACAATGTTGTTTCTCCTTTTTTTGTTAATAAAATAGTGAAACATTTTGAGTAAAATTTTATCAATCAAAATAATTAAATTAATTTTGTAGACTTTAAAACTAAAAAGTAAATTATTATGACTGCAATTACAAAAGCTACTTTCGAATTTCCACACCAAACACAGGTTTATAACGGAAAAGTTAGAGATGTATATTCATTAGAAAAAGATTTAATTGTAATTGTGGCGTCTGATAGAATTTCAGCTTTTGATTATATTTTACCAAAAGGAATTCCATTTAAAGGTCAAGTGTTAAATCAATTAGCAGAGAAGTTTTTAAAAGCAACTTCTGATATTGTGCCTAATTGGTTAATGGCTACACCAGACCCATCTGTTGCTGTAGGTCACAAATGTGAACCATTTAAAATAGAAATGGTAATTAGAGGGTATATGTCTGGTCACGCAGCAAGAGAATACAAAGCAGGAAAAAGAGTACTTTGTGGTGTGGCAATGCCAGAAGGGATGAAAGAGAATGATAAATTTCCTACACCTATTATTACGCCGGCAACTAAAGCCGAAGAAGGACATGATGAAGATATTTCAAAAGAAGAAATTATCGCTCAAAATATTGTCACTAAAGAGGATTACGAATTATTAGAACAATATACATATGCTTTATTTCAAAGAGGAACTGAAATAGCAGCAGAGAAAGATTTAATTTTAGTAGATACTAAGTATGAATTTGGAAAAAAAGATGGTAAAATCTATTTAATAGATGAAATTCATACACCAGATTCTTCTCGTTACTTTTATGCTGAAGGATATGCCGAAAGACAAGCTAAAGGTGAAGATCAAAAGCAATTGTCAAAAGAATTTGTTCGTCAATGGTTAATTGAAAATGATTTTCAAGGGTTAGATGGTCAAACTATGCCAGAGATGCCAGAAGAATTTGTAACAATGGTATCTGAACGTTATATTGAGTTATTCGAAAAAATTACTGGAGATAAATTCATTAAGTCAGATGTAACTGATATTCATTCAAGAATTGAAACTAACGTTTTAGGTTGGATTGAAAAGCAGTTTTAGTATTTAAAATTGATTAAATTTAAAAGCCATTTATGTCAAAACATAAATGGCTTTTTTATTGTTGGAATAAGGGTTTAAGGATGTCATGAATTGATTATTTTGTCATGAATTAAAGTTTTTTTGAAATTAATTGTAACTTAATTAGTGTTTTTTGTGTCCTATATAAAAGGAAATAGTACTAATTAAATTTAAAAAACATGAAAAATCCAAAATCCCTAATTGTCATTCTAATCGTTTTTACAATTGGAATACTCTCTAGTTGTACCTCTTTATTAAGAAATGGAATAACAGGTAACGGTCATGTAGTGACAAAAGATGTTAACATTGATTCTTTTAACGAATTAGAAGTTGATGGTGTATTCAATATTGTGTTTAAACAAGGTGATAAAGAAGCTGTAACTATTGAAGCTGATGAAAATATTGCAAAACTAATAAGAGTGAAAAATGTAAACAATAGATTAATTATTGATTATAAGGAAGATATATCAATTAGAAAGTCGACTAAATTAAATGTATATGTTACAGTGGTAGATATTACTGAAATTGACTTGAATATTGTAGGTGACGTTTTAACGAATACTAGTTTGAAACTAGATAATATTGAAATTATAAACAATGGTGTTGGAGATGCTGATTTGAATATTATTTGCGAGCATTTGATGCTAAGCAATTCATCAGTTGGTGATATTACAATTTCAGGCGGTTCTAATAAGTTAGAAATGTCAAATTCTGGAGTTGGAGATATTTTAGCAAAAAACTTTATATCCAATACAGTTATTGTTTCGAATTCAGGTGTTGGAGATGTAGAAGTTTTTGCTAGGATTTTTTTAGATGTGACATCTAGCGGCGTTGGTAATGTGGATTATTTTGGGAACCCAAAACAAAAAAACATTAAAGACAATGCGGTTGGAGATGTTATATCAAGACATTAATTGATTTAAAACAATAGAAAATGGACAGGTATAAAATCCTTTTCTATTAATTAATCTCTTGTATTTTAATAAAAGCTATCTGTGTTGTTCATAGGTAGCTTTTATATTTTTAGCGCGATTTGATTGATGAGTGAATTCTAAAGTATTTTATGTGTAAATTAAGCCTTGATTTTAATAAGTTTAAAAATAATTACAATTTTTTGTAATGATTTGAAATATGTGCCACTAATTAATAAAAGACAATTTTGAGCAACGATTTTTATAAAATACACATTTTACCTTTTTCTGGTATAATTATTAAGTTATGTAGGGCATATACTAATTCACAAGAAGATTTTGAGGATTACTATCAAGAAGTTTGTTTACAGATTTGGCGGAGTAAACCCAATTTTCGTAAAGAATCAGAATGGAGTACCTGGGTGTATCGAATTTCTTTAAATGTTTGCCTGACGTTACTTAAAAAGAGAAAAAACAACAAGCAACATTTTGTTTCGGATAGTATTGCTTCAGAAGAAACTGAAGATAGTTATACATTTTCAGATGAATCCTTGAACCTGCTATATATCGCAATTAAGCAACTACCTGAAATTGATAGAGCTGTTATTATGCTGTATCTAGAAGAAAAATCATATCAAGATATTGCAAATGTTATAGGAACAAATCCTAATAATATTGGGGTAAGAGTAAGCAGAATTAAAACAAAATTAAAAACTTTATTAGATGGAAAAATCAATTGAAAAAATATGGTCTGAAGGCTTTTTAGCCAATGATGCATTAATAGTACCGAAAATTAATAACCTATATGAACAAAAGTCAATTCATATCATTGATAAGTTTACGCGTATGTTTAAAATTAATTTGATAACAATTATAGTGTTCTCGTTCACATTTTTACTTTTCACTATTTATTTTGGATTTCCAATTACAGGAATATTATTTTTTATCATGCTTTCAATTCTTGTTATTATTAACAAGAAATTATTAAATGGTTTGAAAGAAATAGATTATAGTAACAATAGTTATCAATACCTTAAATCGTTTAATACTTGGATGAAAAAGCAAATAGCAGTGAATAAAAAAATTGCGTCCTTTATGTACCCAATTATATTTATTGCTATAATCCTGGGACTTTGGTTTCAAGACGCTGAGGGGGTACCACTAGGAGAGCGTTTAGTAGGAGAGGTGCTTTACGGTTTCCCTGAGACTTATTTAGTATTTGGCATTCCGTTAATTGGTATTGGCGTAGCGCTTTTTATAATTGCAATACTTGCTATTTTCGGTGGGAAAATTTATAAGTTTGATTTGAACATAGTTTATGGTCGAGTGTTAAAAAAGTTAGATATATTATTGTCTGATTTAGAATATTTAAATAATTAATTTACAATTCGTGTAATAAGTTGTTGTCTTAGGACACTAAACAAGAAAAAGGATATTATGAAATTAGAAAATGCATTACACGTTTTTACAGAGTTGAAACATAAATCTGTAAAAAAATATGAGATTAAAATTTATAAGCAGTTCATTTCTATATTAACCGCTCTAAACACAAGAGAGTTCTCTTCTATTGAGCTTAATTCTATAGAGACTGAATTGGATGAGTTGGAATTACACTCAAGTCAAACCAAAAAACTAAGATTCTACAAAAAACGGTTAATCAAGTTTGAAACTTTCTTAAAAGACAAATTAACCTTGGTATCACATTTACATTACACAAAACTGTATGGCGGTTTAGGCATGTCATTTGGAATTCTTTTTGGTGTAATTGCCTTGTCAAGTTTTGACAGATCATTAGGGCTTACTCTAGGTATGATAATAGGAATGGTGATAGGTTCAATTATGGGTAGATCTATGGATGCTAATGCAAAAAAAGAAGGTAGAGTACTATAATTTAGTTTGTGTGAAATACTAATTCCACCTCAAGTTAATATTATTAGATTCTTCATCCCAAATTAATTTTGGTACACCTATGCCGTTTTTTGAATAGGTAACTGTAGATCGTACAACATGTTTTTTATAAATGGCATAGTTTTCTCCAATTACAACTACTCTAATAATTTGATAAGCTATTATCTCATTGTAATTATTATACTTTAAGTTTTTTCGTTCTTCAGTAATACCTTGTTGAAACGTGTCATCATATTCTTTGACATATACTTCAATACTTTGTGCTATTTGAGAAAGAATTTTGTCAATTTCAATAATTTTTTTTTTAGGGTAAGTATTATCCCAATTTGGCTGAAAACGTATAGCCCTTTTGTACATTTTTTTTGAAATTAAATAGTCTTTGTGAGAAAATAAGACATCACCTTTTGATATCATTTTATTGTATTGTTTTTTATTATACGCCAGTATAGTAGTATCATTTGGTTGATTCGCTATCCTAGTAGAGTCACTTTGTTCTATACCTTGAGTGATTCCACTAATAGATATTAGTAATACAAAGGTGATAGATGTAAATAACTTGCTTTTACTCATAGGAAAAGTTGTATCTTGACTAAATATAGTCTTAATTAAGTGAAAAAGCAAATATAGAAAGCTTTAACACAAGTATTAATATCATTTTTAGAGTATGAAAGTAACAGGCTTCACATTTATTAAAAACGGAATAGCACTTGATTATCCAATAGTTGAAGCTATTGAATCTATATTGCCTATTTGTGATGATTTTATAGTCGCTGTAGGTAAGTCTGAAGATAATACATTACAGTTGATTCAATCTATAAATTCATCTAAAATTAAAATAATTGAAACCATTTGGGATAAGGAAAAGCGAGTAGGGGGGAGTGTTTTAGCTTTAGAAACTGATAAAGCATTTAAAGCTATTTCGGACGAATCTGATTGGGCGTTTTACATTCAAGGAGATGAAGTAATTCATGAGCAGTATTTAGGTATTATTAAAAACGCTATGCTTAAACATAAAGATGATTTAGATGTGGATGGTTTGCTTTTTAAGTATCAGCATTTTTATGGTTCATATGATTACATTGGTATTTCATCAAACTGGTATAAGCATGAAATTAGAATTGTTAAAAACAACACCTCTATTTATTCATATAAAGATGCCCAAGGTTTTAGAAAGGAGCATAATGTAAAACTTAATGTTGTTCCTATTGACGCTTATGTAAATCATTATGGATGGGTGAAAGAACCTGAAGCCATGCAGAAAAAACAAGAATCGTTTCATAAATTATGGCATGATGACAAATGGGTTGATGAAAATGTAATAAAGGCTAAGGTATTTAATTACGAATCTAATGTCAATCAATTAAAAAGATTTGAAGGAACGCACCCAAAAGTTATGCTAGAACGGGTTAAAATGAAAAATTGGACGTTTGATCATGACTTATCTAGCGTAAAGAAAAGCTTAAAGGATAGGGTTAAATCGCTTATTACATCTATTTTGGGTTTGAATTTGGATTATAAGAACTATAAAATCATAAAAAAGTAAAAAACACATTACTCAATATATAATTTTCAAGTCATTCTTATTATATTTGAACATCAAAAAATAACACACAATGGGTAGAGCATTTGAATTTAGAAAAGCACGAAAAATGAAACGTTGGTCAGCAATGTCTAAAGCGTTTACAAGAATTGGAAAGGAAATAGTAATGGCTGTTAAAGAAGGTGGCCCAGATCCTGACAATAATTCTAAATTAAGAGCTGTAATTCAAAATGCTAAAACGGCCAACATGCCAAAAGACAATGTTGAACGTGCCATTAAAAAAGCATCTGAAAAAACGACTGGTGATTTTAAAGAAACATTGTTTGAAGGTTATGCACCACATGGTATTGCTATTATTGTTGAAACAGCAACAGATAATAATAATAGAACAGTGGCTAATGTAAGAGCCTGTTTTAATAAATGTGATGGGAATTTAGGTACTGCTGGTTCAGTTGAATTTATGTTTGATAGAACGTGTAACTTCTCTGTAAATGGTGAAGGATTGGACGCTGAGGAATTAGAATTTGAATTTATTGATTTTGGAGCTGAAGAGGTTTTTGCTGATGAAGAAAATATTATGATTTATGGTACTTTCGAAAGTTTTGGAGCGATTCAAAAGGAATTAGAAAATCGTAAAATAGAAATACTATCATCTGGTTTTGAAAGAATACCAACGGTGATGAAAACGTTAACTGATGCAGAACAAATAGCTTCAGTTGAAAAATTATTAGAAAAATTAGAAGATGATGATGATGTACTTAATGTATTTCACAACATGCAATTAGAGGGGTAATCTCTTTATTACTTTAGTGAAAAAAGCCATTCAAAACATTTAGTTTTGAATGGCTTTTTTATTTAATATATATAAAATAGTAGCTTATTAAACTGTACTAATAAGTTACTACGGCCTGATGCACTTGTGATACTTCATTTTTCAATGTTTTTTGTGTCCAAGATAAAATCACACTCCCATTAGCAGCTTCAACCAAAACAGGATGATTACAATCTTCATTAGCTGTAGTAACATATTTAATGTGCTCTGTTCCATCTAAATTTTGAAATTTTATGCCAATTTTATCAATGAAACCATCTTCAGTTTTGAACGTTTCATCCCAAGTCAATACACTTACACCATTTTTTAAGGTAATTGCTTGTGGATGTCTAGCATGTGGATTAATTAATTCTCGCTCTGTAAAATGATTTGTATTTTCAGATAAATCAGTAGTGTAAACACCATCCGTTCCACCTGAAGTAAACCAAAAGAAGGAAACACCTTTCTCTGAATTTGTAATGGATGGACCAGTATGAGGGCATCCAAAAATAACCCAATTATCTTCACTTATTCGTGTAGATTCTGTAAAAGAAATACCATTATCAAGAGATGATAAATGAACAATGTCGCGAATACTGTCATTAATTATATCTCTATAGGCTACATGAACTTTATCCGTGTTGTCTACAAAAATATCTGTTCTACAGCACTGACATGTTTTTTGACCAATTTCAATATCTTTTCCAAATCCTTTATTTTTTTTGGTCTTGGCAAAACATAAGGTAGATCCATTTCGTTGACGTTTTCTTCCATCCAGCCAAACGGCACCAATTTCTCCGTCAGGTAGAACTGAAATATCGAAAAAACTTCTACCAACCCCTTGGCTTGTATCTGTATGTAAATAATTAGGCTTTGACCATGTTTTTCCGTTGTCAAATGATTGGGTGTAATATATTGCACCAGCAAATCTGTTTTTTGGAGTAGGTGTTCTTTTTTGATAAACTGCAACTATAGAACCATCTGCTTTAAAAGCTAATTTCGGCATTGTTTCTTTATGTGGTGTTAATCCTTTTGTTGGGCTTACTTCAATAGGACTTGAAAATGTTTTTCCATTATCTTCAGAGATTGAATAATAAAAGAATGTATTTTCATCCTCACCTTCTGCCCAACTAATAACGGTTTTGTTTTCGTGGTTTAATGTAATAAACGGACTGTCAGCTAAACTTTTTCCTGTAGAAATCAGCTTCGAGTCCTTGATTTTAATCTCCCTATTATTAATTTCAATGTTATTTTTATCTGATACTCCACATGATGTCAATGCACCAATTATGAATAAAATTATATATTTTTTCATAGTGTTATTTATAAGAGAGAGGAGTAGAAATTTCTACTCCTCATAGTAGTATAGTTTTATTTTTTTCTTCCATTAAAGTTATAAGCAACACCTATGTTTATTGATAATGGATTACCAATTCTATAGCTTTTTCCCCATTTAGATTTACTTACATTTGTAGCGTATAGTTCATTAGTAACATTTAGTGTGTTTACCCAAAGATCAAAGTTTTTGATTTTATATCCCATTCTGATATTAATTAAGTTAAATCCAGGATATTTTTCAGTGTTCTTAGTATCTAAATAATAAGAACTTGTATGTTGCCATTCTAATGAAATACGAGCGTTTTTAATGAAATGAGGCTTATATGTAATCTCTGAATTAGCAATAAACTTAGGAGCACCATTCATTTCATTTCCTGATAAATCTGTTGTACCTTCTTCATGTTTTACAAAAGTATGGTTTGAATTTGCTCCACTAAAACGTAAAGAAATAGATTTAATTGGAGAATAATTTACAGTATATTCAATTCCTTCATGTTTAGTTTGTCCAGCATTTTCGTTTACTCTAGTACCATCATCTTTTAAAACACTAATTATTTCATCTGTTCCGTTTAATTGATAGATACTTACTTCCACACTACCCTTGTCTTTTGCAAAACTAACCCATCCACCAACTTCATAATTTGAATAGGTAGCAGGTTTAAGTGTTGGTACTTTTGTTCCTCTGTATAAATCACCAACACCAGGAGGAGAAAAACCAACCGAATAGTTTGCATAAACACCATTACCTTTTCCAATGTCATAAGTTACACCAATTTTAGGTGTAATATGTTCAAAATAGTTTTGTTCATCTGGAGCGCCAGAATAAGCTAAAGAATCTAAATTGTTATCATAATTATAATCAATACGGTCATATCTTAAACCGGCAACTACTTTTGTGTTTTTTAAAGGTGTTAATTCTAGTTGCGTGTATGCAGATGAGTTTAATAAGCCCACCTGATAATCTGCTAATAATGAATCTGTTTTTGTAAAGTTGGTATAAATTCCATCTACACTTTTGTCAATTGAAATGTAGTTAGCCTTATATGTATTTGGGCTAAAATCTACACTTACACCAGAAATCCAATTTGTTTTTAAAAACTTAAATGATTGCTTATGTTGTGCTACTAGTCCATAACTTTGGAATGCATTATTATTAACTTCACCATGTGCTAATAATGGGTTACCTGTTCCAGTCCAAGCTTTATAATCATCTTTTACTCTATAATGTGGATTTTGACCAATAGAGTTGTTTCTTGCAAAAGCAGTAAAGTTTGTTTTTGAGTTTTCAGACCAATATTCAGTTAATGTTGATCTAAATCTTAATGCGTTAACACTACGGTAAGTAAACGAATGTAAACTAGTAAAATCTTGGCTAAAAAAGTTAGTACTATCTAAACCTCCTGTCATATCGGTTTTGTAATCGATATAACTCAACGCATTTGTCCAAAGTGTTCTATTATTTATCTTCCAGTCACCTCTTAACGTTAAAGCTAGTTTTTCAAAATCACTATGATCTCTAGGTCCATTACTTCTGTTGGCATAATATCCACTAGCTACTAGTCCTACTTTTTTCCACGTATTTGAAGCTGAAAAGTCTGTACGTTTATAGCCTAAATTGTTTCCCTGAATTTGAATTTTACCTGTAGGCAAAATGGTAGGCTTTTTTGTTATAAAGTTGACAGCTCCACCAATTGCTTCACTTCCATAAATTGAAGAGGCTGGCCCTTTAATCACTTCCATACTTTGTGTACTTGCCATATTAATTTCAATTAGTGCATTATGGTTAAAAACTCCAGTAGTTCTAATCGGAATTCCATCTTCTAGATATAAAAATAAACTTTTATATGATAATGGTTGTCTAATACTCATACTATGTTGTTCGTTACCCAAATCAACCATAAAAACACCATTTACTTTGTTTAAGACTTGGTCAATTGATGTTGCTTTGGTTTCTTCCAAAAGTTGTGGGGTGATAACTGAAATAGCCATTGGAGCATCTTTCCTTTCCTGTCTATCTCTATTTGATGTCACGATAACTTGATTCGTTGTCAATGAAGAAGATGTTAATGAAACAGTAATGTTTTGCTTCCATTTAACCGTTTTTGTTAAGTACCCAATAAATGAAACTGAAATACTGTCTATTTTTGACGCATTGTTTAGTTCAAAGTTTCCATTTAAATCTGTAATACCACCTTTTATTGTATTTTTAATTTTGACCATAGCACCTGTTAAGGGTTCATTCGTATCAAAATCAATCACTGTTCCTTTAAATAGTTGTTGAGAATAGCTGTTTAAGGACATAGCTATTGTCATTAATGTAATATATATTGTTTTCATTCTATAAAATTTATTAATAGTCAATTTAGTGCTATGAATAAGTCATAACAATTTTACACTCTATCAGAATAAAGTGTGTATTAAAATCGGGAATAAATTTATGAAAACTTGGGTGGAGGCGTTGGAATTTCCAGGTATAGAGAGTATACGACATTTGGAGTGTATACAGATTTTTTTGATTCTAGTTCACTCAAGGTACTAAAAGAAATAGGTTTTTCAAATTGGAAAAATAGAACTGTATTAACTTCTTCATTTGGAGATGGGATAGGGAAGTCCCCATTATCTTCTGTGCTCAATTTTTCAATCTGTTTTTCCAAATGACATTTACCTTCACAACCAAGGTCAGGTTTATCCTTATTTACACATAGAAATTCAGAAATATAATTTTTATTTATAGAATAGTCCAGGTAGGGGTAATAGTGTTTCAGAGAAGTCGTAACAAATGCAAGTAAAAAAAATATAGATATTATACGCTTCATGAGTGTACAAAATTAAATATTTATACAAGATATAAAACTGTAGAAAGTCATATATTAATGAAAATTCATTTTTTTAAATATGATAATTATTAGTTTAATTTTTTACAATAGAAATCAAAATTACTAGGTTGTAATAGTAATTTATACTTCCATTCAGGAATAATACAACTGCAATCATTAGAATGGGTATACGTATACCCTAAACGTTCATAATAGGTGTGTAATCTTATTTTGTGAGGAATATTTTTTCCTTTAATACGTAAAATTTCCATTTTAATTTGAGAGGCATTATTTTTTAATGCTTCTTCTTCAACTCTTTTTATTAGAGCAGTTCCAATGCCTTGGCCACCAAACTTAAAATCACTTGACAATAAACTAAAAGTATATGTATTCTTGTCCTTGGGATAAATGTGAACTGAGCCTACAATAACATCATTTAAATAGGCTACATAGATATTGCCTTCTTCAACTAATTTAGTGAAGTCTTCAATAAATAATCTGATATAATTTTTTCCCCAAATCTCTTCCTCAGTCATTTCGTATGCAATACGCATAATTTCATGAACTTGAATTATTTCTAGATTTGAAAGCGGTCTTTCAGAAGTTGGGATAATGGTCAACATAGCTAATCAAATGTTGAATATTAATAACCCAAATCCGTAGAGTCAACAGTGAAAGTACATGTTTGATGTCTTTCTTTATCTGTTCCTCCCATAACTGAAGTCCAGTTTAGTTCAACTGAAATGAATTTGTGACAAATCGAATCTTTAGTGTTTTTAATAAATAATGTATCACCTAACCATTTACATGGTTCCATCTCTTGTTTAGTATCTAAGTTTTCAAAAGAATATACAATAGCCTCTTGTAGAGGTAGAATAATATAAGTGGTATCCATAAAATCAGGATTGTAAACAGTAAGTGTATCTAAAGTCTCATTTTTAACCACTCTGTCATGCTTTAAATTATGATCGCATGATGTTAATACTAATAAAGTTAAAATTGTAAATAATATTCTCATTGTAATTCAGTTAATTTGGCACAAAAGTAGAATATTATTTATACTTTTGAGGTAAGCAATCCATCAAATTATGAACAATTTACCAATAGATGTTATTTATGAAGACAATCACTTAATTGTTGTTAATAAAAGGTCTGGTGATATTGTACAAGGTGATAAAACAGGTGACACTCCATTATCTGATTTAGTTAAAGGGTATATTAAAAAGAAATACAATAAACCTGGTGATGTCTATTTAGGAACAGTTCATAGATTGGACCGTCCAACAACAGGAATTGTATTATTTGCTAAAACATCCAAAGCATTGACTAGGATGAATAAAATGTTTGCAAAAAAAGCAATTGATGGAGAAACAATAATCAAAAAAACATACTGGGCAGTAACTGAACAAAAGCCTAAACAAAAAAAAGGGACGTTAATTGACTTTTTGAGAAAAAATGAAAAGCAAAATAAAAGTTATGCTTTTGAAAAAGAGGTAAACGGAAGTAAACGTGCTGAACTAGATTATTTCATAAAAGGTAGTGGAGATAAATATCATTTTATTGAAGTAGATTTAAAAACGGGGAGACATCATCAAATTAGAGCTCAATTATCTAATATTAATTGTATCATTAAAGGAGATTTAAAATATGGTGCTAAACGTTCTAATAAAGATGGATCAATTCATTTACACGCTAGGTTTTTAGAATTTATTCATCCGGTGAAAAAAGAATTAATTACAATTGTTGCACCAGTTCCCCAAGATGCACTTTGGAAAGCGTTTGAAAACTTAAAAAAATAAGAGTGAATACGCTCCGAACATATATTGAGCAAATCACTAAAATTGATGACAATGACTGGGATATATTCTCATCTAAATTATCAAGAAGACAGTTTTCAAAAAAAACTAAAATACTTAGTGTTGGAGAAACTGAAAACTATATTTCTTTTATAGAAGATGGAATTGTTAGACTTTTAATTCCAAATGAAGATGAAGAAAAAGAGATTACATTTGGATTTAGTTTCGAAAACGAATTTATTAGTGCGTACGATTCCTTTTTAACACAAACGCCATCACTATACGAATTGGAAACATTAACGACAACTACAATTTGGAGTATTTCGTATAAAGACTTGCAAGACGTATACAATACTACTCAAATTGGAAATTTAATTGGTCGTTTTTCTTCTGAACGATTGTATTTAATAAAATCTAAACGGGAACAGTCTTTGTTAAATGATTCAGCAGAACAGCGTTACCTTAACTTATTTAAAGAAAGACCAAAACTTATAGAAAAAATTCCTTTAAAATTTATAGCGTCCTATATTGGAGTAACCCCACAAGCACTTAGCCGCATTCGTAAACGTATTTCTTAACTTGGGTTCATTGTAGGGACTAAAAAAGCGTAATACCTTTGTTTTATAACTAACTAAAACAAAAAAATGGAAATTCTTATCTTAATGGTAATCCTGTGGTATTGCGGATTATTTTTTCAAACCTTCTTTTTACATAGATATGCGGCGCATCAATCTTTTACAATGTCAAAAACAGTAGAGCGTATCTGCTTCTTTTTAACTTGGGTATTCCAAGGCTCAAACTATTTAAGTGCATACGGTTATGGGGTTATGCACAGAATGCATCATGCGTATGCTGATACAGAAAAAGACCCTCATTCTCCAAAGTATGACAAAAATCCATTTGCAATGATGTGGCGAACAAAGAACAAGTATCAAGACGTAAATAAAAAAAGGGTTGTAGTGGATACAAAGTTCACTAAAAATGTACCTGAATGGGATGTTTTTGACAAGTTTGCTAGCTCTAAGTTTTCAAGAATTAGTTGGATGATAGCTTATACTCTTTTCTTTTATACCTTTGCAACTGATTGGTGGCAATGGTTATTTTTACCTATTGCTTTTTTAATGGCACCTTTTCATGGAATGATTATCAATTGGTTTTCGCATATTTATGGATACGTTAACTTTAAGGTTGGTGATACTTCAAAAAATTTATTACCAATTGATTTCCTAATGATGGGAGAAGCTTACCATAACAATCATCATAAACATGGGAGTAGAGCAAATTTTGGAGGGGTTAGATGGTTTGAAATTGATCCAACCTATATAATTATGAAAGTATTAAATTTGTTTGGTATTATTAAACTTAAAAAAAGTAACACTAATATAAAAAGAGATTTTGCATAAATGAGTAAACCCAAAACAACTAAAATATATTCTGCTTTAGAAGAAAAACTTAATGTGATTTCTCATGGTATTGGTTTCGTATTAAGTGTAATCGCTTTGGTTCTTTTAATTGTTCGATCTAGTCTTTATGGGAATGCCTATCATATTGTAAGTTTTACAATTTTTGGAAGCAGCTTGGTTGTACTTTATATGGCATCTACATTATATCACAATGCTAAAAAAGAAAAGGTTCGAAACAGATTAAATATTTTTGATCATGCTTCTATTTATGTTTTAATTGCAGGTACTTACACACCATACGTCCTTGTATCCCTTAATGGTGTAGTAGGGTGGACTTTGTTTGGTGTTACATGGGGAGCTGCAGTTTTAGGCGTTACGCTTAAGCTCTTTTTTATTGGAAAATATGAAAAACTATCCACTGTTTTATACGTTCTCATGGGGTGGATTATTATTATAGCTATAAAACCTTTAACAGAAAACTTATCTCCTGAAGGTTTGTTTTGGTTATTTTCTGGTGGGATATTCTATACTATTGGGGCGGTTAGTTTTAGTTTTAAAAAACTTAAACTAAACCATGCTATTTTTCACTTATTTGTCTTGTTGGGAAGTATATCCCATTTTATTTCTATTTACTTTTATGTTTTACCGTTGAGTAATTAATTATCCTATTTTAAGTCTAAATTGATGCACAAAAAAAGCTCATCTGGTTTTTAAACCAGATGAGCTTTAGTAATGATATTATGTTTTAAATTATTTTGCTGGCAATACTAATGTACTTACTTCACCAAAACCAATTCTTAATCCATCTTTTTCACAGTGTCCTCTCATAATAACAGTATCACCATCATTAATAAATTTACGTTCTGTTCCGTCAGACATTTTAAAAGGCTTAGTACCTTTCCAAGACGTTTCTAACATAGAACCATACATTCCTTCTTCTGGACCTGAAATAGTACCTGAGCCATAACCATCTCCACAATTAATATTACAACCGTTTATAGTATGGTGTGCTAATTGTTGATTCATGTTCCAATACATATATTTATAATTAGATTGACCTACAATGTTTTCTTCTCCATTTTCAGGCTTAATAATTACATCTAAATTAATATCTATGTGTTTGTTTCCTTTATATTCTAAGTAAGGTAAAACCTTTGGATTGTCTTGAACAGGTCCTGCAGTTCTAAAGAATTCTAAAGCATCAATAGTAACAATCCAAGGAGAAACACAAGAAGCGAAACTTTTCCCTAAAAATGGTCCTAGTGGCACATATTCCCAACCTTGAATATCTCTTGCACTCCAATCATTAAATAATGACATTCCGAAAATGTAATTATCTGCTTCTTCAGTAGAAATAGTGTCTCCTAGAGGCTTTCCTTGGAAAGTATAAAAGATAGTTTCTAATTCAAAATCTAATAATTTAGAGGCACCAAAAACAGGAACTTCAGCAGTGGGTGGCTTCATTTGACCTTTTGGTCTGTGAATGGGTTGACCTGACGCAATTATTGATGAAGAACGACCATGGTATCCAACAGGGATATGTTTCCAGTTTGGCATTAATGCATTATCTGGGTCTCTGAATAAGCAACCTACATTATATGCATGTTGTTCACTTGAGTAAAAATCAGTATAATCTCCAACTTTAATAGGTAAAGTCATAGTCGCATCACTTTGATCTACTAAAATTTGAGCGACATGCTCAGCATGATCTCTTAAATCGTCAAAATCAGATAGTAATAACTTATAAATTCTTAATCTTAATTCACTAGTTGCCTTTTTACCTTTACCCATCATAGTGTTCAAAAACTCTGATTCGAAATCAGATGATTTAAACGGTAAGTTATTTAAATAACCTAAAACAGAAAGCGCTTTTAAATCAACAATTTTAGAACCAATAGCAACACCAACTCTAGAAGTTAATGAATCCGTTTTAAAAATCCCAAACGGTAAGTTTTGAATAGGAAAATCTGAATTTGAATCAACATCAACCCAAGATGTATGTTTTAAATCAACTATTACTGACATAATTTATATTGTTTTTGTGTGAAACCTTCTACTATAAAAGTAAAAAGTATATAATTTTTTATTTGATGGTATAAAGATACAAAAGAAATAGAAAATAGTCATATAAAATGGCTTGTATGACATAGTTTTTTATGCGAGAGACTTCAATTTGATAATATATTTACTTAAATAATAGATATTCAATTTTCAAATACTAATTTGAATTATAATTATTTGTTTCAGATTGGGTATATTTGTATTCAATAATAACAAAATAGAAAGCAATAAAGGTGAAATTGATTCGTTTGATAATCTAGTATGAAAAATATAATTCTTTTTGGTAGTTTTTTTATAAGTTTTGTAGGTATGTCTCAAATAGGTGGACAAAATACATATCAATTTTTAGATTTAGATTTTAATAGTCGCTCAATGGCATTGGGTGGTGATTTCGCATTAGGAGCTGATGATGACGTTAACTTGTCAGTAGCAAATCCAGCTTCTATTTCAGCTAAAATGGATAACAATTTGAGTTTGAATCACGCCATTTTCCCAAGTGGAATTAATTATGGTCAAATTGTTTATGGAAAGAATTTTAACAAACTTGGTATGTTCACAGGGCATTTGAGATATGTTACTTATGGATCTATTCCTAAATATGATGAATTTGGTATTCAACAAGGTACATTTACAGCGGGCGATTATGCCTTAGGAGTTGGATATGCTAAAAAACTAAATGATTATTTCTCTATTGGTGGAAATTTTAATTTAATTTTTTCTCATTTAGAATCTTATGGTTCGTTTGGAATTGGTGCTGACATTTCTACTCAATTTCATGATCCAAAATCTAATATTACCGCTGTTGTGATTGCTAGAAATATTGGGTATCAAATTAAAGGCTATACAACAGGTAATCATGAGCCAATGCCAACAGAATTATTAGCTGGCATCTCTTATAAATTTCATCATGCCCCGTTTAAACTGAGCTTAATGGCTCACGATTTAACCAAATGGGACTTATCATACAATATTCCTGGTGCGGTGGAAACATATGATGCTTTGACTGGAGATACTATTCCTGTTCCATCTGCAGGATTTGTAGAGAAGATGTTTAGACATGTTAATTTTGGAGTGGAAATTTTACCGTCTAAAAACTTTTCAATTCGTTTAGGTTATAATGTTAATCGTAGATTGGCATTAGGTGTTGAAAAAAGAATGAACATTTCTGGTTTTTCTGGTGGAGTTGGGTTCAAAATAAAGAAGTTTCGATTTGATTACGGCATTTCATTCTATTCAGCATCTGGCATTTCAAATATGTTTACCATTACCACTAAGTTGAACGAATTTCAAAGGAAGAAATAGTACTAGTTCAGGTTTGAATTTAAAATAGTAAGGTATTTGAATTACTAAAAGACTAATTTTTTATATTTGTAAAATATGGTTGAAATTAAATGTAAATCGTGCAATACCTGGAATATAGATGCTGATTATTGCTCAAATTGCAATGCTGTTATTTCAATGGAAGAGGAGGCGAAATTAGAAGCCGAAATTCAAGCTGAAAAAATTAGAAACAAACCCAAATCTAAGTTTGATATATTTGTAGAGAATTGGAAAAATCACCCGAATCTTATTCTTAAAGGAATTTATTATATATTGTATTCAATATATTTTATTTTTGCAAGTGTAGGTGCATTTTTAGCTTGGTTAACATTAATGTCACAGGCGTAATGAAGTTACTCCTAAATCCTATATTTATTGGATTATGTATTCTTTATTTGATCAATAAATTTATTGAATTTCCATTTGATACCACTTCCTATTTTTATGTTTTTCTTAAAAATCATTTAAACGATTTTTTATATATGCCAATTGCCTTAACAATTTGTTTAGCAACTATCAGGTGGATAAAGAGATTACCTTATTTCATATTAAGTTGGGGAATGATTATAGGAATGACAGTATTCTCTAGTATTGTATTTGAATATATAGGGCCTTCTTATTTTATGCATACTACCGGAGATTGGATGGATGTAGTAATGTATGTTTTAGGTGGTAGTTTTTATTATATGTTACAAAAAAAATATGTTACCAATTCAACATCATAACTTATACTAATATGAAAAATCTTTTAGTAGTGTCTATTTTATTCATAAACCTAATTGGCTATAATCAAACTGGTCGCGCTTTGACAGTGATCTATTTTGATTTTGACTCCTATGAATTATCTGAAAAATCAAAACAATCCATTAATAGTGAATTAGTGCTATTTAATGAAACGTCTGAAATTGAACTAACGGGTTATGCAGATATAATAGGGGATAGCTCCTATAATCTTAAGTTATCTCAAAAAAGAAGTCATTCAGTAGAGTTATATTTAATTTCTAAAGGTGTTTTAGCTGAAAACATTGTTAAAAGCGAAGGGAAAGGAGAACGAAATGAATACACCCAATTATACAAAAATAGAGCTGTTGAAATTTCAAGTTCAACTCAACACATTTTAAAGACTCCTGTTCAGGCCAAAATTGAAAAGGAAAAAGTAGAAAGTATTGAAAGAGAGGAAGATGTGATTATAGAAGCTGATACACAAAACGTGGAAGTTAAATCATTATCAACTGATATAAATCAATTAGAAGTTGGTGAAACCATTGCGATAAAAGGTTTGAATTTTATTCCAGGAAGACATATTTTATTACGCAGTTCAGAATCAAAGCTATATGAATTACTTGATATACTTCAAGCCAACCCTACACTAAAAATTGAAATACAAGGGCATATTTGCTGTTCTAGAGACGGTAGGGATGGGTATGATGTGGATACAGACACAAAACTATTGTCTTTAAATAGAGCCATTAACATTTACAACTATTTAGTCGAACAGGGTATCCATCCCAATAGATTGTCTTACAAAGGTTTTGGACCTAGTCAACCTTTAGTAGAGGAGATAGATGAATGGACAAGACAAATGAATAGGAGAGTAGAGATTAAAATATTAGAAAAGTAACATTTTTATGTACTCATGATGGGGCAAAGAAATGAATTGCCAACGATATTGATTAATATTACTTCAACTTATGTAAGTAACTGTTTTATTCATCCGTTTGAATTGAATCTATACTTTTTACTATGACATCATTCTTAATCTCTTCATCTAGTAGCAGATATTTAAAACAATGATTTTCCTTATCTAAATAAATTTCTTGTGGAAAATTAAATGAACCATCAGAATATACTTTTTGCCAATATATTCTTCCTTCTTCAGTTTTATACATATTGTGTCTAATTCTTTTCTTTTTTTTACTGAAAATCAATTTGGAATTTAAAATCTCACTTAATTTTAAGTCATATTCTTTAAAAAGGGCATCTATTTTTTCTAAATCATAGCAAATAGTATCTTTAATGAAAGGAGATAGTTTTTCATAGAATAGGGGGATGTTTTCCTTGGTCTTTGTGTAAAAATCTCTCCCGTACCTAGATCTAGTCATTCCCCTAAGATTATGGATATACCAAAACTCATTAGCTTTCCCTTCTAAATAAGCTTGCTTTAAAATAGGGAAAATTAATTCATTGACTGTTTGAACCTTATTATGGATTAATATGATACTTGGCGTAAAATTATTTTGATTTGAAGAACTTGGTTTGTCACCATAAGAGAAACCTGAAGGATAACCGTGAAACTTAAATAGTAAAACCATTTTTTTTATATTCTCCCTATCTGTGTCACGTTGCTCATCAGTTATTTTTCCCCTCACAGATTGATCATCCTTATGTATTTTAGTCCAATACGCTCTTATCTCTTGGTCGTTTTTTAATGCTGAAATTTCACTTTCAAGTGCTACGTTTGTTTTTTGAGCTAATGACTGATATCCTGAGATAATCAAAATATAAAGGATAATATACTTCATTTTTTATAGTGTTAATGTTAAATTTGGATAGATAAAAGTGCTAAGGTCCAATTGCTGATAGCCTAAAGTTAATTCCCGATAGCTATCGGGATTGTTTTTTAAATTATTTTTGTTTTAAAAAGGGTAAGAAATCAGCAAAACTTTCCCCCATACTACCTTGTCTTGAATATCTAGTTAATAATTTTTTTAATTCATGTGTTAAAAGTATTTGGGATAAGTTAATTCGACTCTTATAAGTGTTGGATATAAATACGTTTCCACCAATTTTTATTTTAATTCTCATTTTTATTAATTGGTTACCATCATAAATTGGAGCGTTAACAATAATATACTCCTCAGGATTTAAAATGATAGAAGAGTAATCTTGACCACACATTCCAAATATTTGAGGTTGGTTTATGGCTAGCCAGTTATTATAGGGCTCATAATATATTTCTTGTATCAATAATATCCTATTTGTGATAGTAGATATTGCCTTTGCTTCACTTGTTTCGTTTATTATTGCAACAGGTAAAAAGGAGGTTTTATTTCCGAATAAATTATAATAAAAAGGATCTATAACAATTTGATTAGTATCTATTTTTATTTGCAATCCGTCAGACTGAATAGTGTCATAATCTACAAGGATTTTTATTTCTTCCAAGTGATTTGAATTAAATTCTTCTATTTGAATTTCTGTCTTTTGTTTTGGATATTTGCCAAAAACATATCCTGAAAACTGTTCCTGTAATGAATCAACATTAATAACAGTTAAGCTATCCTTGTCTTTATAAAATTTTTTGTAATTAATATCAATTGTTGGAAATATGAATGAGTTATTATTAATATCAGCTTCATTTGTACATGATAATACAAACAGCAACGAAAAAAGTAATATCAAGTAAGTCTTCATTATTTTGTATTTAATTAATGTACCCATAACATATCGCTAAGAACAACTTTTACCTTAAAAGTTGTTTTTATTTCTCTCGTTATCTGTCTAACAAATATAATATATTTTAATTGACTTTTGTACGTAACCATTATAGCTTGTTGTTGAAGTAGGTTTATGGATTTATAACCGTTTCGAAACTGTTCCTTTTTTAGTTTAAATAGTCTAGCTTTAGACATTCGTTTTGAACCACCAGTTTATTTAATTTGTTGTAAACAAAAAGAGCCTATCATTAATTTGATAGGCTCTTTTATAAATATGTGTTTTGTATTATTGTTTAATAATCTTTTTTAGATTATAATTTTCACCTGAATTAATTCTAATCAAGTAAACGCCATTTGTCAATTCTGAAAGATTAACTTGGATTAGCGATTGTTGTATGTTAGACTCTAAATAAACAATTTTTCCGTTTAAATCTGTGATTACTATTTCATCTATTAGTTCGGTAGACTCAATATTAATTAATTCAACTGTAGGGTTAGGGTAGATGTTTAATTTTAATTCATTAGCTTCTTCTTCAATACCTACATTAACAATTTCAATTGTAGCATTAATCGCATCAGAAGAAGAACTACATCCATTAGCATCTGTATATATAATAGTGTATTCACCATTACCATATTGAGTATAGTCTAAAGTATCATTAGTTTCTGTAGCTAAAATTACATCATCCATATACCATTGATTTCCATCAGTACTATCAGAAATAACAAAAATACTGTCTTGAGTAACTGAAGGTGCTAATGGAATTGGATTTACACTAATTGTAACTGTTCCTGTTCCATTACATCCATTCAGATCAGTACCTTGAACTGTATAAGTCGTTGTTGTTATTGGTTCGGCCCAAGGATTATTACCAATTAATGAAGCTAATGTTGGGTTAAATGTCCAAACATATGAATCAGCTCCACTTGCATTTAATTGTATTGAATCGTTTTCACAGATCGCAGCATCAATTCCTGCCGATACTATTGGTAATGCATTAATACTCACTTCTACATCATTTGTAGCGTTACAACCATTTATATCAGTCCCTTGAACAGTATACGTTGTAACAGTTGTTGGGTTGACAGATGGGTTAGCAACATTAACTGGAGATAATGTAGGTGAAGCGGTCCATAAATAACTTACTGCTCCACTAGCTAATAAATTTATTGAATTACCAATACAAACTGAAGTGTCAACTCCAGCAGACA
>Ga0209395_1002686_pt1 | contig 22882 bp, 19 predicted proteins | sample GOMGulsemesocosm_3_FD_184635 | JGI IMG/M metagenome (GOLD analysis project Ga0209395, IMG submission 184635) | Methane-oxidizing microbial communities from mesocosms in the Gulf of Mexico - GOM9D Gulf of Mexico (SPAdes) (version 2) | ecosystem: Environmental > Aquatic > Marine > Cold seeps... | reverse complement strand
AAACGGAAAAAGAGTTACAAAAAACCGGATGGAAAGACGCGGGGCTTAGTTTTGGTATTGCAACAAGTTTTGAAACCCAAAATAAATCCGAGTGCTTATCGTTAGCTGATCAACGAATGTATAAATATAAACAAGACAAGAAATAATGGTAGGGATGTTAATCAGTCTGACTTATTGAGTTCACTGTTTGATGATGCGTGGTAACCAAGCAGTATAAGGGGAGAGAAACGATTAATGGAATCAATGTTAAAAGAAAAATATATATTTAGATCAGGTTTGATTAATCCTGGTAGAAAAATCTGCTTTTTCAGGTATTGCATTAACCCTTTATCAGTTCATATATAAAATGTTTCCAGTATTAGGAATTGATGCCTTTGACTTAGCTAAAGTAATGATTCATACAGGTGTTGCAGGAAGTTCAAAAAATGTATTTGAAAACAAAGATCTAAAGAAAATTATAAAAAATTCCAGTCGACCGCTGGCAGCGCAGTTATTTTTATCAAATTTCAGTGTGCTAGAGAGTTCATCGAATACCTGTTATCGAGCACTAAATTTGGCGTTAGACGCACAAGTCAAAGTACAAATTTCATACTAGATAGAAGGAGATTACGTTGTTTGCACACAAACTTCCAGAAGCGAACCACACAGTAAAAGAAGGGTTCGAATTTAAACTGCAAAGTTCGATTGTTCTAGCACAAGCTATATTACAAATAGGGCATGAAGATACTCCTAATGGTAACACCTGTCTTTTACAGCATAAGAAAACACTCTTGGCGAGAATATATTCATTTGTTACAGATGCAAATGGAAAATACAGTTATCCCTATAGATCATGTGGTGTGTTAAAAGCGATTGACGAGGGTCTAAATGATGTTGTTGTGGAGCACGAGCACGTATTCTCGAGAAGTCATCTTTCAGAAACATTAATTGAAAAACCAAGCTCAATAGAATCAGTATTTAGAGAAAAATTAGTTACCTGCATAGTTACGCAAGAGGAACACAGGAGGCTTGGGGAACAAGAAAGAAACAACGGAGTGTTGGGGTGGGAACGCTATAAATCGGCTGGCGTGGTCGTGCCAGGAATTCCAGAGACTGAGTGCAGAAGCGCCTAACCATCGCATAAACATGGAAAAAAATAGCTAAGTTCGTTCCTCACTACGCTACTTTTTTCCAGTTATACGGGTCGTTATTCCGTGTAAAAGTAATTTATCCTATGACTGCTTTGGGTCGATAACAGCCAGAAGAAAGGTTTGGAATAGATTCAGAAAAACCAACCCAATAAGCCAACCGTATGCAAATTTCAGACTAAAAAACCTAACATACAACAACAAGTGTTTTAGTATGTTGAAAAACTTACATTTAGATCGCTTAAATCCAAATTGGATATCGCTGGTTCAAACTATGCAGGATAGGGATATAAAATAACAATGACTGATGGTCAAATATTCCAAAAACAGGATTATATTTACACGCCCTATTTCTGTGAAGAAAACATCTGGCAACTCTGCCGATCATTCATAAGTCAGGGAATAGATAAAGATCAATTAGACATCTTATTTTTGTCGAATAATAAAAAACAAATTGTTTTATTGAATCAACAACTCGGCAGCCCCGGTGAAGTGGTTGTATGGGACTATCATGTGATTCTAAAGTATCGTCCCGATGCATACACGAGCATGATCTTCGATTTTGATACACGACTACCGTTTCCTGTTGATTGGCAGAGCTATCAACTCGCTACATTCCCTGATCCCAGACAATTAGAATCTGATTACCATATGATGATTCGTAAAATACCCTCCAGTGAATATTTGACGAAATTCACCTCAGATCGTGAGCACATGGCGCATCTGCCTATCTCAGAACACCCAAACTACGAATGTATACAAGCTAAAGATTCTAGCAGCAGTATTTGTTTAAAAGATTATTGGGAAATGGATAAAGAGATTGAAGGGGATAACTATTCGTATAGATATGAGGCCAAGTGAGTAATTTACCACCCTTTGACCACATTCCTCCGTAGTCAATAAAAGGTCGTACCAAAACGCCTGAGGCGCAATAATATATTTTTTAAACAGGGAAAAGATTCTATCTTAACTTTTTAATAAATTGGTCTGGACAATGGGGAGCACTATAGACAAAGGAAGGTTCACGAGGGCCATAGTCAGTGCTCACTATCATCAGAATACGCATTGTTGACACCTTTTCAAAACTGTTAACTTTCTTCCAATTCAGTTGAAGTGTGAGAGCTAAGCAAGACTAAGATAGATAAACTAATATATTAATTTGCCCCTTCCCCGTAAATTTTGGTACAAAATTTACCTGGGCATTGTTGATCCAACCAAAGCCCTTAAAAAACATCAGGTTTAAAATATGTGATCAACTTTTTTATGAAGTATAAGTTTATCTATCTTGCTCTAAAGAATCAAAGTGCTTTATTCTCTTTATTATTGAAACAGCTTATTTAAGTATCCTCACATATTGCTTTATTCTCTTGTAGATAAAGAATCATTATCCAGTCCTTTTAGCCAACTGTTCTTGATCTTAATTTTTTTTAAATTAATGTGAAATTTACATTTTTTATAGAAAAATAAGGTTTTTTTTCAAAAAATAGGAAAAATCGCTTAATTAAGTTGAACTAAAATAAAAAATAAAGATCAAAAGACCTGCTAAGGTCGCTGTCGCTCCGTTTAAAGAATAAAGATATATAAAGAGAAACTGATATCTTTATGTACAGCGTATGACACCTTTTAGCGCCATTTTTTATAGTTTTTTATGATTTCTAGCTAAGATAACTAAGGGGTTAACCGAATTAACTACTATTGTAAGTGGCTTTTTTGTAAAAAATTTTAATTTCCAATCCTTCGTCAGAAGGGTAACTCCTATTATAAATAATTCAAGAGATAGTATTTTCCCAACATTGTTCAAATTCAGGAATATGGAACCCTGTTTTTTCTGACACTAATTGTTTTGAAATGTGATCTTTTTTTAAGTTTCTTATACATTCAGTTACAGTTAATTCCACTTCAATTTCTAATTTCTTGAATATGCCTTGGTTATCAAGGTCGGGGAATTTTTTCATAAGACTAATTATCATTATTTTAAGTGCTGGAGATGGGGTATGATTGTTTTTTTGTGAGGTTTGTTTTTTTTCTTTTTTGCCAATAGCTTTGATGCTATTCCATCTTCTTTTTATTGTAGAAAGGCTGAGACCTGAACCTTGAGCTACTGATTTCTGAGTTATTTTTATATTATTTTCTTTCAACAATTTAATGGCAGCTTCTATCAACACGGTTGTTTTTTCTTTACGCTGAATATTTGTTTCATGAGCAGCAACTGTTTGTTTGTCTGTAAGAGGGGTTAATATATTGTTTTTAGGATTGTCACGGCCTCTTCTGCACCCTGATCCTATACCTGTATACTCATCCCAAGTCCATCTTGCAACTCTTTGTGATACCCACTTTACTTCATTTTTACATACCGATAAGTGGCCACTATTTATTCTTATAGCTTCAGTTGTTACTTGTTCCAGCCATGTTGAGAACAAAGCTTTTTTTGCATGATGAACTCTATCGTAAGCCCAAAATCTGAGCGTATCGAAGAGGTCAACATTTTTACCCAAATAGCCTCTTTCTTCTTGTTTCTTATGCCTCCATTTAGATCTCTTTAATACAGTTAAATCCACATGTTTAGCCAATTCATTCAATGTATAGCTTTTACCTTTCCCCACTAGACACTTGAAATTAGGGTTAAGGGGATTGTTAATCATTAATCCGTCGTAGCTTATATCTGCCCCAAGCGCTTTAATATACATATCTTGAATAGCAGCAAGATATTCAATAGGATGTTTCTTTCCCTTTTCTGAAATACAGATGGGCAGTGTTAGTCTATAGGCTAACTGTCCTGAACCTGTGTTATCAATAATTGAAAAAGTAGGCTCAGGAATATTAGCATTTTGAGCTGCCAAGGCAGCATGAGAATGATTTAAGTTGAAAACCAAATAATAAATTAGTGAAGGAGGGTTTATTTGTATGTATTTTTTCTTAATCGCTTCTGAAATAGGTTTTATGTTGAGCCCTCTAAAGAGGTTATTAGAACAATATGGCCTGTGAGGGAGGTCTCTTAAAAAATCTTGAATGAGATGATGGTTTAAACCAACTTTGATTAAATTATGCATAAGAAAACTCTATTTCAGCTCTTTCTGACGAGGTGATATTTTTCATTCTTTTTAAAAATGTACGAGAATAGAAGCAGCAATTGATGGTTTTATCACTCCAACTTATTTCTATAAAAGAGCTAATTTAGCTCTGCTTAAATTATGGCAGTATTAATTTATTTTTCAGTATGAACTAATATTTTTTACAATTATTTTCAATAAATGGGCAATAAACGCAAAATATCATTCCTTAGCTAAAATAAAACAAGTTTGATTAAAACAGACAATTCACGTTAAACTAAAAAGCAATCAAACCAGAAACACCAAAAGAACAGGGGAGGGCAGTATGAATAGCATCAAACGAACAACTACAACAGTTGCAGCCTTATTGTGCCCGTCGATTATTACTCGAATTATTAGCACAACAAAAACCTAAACCCCCAAACGAACATCAAATTACTGGGGCAATGGCCTCGGTGATTCTATTCAACACTTTTCTTCTCAAGAAAGACTCAAAAAAATCATAGTGGTCATGCTCTAAAAATAGAGAGAAACGACCATGCTCGACAAAAATTCAATCTTATTTGCAGGCGATCCGCACAGATGCTTTGCGAATGTCGTCAGCGCTGTATTCAAATACAAGCCAAAAGCAATAATTTTGCTTGGCGACTACAACCTTGAAGCTCCGCTCGAAAAATATTTAGAGTCAATCATCGGACTTTGCAAAATCTTCTGGATACCAGGGAATCACGATTTCGATTCAATTGTCGAATATGAAAACCTGTACTTTTCAGCGCTCAGTTACAACAATCTTCACCTTAAAGTCATCGAGATCGACGGCCTTAGAATAGCCGGACTAGGCGGGATTTTTATTGGCCGCAACTGGCGACCAGGTGAACAGCCGAGATGGGAAAGCAAGCAACATTGGCTGAAGTGCAAACCATCAAATGTTAAAAAAATACCACTGCATTTTGAACATTCGATCTGGCATCACCAGTATCAAAAAATGAAAGCGCATGTAAAAGCAGATATCTTAGTCACTCATGAAGCGCCGAGCTGTCACCGTCACGGTTTTAAAGCGCTTGATGACTTGGCTGAGAGCATAGGTGCAAAACAAATATTTCATGGCCATCATCATAAGTACTACCAAGACAAATTAAACAACGGCATAAGCGTAACTGGAGCATCGATCGGTGGAATAGTTAATCTTGATGGTGAAGAATTAACAGCAAGAATAAAATATAAAATGGTGAACTAATGCTACCCATATTTTTAGATGTAGAAGCAAGCAGTCTAAACATGGACAGCTATCCGATTGAAATTGCTTGGTCAGATAATAATGGCTCAATTGAGAGCCACTTAATCAATCCTTATTCAGTAGAATATTGGACAGACTGGGATTATAACGCGCAACAAATACACGGTATCAGCAGAAAGCAATTGCGTGAAGAAGGTATTTCTCCACAAAAACTTTGCCATCGAATGAAAAATTCAATAGCAAGAGGGGAAATCATCTATGCAGATGGCGGGCATTTTGACAAAAATTGGATTGATGCCTTGTTTCAAGAAGGCACACAGCTAGGCTATGCAAAATTCGATATTGTTCATAGTGATGCTGTCATGCTGCCGCTTTTGCAGAAAATCGAATCAGACAACAGAAAATGCTGGCAGCTCTATGAGCAATTAAAGCTTGAAGCTCGAAGAATTGTTAAAGACAGGCATCGGGCTAGAGTTGATGTTCAATACTTGATTGAGCTTTATAAGTTGTGCGTCTCGATGACGCACAACTTATAGGTGTCATTTTATTAATTTATAAATTAAATAAAAGTGGACAATTTATTTTTTTATTTTTTTATTTTTTTATTTAAGTATATGATATAAATAAATTTATAATGTGTTTTTAAGTGGACAGAAAAGTGGACAAGAAAGCCGAAGACAGAAGGGAATCAATTAGCTTGATGGAACCCCTTATTATATCTGAAAATGCTAGGCAACGAGGGGTAATCATTGATCTTACTATTGAGTTAGCACAAAAGTCTTCACGGCTTCGCAGCAGTCTTCCTGAGAGCCTAATACTATCTCTTTCATCACTAGTCAGATCGATGAATTGCTATTACAGCAATCTTATCGAAGGTCATGATACTCATCCAATTGACATCGAAAATGCACTCAATCAGAACTATAGCGACGACCCTAATAAAAGAGACCTTCAATTAGAAGCTCTTGCCCATATTGCAGTTCAAGAATGGATCGACTGTGGGGGGTTAAAAGGAATCTCAATGACAGAGGCTGGGCTTAAAGAGCTTCATCGCCGTTTCTGTAAAGTTTTACCAGAAGATTTGTTGATAATAAAAGACCCTGTATCAAAAGAAAACATACCCGTTATACCAGGAGAATGGAGAACACATGATGTTGAAGTAGGTCGTCATGTAGCAATTAGCCCTGGTGCTATCCCTCGATTTATTGATCGATTTGAGCAAGCTTATAATCGTTTAGGTAAAACAGATGCAATACTTTCAGCAGCCTGGGCTCATCATCGTTTGCTTTGGATTCATCCATTTATGGATGGTAATGGCCGTGTTGCCCGCCTTATGTCACACGCCATCTTACTAGAAACACTCGATACAGGGGGGATATGGTCGGTTGCCCGCGGTTTTGCAAGAAATGTAGAGCCTTATAAACGCCATCTGGCTGCTTGCGATTTAAAAAGGCGAAACGATCTTGATGGGAGAGGTAATCTCAGTGAAGAAACATTGAGCCAATTTACGATCTTCTTCCTGGAAACCTGCATTGATCAAGTTGATTTCATGGAAACCCTGATTCAGCCAGATAAACTACAAATTCGCATTCAACTTTGGGCTGAAGAAGCTATTAGGTTTAACATTCTACCGCCTAAGTCAGATATAATTTTAAAAACCTTATTATATCGTGGGGAACTACCAAAGGCAGAAGTACATGATGTTATTGGTACCAGCAGCAGACAAGGACGCAGAATTGTAGCAGCCTTAATAAAAGAAGGTGTTGTTACCTCTAAAAGTAGCCGCTCCCTTTGCTTAGCCTTTCCTGCTAGCATTGCGTACCGATGGATGCCTGGCTTATTCCCAGAAAAAACTTAATGCATTACTGCTGAACTGAAAACAAACCAACTTATATAATCACATATCCATTGGATGACTCAACTCAGATTTATTAAACAAATCTGGTGATAATATCTCTCTTGCTTGTGAAATTTGCTTAACATCCCTGGTTCCTTCGATTTCGCTAATTTTCATACCGCCAGCATTCTTACTTGCATTTGCATAAAAACGCTGACTTTTGTCATTACTGTGCCCCAGCGCAATAGCCACATCTACCTTCTCATTCAAAGCTAATTTAGCTTTTCTGGCAAACTGATGGCGGTAAGTATACGGGCTAATGTAGGATTTCATTCGTGGAAAAACTTTTTTTGAATACTTACGCATTTGCTCACCCAGTTTTTTCGCGCTTTCAATTTGTATCCACGTTTGGTTGTTGTTATTTTTCATTAAATTGACCAGGTACTGATACTCGACAGAATCATATTTAACGGTAAACTCACGCGTCTTTTGCCCATAATCACCATCATGTGTTTTGATGCTTTCTATACATAATTTAATAGAATCATCATCTCTCAATCTCAAAGAGATGCCTCCTTCCAGCTCGGCAGGCCGACACCCAGATATAGCCATAAAAGCGATTGCTTTTGTATATTTACTGTTTTTTGAAGAAATATGGTTAAAGTATCGCTCATTCCATTTTTTCGGTAATCGCTGATATTTTTTTGAATGGTTTTTAACAGAATCTAGCTCTTCTCTAATTGCTCTCCAGCCTGTTTTTTCTATATCATCAATTTCCACACCCGATTCGATCAAGGCTTTTATTTCCTTAAACTTGTCCCCTTTGGGATCTGGCGGATATTTCTTTATTCGTTCCGCTATTAACTCAAGCTGTTGTATCAAGAAGATCTTTTGATTTTTATCTTGAGTGCTATTGATCTCTTTATGAAGTTCATAAAAAGCTTCTTTATAACAGAATATCCACGCAGCCCTGTATTTGTAATACGTGTTTTTTGTTTTAGCGATTGATGACGGTTCAAGTTGTCGATCATCCATTGATTGCACATCACGTCTGTATTGCTTTTTTGTTTTTTCAGAAGGTTGTCGTTTCGATTTAGGCAGTTGATCAACGTATTCTTTAAGGTCGTTCATCAATGCATAATAAGGTCTTATATCGTTTTCCATAATTGATCTCCCAGAGCTGTGATACTGACGTATCAAGCACAAAATCGCTATCGCTAAAAGCCTTTTGTGCCATATTATTACCGCCTCAAAATGAGACGGTAATAATATGGTATCAGCTTTAGAGTAAAACACTAAAATCAATCGTTTATAAGGCCGCACACAACGTAATACTCTTTAAAATAAACTTTTGATATCGTATTTGGTATCAGTTTTGATAGCACTTTTGGTATCAAAGCCTATAATCATTTATATATCAATATATTACATGTAAGAAAATATCGTGGTATTGCATAATATTTGTTTTTTATGATGCGCATTTTGATAGCATTTTTGCTATCAACTTTGATATCAAAACCTGTAGATGCTTAAATATCAATTACTTACAATTAAATTACATTCATATGTTTTTATCTGTAATTCGCTTGTAATAAATTACCATAGGCGATACGGAAATAAGTTTGTTTGCCCAACAGGCACAGTGAATATGTAAAAATTAGTTTTTTATCATTTTTTTACACCTGAGAACCAATATCAATAACTTACATCCTTAAAAGTATCATTTTTTTACACCTGAGAACCAATATCAACGACTTACAACCATAAAAGCATCATTTCTTTCGCCTGATCTTTTTAATTGTTACTTTGGATCAGCTGTTTTTATCATTTTTTTACACCTGAGAACCAATATCAACGACTTACAACCATAAAAGTATCATTTTTTTCGCCTGAGCTTTTTAATTGTTATTTGGATCAGCTGTTTTTATCATTTGTTTACACCATGATTTTAAGAAATAAATAGGCCATTTTTAAGCCAAAATAACAAGTCACTATAAACAACAGCAACTTAATAAGTAATTAGGCTGTTTATACATAAGTTATCCACAAATTATGTGGATAACTTAAAAGGCTATTGGACAAAGGGTTACTTTAGAGAGTCAATTACAAGTATTATGATAAAATAGGATCAATGAAGGCACTAACAGAAAAAGTCAGGCGAACTACCGATTTAAGCCAGATCGAAAAAGCTAAACTTTATAATGAAGCAGCCAAAGGGGCTTTTGCTGAAAATACGGAACGGGCTCGAAAAGCGGACTGGAAAATATTTGAAGGTTGGTGTGATGAAAACAAGAAAATTTCATCGCCAGCCTCAACTGATACGTTAGTGACTTTTATCGATGCCCAGTCGGGGTTAATTAACTAAAAGAACAGTTTGTCACAGTGATGAGTAATTCGATCCAGAAGCGCAGCTGTCATCTTTTAATCACAAAAAACCTGCATACTGCAGCCAATAACACAGGTCTATCATTCACACTGCCCTAGAATATTAAGCATATTCTCTGCAGCTTTTTGAAAACCTTTAAGTTTATTTCTTGCTATATCAATTTCACCTTTTTGATATTTATTAAATAGATCGTCAGCAACATCATGCATCGCATTATGTGCAATTTCCAGTTTTTTTATCCATTTTCTTTCAAATAGTTTTTCCTGCTTTGCTCGTTTAATCCAAATGCCACAATGACATTTAGTTCTTTTAAGTATTGGCCATCGCCCTGCATTACCTGATGTAGCATGTATATTTTTTTCAAAATCTTTCTGCCATTGGGCAATCGTCAACCTAAATAATTTGATGGCATGTTCTTTTTTTGTGTGGCGTTTATTAGCATATGTTTCCCACTCGTTGTTGGGCATGTAATTATTTAACCAGTAAGGTAGGTCTTGGCTAGGCATAGGTTTCGCAATGCCATAACCTTGTGCAGCATTGCATCCCATAGCTAGTAGCATTAGCCCTTGCTCTGTAGTTTCGACACCTTCAGCTATCACTTTACGTCCAAAGGCCTCAGTCAATCTTATGACACCTGAAATAATGGTGTAGTCACTTGGGTCATCCAGCATATCTCGAATAAAGGATTGGTCTATTTTTATTATATTTGCAGTTAGCTCTTTTAGATGTGTTAATGAGGAATAGCCAGTACCAAAATCATCTAAAGCTACATTTACACCTAATTCGTTCTGACAGCGTTTAATAATGTGACTGATAGCATTAATATCCCCCAACGCACTGCTTTCTAATATTTCTAATTGCAAGTGTTGAGAGTTTACCGAAGGAAACTCAGCTAGGGCAGCATTGATTTGCTCATAAAAAACCGTAGATTGCAGATGATGAGAGGATATATTAATGCTGATCTCAATTTCAATTTCCTGTTGCAACCAATGATTCAATTGTTTTACCGCTTGTTGAATAACCCAACCACCAATTTCAATTTCCAAGTCGGTATTTTCTATCTTAGGTAAAAACTCTAAAGGAGAAATTAAACCTTTTTCTGGGTGATTCCAGCGCATTAAGGCTTCAACACCAAAGACATAGCCAGTCTTCATATTCACTTTGGGCTGATAGTATAAGAAAAGCTCATTATTCGATAAGGCTTGACGTATGCGGTGTACCAAGCTACTTTTTTTAACAAGGTCAGCATCATCTTTGATATTAAAAAAATGGTACTTATTTTTGCCAGCTAACTTAGCTTGATACATGGCCTGATCCGCATGACGTAATAGCGTGTCGAGGTCAGAATTGTCATCGGGGTAGATAGTCATTCCACTCGAAACACTAATTTTATGGACATGTCCTTCTATCAAATAAGGAGTATCTAATTTAGTATGAATACGGAGCAATAATTGTTCACATTCTCTATAGGTGTCTAAGTTACACAGCAATAATGCAAACTCATCTCCACCTTGGCGTGAAACAGAGTCCCCCTCTCTGATACAGCTGGAGATACGTTTAGCCACTTCCACCAACAATTTATCACCCACACTATGGCCATAACCATCATTAACCGGTTTAAAATTATCTAAATCAAGAAAACAAACTGCAAGCATTCTTTTGCTACGTTTACTGAGAGAAATAGCCTGATTGAAGCGGTCAATAAACAGTGATCTATTTGGCAATTGGGTCAATATATCATAATGAGCAATAAGCTGTAATTGCTGTTCTGTCTGCTTACGATCAGTAATATCTCGCCATACCACATGAATAATCTTTTTTTCACCATAAGTAATAGGAGTCAGTAATACTTCTACTGGAAAAACTTCATTATTTTTTCTTAGATAATTCCATTCAAAACGATGTCCTCCATGCGCAATAGCCATTGCTATCATCTCATCTGCTTTTTCAAAAGAATCTCTGCCATCCGCTTGTTTGGTCGGTGATAGCTGTGAAGGGTGGGTGTTTAAAAAGTCGTCTTTATTTTGATAGCCTAGCATTTTTACCGTGGCTAAATTACAGTCTATAAATTTACCCTTTTCTAAAATAAGAAAAGCATCAGCAGATTTTTCAAATAAGGTTCTGTATTTTTGTTCACTTTCATTCAATGCTTGTTCTGACATTGTTTTTTCAGTGATATCATTTAATACTTCAATAACAGCAATAATCTTTCCATTATTATCACGTATTGGACAGGCATCAATATCAAGATAAAGATGTTTTCCTGAGGGTAGATCACACCAATTTTTGGTTTTTTTCCCATCCTCAACAAAAGGATGTGCTTGGTGTGCCCTATATAGCTCTAAGTGTTGTTGATAATTTTCATCTAAAACCAAATCACATAGACAGGCACGTTTGGAGTCATAAAACCCTTGCCAATGCCGATTACTGCCGATTACTTCTGAAGCTTTGAGTCCAGTTAATATTTCACAGGCTATATTCCAAGATATCACTTGGTGGTGACTATTGATAACAAATGCAGGGACATTAAAATGATCAATCAAATTTTCATGAAACTCTTTTTGGTGAGCTGCATACTGTTCTATTTGTTTTTGATCATCAATATTATTACCCTCTACAAGCAGAAATAAAGGTATCTTTTTTTCATCAAGCACGGGTTGAATATTTAATTTAATCCAATGTAGCCCTTGCGGTGAAACCATTTGAATTTCACGGCAAATATAATCCCCTTTAGCAGCATGTATACAGTCTTGTTGAAGCTCTATCTGTACTTTCTTGTCGTAATTCCACCAAAGATAATCCCAGAATTTTTTTCTTCCAGCATCCTGTACTTTAAGCTGTGACTTAGTGTTAGAAAAAATCAAGGTACCATCCAAGTCAACGATAGCAGCAAATGTTTCCATGCCATTAACTAGCGACAACAGTTTGTTCATTGCTATCGCTGAATTTTCTGTCATATTAAACTCGTTGCTTATGCTTTTTAGTTTATTGATTCTAACAGTTTTTGGTTTCTTTGGGGATTGGCTATAATTTAGATTTTAGTTGATGGGCTGATCAGACAATTGATAGGCATCATGCTGAAAATAATCAAATAATGGTTTTTTTAGTTTTCAATAATATTGCCGTAACCAGGTTTTATGCACTCGAAAAATATAATCTGGATCAAATTATAGTGACACCACTGGATATGGCTTCAGAGTGGCTTCCATAGGTACATATTGTGATTAGTAATTTTAAGACTTTTATACTGGGCACCCATCATGGTATTTCTGAAAAATACGTACAGGAATACCTTGATGAATATACTTATCGACTGAATCGGCGCTTCTGGGAAACTGAAATTCCAAACCGACTATTAAGGCTCGCTGTAAATCATAGCCATTTAAAAGTATTGCCCAAAACATCTTACTTACTCTTCATTACAGTTACCCCAGTCCAGTTATCTCTAACTCCATTTTCTATGCATTCTGTAACAGCCATAAGATGCCGCCATGCTACCTTATCTTTTGGATTTTCTTTCAGTACATCAAATAACAATGATTGAGCCTCAATGAAATCTTGTTCATAATAATATTGCATGGCTTCTTCATAACGCTGATGTGACTCCTGTTTAAGGGCTAGGAAATTGGGTGAATCTGTATCATATACTTCATATAAAACCAGTGTGCTTTTCTTTCCTTTTACTTGTACTTTATCTAGAAAACGAATTTTATATTTAGAACCATCTACTAAGGCATTTTTAGTAGAGGCGGTAATTATAAGTGGTACGCTATAAAATTTTGTCAATCCTTCTACTCGAGATGTTAAATTGACATCATCGGAAAAGGCATCTCCTTGCATACGGCTGGTTTCACCAACCATGCCAACCATCATATGTCCGGTATTAATTCCTATACCGATACCAATCGGTAAACGATTGTGTTTTAGACGTTGGACATTGTAATTATTAACTTGTTTGATTTTATCTATACTTGCCTGCACACCTGAGTCAGCAGTACCTGGAAAAATAGCCATAATACCATCGCCAAGATATTTAACGATAAATCCACCGTTTTTTCTCACCATAGGACTAACTCGTCTTAAATAAGCATTGATAAAATCAAAATTTTGTTGCGGTGTCATGCTTTCTGAGATAGCTGTAAAAGAACGTAAATCAGAAAACATAACAGTCATTTCACCACTAACGTGATCACCCAGTTGTATATCAACAAGACTATCCTTATTTAAAAAGGACAAATATTCTTGAGGAACAAATCGACTGGCAGCTAGATTTAGATTTTTAAGGTGGCTAATATCAGTCCATGCTCCAAGAATACAGGGTTTTTTATTAAATTCTATATAGCGTAAGGAAATATCCACCCAGATTTTAGACTTATCTTTCCTAACAAATTCAATTTCGCGGTGATTAACTTCTCCTTCTTTATTTAATTCCTCTATTAAGAGATCTCTTTCTAGTGGATTTACATAGAGGTTAGGCATTTTATAACCTCTAATCTCTTCAGGAGAGAACCCAGATAATACTCCTGCAATGGCATTTGTAAATACAATAATCTTTGTAGATATTTCAGTAACGACCACAGCTACAGGGGTGGCTTCTATGATCATTTTAAGTCGTTGTTCACTTTCTCTTACTGCAGCTTCGGCTAATGTGTCAGAATGATTATTAGCTTTTTCTAAAAGGACTTTCAAGTCATGTTTTTCCCTCTCTAGATCTGAGTTTTTTTGTCGGAGTGATGCTACTTCAGATATTAATTCATCGAAGGGTTGTTCATGGCCAGTTTTTATTTCATTCATGATGTTCTTTTACTGTTTAAATTTATCGGTACACCAGCCACAGTTGGCGTAATAATTGGGACAATCTAAATACCCTGTTCAATTACCCTGAAGATATCAGAAAGGCAATTTATACGCCCAATGGCATTCAATCGGTTTATTATTGAATTTGAAGACCGTTTAAAACGACTACATTTAAAATCTAAGCAGTTACACAGAATTATTTATAGGGTCCTTAAAAAGGATAATTTGGGTTGATTTTGAGTTTTCACATCTGAGCCAAAAGTGAACAGTCAATTGCAAAACATCATATTTTATAAAGTGATTTAATTTCTTCAGTTCTATTACTATCATCAATTAACACATAATTTTCCAGTGGCTCAAACCATTTCATCCACTCTTTTTTTTCACTTGGAGTGGATTCTGATAATTTATACGATGGCCTTAAGCTCGGTTTACCCTTGTGAATATCAGCTGATTCATATTTAAGATGTAGGGTAGGTTCAAAGTAACGAATTCCAAACTGAACGATTAGTTCTTGATTGCCTGAGTCATATTCGCCATCAACATCAATTGTTGTTGGTTGTTGCTGTAAAAAACTTCGTTTAACAGGTGACTTGGTTTTTCCAGAGGCAAAAGAAACCTTGACTGTATTAGCTTCTAAAGATGTTATTAACAAGAGATTGCCATTTCTATCTAGCCACAGACCTAAAAACTGTTTTGATGGGGTGTTATCTAAGATTTTCATCTATAACGCTTCCATATAGAAATTATAATCATCTGCTGCTCTGTTAATAACCTGATGTGCTTCTTTTCTTCCATAAATCGTTATTATTTCAGTGGTGTTTTTTTCATCAGGTAGTGCTTTATAGGTTAAGAAATAATGTTTAAGACGATTAATATAAGACTCAGGACAATCTGAAATATCAGTCCATTGCTGATGAAGTTCATCACCTTTCATCACGGCAATGATTTTGTCATCGGCTTCACCTCTATCTAACAAACGAAAACCACCAATGGGGATAGCTTGTAAAATAATATTGCCGTGGGTGATAGTACGTTCACTCAGTACACAAATATCAAGTGGGTCATTATCACCTTTATCTATTTTCTTACCTGATTGAAACTCTGCGTATTCCGCTACTTTTTCCGCGCAATAGGTTTGTGGAATAAATCCATAGAGTGTCGGTATGGCATTTGAATATTTATGAGGTCGATCTATTTTCAGGTAACCAGTCTTTTTATCTATTTCATATTTAACTGTATCAGAGGGTACAACTTCTATAAAAGCTGTGACCACAGCGGGTGACTGTTTTCCTGCGCTGATGCCATGCCAGGGATGAACTTGATGTTTTAAAATCATTTTTTATATTAAAAATAATGGGAGAGGTGAAGAGAGGACGTTATGTGCCTCTCTAGAAAGCTATGTCCATGAGCTTTTATTTATCAGTTAAAATTTATGTTTAATAATTTTTTTGAGTGGATTATGGTATTGAAACGTAGCTAATGAAGAAAACTCATTAACCCTTTTTTATTACCTCGCAATACCTAATTTAATCGCTACATCATGGAGTATTAAAATATCTTCACCGTATCCCCAAGGTTTTTTAAATTGGCTATCCAGTTCAAGCTTAAAATAGTTTGCTTTCATAGTGACCCCACTGATAATAAAATCACGCAATGAATCGACAAGTTTTTTCATTGTCTGGTTACCTGAAAATCCAATCCATGTCATTGTTCTGTGGTGCGTATATATTCGTTCTTTTGTGTGGCAATCAATCAAGTAAACACGCCCTCCTTTTGATAATTCAAGTGTTGATACAACCCCTTGGTACTCAAAAAACTTTCTCCCACAACTTGCAATAACTAATATAAATTCATTGGCTGATTTAAGCCTTTCTTCTTTAGTCATAAAATTATTATCAGCAAGACACTGACTATTTATCGGTTAAAGCGATTTTCAATAATGCTATCAACAACACTTGGATCAGCTAGCGTTGATATATCCCCTAAACTATCAATCTCATTCGCAGCGACTTTTCGTAAAATTCGGCGCATGATTTTTCCTGAGCGAGTCTTGGGTAGATGCGGAGCCCATTGAATGAAATCTGGCGAGGCAATAGGGCCTATATCTGCTCTGACTAAATCGATTAATTCTTGTTTTAGTTCATCTGTGCCTTTAATGCCCGCATTCAACGTGACATAGGCATAAAGCCCTTGTCCTTTAATATCATGTGGATAACCAACAACGGCTGATTCTGCAACATGTTGATGCTCATTAATGGCGCTTTCTACTTCAGCCGTTCCCATGCGATGTCCTGATACATTAATCACGTCATCAACACGCCCCGTAATCCAATAGTCACCATCTGAATCACATTTTGCACCATCTCCAGTAAAGTAATAGCCTGGGTAATTTTTAAAATAGGTATCAATAAAACGTTGGTGATCACCATATATGGTTCTGGCTTGACCAGGCCAAGGTCTGTCTATGACTAATACACCTTCAGAACCATTATCTATCTGTTGACCTTCATTATTTAAAATAAGCGGTTTTACACCAAAGAAGGGACGGGTGGCTGAACTAGGCTTTAATACTGAAGCACCTGGTAACGGCGTGATTAAAATACCCCCCGTTTCAGTCTGCCACCAAGTATCCACAATCGGACAATTTTCCTTACCAACAAGCTCGTAATACCATTCCCATGCTTCTGAATTAATGGGCTCTCCAACAGAGCCTAATATTCTCAGGCTGCTACGATCAGTGCTATCAAGAAATGCATTCCCTTGTGCCATTAAAGCGCGGATGGCTGTCGGTGCAGTATAAAAAATATTCACCTTATGCTTGTCAATAACTTGCCAAAAACGGCTTGCATCAGGATAAGTTGGAACACCTTCAAATAATAAAGTAGTTGCTCCATTACATAGAGGGCCATAAATCATATAAGTGTGGCCTGTAATCCAACCGATATCAGCCGTACACCAATAAACTTCACCGTCTTGATAATCAAATACATATTTATGCGTCATCGCTGCATATAACAAATATCCGCCGGTGGTATGTACTAATCCTTTGGGCTTGCCTGTAGAACCTGAGGTATACAAGATGAATAATGGATCTTCTGCATCCATCCACTCAGGTTCACAATGTATATCTGCTTCAGACATGGCCTGGTGATACCAAACGTCAATGGATTCATTCCATGACACGTTATTGCCACTATTTTTAATCACTATTGAGCGCTGAATACTAGGACAACCTTCTAATGCTTTATCAACTGTTGCTTTGATAGGTATAAGTTTTCCGCCGCGATAGCCCTCATCCGCACAGACAACAACTTTACATTCAGCATCATTAATTCTATCTTTTAAGGCTTCTGCTGAGAAACCACCGAAAACGATGGAATGCACGGCACCAATACGAGTACAGGCTAAAATAACCGTCGCGGCTTCGATAAGCATCGGTAAATAAATACAAACCCTGTCACCTTTTTGAACGCCTTGTGCCTTCAGCACATTAGCAAATTGACAGACCTGTTGATGCAACTCTTGATAAGTTATTTTTTTATCGTGAGCAGGATTGTCACCTTCCCAGATTAAAGCAACCTGATCGCCTTTTGTTGCCAGGTGTCTATCTAAGCAATTAACACTGACATTAAGTTTTCCGTTTTCAAACCAACTTATTTTTCCCTTCGGGTAATCGTAATCCAACACCCTATCCCAAGGTTGCTGCCAGTCTAAAAACTTTTCAGCTTGCTCTGCCCAAAATATCTCAGGCTGCTCAATTGATTGTTGATAGAGGACAAGGTATTGCTCGTTATTAATATGGGCTTTTTCTGCAATTTCTTTTTTAACGGGATAGCTTTGATTTTCGTTGCGATGAAGTTCAGACATAAGTGATTTTGTTATTATTATAAATAAATCATATTGAAAACATGAGTGCTAGAAAAGAAGGCGGTTACCGAAACCGCCTTATTCTGAAAATATTTTAGAAAAAACCAAGCGGGTTAATATCGTAACTGACTAAAATATTTTTCGTTTGCTGATAATGCTCTAATAACATCTTATGAGTTTCACGCCCCACACCTGATTTTTTATAGCCACCAAATGCCGCATGGGCAGGGTAAAGGTGATAACAGTTAGTCCACACACGTCCCGCTTCAATAGCTCGACCCATACGAAAAGCACGGTGAGTATCACGTGTCCAAAGCCCTGCGCCTAAGCCAAATTCAGTATCATTAGCTATTGCTATTGCTTCAGCTTCATCTTTAAAGGTGGTGACAGAAACAACAGGGCCAAATATTTCTTCCTGAAAGATACGCATTTTGTTATGACCTTTCATAACAGTTGGTTGGATATAGTAACCTTCGCCAAATTCACCCTTTAAAGATTCAATTTCTCCCCCTATTAAAACTTCTGCGCCTTCCTCTTTACCAATACCAACATATTCCATGATTTTATCAAATTGTTGCTTTGATGCTTGAGCACCTACCATGGTTTCAGTATCAAGTGGATTGCCTCGTATAATTTGACTGGCACGTTCAATCACTTTTTCTATAAACACATCATAGATAGATTCTTGGATTAATAATCTTGATGGGCAGCTACAAATTTCACCTTGGTTAAAAAAGGCTAATACAGCACCTTCTACACATTTACTGATAAACGCTTCTTCTTGATCCATCACATCTTCAAAGAAAATATTAGGTGATTTTCCACCTAATTCAACTGTTGATGGAATGATGTTCTCAGCGGCACATTTCATAATGTGAGAACCCACAGGTGTAGACCCTGTGAAGGCAATTTTAGCAATACGGGTACTACTCGCTAAAGCTTGGCCAGCTTCTTTACCATAGCCATTGACTACATTCAATGTACCCGCTGGTAATAAGTCACCTATCACTTCCATTAAGACTAAAATAGATGCAGGTGTTTGTTCAGCTGGTTTCATCACAATACAGTTACCTGCGGCTAAAGCAGGGGCTAATTTCCAACAAGCCATTAACAGTGGAAAATTCCAAGGAATAATCTGCCCAACAACGCCTAGTGGTTCATGGAAATGATAGGCCACCGTGTTCTCATCGATTTCTCCGATTGAGCCTTCTTGAGCACGAATACAACCCGCAAAATAACGGAAGTGATCGGCAGCAAGAGGAACATCAGCTGCTAAGGTTTCACGTACTGCTTTACCGTTATCCCATGTTTCTGCAACAGCCAGTTTTTCAAGGTTTTCTTCCATGCGATCTGCAATTTTTAATAAGACTCTTGATCTTTCTGTGACAGATGTTTTACCCCATGCATCTTTTGCGGCATGAGCTGCATCCAATGCTAATTCAATGTCTTTATGAGTTGATCGCGGAATTTCGCAAAATACTTTGCCATTTACAGGGCTTATATTTTCAAAGTATTCACCATCGACAGGGTCAACCCATTTACCACCGATGAAATTGGCATAACGTTTTTTAAAATGGACTTTACTATCAAGTTCGTTTGCTGCGGCATAAATCATTTTATAACTCCAATTGGAATGAATGTTCAAAAACAAGGCAAAAAAACCCTTAAAAAGGTTTTTATACTTGCATAAATAGATGGCTATATTGCTTATGGTACAAGGTCTAGTACTTCAGTAATTTCATCAAAAGGGATAGCCGATTTTTCGTTAACTGCTTTTTGTGCTGCACCAAGCTATTCCATGGTGATACCAAGTAAACTGCGTTTCACGGTATATGTTGTCATATTAACTCTCTTTAAAATATTACTTTAAAATAGATAAAGTCACTTGATTAATCCCTTCAAGAACAGACCTTTCAGAACATACTTTCCCCATAACTAATAAACCTTGCATGCTACTGGTTAGGTAATTAGCGACTACTTTTAAATCAAGCTCTGTTGATAGTTCGCCATTTCCCTTTGCCCTTAACAAGGTTTGATAGAATCCATCTTCAAGTGCATTGAGCAATTTAAGCACTAACTGCTTGGTTTCATCATCTCTTAAACCGCGTTCAACTGCCGAGTTTGTTACCAAGCAACTTCGTAATTCACCTGCTGTTAATAAGTGCTCAACCAATTGAGAAAAAAATATTTCAATTGATTCAACAGCAGACGGTTTGCTCTCCAGTATTTCCAATAACTTTGAAACAACGGTAACGCTATAGCGTTTAAGTGACTTCAAGAAGAGAGGTTGTTTGCCACCAAAAGTAGCATAGAGGCTGCCTCGTTGAATCCCCATCGCATCAACTAAGTCTTGAATGGATGCAGCTTCATAGCCTTTTTCCCAAAATACCTTCACTGCTTTATCTATAACATCATCTTCGTTAAATTTTCTAGGTCTTGCCATTGTCTTTATTAGTTTCAGGAAAAGGGTAGTGAATTAAGTAGCTATTTTAATCCAGAATTATCGGTGCTAATTATTTTAATATTGTTACACCAACTACACAAAGGTAGGAAATAATTTAACTCTTGCTATAAAAATATCTGCTCAATTCACTCCCAAACAGGCGTTATAATAATTGTTATGGAACGATTGGTCAATAACTATCTAAAACATCCTGATATATTTAGTTTCCAAATAGTTGGTGCTAGTCGAGTCCCATCATTACTCGTATATGCTGTTCAACACTTCTGCCAAGAGCTCCTAGAGCATACCCGCCTTCAAGCATTGATATGATACGGTTATTAGCATGCTTATTAGCAATGTGGGTTATTTTTTGTGTCACCCATGCATAATCAGTTTCATTAAGCTGTAGTTGTGCAATATCATCCTCCCAATGGGCATCGAAGCCAGCAGAAATAAAAATGAGTTGTGGCTTGAAGGCCTCTAGTTCAGGTAACCATTGTTCTTGAACAACCTTACGAAACTCAGATCCATTAGATATCGATTTTAACGGGCTGTTAATGAAATGTCCTGAAATGGAGGGAGGATTGGTAAAGGGGAATAGCGGGTGTTCGTATGATGAGCAGAGCATCACTCGTGAATCATTTTTAAAAATATCTTCAGTTCCATTACCAAAATGAACATCAAAATCGACAATAGCAATCCGCTCCAGATTGTACTTTTCTAGTGCATAATGAGTGGCCACTGCAATATTATTGAAAAAGCAAAATCCCATTGCCTGATTTTTCTCAGCATGATGTCCTGGTGGACGGACTGCACAGAAAGCATTATCGATCTGTTTTTCCATTATCAGGTCAACAGCCATAGTGCCTGCTCCTGCCGCCCTAAGTGCGGCATCAAGCGTATATTCATTCATGAAAGTATCAGAATCAATTGAATAGAGTGAATCTCCTGTTTTAGGTGAACTATTAAATATGCTATCTATGTGTTGTTCGCTATGGACATATAACAGTGCTTGTTTCCTTACAATTGGAGATTCAAAATGTTTGAGGAAATCCCATAATTGTTGGGACTGAAGTTGATCCTGTATAGCAAGGAGACGTTGAGGCTCTTCAGGGTGGCCTTCAATCATTTCATGTCGGAGGCAATCTGGGTGAGTGATATAGGCTGTTTTCATTGTTTATTAAGGACGATCAATATTGTTAAATAGAGATGGTTTGCATACTTATCTTTGCTTTACTGTTATGGACTGGTAATTTTCCGAGAATATTGATTTCCTAATAAGTTGCTCATTAAGCACTGTGTGCTTATTTTATTTTTATTACAACATGTGTCAGACCATACCCAGTGATTTGTTTATACTTATAACCGCTTCTATCAACTATTTTTAACATTCCCTTATTGCCTAATAATATATCGGCTTCCATGATGAATATGCCTTGTTTCTTTGCAAGTACAACGAGTTGCCTGAACAATAGAGTCCCTACACCTTGATTTTGATGATCATCATTAACTGTAATGGAGAATTCTGCTACTCGTTCTGAATTTTTATTTTCATGCTGATGATACCGACCAACACCTATAATTTCTTCTTGATTATTACTCTGCACAGTCGAAACAATTGCAACATGAACATCAAAATCAACTTCAGTCAGATATTTTGCCTCTTCTTCTGATAAATTGTGTTTATGTCCAAAAAAACGAAAGTACCTGGATTCATTTGTTAACCGATAGAAAGCATCAATTAATTTTTGGTTATCACTTGGCCTAATGGCTCGGATAAAGGTTGAGCTACCATCCTTTAGAATGCCATCGTGTGTAAACTGATTTAGGTTCATAGTTTACTTATTTTATTTGGTAATCATATGATTTAAAAAATTGAGGATCTTTTGATATTTGTCCTTAAGAGTAAGCTTATACTTTTCATATCAACATAAAACCTAATTCAACATTTATAGGTTAAATTTATAATCAGTTTTGTATATCCACCGCCTTAGCCGGTGGCTTGGGCAAATGGCTATGCCGATTGCCCTGTTAGTCTACTCATGATACCTCTTGTAGTGTTATCCCCATAACATAAACAAGAGGAAAGAATCATGAGTAGATTTAAAAGATTATCGCATGTTATTTGGTGTTGT